>Ga0105357_10000134_pt1 | contig 34457 bp, 33 predicted proteins | sample GOMGulsemesocosm_4_FD_83660 | JGI IMG/M metagenome (GOLD analysis project Ga0105357, IMG submission 83660) | Methane-oxidizing microbial communities from mesocosms in the Gulf of Mexico - GOM15B Gulf of Mexico | ecosystem: Environmental > Aquatic > Marine > Cold seeps | place: USA: Gulf of...
TTAAACATTTAAAAAAATCTTTTATAAGTAATAGTAATTATTTATAGATATTCTCCCTTAAAATATCGATTTCATAATTTCTTTCCTTTATCAATTCTGCTCTATAATATATAACAAAAAAATTACTAGATAGTTACAAAAGGGAAAAAATGGAAATACAAACTATCAAAAAAATGGAAAAAGAAGCACTTAAAGGAAGCAGTGTTGATTTTTTAAGACTCGGTTTTGCTTTATTTTTTATGGTTGCTGTTTTAACCTACAGTTTTTTAAGTACAGGAGGAGTTCCTAATAATATGTTCTTAGGAATTGCTGCACTTTTTGGTGCATATATGGCTATGAATATTGGAGCAAATGATGTTGCAAACAATGTAGGTCCTGCTGTTGGTTCAAAAGCACTTACTATGGGTGGAGCAATAATAATTGCTGCACTTTTTGAAGGTGCGGGTGCTTTAATTGCTGGTGGAGACGTTGTAAAAACAATCAAAAAAGGGATTATCGATATTGAAGCCTTTGGTGGAAATACTGATTCTTTTATTTGGGCTATGATGGCAGCACTTCTTGCAGCTGCTATGTGGTTAAACTTTGCAACTATGGCTAAAGCTCCCGTATCAACTACCCATTCCATTGTTGGTGGTGTAATGGGTGCAGGTATTGCAGCAGCTGGTTTTTCTATTGTTGCGTGGGGAACTATGGCTAAAATCGCAGCATCATGGATTATTTCACCTGTACTAGGTGGAGTTTTTGCAGCACTGTTTTTATACTCTATTAAACGTTCAATGGTATATAAAGAAAACAAAATTGAAGCGGCCAAAAAATGGGTACCTATATTTGTAAGTATAATGTCTTGGGCATTTGTTACATACTTAACACTTAAAGGATTAAAAAAAGTCTGGCCTGATATTGTTGATGTTTTTGTATTCTTACCAGATGCTAAAAAACCTTCATTTATTGTTGCTGCTATTTTTGGTCTTATTATTGCGCTAATTGTTTATGTAATTGTTAAAGCTACCGTAGCTAAAAAAGCAAATAGTGTTGAAAATAGTAGAGAAGGTATCAATTCAATGTTTACTGTTCCACTTATTTTTGCAGCTGCACTTTTAAGTTTTGCACATGGTGCAAATGATGTTGCAAATGCTATTGGACCATTAGCTGCAATTAACGATGCAGTTATGACAGGTGGTATTTCATCAAGTGCCGGTATTCCATTATGGGTTATGGCAGTAGGTGCTTTAGGTATTGCAATTGGTCTTACTTTATACGGACCAAAGTTAATTAGAACAGTTGGTTCTGAAATTACAGAATTAGATCAAATGAGAGCATTCTCTGTTGCGATGGCAGCATCTATTACAGTTATTATAGCTTCGCAACTTGGACTTCCTGTTTCATCAACTCATATTGCAGTTGGTGGTATTTTTGGAGTTGGTTTCTTAAGAGAATATTTAGATCAAACAGAAAAAAAAGATGTTATCACAATAGAACAAGAACTTGTTGATGATGAGAAAAAAGTTTTAAAAGCCTTTGGTTCAGAACTTAAAACAATTGAGCATAAAAAAGATAAGAAAAAAGACGATTATCAAAGAATTGTAGATTTATATAAAATGATTGATGAAGAAGAAGATAAAATTAAAGAAGCTAAAAAAAATCTTAAAACTGCTCAAAAAGTACAATATGTAAAAAGAGATGCTATTAAAAAAATTGTAGCAGCTTGGGTTATTACAGTTCCTGCTGCTGCTTTATTATCAGCAATGGTTTACTATATGATTAGAGGTATAGTATTATAATGTTAAGAAAGATTTTATTACCGACAATATTAATTATTCTTGCTTATGGTTTTTGGCTTAGTCCTGATTTTAAAGAAATTGCAGCTGGTGTTTCAATCTTCTTATTTGGAATAATACCTCTAGAGAAAGGGTTTAAAGCCTTCTTTTGTGGTGGTCTTGAAAAAGTTTTAAGAAAATCTACAGATAAACTTTATAAGAGTATTGGATTTGGAGTACTTGTTTCTGTACTTACTATTTCTTTTTTAGGAGCTGGATTAATTGGCCTTGCTCAAGGAATGGGAATAGTTTTTGGTGCTAATATTGGTACAACAACTAGTGCTTGGCTTGTTACAGGATTAATAGCAATTATATTTATGCCACAAATTATGTTTTCAGTTGATTTTGTAAGTGAGTTTGTAGGAATTAGAAATGATGACTATACACTAAAACTTGCCGTTTTCCATACGATATTTAATATAATTGGGGTATTAGTGATGATACCATTTATTGGTAAGCTTGTAATATTATTAGAATCTACACTTAAATCAAAAGATAAAAGTAATCATAAAAGTGTAGATAATACAAAATATTTAAATGATTCTGTTTTAATGTTTCCATCAACGCAATGGCATCAATTAAAAGAGAAACATATCATTATTAAGAAATATTAATGTGATTTCTAAAACAAAAGAAGAAGAAATTTTAGTATTACTTTCTAAAGCAAAGATACATGCACAAAAATATGATTTTATTGCAAATGGTACTCTTAATAAGCTAATTAGAAAAAGTTTAATCACAAATGAGATGGCAACTTTTCTCATGAATGATAGTTCTTATGCTTATGATATAAGTAAAAAACTAGTATCAATGGCAGAGATTTTATATAACAGTGAAAATAATGATTTTTTAATTGATGATGAAGATGTTCAAACAATTTTAAACGAAAAGGCTAATTAATGGATATAAAAAAAGGTAATAAACTACTTCAAAAATTAAATTCAGAAAAATAAAAAGGATAAAAATGGAAGATAATAATCAAACAGTATTTGAAATAGATGGAGAAAATATAACTTTAGATGAATTAATAAACTCATTTAAAGAAAAAAAAGTAATAAATGAAGACTGCTCTAAAGCTATGAAAAAAAGAGATGATGAAAAGAAGTTAAAACCATATCAAGCTGAGTTAATCAAACTTCAAAAACATTTAGAAGAAACAAGTCAAAAAATGATAATACTTTTTGAAGGTAGAGATGCTGCTGGTAAAGGTGGAACAATTAGAAGAGTTACAAGATATATGGATGAAAAACATTATCGAGTTGTAGCTTTAGGGAAACCTACTGAAGAGCAAAGAACTCAATGGTTTTATCAAAAATATATTCAACATTTTCCAAGAGCTGGAGAAATAGTATTATTTGATAGATCTTGGTACAACAGAGCTATGGTTGAATCTGTGTTTGATTTCTGTACAGAAAAAGAATATAACGACTTTATGGATGGTGTTTCTAGTTTCGAAAAAGATCTTACGACACAAGGTATTATCTTTATAAAACTTTATTATAGTGTGACAAAAGAGGAACAAGCAAGTCGATTTGAAAGAAGAAAAAACGATCCTCTTAGACAATGGAAATTAAGTGAAATTGATATGCAAGCTCAAGAAAAATGGGATGATTTTACAAACTCAAAATACAATATGTTAAAATTTACAAACTCACACAATGCTCCTTGGACTGTTATTCGTTCAAATGATAAACAAAAAGCAAGGATGGAATCACTAAGAGTTATTCTAAACTCTGTAGATTATGCAAATAGAGATGAATCGTTGACATATACACTTGACTCAAAAATTGTAATTTCAGGTGCAAGAGAGATAGAAATCATGGATGCACAACGAACAAGTTGTGGAAAATTTACAAACTAAGGAAACAAATGAAAAGTGAAGTGAAAAATAGAGAAGGTAAAACTCAAATCTGGGTTAAAAATGAAAAATTAGCTTACGAAAAAGAACTTTCGATGTTACAAGTAGAATTGTTAAAATTCCAAAACCATGTAAAAGATAAAGGTTTAAAAATATTAATGATTTTTGAAGGTAGAGATGCAGCTGGTAAAGGTGGTACTATTAAAAGAATCACTGAACATCTAAATCCTAGGGGTGCAAGAGTAGTTGCCTTAGAAAAGCCAAGTGATAAAGAAACATCACAATGGTATTTCCAAAGATATGCTAAGCACTTACCATCTGCTGGTGAAATAGTATTATTTGATAGATCTTGGTATAACCGTTCTATGGTTGAGCCTGTTATGGGATTTTGTACAGAAAGACAACATCATAAATTTTTAAAAGATGCTCCTGATTTTGAAAAAATGATTGTTGACGAAGGTATTCAAATTTTTAAATTTTATTTCTCTGTTTCAAAAGAAGAACAAAGTAGAAGATTTAAAGAAAGAGAAACTGATCCATTAAAACAATATAAATTAAGCCCAGTAGATAAAGAATCTCAAAGATTATGGGACGAATATACACTTGCTAAATTTATGATGTTAAGTGCTACTCATACAGAATCTGCACCTTGGACAATCGTAAAGAGTGATGACAAAAAAAGAGCTAGAATAAACTGTATCAAACACATTATACAGTTTGTAGAATATCCAAATAAAATCTCTAATAAAAGAATTAAAACAGATAAAGACATTATAGTTTATGGAAGAGATGAAACTATCCGAATGGAAAGTTCATTTAAATTTTCACTAAAAAAATAACCAAGTTATAAAAACTTGGCTATTTTAAAATACTTAATTAATGAGTTTTAATAACTCATTGATCCTGCATTTAAAAGTCCAATTGAAATTGATAAAAATGCCATTAAAATTCCAACAGAAATAACTCCATCAGAAATCTTCTTTTCAAATGAATATTTTCCACTAAGTCTTGTAACAATAAATGCAAAAACTAATTGAATTAAAATAGCAATTAATCCCCAAATAGTAAAGTCTAAATAAGATGTAGAATGAACTAAAGCACTATATAAAGGAATTGAAACTCCAATAATAGCCCCACCAAAACCAAGAGATGCTGCTAAGTTGTTATCTTCAAAAATAAGTTTATAGTCATCGTAAGGGGTAACAATTGCATATAAATAAAGAAAAACAATCACTAATACTATAGCTGTAAAAAAGAAGCCAAGAAAGCCTATAAATAATCCTATTTCCATTTTAAATCCTTTTTTTTGCCATTTTAACTAAAACTAACTATATCGTCTATTATAGTAAAGTTTTAATATTTAGAGCTTGTATATAAAAGGAGTAAGCTATTAAGCTTACTCCTCTTTATCTTTCATAAAGTTTTGACTTCGTAACTTCATATTCTTTTATGAATCTCTTAACTATAGATTCTATAATTTAGTATGCTCTTTCCCACATTATAGATAATAACTAATTCGATTAAATTAAGCTTTTTCCAGCTAATTATTCTGCGATAAAATTTTTAAAGGTTTCGAGATTATCTCTTACAACAGAACAACTCATATGGCTTAACAAATTAGCTTGTATTGGATCTAAATCAATAAATTTTGGTCCATTTTCTAAAAATGTTGCAAAATGTGGAAAATTAGATAATTTACCTTTTCCCAGTTTATTCAAAATTTCTTTTGGTAATTTCTTCTGCCAATTTAAATAATTATGATTATATACCCATAATACCTCAATCGTATTACCTCCTTTGATACTATGATGTACATTTTTATGTACAATATATGAATCTTTATAGATGGTAGCCTTACCTTCATCTAATCTATTTGATAATCCTTTTTCTAAATCTTTTAATTTCTTTTTAGGAAATAAATGATTTACATTACCTGGTTCAAACAATTCTTTAATTGCCTCATTTATTTGTGATGGCTTATTAACTGATAATGGTTTCTTGGTATTAACAAATACAATTATTCTTTTTACATCCCTTATTATCAATGGTATAATCCCAAGATTTTCAATATTACCCCCATCTCCAATTTCATATTCTTTTGCTTTTTTAGCATTTCTTGCTGACCAATGCTTGAACTCAGGGAAACCTATATCTCTTAAACCAATATTGTGTAAAACTTCGGAAGGAGCAGCACCAGTTGTTCCAAGTATATCAGATAAAGTGAAACGATGTTTTTTACTTCCAATTCGAACTTTGGCAGTTTGATCTGTTATTTCATCTGGTGAGTCTGAGTCACAAGCAAAAGACTCAATATAGCCTCCCCCTATATCCGTACTATATATTTTTTTCTTTGGATAGAATGTATATATACCTGAATACCATGGTGTCATCTCAAAAATATAATCATGTGTTCCCCATCTTAGAAGTGCACCAGTAGTAATAAGAAATGGTCTATTTGGACGAACCGTATAGAAATCATTTGCGCTCAATTTATTATTTCTAGCTAAAATATCTTTCACATGAGTTAATGAATTCGCAAAGAGTTTTTTTCTTGAATTGAGATTAAAATGATCTAAGAATACTTTTCCAATTGCCCGGGAATATGTTTCATCAGTTGCAAACTTCAACCAGTTCTTTAAAACATCATCTAAGATTCCTGCATGTGTGACAGTATATAAATAATTTTGTTTGTTTATATTATTAAGAACCTCTTCTGTAAGTTCTTTAGATTCTAGTATACTTCCAAAAAAATGAGAATCTTCCCAATGTTTATCAAGAAAAGTAAATGGTAATGCAGCCCATGCCCCACCAGATACACAAGATATATAACCAACCTTATCTAATAAACCAGTATGTACTAATGCTTTTAATTGTCCATGTGTACATGTTGCGGATCGTGTTCCCCCACCTGAGAAACAAATACCAACATTACCCTTTGAACCTACAAAATCAGGATGACTAGTCTCCTGTTCTGGAAAAGTAAATGTTTCTTTTGTTTCCCAAATACGAGTATTTACATACTTCATACGATTGTTACCTAACATATTGACCTCCAATTAATGTATTTATATATCAATATTATATCAACTAATTACTTTCTTTATTATTTTATTTAAACTCTTATCTTATGAAAAAAATTGTAAGATAAATATTATGAATAATAAGGATAGTAAATGAATAATAAGAAAAGATTACATATGCATATAACAGTTGATAACTTAGAAGAAAGCATACATTTTTATAATACGCAATTTGATGCAAAACCTACGAAAATAAAAGAAGATTATGCCCAATGGTTACTAGAAGACATGTCTGTAAACTTTGCAATATCAACAAAAGGCGAGGAAAAAGGTCTTAATCACTTAGGAATTCAATATGAAAGTGATGAAGCACTAAGTACTGCTCAAAAGAGTTTTGAAGATGCTGGAATAAAAGGTAAAGAAGAAGCTGGAGCAATATGCTGTTATAAAGAATCAAATAAGTACTGGGTAAATGACCCAAGTGGACTAATTTGGGAAAACTATCACTCAATGAGTGATGTAGAAGTCTATGGAGATAATGAACATAGTGAATGTTGTACTCCAACATTTAACAATGATAAAAAGAAACCAGCTTTTTCTATTGCAAAACCTAGTGAGGGTTGTTGTTAATATAAAGTCTATAAAAATTTAAGAGATAAATACTGTCAGGTATTATTTGGAAGTATCGTTATTTACGATACTGTCCATTTTATTAAAGTTGCCTGTCCCCTTTTTTTATATATTTCCGAATACTAAGAACTATTAACTATTTATTAGTTCGATTATCTCATCTTTACTTTTAATTGGGAAATCTAAAATTCTAGACTTATGAAAAATTCTTTGTATTGGTAAAACTCCTTTTGCATCATAATAAGAAATACCTTCGTCTATAGCCTTATTTCTAAGATTAATCATTCCTTCCCACATTTCTATGCATTTCACTAAAAATTCTTTTTTGCTTTCTTTTTCTTTTAAGCTTATAGGTAAACATAAATTATTAAAGTTAACAAAATATAAATCTTCCTTGTCAATATAATCATCAATAATTAATGATTTAATTTCTACTTCTAAAAACTGTAAATCTTTTTGATAAGAATCTAACCAAATACAGTCAAGTGATTGTACTTGATTATCATCTATCATTATTCCATTTATGCCACATAATGCATCTTGAAGAGGCTTAATAATATTATCTAAGTCGGCTGTAGAGTCTTTTTCATATCTTAATTCTTCGTGAATATGCCATGTGATAATTATTTTTACATCACCAGAATACAAAGTATCTATATCTTTTATTAGATTTTTAACAAAGTCTTTAAACTCAACTTTTCTAAAAGGTCTAGCTTGCAAAGAAACAGGTTCTCTATCCACGTTAATATAAAGTTCACCACTTTCTTTCATATTGTTTCTTAAATATTATATACTATTTACTTTTACCTATTTAATTAAATCGTAAGTTTTGTTAAAGTTCAAGGCCAGAGGAGAAATTGAGATGGGAGCATACTCCAGTATGTGACTATTTCAATTTCGACGATAACGCCGAAATTTATCAAAAGTTACAATTTATTTTCTAACTAATGATTTTCCTGCTAGGTAACCACTAGCCCACGCAAACTGCAAATTAAATCCACCCCTATTTCCAACAATATCTAAAACCTCTCCTGCAAAATACAAGTTTTTACATTTCTTACTTTCATAAGTTCTATTGTCTACCTCATCAGTACGAACTCCACCACCACTTGCTTCCGCATGACCGAAACCTTGAGTATCTGTGATTTTTAGTTTCCATTGGTTTAGTTGATAAGAGATTGCTTTGATTTGTTTTGCGTTTACTTGTCCAGCAATTGTATCTACGTCTATTTTACAAAGCTCTAGTAAAACTGGTGCTATTTTATTTGATATCATTCCAGTTAAGATATCTAGTGCTTTTTGATTTGCTGCTGTTTTAAATAAACTTTGTATTTGATCGCTCAAATCATTTCTATGTAATTTAGGAAAAAAGTTGATAACTATTTTTACATCTTGATACATACTTAGATTATAAGCAGCAACTTGTGAAATATCTAAAATAGCAAAACCTGATACTCCATACTTTGTAAATAATACATCTCCAAATATCTCTTGTTCTTTTTGTCCATTTATATATAGTTCTACATTACACTCTTTTTTAACCCCTTGCATTCTACTGTGATATGTTACATCAGTATGAAGACCTACAAGAGATGGATATGTAGGATTAAAACTATGTTCAAATTTTGAAGCAAAATCTAGTCCCGTTTCATTTGCATTTAGTTGTGGTGCAGCTCCTAGACCATTTGATATAAGAACTTTATCATAAGCTATAAACTCTCTTTGTTCAGTTTTGATTGTAAACTTTTCATTATCTTTATCTATGTCTTTTATAAGAGACTCTAAGTATACCTTTACATCCAAAGAATCAAGAGATAATTCTAGTAGTCTTGTAACTGACTTAGCTTCATTTGATAGAGGATATACTTTATTCGTCTCTTTTATGTCTAATAGTAAACCAATTGATTTACAGAACTTCTCAAAAGCTTTGAAGTCAAACTCCTTTAAAGCGTAGGAAGTAAAGTCAGGATTCTCTCCTAAGTAGTTCTTTGGTGTTACTTGAGAATTTGATATATTACATCTTCCATTTCCACTAGCTAATATTTTTTTACCAATACCTTTGTTTGCATCAAATAAATCAACTTGAATATTTTTGTTTAATCTCTTAGCAGTTATTGCTGCTATTATTCCAGCAGCTCCCGCTCCTATTATTGCTATTTTCAATTTATACCTTAGTAGAATACTGCAAGCCATATAGTTGGCTCATCTTTATTTGTGTATTTTACCCTATGTTTTGTAAAAGCTTTTATATTTATATAGTCACCTTCTTGAAGTTTTACTTCTTTATCTTCATACTCTAAGATAGCATCACCTTTTAATATAAGAACAAATTCATTCTTTTCTTGAGAATACCAAAAGTTTATAGGTGAACTTTGTCCATTAGATACTATTTTTTCTATTTTTATATTGTCACTTTTTAGTAAATCAAAGAATTGTTCTTTATCTTTATCAATTATAATATTTTCAAATACATTGTTTTTCAAAATTTATTGCCTTTTTTGTTTATAAATTATATCTTTTTTTTAATATTTAGTACCATAGTATTATACTAAAGTATAAATTTAATTTAATAAATTTATAAATTTTCAAAAAAAATTTTAATTTTGTCAAGATTAAATTATGATCTAGCTAGTAAATCAATAAATACCTAATATAGGCTCATGGATAGTTATTTTACAAGTAAACAAAATAATATATTTGTAAATTTAAACTAATTGCAAGTGATTTTATATAGATTATCTAATTAAATATGATTAAATCACTTGACATTAAAATAAAAATATTCTATAATTTCACTATAAATAAAATAAAAAAGGATTACGCAATGAAAAACGAAACAATTGCAGTTCATGGAGGCTATAACAATAAAGAGGGTTATGGTTCAATGTCTGTACCAATTGCTCAAACTACTGCATATGCCTTTAGAGATGCAGAACACGCTGCTAATTTATTTGCTTTAAAAGAATTAGGACCAATTTATACAAGATTGAATAATCCTACAACAGATGTATTAGAGCAAAGATTTGCACAACTTGAAGGTGGAGCGGCAGCTTTATGTGTTTCAAGTGGACAATCTGCAATCTTTTATGCAATTGCTAATGTTGCTAAAGCTGGTGATAATATTTTAATATCAGATAAATTATATGGTGGTGCAGTTACATTATTAACTCATACTATTAAAAGATTTGGAATTACAGCTAAAATATTTAGAAGTGAAGATGCTTCAAATTTAGAAGAACAAATTGATGAAGATACAAGAGCTATTTTCTTTGAATCATTATCAAACCCACAAATTGCAGTTGCAGATGTGGAAAAGATAGCTGAAATTGCACAAAGAAATGGAGTGCTAACTATTTGTGATAATACAGTTGCAACAGCAGCTTTATTTAACCCAATCAAATGGGGTATTGATGTAGTTGTTCATTCAACTTCAAAATATACAAATGGTCAAGGTACTACTATTGGCGGAATTATAGTTGAAAGAGATGGATTAGCTGAATTTTTTAAAGTTAATGAAAATAGATATTCTGATTTTACAACACCTGATGCTTCATACCATGGTTTAGTATATACAGATGTTCCATTACCAAACTTTTGTTTAAGAGCTAGATTATCATTATTAAGAGATATTGGAGCAGTTCAATCACCTCATAATTCATGGTTATTACTTCAAACTATTGAAACTTTAGCTTTAAGAGTTGATAAACACTCAGATAATGCTTTAGAAATCGCAGAGTTTTTAAGTGCTCATCCAAAAGTAAAAGCAGTTAATTACCCAGGTTTACCAACTGACAAGTATTATGATAAAGCTCAAAAATATTTCAAAGGTGGAAAAGCATCTGGATTAATTTCATTTGATGTTGAATCTTTTGAAGAAGCAAAAAAAGTAATTGATAGTGCAAAACTATTCTCAGTTGTTGTAAATATTGGAGATAGTAAATCTTTAATTGTTCATCCAGCATCTACAACTCACTCACAAATGAGTCCAGAAGAATTAGCAGCATCGGGAATTAACCCAGTAACAGTAAGACTTTCTATTGGTTTAGAAAATACAGAAGATTTAAAAGCTGATTTAACTCAAGCTTTAAATTAGAGGATATGATAAAATGCCACTAATTTCAACTAAAGGTGTATATGGTTTAACTGCCATGTATGAACTTAGCAAACATGATAAAGAAACTCCTATGCAAATCAAGGAGATTTCATCAAATGCTAATATTCCTCAAAATTACTTAGAACAACTTCTAAGTAAACTAAGACGTGCCGAACTTGTAAAAAGTATAAGAGGTGCAAAAGGTGGATATATATTAGCCAAAGGGCCTGAAGATATTAACGTTTTAGATATCTTAGTTGCTCTTGAAGGTGATATAAATGTAGTTGATGCAAAAACATCAAATCCTATATTAAATATTTTCTTTGATGAATCAAAACAAAATATGAAAAAACTTTTTGATATGAACCTAGCTAAACTAGATGATTATCAAGACAAATACAATGAATTTTTACACTATAGTATATAAAGGAAATGAAAATGAAATATGCAGAAAATATAACAGAATTAATTGGTAATACACCTTTAGTAAAATTACAAGGTGCAAGTGAACAAAGTGGAGCAACAGTTCTAGGAAAATGTGAATTTATGAATCCTTCACATTCTGTAAAAGATAGAATTGGTACAAACATGATTAACACTGCTTTAAAGCAAGGTTTAATCACAAAAGATACAACTGTAATCGAACCAACATCTGGAAATACAGGTATTGCATTAGCTGGTGTTTGTGCTGCTTTAGGAATTAAATTAGTTCTTACTATGCCTTCATCTATGAGTATTGAAAGAAGAAGACTATTAAAAGCATTAGGTGCTGATTTAGTATTAACTGAGCCTGAAAAAGGAATGAAAGGTGCTATTGATAGAGCAGTAGAATTAGCAGAAAGAACTCAAGATTCATTCATTCCTCAACAATTTGGAAATGCAGCTAATCCAGAAATTCACAGACTTACAACTGCAAAAGAAGTTATTGCTGATACAAACGGGAAAGTAGATATCTTTATTGCTGCAATTGGTACTGGTGGAACAATTACAGGAGTAGGTGAAGTATTGAAAGCAAATAATCCAAATGTACAAATTATTGCAGTTGAACCAGATGCATCTCCTGTATTAAGTGGTGGTAAACCAGGTCCTCATAAAATTCAAGGTATTGGTGCAGGATTTGTTCCAGATGTATTAAATACTGAAGTTTATGATGAAGTTATTCAAGTATCAAATGATGATGCAATTGCAAGTTCAAGAGAATTAGCAAAAACAGAAGGTTTATTAGTTGGTATATCTGCTGGAGCAAATGCTTTTATTGCAGCACAAGTTGCTAGCAGACCTGAAAACAAAGGTAAAGTAATTGTTACTGTTCTTTGTGATACAGGTGAAAGATATTTAAGTTCAGGTTTATATGACTATGACGAAGAGTAAAAACTCTTCGTTCTCATATGAATACTAAGGATATGAGGTAAAGTAATATGCAAGAAAAAGCTTACAGATCAGTTGTTAAGACAATATCTTGGCGAACAATTGGTACTCTTGATACAGTAATAATCTCATACTTCATAACTGGCGATTTAACAATGGCAGCTTCGATTGGTTCAATTGAATTATTTACTAAAATGGTTTTATACTATTTCCACGAAAGAGCATGGAATAAAATAAATCTAGGTAGAGTTAAACCAACAGCAAATGATTATCAAATATAAGGTGAGTTATGAGTATAGAGTTAGCAGATAAATTAAATAAAGAGTTAGAAAATAAATCTACAGATGAAGTATTAGAATACTTTTTAAAAAACTATAAATACTCTTCGGCGTTAAGTTCAAGTTTGGCTGCTGAAGACCAAGTATTAACAGATATCATTTTAAAGAAAAATAAAGAAGCTAAAATCTTCACTTTAGATACAGGTAGACTAAATCCAGAAACATATGATGTAATGGACGCTACAAATTTAAAATATAACATCAAATTAGATGTATATTTTCCAAATGAAAACGATGTTCAGGATTTATATAAATCACAAGGTATAAATGGACAATATGAAAGTATTGAAAATAGAAAAACTTGTTGTGGTGTTAGAAAAATTGAACCTCTAAAAAGAGCTTTAAAGGGTCTTGATATTTGGTTTACAGGATTAAGAGCAGCACAAAGTGTTACAAGAACCCAAATGAAACTTGTTGAATACGATGAAGGCTTTAATTTAATTAAAGTAAATGCAATAATAAATTGGACAGAAGAAGATGTATGGAATTATATAAAAGAAAACAAAGTTCCATATAACAAACTTCATGACAAAGGCTTCCCTAGTATTGGATGTGCTCCTTGTACAAGAGCTGTTAAAGAAGGCGAAGATATTAGAGCCGGACGATGGTGGTGGGAAAACCCAGAACACAAAGAGTGTGGTTTACACAAAAAATAAATTTAACAGATGAACTCAAACTTTTAATTTGAACTAGTCAAAATTAATGGAGAAAAATGATATGGAAATAAGCCAAGAAAGATTAACACATTTAAAACAGCTTGAAGCAGAGTCTATGCATATAATGAAAGAAGTAGTAGCAGAGTTTCAAAACCCAGGTATGCTTTACTCAGTAGGTAAAGATTCGTCTGTAATGCTTCATATTTTACAAAAAGCATTTTACCCTGCTCCTCCTCCTTTACCATTAGTACATGTAGATACTAAATGGAAATTTAAAGAGATGATTGAATTTAGAGATAAAAGAGCTAAAGAAGTAGGTATGGAACTTATTACTTATTCTAATCAAAAAGGTATAGATATGGATATCTCACCTTTTACTCATGGATCAGCACTTCATACAGACGTTATGAAAACTGAAGGTCTAAAACAAATGCTTGATATTCAAAAGTTTGATGCAGTATTTGGTGGAGCTAGACGTGATGAAGAAAAATCTAGAGCAAAAGAGAGAATTTATTCTTTCAGAGATAAAAACCATAGATGGGATCCAAAATCTCAAAGACCAGAACTTTGGAATGTATATAACGGAAGACATACTAAAGGTGAATCAATTAGAGTATTCCCTATTTCAAATTGGACAGAATTAGATATCTGGCAATATATTTATTTAGAAGGTATTCCTATTCCTGATTTATATTTCTCTAAAGAGAGAGAAGTAGTAGAATATATGGGTACAAAAATCATGGTAGATGATGAAAGAGTTCCTGAAAATTTGCGAAAAACTTCTAAAAAAGAAATGGTAAGATTTAGAACATTAGGTTGTTACCCATTAACAGGTGCAGTAGAATCAGAAGCTACAACATTACCAGAGATTATTCAAGAAATGCTTGTTTGTACAACAAGTGAAAGACAAGGAAGATTAATCGATAGTGATGGTGATGCTTCAATGGAAAAGAAAAAACAAGAAGGGTATTTTTAGTATGGCACATCAATCAGATTTAATTTCAGAAAATATAGAAGCATATTTAAAAGAACATGAGAATAAAGAAATATTAAGATTTATTACTTGTGGTTCAGTAGATGATGGGAAATCAACTTTAATTGGAAGACTATTATATGATTCAAAGATGATCTTTGAAGATCAATTAGCAGCTATTGAAAAAGATTCTAAAAAATCAGGAACTACAGGTGATAAAATTGATTTAGCACTTTTAGTTGATGGTTTAGCATCTGAGCGAGAGCAAGGGATTACTATTGATGTTGCATATAGATTCTTCTCAACTGATAAAAGAAAGTTTATCATTGCAGATACTCCAGGTCATGAGCAATACACAAGAAATATGGCAACAGGTGCAAGTACAGCAGATGTAGCTATTATTTTAATAGATGCCAGACAAGGGATTTTAACTCAAACTAAAAGACACTCTTATATTGCATCTTTATTAGGTATTAAAAACCTAATCGTTGCTATTAATAAAATGGATTTAGTTGATTTCTCTGAAGAAGTATTTGAACAGATTCAAAAAGACTATAAAGAAATTGTTCCAAATCTTCCTCATAATGAAGATTTAAATATTGACTTTATTCCTCTTTCTGCATTAGATGGAGATAATATTTTAACAATTTCTCCTAAATGTTCATGGTATAAGGGTAAACCTTTAATGGAATTACTTGATACTGTTGATATTCATAAAAAAGCATCTACTTCATTTAGATTACCTGTTCAATATGTTGTAAGACCACACTTAAACTTTAGAGGTTTCTCTGGAACAATTGCAAGTGGTTCAATTCAAGTTGGTGATGAAATTACTGTATTACCTTCAAGAAAAGTATCTAAGGTAAAATCAATAGTATCAAATGATATTAAAGATTTAAGACCAATTGGAAAAGATGAAACAGTAGAAACTATTGATAAAGCATTTGCTCCAATGGCTACAACTATTACACTTGAAGATGAGATTGATATTTCAAGAGGGGATATGATTGTAAAATCTACAGATATTCCTAAAGTATCAAATCACTTATCAGCAATGGTAGTATGGATGGATGAAACTCCATTAGCATTAAACCAAAACTATATTATTAAAAGAGCAACATCTGTTATAAATGGTGCAGTTAATTCAATAGAGTTTAAAAAGAACATTAATACATTTGAAGAAATTGATGCAGATAAGTTAGAGTTAAATGATATTGCAAAAGTTACAATATCTCTTGATAGAGAAATTGCAGTAGATCCATATCATGAGAATAGATATACTGGAAGTTTTATTATTATTGATAAATATACTAATGCTACTGTTGGTGCTGGTATGATTGTATCTTCGGTTGAAGGTTCTGCAAAACTAGAAGAGCAGAAAAAAGTTTATACTCAAGCAGAGATTGACTTAAATGAGTTAATTAGAAAGAACTATCCAGAATGGAATTGTAAGGCTATCTAATGTCTAATAATTTAACTTTAAATATTGAACATATAAAAAAAGAGAAGGATGGATTAGATGTCTTAAGTGACATCTATATCTATGCTGTTTTAGGTGAAAGAGTTTCGCAAAAAGATTTAATTAGATTTCAATGGTACGGAATTTATCAACAAGAAGATAATGAAAAGTATTTTAAAATTGTAATTCCTTTACCATTAGGAGAGCTAAATGTGGAACAACTTAAAACTTTAGCTTTTATATCAAAAGATTATGCCAAAAATTCTTTAGATATTAATGAAGGTCAAAAGATTGAATTCAAGTGGTTAAAAATGCATAATTTACCACATATCTTTAATCTTCTACACAATGTAAATTTAAGTACTATATTTGAATCTGGGCATACTGTAAGAAATATTATTACTTGTCCGATAAATACAGTTGATGGAAAACAGTTAATCAACGTAAGTACAATTGCAAATAAAGTAAATAATACATTTATTGGGAATAAAAAGTTTTCTAATTTACCAAATAAATTGCAAATGGCAATTAGTGGATGTAAAGAAGGATGTAATCTTGATGAAACTCCTGATGTAACTTTCAATGCTAATTCTTACAAGAGTAATAAAGTTTTATTTTCTGTAAAAATTGTTGAGGAACATATTGGTTATATTACATCTTCTCAAATAGTTCAAACAGCAAAAACTATTGCGAATATTTATAAGGATTATGGAAATAGAACAAATATAAATAAAAGTTCTTTCTCTTCTTTGATTAAATCTTGGGGAATAAAAGAGTTTACTAATATCCTAGAATCATCTATTAATTTTAATATTAAACCAATTATTCTAGAAGAAGATGGTATCCCTACAAAAGGTGAACACTTTGGAATAAATAAAAGTGTAATTGAAGGAGAAAGTTATATAGGATGTAAAGTAGCATCATCAAATTTTAATTCATCAGAATTTACAGGATTAGCTACAATCCTTGAAAAATACGATGCTTCAAAAATAAAATTAACAAATAAAGGTCATATTATTGTTTTAGATGCTCCAACAACTAAAGCAAATGACTTAGCAAGTGATTTACAAAAAGTAAATTTTAATCCTTTTATATAATCAAAAACATGAGAGCTATTTTATTAGTAATAATACAAGCAAGCTCTTATGTAAAATAACTTAAAATTATAAAATAAATAACTATAACTAATTAATATGAGTAAAATAATGAATAACAAAGTTTTCAAACCATTTTTAAATAAAAATACAGATACTCTAAATTTCATAAGATATAATACCATTGGTAAAAATAAAAAAGAGTATTTTGATTACACTGCTACAGGTCTTGCTTTTAGACAAATAGAAAATAGAATTCATGATGTATTAGAAACATATGCAAATACTCACTCAAAAGAGTCATCAAATGCAGATACGACAAGTAGTTATTATGAAATGGCAAGAATAAATCTTTCAAAAAGTTTAGAATTAAATGATGAATTTGCAATACTTCCAAATGGTTGTGGAACAACGGCAGCAATTAAACATTTCCAAGAATTATTAGGTTTATATATTCCACCAGCAACTAAAAAAAGATATGATATTAAAATTGATAAAAGTGAGCTTCCTTTAGTAATTGTAGGACCATATGAACATCATTCAAATGAAGTTTCTTTTAGAGAAGCATTATGTGAAATAAAAAGAATAAACTTATGTAAAACAGGTTTAATTGATTTAGAACACCTAACAGAAGTACTTGAAAAAAATAAACATAGAGAAATAATTGCATCTTTTTGTGTAGCTTCAAATGTTACAGGGATTATTACTAAATATAAAGAAGTATCCAAGTTACTAAGATCTTATAATGCACTAATTTGTTTTGATGCAGCAGCTTCCTCTCCATATATAAATATTCCCTGTGAACTTTATGATGCCATGTTTATGTCACCACATAAATTATTAGGTGGCCCTGGATCTTGTGGACTTTTAGTAATTAGAAAATCATTAATTGATACAAGTATTTCACCTACCTTTGCAGGTGGTGGTACTGTTGAATATGTAAATAAAAATAGGCAAGTGTATCAAACAAATATCGAGACTAGAGAAGATGCAGGAACTCCAGGAATTTTACAATTAATTCGTGCAAGTTTAGCCTATCAACTAAGAAATGAAATTGGATTGGATTTTATAAAAACAAGAAAAGATAAATTAAAAAAGATATTTTTAGATGAGCTTTCAAAAATTTCTTCATGTCAAATTTATGGAAATCAAGAAGAAGATAATATTGGAATTGTATCTTTTAATATTCAAAATCTTGACCCTTATGAATTGTGCTCAAAACTATCATCAGAAAAAGGTTTTCAAACAAGAGCAGGATGCTCATGTGCAGGACCTTATGGTCATGACTTATTAGGAATTGAAGATTTAGATAATGACGAAAATCCAGGCTGGATTAGAGTTTCTATACATTATTCACAAACAGAAGAAGAAATTTTAGACTTAGTTAATTCAATTAAAAAGATTGTTAACTAATCTTAACCTTTTACTTTTTTTATTAAAAAGATAATATTTAATATTTTAACACTTAACTCTACTATCATTAATTAATATAATTGATTTCAAGCCTTTATTATAGATTTTTTCACCTTTAATATCTAGATTTTTCTTAACAATATTTTAAATTTTTTTATGCTAAAGTTAATTATGTATATAAAAATAATTATTTCTTTATTCATTACTATTACTCTTATATCTTGTTCATCATACGATAATAAGTTAAAAATTTCTACAACAAATTGGATTGGCTACACTCCACTTATTTATGCAAAAGAGAAAGGCTGGCTCAAAGAATTAAATATAGAACTTGTGATGGCATCATCTCTTGCTGAAAATATGAATCTATATGCTAGTGGAAATTCTGATGCTTATCTTGGTACACAGCATGAGTATAATATTTTAGCAAAAAAATATGATTCCTTAAAGCCTATTATGATTTTTGATCGTTCAAATGGCGGTGATTTAATTATGAGTAATACAAGTATAAAAGAACTTCAAAATACTCAAAAAGATATTGATGCTTACCTTGAAATAGATTCTATAAACTATGATTTATTAAAAGATTTTATTAAAAGTTACAACTTAGAAAATAAAACAATTAATTATATAAACGAAGAACAAGTCCAAATAGAATTTTTAGACTCTAAAGATATGAAAAACCCTACAATTATAGTAACTTATGTACCATTTAATCTAACTTTAGAGAAAAATGGTTTTAGTAAAATAATATCAACTAAAGAATCTTTAGATATTTTCATAGTGGATGCAATGTTTACTAAAATGGATATATTATATAAGCATAAAAAACAGTTTATGGAACTTAAAAAAGTAGTAGATAAAAGTATAGAAAATTTAAAACAGAACCCTAAAGAATTTTATAAAAAAGTAAAACCTTATATGAATAATATAACATTTAATGAGTTCCAATCAATGCAAGAAGATATTTGGTGGTTAAACAAAGAATTATCTCCAATAATAAAAAACCGTTTAAACAAAATGAATTTTCCAAGTAGAGATATAATTTAATTATGAGACTATCAGTTAAAAAATTCATATCTATTTGTATTATAGCTGTTGCATTAGTGTCTTTTTTTTCATTTAGTCATTTTTATATATCAAATCAAAATAAAACGGCTTCGGTAATATATAAAAGTATAAAATCTGATATGAATGAAATAACTTATCATATTTCAAAAGAAATAAAATATAAAGAAGATCTCTACAAATTTAGAACTTTAATAGATAGAATGGTTGCAATTGATGACTTTATAAAAGCTATTGTTATTCAAGATAACAAAGAAATTTTGCTTTCAACAGATCCCCACTATAAAAAGATACTACCAAATGATTTTAATTATAAAGAGAAAGAGACGTCCGAATATGAAAAACTTTTGTCCCAAAAAACTTTAGAAGATGATATTAAATTCTATATAGAAAATACAAATAAAAGTGTAACTATGCAATTATTAATTGTTATAGATAAAGAAGAGGTTCTTTTATATTTTGGGAAAAAAGAATCAGATTTTTTACTTTACTTCATTCTAATTCCGACTGTATTAGTTTTATTTATTTGGCTTAGTATTGACTTTTTTATCATAAAACCATTAGAGAAACTTCGTCAATATGCATATTACCAAAATAAAGTACCAAAGTCTTTTTTAGTAAAAGAGCTAGAAACTATTCGTTATTCAATGGTACAAACTTACAATAGATTAGATGATGAAAAAAAAGAACTTTTTATAATGGCAAGAACAGATTCACTTAGTGGTCTTGCTAATAAAAACTCATTAAACGAGTATGTTGAAAGATTAATAGCTACTTCATCAAGACATAAAAAAGAGTTTGCATTTTTATTTTTGGACTTAGATCACTTCAAAATTGTGAATGACTCATTAGGTCATAATATTGGAGATGAGTTATTGAAAAATATATCTAGTATTATAACTCAAGTGTTAAGGGCAAATGATTTTGTGGCACGTATTGGAGGAGATGAATTTGCAATTATAATTCATGAATATAAAAGCCTTATGGAATTAACAATTATCATAGAAAGAATCCAAGATAGATTATCAAAAACACATCTTATACAAACCAATCCTATTGATATAACTAGCAGTATAGGTGTATCTTTTTATCCAAAAGATGGAGAAGATATTTCATCACTTATGAAACATTCAGATATAGCTATGTACGAAGCAAAAGCTCTTGGTCGTTCAAGATACCATTTCTACACTAATGAGTTAAATGAAAGAGTCCAAAGAAATATAAAATTAGATAAAGATATGAGACTAGCACTTACAAATAATGAATATCAACTTTTTTATCAGCCTAAAATTGATATAACAAATGGAACTATTATAGGAGCAGAAGCATTAATAAGATGGATTAGTCCAAGTAAAGGTATTATTTCACCTGATATTTTCATTCCTCTTGCAGAAGAAAATGCTTTTATTAAAGACTTAGGTCATTGGGTTCTTAATGAAGCTATTAAACAACAAAGGCTTTTTAAAGAAAAAGGCTTAGATATATGTATATCTATAAATGTATCTTCAAAACAATTATCAGATGAAAATTTTATTTTAAATTTTATAAATACTTTAGAGGCAAATAAAGTAAATCCTAAGATGATAGACATAGAAATAACTGAGTATATGTTCTTTGAACAAAATGAAAATAATTATAAAGTTCTAAAAGAACTTCATGACTATGGAGTTAGTATATCTTTAGATGATTTTGGAACTGGATATTCATCACTTTCATATATTAAAAAATTTCCTATTGATAATCTCAAAATTGATAAAGTTTTTATGGACGATTACAATACTTATAGTGGTGCTATTTTTATTGATACTATTGTAAAAATGGGTCAAACCCTAAATATGAAAATTATTGCTGAAGGTGTTGAAGAAAAAGAACAAATCGAATACTTGAAAAAAATCAATTGTGATATGTATCAGGGCTATTATGAATCTAAACCTCTTGAGGTAAAAGCTTTTGAAAGTAAATATATTAAAAAGATTGTTAACTAATCTTAACCTTTTGTTTAAAATTCATTAATCATTTAATTATATAATTTCTTTATGAATTTCATAATATTTATATCAGTTTTTGTTCTTTTATTCACATTTCAAACATATATTATAAAAAAAAGACTGATTAATAAACTTGATTTCAGACCAAGAAGTAAAAAGTATCTTAGCTTATTATTATATACAACTTTTTGTGGTGTCCTCCTATACCCGATAGCTAGATATATCCCAATCGTCCCAAATTGGGTTTACTTCCTCCTTTCCTTACCAATAGGGATAATTTTTTTAACATTTATAATTACTATTTTTCATGAAATTATCTCTTTTGGTTTTAATAAAACTACATTTACCTCTAATAGAAGAAACTTTTTAAAAAAATCACTTGATATTGGTGCTATTACATTAGTAACTGCTACAAATGCAAAAGCAATGAACAATGCTAAACATATTGAATTAGAAAAAGTAGATGTAAAAATAAAAAACCTAAAAAAATCATACTCAATAGTTCAATTGAGTGATATTCACATTGGTGGTTTAATTGATAAAGAATTTATAAAAAACTTAGTAACAAGAGTAAATAGTTTAAAAGCAGATGTTATAGTAATTACTGGAGATTTAGTAGATACAAAACTAGAATATGCAAAACCTGCACTTGATGAACTTAAAAACTTGAAATCAAAATATGGAACTTTTTTTATTATTGGTAACCATGAATATTTTCATGGTGTTGAATCAATCATTTATACAGTAAGTTCTCTTGGTATAAAAGTACTTGAGAACGAAAATGTGTATATTGGAGATAAAGGTGAAGGATTATATCTTTGTGGTGTTTATGATAGATTTGGAGCAAGATATGGATCATATGAACCAAATATATATGAAGCTTTAGAAAATACTCAAGAAGAACCTACTATACTTTTAGCACATCAACCAAAATATATTGAAGAAATAGAAAGTACCAAAGGAATTGATTTAATTTTGTGTGGTCATACTCATGGGGGTCAAATATTTCCTTTTAATTATCTAGTTAAACTACAACAACCTTATGTACGTGGATTACATACACATAATGAAACAACTCAAGTGTATGTAAATAAAGGTACAGGATTTTGGGGACCACCCATGAGGTTAGGTGCTAGTTCAGAAATTACTCTTTTACAATTATCATAAATCATTTTAGACTAATTTATTATTGTTATAAAACTTGTACTTATTGTTATAAAATATATTCCTATCAAAATAGCATAATCTTTTTTATTCGTATTAATATTTTCCATTGTTTTCTCCTTCCCAATAGGAGAAAACAAATCCTCCTATTAATTTTTTCTTTTAAATATAAATTTTCTAATCCTAGATATTTTCATATCGGACATATAAACCCTTTTTCTTAAAAATTTTGCAAAAAAAAAGGATGAGCTAAAAAGCTCATCCTTTTGATAAAATAGATAAATCTAATTTTATTAGTTGAATTTTACTTTTTTAGCAGTTCTTTTTCTAGCAACTGGATCAAGTTCTCTTTTTCTAACTCTTACAGAGATAGGAGTAACTTCTACTAGTTCGTCTTCTTCAATCCACTCTAGTGCATTTTCAAGTGACATAACTCTTGGTGGAATAAGCTTAATAGCTTCATCTGCACCAGAAGATCTAACGTTTGATTGTTGTTTAGCTTTAATTGGATTGATATCTAAATCATTCCCTTTAGCATGTTGACCAACTACCATTCCGTTATAAACTTTATCTTGAGGTTTAATATACATAATCCCTCTATCTTGTAAGTTGAAGATTGAATAACCAACAGCTTCACCATTTTCCATAGAAACTAGTGCTCCATACTTTCTAGATTCAACAGTTCCAGAATGTGGTCTGAAGTCTAAGAATGAGTGATTCATAACACCCTCACCTTTAGTTTCAGTTAAGAACTCAGTTCTAATACCGATTAATCCTCTTGCAGGAATCTCAAACTCTAATCTTGTATAACCAGAACCCATTGGTACCATGTTAGTCATATTAGCTTTTCTCTTACCTAACTTTTCAATAATAGCTCCAGAGAATTCATCAGGTAAATCAATTACTAAATGCTCAAATGGCTCCATTTTAACACCGTCAATTTCTTTAACGATTACTTCTGGTCTTCCAATACAAAATTCAAAACCTTCTCTTCTCATGTTTTCAGCAAGGATACAAATTTGTAATTCCCCTCTACCGTTAACTTTGAATTTACCTTCACCAATTTGCTCATAATTCATAGCAATATTAGTATTCATTTCAGATTCTAATCTTTCATCAATTTTATTAGAAGTTACATACTTACCTTCAGTTCCTGCTAATGGAGAATCATTTACTGCAAAAGTAACAGATAATGTAGGCTCTTCAATATGCATAGGATCTAATGGCATTGGATTTGCAGGATCACAAAGTGAATCACCAACATCAATAGTTTCAAAACCAGCAACAGCAACAATATCACCAGTACCAGCAGTTTGAATATCAAATCTTTCAACACCTTTGAATCCAATAAGCTTAGAAACTCTACCTTTAAGTTTTTCTCCGTCAGCTTTAACTAAAGTTACAGTTTCACCCATAGAAATAGTACCGTTGAAAATTCTAGCAATACCAATTTTTCCAATGAAGTTATCATAATCAAGTGTAAATACTTGTAATTGAAGACCATTTTCATCAGAACCTTTTGGCTTTGGAACTTCTTTTAAAATAGTATCAAATAATGGAATTAAATTCTCATTTGGATCTTCTAAAGCTAATTTTGCATAACCATCTCTAGCTGCTGCATAAATTACAGGGAATTCTAATTGTTCTTCACTTGCACCCATTTGGTCAAACAGGTCAAATACTTCATCAACAACTCTATCAGCATCAGAACCTGGTTTATCAATTTTGTTAATAACAACAATTGGTCTGTGACCTAATTGTAAAGCTTTCTTAACAACAAATTTTGTTTGAGGCATAGTACCTTCTTGAGCATCTACTAATAAAAGTACACAGTCAACCATTTTAAGAACTCGATCAACTTCTCCACCAAAGTCAGCATGGCCTGGAGTGTCAATAATGTTAATTCTTACACCTTCATAATCAACAGCAGTATTCTTAGAAAGAATAGTAATTCCTCTTTCTTTTTCAATATCATTACTATCCATAACTCTATCTTCAACTTCTTGATGAGCAGTAAATGTTCCAGATTGTTTTAATAATTCGTCTACTAATGTAGTTTTACCGTGGTCAACGTGTGCGATAACGGCAATATTTCTAATATCTCTCATGGGATCTCTTTATGTTAATATTTTTCGCGATTATACTAAAACTAAGCTTAAGGATAGATGTCAAATGACAATTAAGAGGCAAAATAACTATATTTATCACTTTTATAGATATTTTTGGAGAATATAATGAATATTTATTGAATATTGTTTAGAGAGTTATTAAATAAAAGTTTAGAGAATAAAATAAGAAAGAGAGAGTTTCCTCTCTTTCTTATTTATTTAACGATTTTTACCTGCTCTTTGGCCTGACATACTTTTATTCATATTGCTATTTTTTTGCTTCATTACGCCATCAGAATTTCCTTGTCCGTTTTCTGCATTTTGCATTAGTCTAGTTCTTTCCTTCTTCTTTAGCATTTTTTTAGCTTTGAGCGCATCATATTCTTTTACTGATGGAACCTTATTAACTGGTAAAGTTTCTGCAACTAAAAAAGTTGTACCTAATACAAGTAAACCTGTTGTAATTAATTTTAATGTTTTCATAATTTAATCCTTTATTTTCTTATATTAATTATATAATTATCTTTTAACAAAATATTAATCAATTATTAATCAATTATTAACAAATTTAAGAAATATTCCAACCTACTCAACTTGATTACTACTTTTAATTAAGACTTGATTCTCATGCACAATGGGAAATCAGAAAAACAGCTGAAACTATGAAGGAATTATTAAGCTAATCCCTAATAAACTCTTTTGATGAATTACCAAAACATACTTCAAGAAATAGAAGAAGAAATACAGCCTCTTTATAAAAAAGGACAAATAGCAAACTATATTCCTGCACTCGCTAAAATAAATCCTAAACAATTTGCAATGAGTATAAAGTTACTTGATGGAACTACGTATAATATAGGAAATACAAATACAAAATTTTCAATACAAAGTATTTCAAAGGTTTTTACTTTTACTCTAGCTTTGGAACTATATGGAAGAAAATTATATAAAAGAGTTGGTCATGAACCTTCAGGTGACCCTTTTAACTCTTTAGTACAACTTGAATATGAAAATGGTATTCCTAGAAATCCATTTATAAATGCAGGAGCAATTGTTACAACAGATACATTATTATCAAAATATAAAGATAAAAGTTTTGATAATATTTTAGATTTTATACGTATTGCTGCAAACGATTCAACTATTTCATTTGATAAAGAAGTTTATAATTCTGAATTAGAACATGGGTTTATGAATCTTGCTTTAATAAATATGATGAAAAGTTATAAAAATATTAATAATGAAATATCAGATGTTATTCAAACATATTTTAAACAATGTTCAATTGAAATGAATACTGAACAACTAGCTAATTCTATACTCTTCTTAGCAAATCATGGGATAAATCCACTAACAAATGAAATACTAATTAACGAAGCAAAAGCAAAAAGAATAAACTCTTTAATGCTTACATGTGGTCATTATGATGCATCAGGTGATTTTGCATATAAAGTAGGATTACCAGGGAAAAGTGGTGTTGGAGGAGGGATTGTAGCAATAGTTCCTAATAAAATGTCTATTTGTGTATATTCTCCTAATTTAAATAAACAAGGTAATTCCTTAATAGGAACAAAAGCCTTAGAACTGTTTACATCTAAAACTGGGCTTTCAATTTTTTAACAAATTTTGATAGCTTTTTTAGTATACTTTGCACTTATAATTAAAATTACAAACAAGGTAAATAATGACTGCATTAGAAATTGCTGATTTTATAGGAATAATCTGTTTTACGCTAAGTGGATTTTTAATTGCAGTACATTATAAACTTGATATTTTAGGCGTTTTTATCTCTGCTTTTTTAACAGCACTTGGTGGTGGAATGACACGAGACGTATTAGCTTCCAAAACACCCTATATATTTACAGATACTATGCCTGTAATACTAGTTATTACCACAGTTATTATATCTTTAGTACTTAAACTTCATAAAATTGATGACTTAGAAGGTAAAACAGCATTTATAATTTCTGATGCAGTAGGACTTGTATCTTTTTCAATTACTGGTTCACTAGTAGCCATTGAAAATGAGTTTAACTTTTTAGGAGTATTAATTCTAGCATTCATAACAGCTGTTGGTGGTGGTACAATTAGAGATATTTTAATAAATAGAGTTCCTTCTATATTAGTATCTGAATTTTATGCAACCGTTGCTATTATTGTGGGTCTCATAACTTATGGATTACATATATTTGATTTACAAAGTATTCCTGCTTTGATAGGTGTATTTGTATTTGGTGTTGCTTTACGATTACTTGCTTACTATGAAGGTTGGCATCTTCCTACTTTATCTAAATAATAAAAATTGTTTTTTGATTAACTTTTTATTTATCTTTTATGGGTACAATCTCTAAATTTAAAAAATTAGGAGAAAAAATGAAAAAAATATTATTTTCAGTTTTATTATTTGTTGCAACTTTTGCAAACGCTTTAAATATTGGTGACTCTACACCTTCATTTGAGATTAAAGATCAATTTGAGAAAGCTCAAAAAATTAGTGCTGATACTAAAACTATTTTAGTAGCTGGTGATAAAGCTACAGGTGAAATATTAAAAGAATATTTATTAAAACAAGAAAAAGGTTTTTTAGAAGCTAATAAAACTTATTATGTTGCTGATATTTCAGGAATGCCAAGTTTAATTTCAAAGTTTTTTGCATTACCAAAAATGAAAAAATATCCATTTTCTATACTTTTAGTTGATGAAGAACAAACAAAATCATTTTCTAAAAAAGATGATAATATAACTGTATATTCTGTAATAGATGGTAAAATATCTGCTATTAAATATATTAAAACTGCAGCCCAATTAGCAGCAGTTTTTAAGTAAGAATTACTAGCTTAGGCTAGTAATTTTTTAAATGCATCAATAATTGCAATAGATTCTAAATCTTTAATCTTTAGCTCTAAAGAATCAACCGTATCCTCATCTGATAATTCAAGTTCTTTTTTTAAAATAATTTTACCATCATCATATTTTTCATTTATAAAATGAATAGTTACACCTGATTTTTTTTCATTGTTTTTTATAATAGCTTCATGTACAAACCTACCATACATTCCTTTTCCTCCATATTTTGAAGGTAAAAGAGCTGGATGAGTATTCACTATTTTTTCTTCAAAAGATGATATTAATTTAGAACCTATTATTTTCATATATCCAGAACAAAAAATGTAATCACATTTAAACTCTTTAAATAGTTCTGTTATTTTTTCATCTATATTATCATTTGGATATCTTTTATCATTTATAATAAAGTTAGGTATTTGCATTTGTTCTGCTATTTTTAAAGCCATTGCATTTGTATTATTTGATACAAGAACAATCACTTGTGCATCAAGTATACCTTCATCACATGCTTTTTTTATAGTTTGAAAACCACTACCATTATATGAAGCTAAAATACCTATTCTTTTCATTTATTATCCTATTATTATGTAAATCGCATTATAACAAAGCTTTTCTTTTATTAATTAAAAATATACATGATAATAGAATATAAGTAACAAAGGAAGATTATAGTTAAAGTATGTCTATTATTTTATTCTTTGAGCATGTGTAAGTGCTATTGCTATAGCATCTGTAATATCTAAAGGTTTAATTTCTTTTTTTATACCCAGCAGTTTTTTTACCATAAAAGCTACTTGTGTTTTATCTGCTTTTCCATTTCCTGTAACTGCTCGTTTTACTTGCAAAGGAGTATATTCTGCAAAATTACCAAATTCTTGTAGAATTTTAAGAGAAATCGCGCCTCTGAATTGTGCTAATTTAATTACAGTTTTTGGATTAAATGCATAAAACATATCTTCAATTGAAACTTCATCGATTAAATGATTTTTAAAAATCATATCAAAACCTTCTGTCATCTCCATAATTTGCTCTTGTAAAATTTTACTTTTGATTTTAATTAAACCAGCTTCAATAAGCTTAATATCACTTCTATTTTTCTCAATTATTGCATACCCACAGTTACGAGTTCCGGGGTCAATTCCTAGTATTTTCACTTATTTTCTCTTTTTATTTATTTTCTATTCACATACTCTTAGGCCTATATAATGGTATTATTTACATAAATTTTCACTTAAAGAAAACAATCTATTCACGAGTTATTCACTATGTGTACAACATTTATTTAACTCTTTTAAATTAAAAGTTTGTAAAATTTACAATCAAGACAAAAATACTCTTTTTTAAAGTTTAAAAATCACCTTTTTTATAATTTTATAATTTTTATAAAAAATTAGATATAATATTTACTATTTATAAATTAAAGAGTTAATACTATATGACAAATAAAGAGTTTTTATCAATCATTCAAAAAGAGGCTACTACTGTAGATTATGACAGATACTTAAAGCAGCTTGTATATAAAAAAATATCATCTGACGATAATATTGCCATTTTTGAAGTTTCAAATAAATATATTGCCTCGTGGATTAAAAGTAAATACACAAATGTAATACAACATTGTTTTGAAATATATGATGGAACTAAACCAGCAATTGAAATAAAAATTACTGGTGAAAAAAAGTCAAAAAAAGAAATTATAAAAGAACAAATAGAAAATAAAACTGCTGAAAGTACAATACTTAATCCATCATATACTTTTGATTCATTCATTGTAGGTTCATCAAATCAAATGGCCTATAATGCCTCATTAGCAGTATCTAATAAACCAGGTATTCAATATAATCCACTATTTATTTATGGTGGTACAGGTTTAGGAAAAACACACCTTTTACAAGCTGTTGGAAATTCAGCAATTGAATCAGGTAAAACAGTAATTTATGTAACAATTGAACAGTTTATGAATGATTTTACCTTCTCTATTAAAAATAAAAATATGGAACATTTTAGATCTAAATACCGTAAATGCGATGTTTTACTAATAGATGATATTCAATTTTTATCTGGTAAAGAACAAACACAAGAAGAGTTCTTCCATACTTTTAACGAATTACATAATGCAAAAAAACAAATAGTTATGACTTCAGATAGGTTACCTTCTCAAATAGCAGGACTTGTTGATAGATTAAAATCTAGATTTGAATGGGGTTTAACAGCTGATATTCAACTTCCTGGACTTGAAACAAAAATTGCTATTATTGAAAAGAAATCTGATTTAAACGGTATTTCTCTATCTAGAGAGATCATAAATTTTATAGCTACAAACCTAGATAATTCGATTAGAGAAATAGAAGGTGTTTTAATCAGAATTAATGCATCTGCATCTTTATTAAATCAAGAAATCAATTTAGAAATGGTTCAAGGTTTATTAAAAGATCAAATTAAAGAAACAAAAGAAAATATTAAACTTCCAGATATAATCAATATAGTTGCATCTGAACTTAATATTAAACCAAGTGATATCAAATCTAAGAAAAGAACTGCAACTGTAGCAAATGCTAGAAGAGTAGTAATATATCTTGCACGTGAGCTAACACATAACTCTATGCCAGATATAGCAAAGTTTGTTGGAATGAAAGATCACTCTTCAATTTCTCATAATATTAAGAAAGCAAATGAATTAATTGAAAAAGATGAAAACTTTAAATTAATTATCCAAAATTTAAAGAACAAAATAATAAATAAGGAGTGGTAAAGTAATAAACTTAAAAAAGTTTATAGAGATTATGTGAAAAGGTGTGAATATTTCATTTCGTTTAATCACATGAAAGAGTTTCGACTAAATCGTTTCTAAAGATGTATTTTCATCTTTTCACATGCTCTACTACTACCACTACTTAAAATAAAAAATATAGGAGATAAAATGAAGTTTGTAATTACAAAAAATATCATTGAAAATGTAATATCATCAATGCAACCTTTTTTAGAAAAAAAAGATGCAAGTTCAATTACATCACATATATATCTAGAAACTACAAATGGTAAACTAATATTAAAAGCAACAGACTATGAAATTGGTTTAGAATCACATATTGAGAATATAAGTGATAGTATAGATGGTAAAGCTACAACTAATGGTTCTAATTTATTAGGTATAATTAAAAGATTAAAAAATGAAGATATCATATTTGAAGTAGTTGATAACAACATAATTATTAAACAGAACAAATCAACTTTTAAATTACCAATGTATGATGCAAATGAATATCCAACATTAACTAAAGTAACTAATTTGAAAAACTTAGATATTTCAACATTAAACTTTATAAATTCAATAAGAAAAATCACTCCTGCTATTGATAATAATAATCCTAAATTTGAATTAAATGGTGCATTAATAGATATTAAAAATTCAAAAATTAATTTTGTTTCAACGGATACTAGAAGATTAGCTATTTCACATTTACAAAATATTAATAATGAAGAATCTCAATTTATAATTCCTAAAAAAGCAATTATAGAAATACAAAAACTATTTTTTGATGAAGCTACAATAACTTATGATGATACAAACCTAGTAATATCAAATGACAAAATGACATTCTTTACTAAATTAATTAATGGTAAATATCCAGATTATGAAAGAATTATTCCACAAAATTTAAAATACAATTTATCATTACCTAAAAGTGTATTGATAGAATCAATAAAACTAGTAACTTCATTATTTTCAAATATCAAAATTACATTTAATTCTAAAGGAATATTGTTTGAATCTTTAGATGAAGATACAGAATCAAAAACACAAATTGATATTTCTTTAAATATTGATAATGAATTTTATCTTGCAGTAAATGCAAAATATTTATTAGATTTTTTAAGTATGACTAATAATGAAAATATAACTGTTGGTTTCAATGAATCAAACTTACCATTTTATTTAGAAGATGATAAATTTTTTACAATTGTAATGCCAATTGTTTTAGAAAAATAGAAAAAGGACACCACACTAATGAGCAATGAATATAGCGCTGGCAATATAAAAGTTTTAAAAGGTCTTGAAGCAGTTAGAAAAAGACCTGGTATGTATATTGGAGATACAAGTGTAAATGGTTTACATCATTGTGTTTATGAAGTAGTTGATAACTCTATAGATGAAGCAATGGCTGGATTTTGTGACACAATTAAAGTAACTCTTACTAAAAATGGATCTTGTTTAATATCTGATAATGCTAGAGGTATTCCAACAGGAATGCATCCAACTGAAAAAAAATCTGCTGCAACTGTTGCTTTAACAGTACTTCATGCAGGTGGAAAATTTGATAAAGATACTTATAAAGTTTCTGGTGGACTTCACGGTGTTGGTGTTTCTGTTGTAAATGCATTATCTAGTAATTTAAAAATGACTATTTATCAAAATAGAGAAGTTCATTACCAAGAGTTTAAAATTGGTATTCCTGTTGAAGATTTAAAAGTTATTGATACATGTAAAAAAACGGGTACAACTATTGAATTTTGGCCTGATAATACTATATTTGAAACTACTGATTTTCAATTCGAAATTTTATCAAAAAGATTCAAAGAAATTGCATATTTAAATCCTAATATTACTATTGAATTAAAAGATGAAAGAGTAAATAAAAAAGAAATATATCATTTTGAGGGTGGACTTGCACAATTTGCAAATGATATAAATAAAGATACAGCAGTAACTGAAGCAGTTTCTTTTAATGTAAGTGAAGATGATATAGAAGCTGATTTTGCTGTTTTATATAATACTACATATACAGAAAAAACACTTTCATTTGTAAATAATATTAGAACAATTGATGGTGGAACTCATGAAGCTGGTTTTAAAGCTGGACTTACACGTGCAATTGTAAAATATGTAAATGAAAATGCAGCAGCAAGAGAAAAAGATACAAAAATTACTGGTGATGATGTAAGAGAAGGCCTTATTGCAATTATTTCAGTAAAAGTTCCCGAACCTCAGTTTGAAGGTCAAACTAAAGGTAAACTTGGGTCTTCTTATGTAAAACCAATTTGTCAAAAAGTTACTTATGAATCTTTAATGAAGCATTTTGAAGAAAATCCACAACAAGCAAAAGCTATTATGGATAAAGCATTAATGGCAGCACGTGGTAGAGAAGCAGCTAAAAAAGCTAGAGATTTAACTAGAAAAAAAGATTCTATGACAGTAGGAACACTTCCAGGTAAATTAGCTGAATGTCAATCAAAAGATCCTTCAGTTAGAGAATTATACCTAGTAGAAGGGGATTCTGCTGGTGGTTCTGCTAAGCAAGGTAGAGATAGAGTATATCAAGCAATTTTACCACTAAAAGGTAAGATTTTAAATGTTGAAAAATCAAGACTTGATAAAATTTTAAAATCTGATGAGATTAGAAATATGATTACTGCAATTGGTTGTGGGATTGGTGAAGATTTTAATGAAGAAAAAATAAGATATCACAAAATTATAATCATGACAGATGCGGATGTTGATGGATCTCATATTCAAACTTTACTTTTAACATTTTTCTTTAGATTCTTAAGACCTATTGTTGATAAAGGATATTTATATATTGCTCAACCGCCATTATACAGATATAAAAAAGGTAAAAATGAGACATATTTAAAAGATGATACTGCATTATCTAACTTCTTAATTGAAAATGGTTTAGAGTCATTTATTTTTGAAGGTTTAGGTTATAACGATTTAGTAGATTTATTTAAAACAGTTTCTAGATATAGAGGGATGTTAGCTCAATTAGAAAAAAGATACTCATTACCTGAAGTATTAAAACACTTAATTGAAAATTCTGACTTAGTTAATTTAGAATTTAGTAAATTATTTGATGAAGTTAAATCATTTCTTGATAATAAAGGTTACAATATTTTATCAAAAACAGTTACAGATACTAAAATACAACTGTTTGTACAAACAGGAGCAGGTCTAGAAGAGCTTATTATTGATGATGAGTTATTTGCATCACCTTACTTCTCTGAAGCTACTTATATCTATAGTAAATTAATAGAAAGAGATGTTTCTATGTTTGAAGGACGTGATTTAATTGAAATTCTTGACGAAATTGAAGGATTAGCTAAAAAAGGTGCTTATATTCAAAGATATAAAGGACTTGGAGAGATGAACCCTGATCAATTATGGGAAACTACAATGACTCCAGAAGCAAGACGATTATTAAGAGTTACAGTTGACGATGCTGAAGTTGCATCAGATACATTTACTCTATTTATGGGTGATGAAGTAGAACCTAGAAGAAACTATATTGAAGAGCACGCTAAAGACGTTGAACACTTAGACGTTTAATATTTTAGAGACTTTTAATTTTAATAAGTCTCTAAATATATATATAATATAAAATTATTTAGATATAATTATTTATGTATTTAAAAATGTTTATATTTATTTTTTTACCACTATTTATGTATTCAAATGAAAAATTTAAAAATATAAATGTTGGATACTATTCTGGCATTAATACTATACCAAAATATAAAAATTCTAAAACTGCTTTAATTATGTGGATTAATGGCTTTACTAAAAA
>Ga0105357_10000143_pt1 | contig 34044 bp, 30 predicted proteins | sample GOMGulsemesocosm_4_FD_83660 | JGI IMG/M metagenome (GOLD analysis project Ga0105357, IMG submission 83660) | Methane-oxidizing microbial communities from mesocosms in the Gulf of Mexico - GOM15B Gulf of Mexico | ecosystem: Environmental > Aquatic > Marine > Cold seeps | place: USA: Gulf of...
ATGAGATTTTAGCATACGAAGGTACTGAAGATATTTTTAGAATTAAAAATAGAATGCAAAACCTAATGGATAGCAAAGTTGGAATCTTTAGAGATGGTGTTAGACTAGCTGAAGCAGTTGATGAATTAGAAGAATTATTAAAGAAAACTAAAGAAATCAATGTTAAATCTAAAGAAAGAGTTGGTAACCCTGAGCTTGAAGAAGCATATAGAGTTCCAAGAATGCTTAAAATTGCACTTTGTGTAGCTAAAGGTGCTAGAGAGAGAACTGAATCTAGAGGTGCTCACTATAGAGAAGATCACTTAAAAAGAGATGATGCAAACTGGTTAAACAGAACATTAACTTCTTGGCCAAATCCAAGTGATACACTACCTACGATTACATATGAAGAACTTGATATTATGACTATGGAAATGCCTCCAGCATTTAGAGGTTATGGTGCTAAGGGTATGATTATTGAAAATGAATTATCAGAAAAAAGACAAACTGTAGTTGATGAAGTAACTGAAAAAATGCAAGCAGAAGGTAAAGATAGACATGAAATTCAAGATGCCTTAATGCCATTTGATTTACCAATGAACTACAGAGAGAAAAATGAAAGAGCAGGAGATTTATAATGAGTATTGAAAAAGGTAGAGATATAACAATATCTGTTCTTAAATTTAATCCACGATCTAAGGTTTCTAAACCTCATTTCGTAGATTATCATTTAGAAGAAACTCCAGGTATGACTCTTTTTATTGCTTTAATGAAAATTAGAGAAGAATTCGATCCAGATTTATCATTTGACTTTGTATGTCGAGCAGGAATTTGTGGTTCTTGTGGAATGGTTGTTAATGGTAAACCAGCACTTGCTTGTAGAACACTAATTGCAAATTACCCAGAGGGTAAAATTCAATTAATGCCTATGCCAGCATTTGAACTTATCAAAGATTTATCAATTAATACTGGTAAATGGATGGATGCAATGTCTAAGAAAGTTGAATCTTGGATTGTTGATAATGGAGAAGAAAAAGATATTACTAAATTAGAAGAAAGAGTTGATCCAGATGTAGCTGATAAAACTTTTGAACTTGATAGATGTATCGAATGTGGAATTTGTGTTGCTTCATGTGGTACAAAACTAATGAGACCTGATTTTGTTGGACCTGTTGGACTTAACAGAGTTGCAAGATTTGAAGTAGATCCTCATGATAAAAGAACAGCTGAAGACTTCTATGAATTAATAGGTGACGATGATGGAATCTTTGGTTGTATGTCTTTATTAGCATGTGAAGATCATTGTCCAAAACATTTACCATTACAAAATAAAATTGCTTACTTAAGAAGAAAACTTGTAGCACTTAGATAATTACGAAAGAGGATTTTCCTCTTCGTTTTTTCATTATTAAATGTATAAAAAGTTAAGTATCAAAAGATTTGATATTTAACTTTTTGTATTTTAGGGAGATATAATGAGCTTAGCAAATGACTACTTTTTACTTTATCATGGAATAACATTTGAACAAAATTTAGATGTAGAAGAAATTGATACAAACATAACAAATGATGTACTTTCAATATATGCTTTAATATTAAGCACGACTAGAAAAAATTGTGATAAATATTTACCATTAACATCATTTAAAACATATTGTCAACAGTTAAATGTCAAAACACCTTCTAATATTAGTGAATTAAACCACTTACAACATAATATTGTTGAGAATATTAGGGAAAAAAAATCTAATGAATTTATCGATACTTTACATGAATCTTTTAAATATCTAAAAAAAGCGGAAATGCTAAATGCAGATGATTATCAAAAACTAACTTCATTATTTGATCATAAAGAATTAGATATTAATAATGAAATTACTAGTATTGATGTTGAAACTAAGAAAGATAATAAATTATCATTTAAAGAATTAAAACCTATGTTAGAAGTAATTGTAGATGAGATTAAATCTTACACAAAAAATGAAAAAACATTGGCTGAACTAGATGAAACTTTTGATTATCTAAATAATCAAAAGTTCTCTATTGGTATTACTGGTGTTATGAATGCTGGAAAATCAACAATGCTTAATGCTCTTATGGGTAAAGAGATTCTAGGAAGTGCCGTAGTACCTGAAACTGCTAACTTAACTGTTGTCAAGCATGCGATAACAGAGAAAGCAAAAGTTTTTTATTGGAACAAACAAGAGTGGTCAAAAATTGAAACTGCTGCTTTAGAGCTTGAATCAATGAGAGATTATGTTAATGAAACAATTGATACATTTGGTAATGAACTTGAATCTTATATTCAAAAGGAATCAAGATATGATGAAGTTGAAATTAACGATCTTTCTTTATATACATCAGCAGAAGCTAGTAATAAAAAATGTAACCTTGTAAAATATGTTGAATTAGGTTCAAACTTAGATTTCTTATCTGATGGCATTGAAATTGTAGATACACCAGGGCTTGATGATCCAGTTATTCAAAGAGAAGAGATTACTAAAGAGTATATTTCTCAATGTGATATGATGTTACATCTTATGAATGTATCTCAAAGTGCAACTTTAAAAGATGTAGAATTTATAATTGATGCATTACTTTACCAAAATATTTCTAAGCTATTGGTAGTAATTACAAGAGCAGATACTGTTACAAAAGAACAATTAGATGAAGTTATTAACTATACAAAATCATCAATTGAAAAACAATTAAAAGCTCAAAATAAAGATTCTCAACTTGATTATATTTTAAAAACAATTAAGTTTATTCCAATTTCTGGGAAAATGGCTTTATTACACAGAACGGGTAGAGAACAAGAAGCTTTAGATGCGGGATTTACGCTAGAAGATACAGGTATTTTAGAAATTGAAAACTATTTAAATGAAACACTTTTTGGTTCTAGTTCACAAAAGGGTGAAATAATCATCCAATCTGGTAAATCGCAAATCTTAAAAACATTAGAAAAAGAAAATTTATCTTTAAATTATGAGTTGAAACTTTTATCTAAATCTAAAGAAGAATTAGAAAGTGAATTAAAAGATTTCGAAAAAAGAAAAATAGTAAATAAAAGAATCTTTGATGCAATGAACGAAGATATTAATTATTATAAAAATGATGCAAAAAATTATATTGACTCATTAGAGACATTTTTAGAAAGTGAGCTTCTTGACCTACAAACTGTTATTAAACAAAGAGTAAGTTCAGATGTTAGGTATAGCTTTGAAAAAACTAAAAAAAGACCTGAAAACTCTAGAATAAAAGTAATAGTTGAAACAGCAATTAAAGATGGAATTATTGATGTTATTAGAGATTATAGATATAAATTTATCGTAAAGTCTCAAAGTATTGGTGAGCAATGTGAGCAAAAATATCAAGATTTTGGTTTTGTTATAGGTCATAAAAATGAGAACTTTGATGCAAGAGGTTTCTTTCAAGATGATTTTAAATCTGGTTTTTTAACTTCTAATAATGAGATTCTAATTTCTCAAGTTATAGGAGCTGTTTCTAAATCAAAAGCTTCTAAATTAAACGAATTAGATAGAGAAATAGAAAACTTTATAAAAGGTCAATTCAAGAGTATTGAAGAAAATATAAAAACAAAAGCAAATAAAGTCTCTAATCATTTAGTAGAATCATTCTTTCATGCATTAAACGAACCCTTAGATAGAGTAAAACAAAAGATTCAAGATGAAGAGAATATTTTACAAAATCAATTAGAATCATTTGAAAACAATGACAAAAATAAAGCTAATTTATCCATTGAAATACATAAAAAAATTAAGACTTTAGATCAAATTTCTAATAATGTTAAAGGACTAAGATAATGAGTGCACATATAAAAATATTAGATAGTTTCATTAATGAGTTTAAAGATACATATAAAGAAGTTGAAATAGTTTATGATCAAGGATTATTAGGTGATATTAAAAAGATAGAAGATCAACTTCTTGATCAAAAATTCTTTCCATCTAAACAATTAGAAATAATCTTACAAAAGCAAACAAGACGTGCAAGATTTCCAATGGAAGTTGCTATTACTGGACAATTCTCAGCTGGTAAATCAACATTTTTAAATGCTCTACTTTCTAAAAATATTCTACCTACTGGAATTACTCCTGTTACTTCTAAAGTAAATTTTATAAGCTATGGTGAAGAGTATAAACTTAAAATTACTTACTATTCAGGTGCTCAAGAATATGCACCAATTGAAGCAATTTCTGATTTTACTGATCAAAGATCTGAGGATATGAAAGATATAAAATATCTTACTTTATATGCTCCTATGGATATATTAAAAGAGATATCTTTTGTAGATACACCTGGCCTTAACTCTCAATCTCAAAGTGATACTGATACAACAAGAAGTGTCTTAAGAGACGTTGGTGGGATTATTTGGCTTACACTAATTGATAATGCAGGGAAACAATCAGAAGCAAAAGTTCTTGAAGAATATATGCAACTTTTTAAAGATAAATCTTTATGTGTATTAAATCAAAAAGATAAGTTTTCCCAAGAACAAATTCAAACAACTACAAAATATGTATCAGATAAATTTGGTAAATATTTTGCACAAGTAACTCCAATATCAGCAAAAATGGCACTTGATGCAAGAGCTTTACAAAAAACTGTTCTTATTGAAGATTCAGTTGATGCTATTTTAAAGGATTTTAAAAAAGATTTAAATGATAATTTAAATGCTAATACTTTAAATTTCTTTGAAGAAAAATATGATGTTTTTCAAAATAAATTAAAAGAAATTAAATATTCAGATATTACATCAAACCTAAAACTATTACAAGAATCAAATATTCAAGAAGTATTAGATTTTATTGAAAATGAAATGAGACCAAAAGCTGCTGAATCAAAAGAGTACGCAATTAAAAAAGATTTAAAAGGTATTTGCGATATTTTAATTAAAGAATACCAAACTATTATTGCAGTATATGATGCTTTATGTACTGTTCTTAAATCTTGTGAAGACCAAATACTTAAACAATTTGATGAAATCCATAGTAAGCATTCAAAAGAGTTATTCACTATTTATAATTCTTTAGAAAGTATTATGGAAAAAGTAGCAAATGAAACTTATAAAAATATTCAAAGAAGACCTGCTTATAGATTTGAAGAATCAACAGGAGGATTTTTAAAATCTGAAAAAATAGAAAAAGTTAAATATAACACCTATTGGATAAATGCCGATAATATTTATAAGAATTTATTTTATGATGATCAAACTGTAGATAAAATGTTTAAAAGATCAATCAAACTTCTTAAAAATGTTGAATTAAATACAGATGAAGCTTTTAGAGACGTATATAGACATTTAAAAACCGAAGTACGAAAATGGCAAGAACCTTATGAACTTATCAAAAAGAATAGAGAAATTGCTTCAGATACAGAGTTCTCAAATACACGACACTTTGCAGCAAAAATATATGAAAATGTATTAAGAACATATCATAGAGCTATTTTAGAAAACATTTCAGCTTTAAGAAAAAAATTTGCTTACTTTAATGGTGCATTATCTTATTCTTATATTCAAACTACACAAGCAACAATTGCTCACTTTGAAGAACAAATTCATGAATCTGAAGAACTATATAAAAAAGAACCAACTAGATTTGCTATTCAACATCCAAGAGAAGACGAGATACTTGCCAAACTAAAAGCAAATTTTGGTTTTGATAAAATTGAAGATTTCTTAACATCAAGAAGAAACTATTTATTTAAAATTGCTAAATACTCAAAAGAGCAGTATCTAGAATTAAACGAAGATAGAATAAATTTTGTTAAGTCAAAAGAAGCTGAATATATAGAAAAGATTAAAGATCTTGAAAAAATAAAAGATCAGATTTAATCCTATTTATACTTGGAAATATTGAAAACAATGGGAGTCAAATTTAAAATTGAAATATATACAACACTATCCACAAGAAATACAAGATCAAATACAAACATTAATTAATTCAGATAAACTTGGTGATTATTTAAGAAATAAATATCCTAAAAAACATGAGATTAAAACAGATAAAGCTTTATATGCATATGTTATGAATTTTAAAAATGAATACTTTAAAAAATCACAAGTATCAAAAGTTATCTATGATGGAAAGATTAATGTAATAAGTAATGCTCTTGGAATGCATACAATTATTTCAAGAGTTCAAGGGAATAAATTAAAATCAAAAAATGAGATACGAGTTGCTTCTATGTTTAAAAATGCACCTGAGAAGTTTTTGGAAATGATTATAATTCATGAATTATCTCACTTTAAAGAAAAAGAACATAATAAAGCTTTTTATAATTTATGTACATTTATTCAACATGACTATCATCAAGTAGAATTTGATTTAAGAGTTTATTTAATTCACTTAGATTTATATGGAAAGTTATATTAACCTTCCATATTTATTTTATACTTTTAAGGTTTTACTTTTCTAATTCAACAGTATTTAAATACTCTCTAAATGAACTTTGACCTAAGTTATCATTTCCATAAGAAGATATTAAATCACCTACAAAATCAACTAACTTAGAAGCTTCAACTTTTACACCTGTTTTATGTGCAATTTTACTTCCTTTTTCACCATGAAGTTGTCCACCTAAAATAACATCATAACCTTCAACTCTATTACCTTCTTCATCTCTTACTTTAGTTCCTACAAAACCAATATCAGAAATCTGCGGATGAGAACAACCATTTCCACATCCTGAAATTGCAATCATTACAGTTTCAGTAAAGTCAGGATTTTTCTCTTCTAATTCAATTACTACTTTTTTAGCATATTCTTTTGTTTCAGTAATACCAAATTTACAGAATTCTCTACCTGTACATGATTGTAATCTTGCTCTAAATGGTGTTGGAGCATGTGGATAACCTAATGCATCAATTTCATCTGCTAAGTTTTGAGCATCTTCATCTTTAACACCATAAATAATAAAGTTTTGAGTAGAAGTTAAAGCCATTCCACCTGCATTGTATTTTTTACAAATATCACTCATTAATTTAAAGTCATTGCCATCAACTCTTCCTGAGTTTGTAGCAAATCCTATAAATGATTCTCCAGCTTGTTTTGCTTTATGAATACCAAAATGGTTTCTATTTTCTAAAGCAGTAATTACTGGTTCTGCTAAACCTTCTTCTAATTCATATCCGATTACTTTTTCAATTTCAGCAACGAATTTTTCTAATCCCCACTCATTTACTAAGTGTCTAACTCTTGCTTTATTTCTATTTGCTCTATTTCCATAATCTCTAAAGATTTCAGCACATGCAACAGCAATATCTTTTACTTGCTCAGGTTTAACATATTTATTTGCTCTTAATGCAATTTGTTTTGATTTTGAAAGTCCACCGGCAAGTGTTAAATCAAATAATACCCCACCATCTTTATTTTTAAAAGCAGTAAATGCTACATCTTGAATTTCATGAGCAGCTGCATGTCTTGAACATCCAGATATACCAATTTTATATTTTCTTGGGAAGTTACAGAATCTATCTTCATTTTCATCAAAATAAGTATCAACTTCTTTAGCTAAGATACTAGCATCAATAATTTCTTCTGCATCAATTCCACCAACTGGAGAAGTCATGATAGGTCTTGGACCATCACCTGATGCCATTCTTGATGTTAAACCAACTGATTCTAAAAGTTTAAAAATTGCAGGAATATCTTTCATTTGAATATAGTGAAATTGTACATTTTGTCTATCAGTAAAGTCAACTAATCCTTGAGCATATTCAAGCCCAATTTTTGCCATTACTTCTAACTGCTCTAAATTCATTTTTGTGTCAGTTAATTTAATTCTTTTCATAAAATATTTTTTATCTTCTGTTTCATCTGCATTAATATGTGGATACATCCCATACCATTTTAATAATCCAATATAATCATCACTTAAAGGTATTCCTTCTTGTGCTTCTTTAAACATATCTTCAACAACACGTAAAGGGTTTCTTGAAGCTTTTAATTGTTCAACTGCTGATAATTCTTTATCCATAATAACTCCTAATTTCTATAATTTTCTATATAATTTTATTTTATTTTTCGTATTATAACATTTTTTCATAAAAAAGCAAGAGAATTAATTATGATTAATTAAGTATAGTATAGAAGTAGCTTTGTTTATAGGGTTTTCCTAGAGATATAGATACCATACTATAATAGTACAGTATCTATAATTCATTAGTAACTTAGAGTTGCAAAGTCTTCATTTAATAGTGCTTTTGCACCTTCAATAGGAACAGCTACATTAATTCCATTTAACAGCACAGATTTGTCTTTTTTTGCATTTGGCAAATACAATGGACAAACTTCAACGTTCGCACCTTTTTTAATTAAGTTTTTTAATAGCATCTTTGGAGATTTATTCATAGGTTTGATAACTTCACTTTTCATTCCCTTAACTGCTAAATCACCAGCTTTTGAACAAAGTACGATATTGACTTTTTTCCCAAGTTTTAAAGTCATTGTTGAAAGAACCATTGCCATCATTTGAGCTTGAGTATCCTCTGCTGTTACAATAACATTTAGACCTTTTAACATTTTATCATCTGCATTACTTTGAGTAAATAAAGCTGCAACTAATACCATAATTGAAATAATTTTTTTCATATAAATCCTTTTAATGAGTTAATTTATTATAGTTTTCATTTACTTAAATAATAATTAAAACTTATAATTAGTATTACTTTATTTATAATATAAAATTATAATAATAAGGTGATTATAATTAATCATAATGAAAAAAGTAAGTTCTTTTTACTATAATGTGATTAAATTATAAAAGTTAAGAGTATACATGCAATTATCAAAAGAACAATTAGACAAATTTAATAATGATGGTTTTTTAATATTAAGAGACTTTACTCCAGAAGATTTATGCAATAAAATATTAGAGAAAGCAAAAGAACACTTAGAAAAAAAACAAGCTCCAATTGAAAGTGAGCAAGAATATTTGCAAGTTAATGATGAAAATATCACTGTGAGAAGATTAAGGCAGGTATATAATCGCGAAGAGATATTTAGAGATTGGATGACAAATAGTGAAATAAGGCCTATTTTAAAACAAGTATTAAATGATGATATTGTTTTAACTTTAGCTCATCATAACTCAATCATGACAAAACTTCCACATGAAAGTTCTAGAACATTTTGGCATCAAGATAGAAGATATTGGCATTTTGAAAATAATAACTTAGTTTCTGTTTGGCTAAGTCTTGGTGATGAGTTTTTAGAAAATGGTCTTTTAGAATTTATTCCTAAATCACACAAAATTGAATTTTCAAAAGATAGATTTGACGATGATTCAAACTTTTTAGATGAAAATATTGAAAATAAAGAGCTTATAAAAACAAAAGTCTCACAAAATTTAAAAAAAGGTGATGTTGTACTTTTTCATTGTAAAACACTTCATCATGCAAGTAAGAATCAAACTAATCAAGCAAAAATATCTTTTGTTTATACTGTTCGTGCTTCTAGGAATAAACCACTTCCAAATACAAGAAGTCAAAGTAAGGAAATAATTCTTGACTAAAAACTTATTAGATTTAATCAAAGAAAAAACAACACTAAGTACTACATCCATTGAAAGTATTATCACTTTATTAAACGATGGTTGTACTATTCCATTTATTGCAAGATATAGAAAAGATGCAACTGGAAATGCTAGTGATGAAGACTTAAGAGCTTTTGAGGAAGTTTTTAATTATTCTCAAAAACTTCTAAAAAGAAAAGAAGATATTCTAAATTTATTAGAAGAAAAGAAATTTTTAAATGAAAAAGTAAAATCTTCAGTTAACGAAGCTAAAACATTACAAGCACTAGAAGATATTTATGCACCATTTAAAGATAAAAAATCTTCAAGAACAAGTGATGCAATTACTAATGGATTAGAACCACTTGCAAATATAATCCAATCTTTAAAGTATACAAATGTAGAAGTTAATCAAAAAGCAAAACAGTTTGTAAATAGTAAAATTAAATCAAGTGATGATGCAATACAAGGTGCAAAAGATATCATAGCTCAAAGATATGCAGATGATTTTAAATCAAAAGAAATTGTAAGAAACCTTATCGCTAATTGGGGTGAGATTCAAATAAAAGAAGGAAAGTCTTTTGATAAAAATGGTGTTTACACAAACTTTGCAAATAAAGTCGAGAAGATTAAATATATCAAAGCTCATAGAACTCTTGCCATTTTAAGAGCAGTAAATGAAAAAGAACTTTCAATAAAAGTAGAAATTGATGAGAATCATCTTTTAGAAAATATAAAAAAATATAAAATACCTCAATGGGCCCAGAGTTCTAAAGATATAGTTTATGAAGGATATAAAGATGGACTAAAAAGATTACTTCTTCCTAGTTTAAAAAGAGAAGCAATTAACACTATAAAAGAAAAAGCTTCAAGTGAGGCAATTGAACTTTTTGGTAAAAACTTAAAAGAGTTACTTCAAACAGCTCCTTTAGTAAATCAAGTAATCTTAGGTATGGATCCAGGTTTTGTATCTGGTTGTAAATTAGCAGTCATAGATGAAAATGGTATATATTTAGATTCAAGTGTTATCTATCCTACAAAGCCACGTGAAGATATAAAAGGTTCTGCAAAAATTGTATTAGATTTTATTAAAAAATATAAAATCACATCAATTGCAATTGGTAATGGAACAGCTTCAAGAGAAACAGCAGAATTTGTTTCAAACTTAATAAAAGAAAATAATCTAGATATAAACTTCGCAATAGTAAGTGAAATAGGTGCAAGTGTTTACTCAGCATCTAAAATAGCCCAAGAAGAATATCCGAACTTAGATGTGACAATAAGAGGAGCTATCTCAATTGCTGGACGTCTTAGGGACCCAATGGCAACACTTGTAAAAATTGACCCAAAGTCTTTAGGAATTGGTCAATATCAACATGATGTAAACCAAAAAGAGTTAGCTTTAAAACTAGAAAATACAACTGTGGATTTAGTAAATAAAGTAGGAGTAGATTTAAATTCAGCTTCGTATAAACTATTATCTTTTATCTCAGGTATTTCAGAAAAATTATCAAAAAACATAATTGAACATCGAGATGGTATAAAACAATTTAAAAGTAAAAATGAACTTCTAAAAGTAAAAGGTTTAGGTGCAAAAGCATACGAACAAGCAGTAGGATTTTTAAGAATAAAAGATGGAAAATATATCTTAGATAATACAGCAATTCATCCAGAAGATTATGCCCTTACAAAAGCCTTAGAGAAAAACTACAAGATAGAAGACATCCAAGAAAATCAGCTTGAAGATATTGCAAGTAAACTAAATACTACAATCCTAAAACTAAGAGATATTACAGAAGAGTTAAAAAAACCGGGATATGATGTAAGAAGTGAATTTAATCAAGTAAAATTTGCATCTGATGTTACAAAACTAGAAGACTTAAAAGAAGGATTTATACTAAGTGGAATAGTAAGAAATATCACAGACTTTGGAGCCTTTGTAGATATTGGTCTAAAAAATGATGCCCTACTTCATATCTCGCAAATAAGTACAAAAAGAATCAATCATCCAAGTGAAGTTTTGAGTATCAATCAGAACTTAGTAAAAATTAAAGTTGTTAGTGTTGATTTACAAAAACAAAGAGTTGGGTTGAGTTTAAAGTAAGAGGTAAAAAATGAATAATAAAGAATTATCCAAACAAGCAAATTTAAAATTACTAGCTAATTATTGACCATTATCAATACAAACAAATCTAATATTGATTATAATTATCAAAAAAATATCAAAGGTCAATATATGGAATATACATTAATCCTAATCATCCACCTACTTTCAGCAATCATCTTTATTGGTTTTATTTTTGCAGACGTAATAGTTTTTCCAGCTGTAAAAAATAAGCTAGGAGTTAATTTTCATACAAAAATGATAGAAGCAATAGTAGGACGCGGTCTTAAAATCTATCCTCTAATAGTTGTACTACTTATGGGTACTGGTGGATATATGTTTTCTAAATATGTAAATAGTGAGTTAGGATACTTTGAAACTTCAATGCAAGTATTACTATGGATTAAACTATTCTTTGTTCTTCTTATCGTTCTTGGAGTGATATACACAATGTATTGTAAATTTACGAAAACAGAAGCAGTTGCTTTTATGAATTATTTTCATACTTATGCTTTAATTCTTGGTATTGCTATTGTTATTCTTGCAAAAGTGATGTTTGTAGTTTAAAAAAGTCAAGATAAAACTAGAGAAAAAGTTCTCTAGTTTTTAAAAGCAATTGCGTCAACTTCAACTAAAACATTTTTAGGTAAAGTTTTTACTGCAACTGTTGCACGGGCAGGTGCTGTATCAGTTCCAAAATATTCTGCATATACTTCATTGAAAGCAACGAAGTTATCCATATCAGATAAATAACATGTAGTTTTTAATACATTTTCATACGATGATCCTGCTTCTTCTAAAACTTCTTTTAAATTATCCATAACAACTTTTGTTTGTTCTTTGATTCCACCTTCAACTATTTCCATAGTTTCTGGAATTAAAGGTATTTGTCCTGAAGTAAATACTAAATTTGCTAAAGCTGTTGCTTGGTTATATGGTCCAATTGCATCTGGAGCTTTTTTTGTAGATATAATTTCTTTCATGATTTTCCTTTTATTTTTTTAAAATATATTATATAAAAATTAAACTTTTTTTACTATAGGAAAAAACAATTCAAAATCTTTTTTAATATGACAAAGCGTTTCATGGTTGGCAAGTTTAAAGCCTTTGTATTCCATTGCTGAAATTACAACTGCCTTAGAATAAGAAAGAACATTTCCATCATCTAAGTATTCATTTACATTCATCCATTTTGCTTCAATAATTTCTTTTGTATCTTCAATATTAATTTCGTAAGTTTTAGCATTTGCAATACATAATATATATAAATTTGATTTATGAAATTGATGTGGGTAAAAGTGTCCTAAACTAATAATTGAATCAAATTCAACATCAATTCCTGTTTCTTCTTTTACTTCTCGCACAACTGCTGTTGATATCATTTCCCCATTATCGATATGTCCACCTGGAAGTTTAAAACCTTGGTTTGATATTTTCTCTTTTATTACTAATAATTGATTGTTTTCATTTATTACTACTGCACCAACACCTAAAGTATGGTTTGCAGCTGTTGGTATAATTGCATCTTCAATTAATCTTTTTACAACCAAGACATATTTCTCATCACAAGAATGAAATATAAAACCTTTTTTTGTAGCAATTGGAATAAAATCAGAACGATTTATATCAATATATATCCAAATAAGATTTCTTTTATCTTTTGTATTTTCTATTAGATAATCTAAATTAACTTCAAACTCATCTTTAAAAGTAGGAAGAGAAGATTGTTCTATTGTGATTCCATTATAAGGGTCTAAGATTGTATTAAAATATCCTATTTTTTCTAAACTTGTATTATTCATTCTTTTACCTTTGTATTATAAATAATATCTAATATACAATTAAGTCTATCAAAGTATATGCAATAACAAGCATTATAAAACCTATTGAAATATCTAAAATTTTCCAAGTTATTGGTTTTCTAAATAATGGAATTAAAAATCTAGCTCCATAGCCTAAAGATACAAACCAAAGAGTTGAACCAGAAATTGCTCCTAATAAAAAGTATACCTTTAAATCATCACTTAAATTTGCACCTATACCACCAATTAAAAGTACAGTATCTAAGTATGTGTGTGGATTTAAAAAAGTAAACACTAAAAGCATAGATAATACTTTTCCTAAGGGATTAGTTTTTACTTGATCATCAATTTTTATACTCTCATTTTTTAAAGCTGATTTAAAAGAAAGAAAAGCATAAAAAGTTAAAAATACTATTCCTATAATTGCAATACTATTTATTAAAATTTGATTTCCTTTTACAAAGAAACCAAGTCCTAATACACCAGCAGAGATTAAAAGAGTATCAAATAAAATACATAAAGTAACTGCAATACCAACATATTGTTTTAATAGGCCAAGTTTTAATATATATGCATTTTGTGCACCAATTGCAACAATTAAAGAAAAAGTTACAACAAACCCTTTTATATAAATGTCAAGCACCCATATAACTTTTTGCTAAGTAAACGATATCATTTACAATAAATTGTACAGAAATTGCGCCAATAGGATCCATAATTGCAAAAAATGTTATTGATTGTTGCAGAAAGTTTGAGATGAGTTCCACTTAACTCATCCCACCTTTTGCTTCCATTCTTTTTTCTAATTTATGTCCAATAAAACTTAATACAGAGGTAATACATAAATATAATAAAGCAATTACAATCCAGGTTTCAAAAGGAGAAAAAGTATTTGCTACAATCTCTTTTCCAACTTTTGTTAAATCTGTAATAGAAATTACAGAAACTAAAGAAGAATCCTTTACAAGTGCAATAGTTTCACCTACAAGTGTTGGTAATGCTCTTTTAAAAGCTTGAGGAAAAATAATATATCTCATAGCTTGAAAATTAGAAATACCAAGTGATTTGGCAGCTTCTAGTTGCCCTTTGTCAATTGACTGAATAGCTCCTCTTAAAATCTCTGCCATATATGCACCAAAGAAAATACCAAGAGATAAAATACCTGCAACAAATCTTTCTAATTCAAATATATTTGCAACTATAAAATAAAATAAAAATATTTGAACAAGCAGTGGAGTTCCTCTTACAATAGTAATATACACAGTTGCTATATCTCTTAAGAAAATCATTGAAGACAACTTCATGAGGGCTACGATAATTCCAATTATTAAAGTTAGAATCATTGCAAAAAATGAAATTTTTAGTGTTACCCAAAGTCCAGAAAGAACAGGTCCTGCCATTGTTTCAGAGCTTGAAGCGATAAGATCACCTTCATAAACATCTTCACCAATTGTATAATCAAATAGAAAACTACTATTTAAATTCTCAATTTCAACTTTTTCATCACCTTGAATAAAGTATTTATCATCTTCGAATACTAGTTTTCCATCTACGGGAGATATAATTTCTGTTATTTCTTCATATACAAAATATTTTGGAACACTATTCCATTTCCAAACATAATTCATGTTTGCAGCTGCTGCATAAAAGAAGTAGCCTACGGCTACGAAAAACATTAAGGCAATAAAATGCCCTACTGTTTTATTTTCTGCTAATGGTTGTCTCTTGGCCATATGTTACTGAACTCTTTTTAACCAAGAAGTATCTCTTAACCATTTATTGTTTAATTTCTCATGGAAATCAACAACTTTGTCACCCTTAATTTGTCTTAAGAAATTATTTAACCAGTTAAGAAAATCTGGATCACCTTTTCTAATAGCCCAACCTAATGGTTCATAAGTTAATGGTGTATCTAAATGAACAAGTTTATCTTTACCTTTATCACTCATAAATAAGATATTGTAAGGTTGATCGTAAACCATACCATCAGCTTTACCATTTAAAACTTCAGATGCAGCATCTGCTTCAGTTTCAAATGTAATAATTTTTGCTTTTTTAAAGAATTTTTTAGTAGCAATTTCACCTGTAACACCAAGTTTAGTTACAACTGTATATTCTGGTTTATCTAAATCTTTTGCCGATTTAATTTTCCCAGCTAATTCTTTTCTAATCATAATTGTTTGACCAACAACTACATAAGGATCTGCAAAGTTAATTTTCAAGTTTCTTTGTTGTGTAATAGTCATACCCGACATGATAATATCATATTTATTAGTTAAAAGTCCGGCAATAATACCATCCCATGAGGTAGGAACAAGTTTTAATTTAACACCCATTTCTTTTGCCATTTTCTTAGCCATATCTACATCATAACCTATAATTCGACCTTTTTTGTCTTTCATTTCAAAAGGCATGTACCCAGGTTCCATACCAACTCTTAATTCACCTCTTTGTAAGATTTGATTTAATGTAGATTTCTTCCACAACTCAATATCAGCTGCAGATAAACTTGCAGTAAATAATGTACTAATAGCAAAAACTGCTACTAAAAACTTTTTAATTAAATTTTTCATGTGTTTCCTTTTTTATTTAAGATGGATTAATGTGTTAATATTTCTTTTAAGAACATTTGTGCTCTTTTGCTTTTTGGGTTATTAAAGAATTCTTCGGGAGTATTCTCTTCTACAATTGTACCTTCATCCATAAATACTATCCTATCCCCTACTTCTTTTGCAAAACCCATTTCATGAGTAACACATACTATTGTAAAGTTTTCTTGAGCTAAGTCTTTCATTACAGATAGTACCCCTCCAATAGTTTCAGGATCAAGAGCAGATGTTGGTTCATCAAAAAGAATTACCTTTGGTTTCATAGCTAAAGTTCTTGCAATAGCAACTCTTTGTTTTTGACCACCTGATAAATCACCAGGATAAGAATCTGCTTTATCTGAAAGTTTTACTTTTTCTAGCAAATCTTTAGCAATTTTAACTGCTTCTGCTTTTGATCTCTTTTTTACAAGATTTTGGGCAAGAGTTATATTTTCTAAAATAGTTAAATGAGGAAAAAGATTAAAGTGTTGAAAAACCATTCCCACTTCACTTCTAATTTCTCTTAAATTTTTTTTACTAGCATGAATATCGATATTATCAACAAGAATAGTTCCACTGTCAATATCTTCAAGTCCATTGATACATCTAATTAATGTAGATTTACCTGAACCTGATGGTCCACATATAACAACAATCTCACCTTTTTTTACATTAAAATCAATATTTTTAAGCACATGAAAATCATCATAATACTTATCAATTTTAGTCATAGAAATTATATTTTTGTTCATTAATACTCTCTTTTAGAATCAAGCTTAAATTTTACTGAAAATTTATTTAAAATACCATTAAGTTGTAATTTTAACATAATCAATTTACAATTTAATTCTTTATACATACTATGATATAATCCAATTTTTAAATTTAAGGATAGAATTAATATGACTAAAACAAAGCTATATGAGTATAGAGCAGACTTACTACTCTTAAGTGTTGCTATTGCATGGGGTATTACATTTTTGATGGTTCAAGAAGCTATTAATTCAACTCCTGTTTATTCTTTTCTATTTTTTAGATTTGGACTTGCTAGTATTTTAATGTTTTTTATTGCCTATAAATATTTAAATGAAATAAATAAAAAAACTGTTCTTGTTGGCATATTATTGGGCTCTATTCTATTTTCAGCATTTGCTACACAAACCTTCGGTTTGGCCTATACAAAAAGTTCAATTGTAGCTTTTATTACTGGACTTAATGTAATTTGTGTTCCTTTTTTAGCCTATTTTATATTTAAAGATTATGTAAGAAGAAATGTATTTTTTGCTTCACTAGTTGCTGTTTTAGGATTATATTTACTAACAATGTCAGGAAAACTAACTTTAGGTTTTGGAGAGTTTTTAACACTTATTTGTGCTTTTCTTTTTGCATTACATATTATTTTTACAGGTAAATATTCAAAAGAAGTTAATGTTTACTTATTAGTATTAGTTCAATTACTTACAGTAACTCTCTTATCCCTTGTTTTTTCACTAAGTCTTGATATTACAACCTTTGATTTAAATTATGACTATACATTTTTTAAAGCAGTAATTGTTACAGCTGTTTTCGCAACAGTATATGCATTTTTAATTCAAACTTACATGCAGCAATTTACAACAGCTACTAAAACTGCAATTATTTTTACAATGGAACCAGTAAGTGCGTCTATTTATGCTTACTTTGTAGGTGGAGAAATACTTACTAGTATTCAAATATCAGGAGCTGTGTTAATTATAGTAGCAACTTTAATTGCAGAGTTACAATTTAGGAAAAAAGGATAGTAAAAACTTGCTTTCTTAATGCTACTTTTTATAGATAATATTATTGTACATTTTATTTAGGAGCATTAAATGAGTAAATTTTTATATATTACAGATCAACTTGAACATAAAGAACATAGTTTTATCGGGCCTCTTTTTGAAAAATATTTAACTGCACATTATGAAATAAATATTATTTATTTTTCTAAAACTAAAACCAATTTTGAGAGTTATGATAATAAATTTATTATTCCTCATGATCAAAAATCAGATACATTATTAGTACTAGAGAAAAATGGTGTGAGTCTTAGAGACTATGCTTTTGTAGCAGTAAGAAATGATACTAATATTTTGAAAGAAGTTATACAAAAAAGAGCAACATTCAACTATAAAGTTGCATTTAGATTGTCTTATCCCAAAAGAATTGCAAAACTTCAAAAGGATGAAGCAAACAATAAAAAGAGTTTCTTAGATGTTATTAATAATAAAATCAAACTATATGGTGAAACAAGCCTTATAAATGATTGTGATATTTTCTTACCAACATCAAGAAAAATGAGAGATGACTATCTAAAAAAAGTTAAAACAAGAACTTTTGTTATTCCATCAGGAATTGATCCAGAAGTTATGACAAAAAACATTCAACATGAAGGTGTTGAAAAAAGATTCTTCTATGCAGGAACGTTAGATAAACTAAGAGAATTTGAAACTATTTTAGATGCATTTAGTGAATTATCAGATGGAACATATAAGATTATGATTTCTTCAAAAGATCCTGAATATACTCAAAAGTTAGTTGAAAAGTATTCAAGTATTCAAGACCATATAGAAGTATATAATGCAAAAACAAAAGATGAGCTTTTAGATTTAATTGCAAAAGCGGATATTGGTCTTGCACTATTACCTGATATTGAGTTATTTAACTCTTCAACACCAATGAAAGTACTAGACTATTACTCTTCAGCAGTTCCTTGTATTATGACACAAAATGAAAATAATGAATCAATTTTTGATAAAGATGCAAGTGCATGGATGTGTAATTTTACAAAAGAAGATATTAAAGAAAAACTTGACTATATCTTAGGATTAACAAAAGATGAAGTAACACAAGTTGGACTTGAAGGACAAGCAAGACTTCTTGCAGTTAGAAATTATAAACGAATAGCAGATGATTTAGCTCACCAATTAAATATTTTATAAGGGAGGGGAACACCCTCTTATAAGGTCTTTTCCTTAACTTTTTATCTAAATAGGATAATTTATGTCCTATATTGATATAAATCAAGACAGTTTTTATCCTATTTAAATATACTTCTCTTACAAATTAACAAAAAGGATAAAAAATGAAAAGATCTTTCAAATCTATTTTATTTTCGTTATTAATATTTAGTACAGCATATGCTGGAGATAAGTTCGGTGATATCACACAGGATTATTTAACGAATAATGCTTCATTAAATGTAAGAACGGTTATTGCTAAAGATCCTAAAACTTCACTAAAAGTTTTAGAATTTTTAACACACGACAGCAATAAACAAGTAAGACAATTTGCAAAAAACAATTTGAAATAATTTATATAAATAGAGTAGATTCTCTCCCTTTTCTACTCTATTTCTTTATTAAGCTAAGCGTTTAGTTTTATCCCAAGAAATTACAGCCCAATATGCATAATCTTTTTCTTCTTTTTTATTTTTATCTAAAGAATCATAATAAGCTTCTAAACGATTAATCTCATCAGAACTTAAGCCATCAATACTCCAAGAAACACTTTCTATAAATTTTTCTTTTGAATTGTAAAGAGTACTTCTTCCCTCACTTTGTATAAAATTAACACTTGCGTTTATTCCAAGAGAATATAAAATATTGACAAGATAAATATAATCAGGTTTTCTAATAATCTCTCTTTGTAAAACTTCTAAAATCTCTTCACTTACAAAAGAGCCGCCTTTTTTATATGTGATAACTATTTTTTTATTTGCTTTATTATTTAATTTTAACAAAGCTTCTTTCATATTCTTTACTTCCATAGAACGTGAAGCTATTACTAAATCGCAAGTTGGTACCTCATCCCAAGAATCGTACCAAGATTTATTTATTGTATTTATATTTTCAATATCTTTTTGTTTTGCATTCTCTTGAAGTATTTCTAACATTACAGGAGAATAATCTAAGCTATTTACTTCTTTAACACTTTTTGAAAGTCTAAGAGATAAGTTTCCAACTCCACATCCAACATCTAGGACACTCTTTATATCACTTAAATCTAGTAAGTTTAAAAACTGTTCATTATAAATTGACTGATGAACTTTTTTGTTCATAAAAGGTGCTTTTTCATCCCAAGCATCTTTTCCTTTTGCTCTAAAAGTAGTAAGTTCTTTTTGTTTTACATATAATTCATTGAAATCTATATCTACATATCTCATAATTAGTCTTTTTTAACCCATACTTTAAATTTCCAAGCTGGAGATTTTATTTTTCCATGTTCAAGTATTTCATCATATGATTTTTCTTTTTCTAAATCCCAAGTAGAGAAATCAATAGGTTTTAAAAAGGCATCAGCAACACCCTCAAAATCTACTTCAGATAAATACATTTTATCTACATAAGGAAATAGTGTTTCATATATATTAGCACCACCAATTATGAATAGCTCTTCTTCTGCTGATTGTCTTGCAAAATTAAATGCCTCTTGAACATCAGTAAAAGTATGAACACCTTCATGTTCAAATCCACTATTTGATAATACTAAAGATGTTCTATTTGGAAGTGCTTTTCCTATAGATTCAAATGTTTTTCTACCCATTAAAATATGATGTCCACTTGTTATAGATTTAAAGTTTTTAAAATCTTCACTTATATGCCATAACATTTGATTATTAAAACCTATTTCCCAATTTTTACCATATGCTACTATCATTGAAATTTTCATATCTTATCCTTATACTGCCATTACAGCTTTTATAGATTCATGTGATTCATAAGCTACTAATTCAAAGTCTTCCATTTTAAAGTCTTCTATGTTTTTAATCTCTGGATTAATCTTCATAGTTGGTATTGGAAATGGTTTTCTACTTAACTGTAATTTAACTTGATCATAGTGATTTGAGTAAATATGTGCATCTCCAAAAGTATGTACAAAATCCCCTACTTCTAAATCGCACACTTGTGCAATCATCATAGCTAATAATGCATATGAAGCTATATTAAAAGGTACACCTAAAAATGTATCTGCACTTCTTTGGTATAACTGACATGATAGTTTTCCTTCTGCAACATAAAATTGGAAGAATGTATGACAAGGTGGTAATGCCATTTTCTCTAATTCACCTACATTCCAAGCTGATAAAATTAAACGTCTGGAATCTGGGTTCGTTTTGATTTGATTTATAAGTTCTGCTAATTGGTCTACTGACTTACCATCAGTGCCTTTCCATGATCTCCATTGAGCACCATATACAGGACCTAGCTCTTTTATAGTATCTGTGTTTACATAACCTAAGTCTTTACCTTGAGCATCTGCATTTGCAGTCCATACTGTTTTCTTACCTATTAGATTCTCTGCTTTATCACCAAAGTTAATCTCGGCAAGTCTTCTTTCATCTGTACTACCTTCTATAAACCATAATAGTTCAGAAATGATTGCTTTTAAGAAAGTCTTTTTAGTAGTCACAAGAGGAAAGCCTTCATTTAAATCAAATCTCATTTGGTATCCAAATACAGATGTAGTTCCAGTTCCAGTTCTATCTTCTTTTTTTACACCCTTATCTAAGATGTGATTTAATAAATCTAAATATTGTTTCAATTGCTTTCCTTATTCATATACTCATATAAATACAAGTATTCTCTTAATTCTTTTAAACTCTCTAATTGCAAACCTGTCTCAATCCATTGTTTAATTTCATCTGGAACTTGAAGTGGTTTTTGGAGTTCTTCTTTTTTTGATTTTTGTATTTTACCATGTTCTGTCAATAATGTCACATGAGATAAAACAGATGTTATGGCTAAGTCTCTTTTCTGTGCGATATCTTCTAAAGAAAGACCTTCTCTTACTAACTCATAAGTATCAGTATAAGTTTTACTTAGTTTCTTTAAAGGAGCTCTTGTTTCAATCTTTTCTTTAAACTCTTCTTTTATATCTTTACATAGATTTAAGAACTCTTCTCCATACTTTTCAAACTTTACAAGCCCTACTCCGTTCACTTCTAACATTTCTTCTTTTGTACTTGGAAGTTTTGAGCTAAACTCTTTTAAACTTTTATCTCCAAAGATTACATAAGCTGGTACTTCATGTGTAGATGCCATCTCTCTTCTTAACCTTCTAAACTTCTCATATAGCTCTTCACCAAATGAAAGTACAACTTCAGATTCTTCTTGTTTTACTGCAATTCCTAATTTATCAGAATCTATTAAAAGTTTTTCATTTCCTTTTAATATACTCATTCCAAGGTTATTTAACTTTAGAACTCTAAACTCCCCTAAGATAAGAGCTTGTATATCTATTAGTTTATCTGCAATTGCTACCCACTCATTTTTACTCTTATCATGACCCAATCCATATACTTTTAGTTTATCATGAGCAAATTCTAAAAGCTTTTGATTTTTAGAACCTCTTAAAATATCTATAATATGGTTTGTCCCAAATCTCTGTTCACTTCTATATACAGCAGATAAGAACTTTTGAGCATCAATACTTACATCTACTTGGTTCACCTCACCTTTAGTGCAGTTATCACATAGAGTATCACACTCATCAATCTCATCTTCAAAATATGAAGCAATGATTTTATGTCTACAATTATTTGAAACACAATACCTATACATAGACTCTAACTTATCAAGTCCTGTTTGCTTATATGAGTCATCAATAGAATCTTCTATTTGTATCTTTCTTTTTACCTCATCACCTTTTGAATAAAGTAAGTATACATAAGACATTGCTCCATCACGTCCTCCTCGTCCTATCTCTTGATAATAGTTCTCTAATGTTTTAGGTAAGCTAGTATGTATTACAAATCTTATATTTGATTTATCTATACCCATACCAAAAGCAATAGTAGCTACTACTATATCAACGTTCTCATATACAAAATCATTAAATACTTCATCTTTAACTACGGGACTTAATCCTGCATGATATGCTTTTGATTTATAGCCCTTATCACATAAGAATTTTGCAGTTGATTCTGCTTCTTTCCTTGTAAAAGTATATATAATTCCACATAGACCTTTATGTAATTTTAGGAAGTTTAGTATTTGACTTTTACCATTTGAAATACGTGGTTCTACTTTTATTTCAAGATTATCTCTTTGTGTTTTTCCTCTGAAGTGTTTTGCATTTACTAGATTTAAACTCTGTGATATATCTGCCTCTACTTTTTTTGTAGCAGTTGCTGTAAATGCAGCAATACTAACTTCAGGAAAAAACTGTTTTAATCTATTTAAGTTTCTATACTCAGCCCTAAACTCATGACCCCATCCAGAAACACAGTGAGCTTCATCTATTACAAAATAGTTAATGTTTATTCTTTGAAGAACTCCAACAAATTCATTTGAAGTAAATCTCTCAGGTGCTACATATACAAATTTTAACTCACCTTTTAATAAAGCTTGCATTGTAAAAGTATTTTCATCATTTGTTTGAGATGAACTTATCATTGAAGCAGAAATATCTAAATCTTTTAATGCTTTAACCTGATCTTGCATAAGTGCAATAAGAGGAGATATCACAACAGTAACACCTTCCATTAGAAGAGCAGGAAGTTGGTAACATAGTGACTTTCCACCACCTGTTGGAAGTATTGTCAATACATCTTGTTTGTTTAATATATTATCAACTACTTCTTCTTGGAAAGATCTAAACTTATCATGTCCAAATGTATTTTTTAGGATTTCTTGTTTTCTATTCATAGATGGATTTTAACATAATATATTTATTTGAAAGATTATATGATATACTTAATAAATAATATTTAAAGGTATTTTTATGTTAGAAAAAAAATTTAATCTAAAGAGAGATGTTTCTTTAACACTTTTAGTTTTCTATGGTTTGGGCAATATTTTGGGTGCTGGTATTTATGTGCTCATAGGGAAAGTAGCTGGTATTTCAGGTATGTATGTCCCTTTTTCTTTTTTATTAGCATGTATTGTAATTTTTTTCACTGCTTTAACTTATGCAGAACTTTCTTCTCGCTTTCCTTATAGTGCAGGAGAGGCCTTATATGCAAAAGAAGCATTTAATTCTAAGAATTTATCTATATCCATTGGTTTAGTTATTTCATTAACAGGGATACTCTCTAGTGCAACTATTTTACATGGCTTTAATGGATACATCTCATACTTTATTGATCTCCCCCCTTATATAACATCAACTGTTGTTATTACTGTACTTTGTATTGTTTGTATATTAGGGATTGGTCATTCAGTTAAAGTAGCTTCGATATTAACACTCATCGAGATATTTGGATTATTATATATCATTTTTATTGGCTTTGATAAAATTCCACTTGAAACTATTGAGGTAGCAAAACTCATTCCACCTTTTGAAATTTCCGTTTGGTATACCATCTCTTTAGGTGCATTTTTAGCTTTTTATGCCTTTATAGGTTTTGAGGATATGGTAAATATTGCAGAAGAAGTTAAAGAACCTACAAAAACTATGCCCAAAGCTATCATTATAGTGCTGTTTATCTCTACTGTTATATATATATTGGTGGCTTTAGTATCAATTTTAGCAATTGAACCAAGCACATTAGCAGAAAGTACATCTCCTCTTGCAGATGTTTATGCAAAACTAACAAATAAAGATCCAATCTTATTAAGTTTTATTGGAATGTTTGCAGTGATAAATGGTGCTTTGATACAAATTATTATGGTATCTAGAGTATTTTATGGAATGAGTATGAATAAGTGGATTCCTAATATTTTTTCAAATGTGAATGAAAAAACAAGAACTCCAATATTTGCTACTGTATTTGCTTCTGTTAGTATTCTTATTTTTACACTTTGGTTGCCTATATTAACACTAGCAAATTTAACGAGCTTTTTAATTTTTGTGATATTCACTTTAATGAATATCACTCTTATAAAGATTAAAAGACAAAGAGAAACACCTGAGGGAATAATCTCTTATCCTATTTATATACCAATCATTGGGATTGTTATAAATATTTTTATGATAGGTATTCAGTTTATTTCATTGATATAAAAATATTTGAAAAAAGTAATATATCATCTAAAAGATATTATAATTAAACAACTCTTTATCATAAGGTTTATTTTATGTTAACTAATCAAGACTTTATTGACTTAAATACAAAAGTCAACACATCATGCAAATCAATAGCTAGAATTTTTACCTTACTTACTATTCCAAGTATATTATTTGCTATTATTATACTTGGATATTTAGGACATTTTCCACTAAAAGTTGAAATACATAGTGTTATTCTTATAGGTTTTATTTATTTTATTTACTTATTTTTTATTAGACATAATGCTTATTATGTTTCTTGTAAATTTAGAACTTCTTATGAACAATTGGTTCTTTATTTAAAAGAATATATTAACAACAACCTTTTAACAATTGGAGATACTAACAAAGCAAATGGTAGTGCAGATGATTTTCTAAAAGACTTTACAAGCAATATTAGAAATACTAACTTCTCATCAATTGCATCAGGAATATTTCCAACTCTTGGAATTTTAGGAACTTTTATATCTATTGCTTTTTCTATGCCTGATTTTTCTTCTGGAACTTCTAGTGCGCTAGAAGAAGAGATTACTTTACTTTTAGGTGGAGTTGGAACTGCTTTTTATGTATCAATTTATGGAATATTTTTATCTATTTGGTGGACTTTTTTTGAAAAGTTTGGAATGAGTAGATTTGAACATGATTGTTTTGTTATCACAGAAAATACTAAATCTTTCTTTTGGACAAAAATAGATATTGAATCTATTAATATAAAAAGTAATATTGAAAACTTCGCAAAAATGACTCATATTTTTGAGCAACTAACATCAAAAGATATCTTAGATAATATTAATAGTTCAATAGAAAAAAGAGTTAATTTACTTGAAAACATTTTAGAAAAAGAGATAACTCTTTCTTCAAAAGTTAATGATAATATTATAAATAGTGAAAAGCTAGCTATTATGGTTGATACACTAAATACAAACTTACAAACTAAGATTGAAAACTTTAGTGAAGAAAAAGAAATTCATAGTGAATATACAAAACTTTTAAACAATAATGTAAAAGAACTAAATGAAGCATTAAAGAATATAAGCTCAAACAACTTAGAACTTATTTATACAAATATCGTAAAAAGTATTGAAACAATGAAAAATGAAATGGATAGAATTGGCTGGAGATTTAATAAAGAACTAGATGAATACGATAGTAAATTTTCAGATAAATTACAAAATTCTTTAGAATCAATAGATGAAGAAACAGCCAAAATTATTGAAGACTTAAAAGAATTTAAAGAAATGCAAAAGTAGTAAACATGTATGATAAAAAAGAAAGCAATGAAGAAAACTTTTGGATATCTTATGCTGATTTAATGGCTGGATTACTTTTTGTATTTATCTTAGTAATTGGTGCGATAATTATAAAATATCTTTATGTTCAAACTGATTTATTAGCAATTAAAACTAATTTAGAAGAACAGAAACAAGCTTTAAATTTAAGTGAAGAAGAACTTTTAAATAAAAAAAAGAAACTAAATACAGTAAATACTAAACTTCAAAAAATCCAAAAAGAAAAAATCCATTTATCATTTGAATTAGCTAAATCAAAGAATATATTTAATCAAACAAAACTACAATTAGAAGAAGAAAAAAGATTAGCTTATGAGTTAAATAAAAAACTAGAAACAAAAAACAAAAACTTACAAATTTCAAATGAACAAATTAAAAATATTACTGCAATTTTAGAAGACCAAGAAAATAATATAAAACTTTTAAATAAGAATCTTGAAGATGAAAAGAATGTAATTCTATCAAAAATGGAACAAATAAATCTTAATATAGAGGAAATGGATAAGTTAAAGGCTTTATTATTTGATTATGAACTTAAAGAAAAAGAACAAAATGATATAAATACAAAATTTTCAACTCAAATTAAAAATCAAGAAAATATGATTTCCTTAAAAGATGAAGAACTAATCATGCTTGAAAATAAAATACTTATTCAAAGTAAACTTCATCAAAAAATAGTAGAAGAATTTGATATTACAAAAGTTAAAATTAAACACTTAACAGGTATTAAAATAACTGTAATATCAAAACTTAGAGATAAACTAGGAAAATCAATAAAAATAGATGAAAAAAGTGGCGCGATTACTTTTTCTTCTAATATACTCTTTGATCAAGGGAAATATAACTTAAAAGAAGAATCAAAACAAGAACTAAGTTTAGTTTTAAAAAAATACTTACAAGCCTTACTTGATGATGAAAGCATTAGAAAATATATACACAGTATAACAATAGAAGGTCATACAGATAGTGATGGTAATTATTTAGATAATCTAGCACTTTCTCAACAAAGAGCACTAGAAGTTATGCAGTTTTTATATACTTCACAAATTGTAGATAAAACTCTTTTACGTAAATACGTAAATGCAAGTGGCCGTTCTTATTCTGATATTGTTTATAAAAATGGCATTGAAGATAAAAATAATTCAAGAAGAATTGAAATAAAATTTAGAATTAAAAATGAAGTTGCGATAAAAGAACTTCAAAACTTTTTAGGTACATCAAAATGAAAGAGTCTTTATTTGAACCTAAAAAACTAAAAGAATTATCTCAACAAATCAAACGTAAAAAGAAAGAAAAAGAAACATTTTTTAGAAAAATCAAAAAAGCTTTTTTTTCCTAATTATAATAAATTTATGAAAAGAAGAACATTTTTTAAATTTACAACTATATCAGTCATAGCTTTATCTTCAAAAATTTCTATTGCAAAGACTATTGAAAAAAATACTCTAGTAGTTTTGGATGAAATATATGAAATACTATTTCCTAAAACTTCTACAATGCCAAGTGCTAAAGAATTTAATGCAATAAATTATTTACTTGAAAATATAAACCATAAGAGTTTTTTAGATTATGATAAGAACTTAATAATTCAAGGAACAAAAGATTTTATATCTAATTTTCCAGATTTTCTTAATTTAAGTAAAAAAGAAAAAAAAGAGCTTATTTATTCTATTGTAAATACAAATGATTACGCACAAACTTGGATATCAAAACTACTTACTTTTGGAATTGAAGCATTATTTTCAGATCCTATTTATGGTGGGAACACTTCACAAGTTGGCTGGAATAGTATTAATCACAATATTGGATACCCAAGAGCTAAAAAAAGATATGGACAAAAATTATGATGTATGATGTATGTGTTATAGGAAGTGGAGCAGGAGCTGGTCCAATTATTTATGAATTAAGTAAGAAAGGCTTAAAAGTTTGTGTTTTAGAAAAAGGAGATTTTTATAAAAGAACTGATTTCTCAAAAGATGAAATTGGCGCAGTTAGAAGAAGTACCTATACTCCAAAATTAGAAGATGAATATCACACAGTTGAAGAGTTTATCGATAATGAATGGAAAAAGTTTCCAACATACGATACAGGTTGGGATTTTTGGAATGGAAACTTAGTTGGTGGTTCATCAAATTTTATGAGTGGCTTTTTTTATAGACTGAAACCTGATGATTTTAGATTAGCCTCTAGATATGGAAAAATCAAAGATTCAAATATAGTTGATTGGCCAATATCTTATGATGATATGGAAAGGTATTACGATAAAGTTGAAAAAATTATTGGAGTATCAGGAGAAGTTAGTGATTATGAACATCAAGAACCCAGAAGCTCACAAAACTTTCCATACAAAGCATTAAAAGATCACCCCATAACGAAACTAATAGACAAATTATCAAAAGAATTAGGTTTTAGTATTGTAAAAACTCCAAGAGCAATATTAAGCTCTGACACACAAAATAGAAGTGCATGCTACTACTCAAATTATTGTGGCTCTTTCGGATGTTCAAGTGGTGCGAAAGGAAGTTCAAGAGAAGCTTTAATATTACCAGCACTTAAAACTAAGAACCTCACTATTATTACAAATGCAAATGTAATCAAATTAAATACAAATAAAGATAAAAAAATCTCATCTGCTGTATATTTAAACTCACAAGGTAATAAAAAAGAACTAAAAGCAAAATTATTTATTTTAGCTGCACAAGCAATTGAATCTTCAAGGTTACTACTAAACTCAAAAGATGAAAATTTCCCAAATGGAGTTGCAAATAACTCTTCAAATGTTGGAAAAAATTTACTATCTTCAAGTGGAGGAATTGTAAGTGGAGAATTTGATAAAAGTTCAATTCCATTAAATGAGTTAATGACTCCTGGACTTTTTGTAAATAGAGCAATAAAAGATTTCTATTTTACAAAAGAGTTTAAAGGTGGAATGGCTGAAATGGTATTTGAACATGCAAACCCAATTAGACGTGCAAACTTCTTTAAATGGGATCAAGAGAATAGTAATAATCTACTAATAGGAAAAGAATTACAAGATAAACTATTTAAGAGTTTTACAACAACCAAAACATTAAATATGGAAATATTTGCAGATTGGACTCCAAATGATAACTCATTTGTGAGCGTTGATGAAAAGTACAAAGATATAAATGGAATTCCAGTAGCAAATATTAGAATTGGAACATTAAAACATGACTTGGAAGTATCAAGCTTTTTAGCACAAAAATCTATTAAACTTTTAAAGAAAATGGGTGCAAAAAATATATCAAGTCAAATAAATGCACTTCCTTCCTCAAATTTGCAAGCTGGTGGTTGTAGATTTGGAGATGATTCAAAGACTTCTGTATTAAACAAATACTGTCAAGCTCATGAAGTTAAAAACCTATTTGTAACAGATGGAAGTTTTATGCCAACAGGAGGTTCTGTACCTTTTACTTTTACAATTTATGCGAACTCATTTAGAATTGCTGATTATATTAAAGAAAATTATACAAAATTAATATCTTAAGTAATACATCCACAGAATCAATAAAAGAAGTTAACTTACTTTATTGATTCTACTCTATTTTTTCCTTTTTCTTTTGCTAAATATAAGGCCTCATCACAACGTTTAAATAAAGATTCTAAACTATCCCCATCTTTATATTCACTAATACCAAAACTAACAGTAACATTTCCAGCTGTTTTATGCTTAATCTGTTCAATATGTTTTCTTAATATGTTTGAAGCAATAAGTGCATTATCAATACTTGTTCCAATATATAATATCACAAATTCTTCTCCTCCCCATCTAGCAAAAATGTCATTAACTCTAAGCCTTTTACTTAATTCTTGAGCAAACATTATTAGGATCTCATCACCAATTATATGCCCATAGGTATCATTAAAAACTTTAAAATTATCAATATCTATTATTGCAAGAGATAAAGAATGAGGATAACGCTTTACTCTTAATAGCTCTTGATTAAAAATCTCATCAAATTTATTTCTATTATAAATATTTGTTAATCCATCAAAATAAGCTTTGTATTCTGTATTGTTTTTTTGTATTGTCATTTCTGTTATATCAGTTAAATTTATTAAAAATAATTTACTATCTTCATCTAAAATTGAAAGCGAAAGAAAAAAAGATTTTTGCTCTGATAATTTATCTTTTATCAATACAATTCTTTTTGTATCATCAAGAGCAGTAACTATTTCATATAATTTATTTCCGAAAGCAAAGTTATCTAAATCTTTATAATTTTGAATTAAACCTTTATGTATATATTCATTATCCTCTATAAACATATCTTCTGGTTTTTTAAACTTTTCAATAAACTCTGGTAAAACTTTAAGATCAAAGAAGTCTATAAAAGCTTTATTTGCAAATGATACTTCATTAAAATCCGTAACAAAAGATATATTCTTTTCTGTATTTATTATATTTTGTAGAATTTTTTGTTGTTCTAATATTTGTTTTTGTTGTATTTTATTTACTTTATCCACATAAATTATTTTGGCATTTGATTCAAGTATATTATAAAGTTTATCTTTGTTTAGTGGTTTTACTAAATAACCTGCAATTCCTATTTCAATTGAGTCTAATAAATAACTAGAATCAGAATGTGCAGACATAACTATAATAGGTATTTCCCTATCTATTTCTCTTATTTTTCTTGACATCTCAATCCCGTCTAATTTAGGCATTGTTATATCAGTTAAAATTAGATCTGGTTTATTTTCTAAGTATTTCTGATATCCATCTTCTCCATCTTCTGCAACTATTAATTCACTAACTACATTTTCTAGTCTTATAGATAAAATCTCTCTAATTGAAGATTCATCTTCGATGTATAAAAGTTTTAATTCTTTGGCATAAATATTATCCATTTAATACTCCCAATTCAATTTTAAATACTGCGCCTTTTGTACTATTTTTAATTTCTATTTTTCCTTGCATATTATCTTCAATTATCATTTTTGACATATACAAACCAAGTCCAGTACCTTTACCTTGTTTTTTTGTTGTGAAATATGGTTCAAATATTCTATCAATAATTTCCTCAGGGATACCACCTGCATTATCACTAATTCTGATATATCCTATATTATTTGTTAATTCAAGTTCAACAAGAACTTCCCCATTTTCAACGTTATTCTCAATTATAACATCTTTTGCATTATTCAATATATTCAATATTACTTGTTGAAACTCTCCTTTATGTCCAAAAATATTAAAGGTAGTTCCACTTACTTTTAATGATATATTATATTTTTGTAGTTGTACTTTTAATATATTTACAGTTTCTTCAATTTTTGTTTTAACATCAAAGTTTGTTTTCACTTTATCAATTAAAAAGAAGTTTCTAAAATCATCAATAGTATCAGACATAAAAGATACAAGATTCATACTCTCCTTTGTAAACTTATTCAAATACACTTTATCAATTAATCCATCATCATAGTCATCTTCAATAAATTGCAATTGAATAGCTAAAGTATTTAAAGGCTGTCTCCACTGATGGGCAATTGATCCTAACATTTCACCCATTGCAGCTAATTTTGATTGCTCTAATAGTAATTTATCTTTTTTTATGTTTTGAGAAATTGCTTCATCTATTTTAAGAGAAAGAGTTTCATTGAAATTTTCTACTTTTTTCTTATCTGTTATGTCTTCTCTAATATCAAAATAACCAATAATTTTTTTATTTTCATCATATTCAGGAAAAATTGAACTATTCACCCAATACTTAGTACCATCTTTCTTTATACATTCTATTTCGTCAATAAAAATAACACCATCTTCGTTTGACTTCCATAAATTAGGAGAAGTATATGATGAATTAGACTGATTAAGATTTTGTGATAGTTCATCTTTTGTATATCCACTAATATCGGAATATGCATTAGTAGCATGTGTTATTAATCCATTTTTATTTATACTAAGAGCAATAGCTTTTTTATCAAACATAAAAAGAAGAGATTCAAGTTTTTTATTTGATTCTCGTATTTTTCTTGTTTTTTCTTTTACTAATTCTTCTAATTCTTTAGCTTTTACACTTTTTAAAGCAACAATATAGCTTGTTAATATAATTACAAATAATGATAGGATTAATAAAAATAGAGGTAAATAAGATTTGTTTTTTTCTAAAAACAGACTACTAGGTTTTGCATATAAACTCCATTTTCTACCTTCTATATTTATATCTAAATAAGTATCAATATTTATTTCTTTTTTGCTATTTGTATTAGTAAACAATAGTTCTTGATTTTGCTTATCTGTAGTATCTATTAACCATAAATCAATCATAGAACTGTCAAGTTTATTAAACTCCAATGCGGTAGTTATCATATCCCCAATTCTAAATACAGCAGAGTAGAAACCTTCTAATATATTATGTCCTTCTTTATCCCAAACTGGAGCAATAACTAAAAAACCAAATTGAGTACCTTCTTCTTGTACAAGTTTTATTCTCGCAGTTGCTGTAATTACATTGTTATTCCTTGCTGCATTTAAAGTAATCAGTCTAGTTTCACTAGAGGATAAATCAAAGCCTTGTGCTTTTTTATTACCTTCAATTGGTTCAATATAATCTACAGGAAAATATTCTTTTTTAACTTTAACATCTATCATTTTTCCATCAGATGATTTTTCTTTTATAAAATATTCATTACCTAATTCTTTTCTTCTTTCAACAAGATATGATTCTTTATCTTTATTTAAAACCTTAGGAACCCAAGACAGTGCTTGTACACTTTTATTGTTTTTTAAATAAGTATCTACAAATAATTTAAATTCATTTCTATCTATATGCTGTGAGGATTTGTAATAACTTTGTAAGGACTCAAGAATAAAAATATTTAAATCTAATTCTCTTTGAATTGATGCAGACTTACGTTTTAATAAATATTCAAATTCTAAATTAGTACTATTTTCTATACTGTTAGAAGTAATCTTATATAAAAATAAAGATAACCCTACTCCTATTACAAATAGTAAAATTACAAGAGGAGAAATAAAACTGTTTTTTGATATTTTATTCATTATAAAATCTTTACATAGTTTTATCATTATAATAACATTTTTTTTTAAATTTAATTATTAATATCAAACAATCTCTTTATACTAAAAAGAGAAGAAGTCTTTATTCAATCAATTTGTGAGATTAATATTAGCCTATCTTTATATATAATTCCACCAACTCCAATGTTTAATAAAATCACGCCATCCTTTCAGAGTATTCATCTTTTCATAATTTATTTCTAGAACTGCTCATATTAGTTTCTTCTCTGACCTGTTTTTGGTGCTGTCACTTCTTTTTGTAAATCAATAGATAAGTTATGATAGAAAAGCTCACCATAATCTGTTGTTCTATTTATAATTTCATATGCTTGAACAAGACTATTATTATATTTTAAAGCATCTTGTAAAATTTTAATAATTTTTACAGATTCTAAAAAGTTAACATGAGAAGGTGCTTCAATAGGTGATGAATAATACTTATGCATTCTCTCTACAAGGTTTTTATTTCTAATTTCAATAAATACTGACTCAATTGGTGATTTAAAGAAAAGTATTTTTTGTTTTACGTTTATTGAAATATATGTAGTTTCCATTCCATAGATTTTTCTTGAAAAAGAATCAAATAAGAAAAGCTTTTTATTATAGTTATTATTAAACAATTCATATATTAATTCTAATATTTTAATTTTTTCTTCTTTTGAATAAAAATTACCAATACTTGCAAAACAAA
>Ga0105357_10000153_pt1 | contig 33057 bp, 29 predicted proteins | sample GOMGulsemesocosm_4_FD_83660 | JGI IMG/M metagenome (GOLD analysis project Ga0105357, IMG submission 83660) | Methane-oxidizing microbial communities from mesocosms in the Gulf of Mexico - GOM15B Gulf of Mexico | ecosystem: Environmental > Aquatic > Marine > Cold seeps | place: USA: Gulf of...
TACAGAGGCATGTGGACAGTATTGCGCGATTTTCCCCCGCGGAATATACGGAGGGCGCTATGGTTCCTTATCAAGGTGAGCGTTATGCATTGGCAATTAAACCCAGTCAGAATAAACAAATAAAGATTACTTTTGAGCAGAATTTTGTTGCCCAAGTGCCAGATAATTTTTTGGTTAAATTAAGTCCAGAAGAATTGAGTGGTCATATTCGTCGAGCCTTTATTCATTGGATGGCGCAGATGGCGGCAAAGCAAAGCACTCATTATATGGATAAGTATGCGGATCTATACCAGCTACACCCGCGTTCAATTACTATTAAAGAGCAAAAGAGTCGCTGGGGAAGTTGCGGCATTCATAATGATATTAATTTGAATTGGTTGTTGATTTTAGCGCCAGCTGAAGTATTGGAGTATGTGGTCGTACATGAGTTATGTCATATTCAAGAGCGTAACCATTCGGCTGCCTTCTGGCTTTTAGTGACTAAGCATTGTCCGAATTATAAGCGGCATCGTGGCTGGCTTAAGCAGCATGGGGCGAGCTTGATGTTGGGTTTGTAAAAAGAGGGTTGTCATCTTAGCAAACATTGAATAACTCCATATCTCAACGAAAACTATTAAAATAAGCGATTTGCTGTGACTTGTAGTGTTTGGCGTAAGCTGTAATTCATAATACAATGGACGGATTTTTAATTGTAAAAGAAACACTATGACGAAACTAAAATGTGCTGTGATTGGAACTGGGTATTTAGGTAAATTCCACGCGGAAAAATATGCCTCTCTCCCCGATTGTGAATTAGTCGCAGTTGTCGATATTAATGAGCAAGCGGCTAAAGACGTTGCTGAAAAGCATGGAGCTGAGGCTTTAACGGATTATCAGTCTTTATTGGGTAAGGTTGATGCGGTCAGTATTGTGGTACCTACGACTTTGCATCACCAAGTCTCTAAAGATTTTTTAAATGCTGGCGCGCATGTTTTAGTTGAAAAGCCGATTACAGTCACTGTCGAAGAAGCAGATGAACTGATCGCGATTGCTAAAGAAAAAAATCTTATTTTACAGGTTGGCCATTTAGAACGCTTTAACCCAGCGGTAATGGGCTTAGGTGAATTAGAAGATAAGCCTTTATTTATCGAGTCGCATCGTTTATCGCCATTTAATCCACGCGCTAATGATGTCAGTGTGGTTTTAGATTTAATGATTCATGATATCGATATTATTCTAGCTATTGTTGATTCTGAAGTTGAACGTATGGAAGCCAGTGGTACTGCGGTATTAACCAAAGGTACTGATATTGCTAATGCGCGTTTAACGTTTAAAAATGGTTGTGTTGCTAATGTCACGGCGAGTCGTATTAGTATGAAGATGGAACGCAAAATGCGTATGTTCCGTCCGAATTCGTATATTTCGATTGATTTCCAGAATCGCGTATTAACTAAGCATTTTGCAGGCACTAAAGAAATGTTTCCTGGCGTACCTGAAATCGAAACAGAGAAATCTGTTTTTGAAAATGGCGATGCATTGTTAGAGGAAATTAAGCACTTTGTTGATTGTATTCATACAGGAAATACGCCTGATGTATCTGGTGACGCTGGCCGTCGTGCTTTAGCTACTGCGATTGAAATTACTAAATTACTTCAATAGTTTTGCTGTAGCTTATCTACACCTGTAATATTGCCTAAAAATAGGCGAAACACTCACATAAAAAATTAAAAGGTAGTAACGATTATGATTCCAATGGTAAATCTGAAAGCCCAGTATGCGGAAATAAAAGATGAAGTTGAGCAAGGCTTGGCACAAACAATAGAAAATTGTTCTTTTATCTTAGGGCCTAACGTACAAGGCTTTGAAAAAGAAGCGGCTGAGTATTTAGGTGTTAAGCATGCTATTGGTGTTGCTTCGGGTACTGATGCCTTGCATTTGGCTTTATTAGCTGACGGTATTGGTGAGGGTGATGAGGTTATTACCAGTGCTTTTACTTTTATAGCTACTGCTGAAGCTATTTGTTATGTAGGCGCGAAGCCAGTTTTTGTTGATGTAGACCCAAAAACATTCAATATTACAGCTGAAGCGATTGAAGCAGCTATTACGCCTAAAACTAAAGCGGTTATGCCGGTGCATTTATTCGGTCAGCCTGTGGATATGGCGGCAATTAAAGCGGTATGTGATAAGCATAATTTGAAAATTGTAGAAGATTGCGCACAGTCTTTTGGCGCGTCAATTGACGGTAAGCAGACTGGTAGTATTGGTGATTCAGCAGGATTTAGCTTTTTCCCAAGTAAAAATCTAGGTGCTTTTGGTGATGGCGGATTAGTAACTACAAATTCTGACGAAACGGCTGCGAAAGTTAAGCAGTTACGTAACCACGGTTCTGATGTACGTTATTATCATGATGTGATTGGTTTTAATAGTCGTCTTGATGATATGCAGGCGGTTGTGTTGCGTGCTAAGTTAAAGCGTATTGATCGTTATAATGCAAGTCGTCGCCATGCTGCGCATTTGTACTCTGAGTTAATGGCTGATTTACCTTTAGAAACTCCGTATGAAGATGGTATGGGTGTTCATGTTTATCATCAGTACACTTTATTGGCGGATAGGCGCGATGAGATTTTAGAGGCCTTACAAGCAAAACAAATTGGTTGTGCGGTTTATTATCCCGTGCCATTGCATCAGCAAAATGTGTTTAAAGAGCAGTGTGCGGGTGTGAGTTTGCCTGTAACTGAGGCGATTGCAGCGCGTTGTTTGTCATTGCCAATTTGCTCTGAGCTGAGCGATGAAACAGTTAAAGAAATTGTTGCGGTAATTCGCGGCGTGTTTGAAAAATAGATAAGTACCCTAGTTCTCCCACAGCATTCGTGGAAACCCATACCTAGGGCAATCGCACTAAAAAATCAAAAGATGTCGACACTTTAAAAACATTTAGCCTCATTTAGAAACGGTTCGGAAATTTATTTATTTTTTGGATCTATTTATAAAGAAACTATATCCCATAAGTCATTGATACCTTGAGATATTTTTAATGCGATTGCCCTGTAACTATCCCCTCTACGTTCGCGTGGAACAAAGAATTCTGCTTACATTAAGTCTTATATGAACCAATCCATAATTTACGCACTAGATTTTGATGGTGTTATTTGTGATAGCGCAGTAGAAACTGCAATTACTGGCTGGAAAGCGGCAACACATATGTGGCCTGATATGGCGGGTACGATTCCGACTGAAGCTCATATCGAGCAATTTCGTAGTTTACGGCCGCAATTGGAAACAGGTTATGAGGCCATTGTTTTAATGCGCCTAATACAACAAGGTGAGTCTGTTGCTGATATTCGGGCAAATATAGGCCAATTTATTGATCATTTAGGGGCTGATGTGGGTTTATTAAAAACCTTGTTCGGCCAAACACGCGATCAGTGGATAGAGCATGCAAGAGAAGAATGGATTATTATGAATCCTTTTTTTGTTGGCATTGCTGATAGATTGCAGCAATTACATGGGCAACCTTGGTATATTGTCACGACCAAACAAGAGCGTTTTGTCGAGCAAATCTTAGCGGCTAATCAAGTCGCTATGCCTGATGACATTTATGGTTTGGATAGAAAAATGAGTAAAACTGAAGTTTTGCACGAGCTTGTGCTTAAGCATGCTGATGCAAAGCTATGTCTTATTGAAGATCGTTTGCCTACTTTACTGACTATTGCTGAAAGCAAATCCTTATCTGCTGTTGAATTGCAGTTAGTGGACTGGGGCTATAATACCGAGCAAGACCGTAATCAAGCCAAAGCATCAGGCTTTCAAGTTATTTCACTGCCCGAGTTTTTAGCTTAGAGATAATTTATTAAAGTATCCCCCGGTTCGTACCTTATGATTTATGGCATAATATCAATAACAATATGGCAGAGGAGATAAGGCAATGAGTGAAGCTTATACAGATGCAGAAGTAACACATAGGTTGGCTGAAGAATTACCGCACTGGGTTTATGAAAAAGGCTGGATTCGCCGAAAAATTAAAACCAGTGGTTGGAAAGCAAGTTTAATGGTCGTTAATACGGTTGGGCATTTAGCGGAAAAAGCATGGCATCATCCTGATTTAACGGTATCTTATGCTTTTGTTATTGTTAAGCTTGTTACGCATTCAGCGAAAGGAATTACCGAAAAAGATTTTGCCTTAGCGAAAAAAATTGAAGAAGTTGTCATGTGGGATGCCGCAGAAACATCGCAAGGTGTTTTTGAAGGCACGCCCAATGATCCACGATTTAAATATATTAAAAAAGATAACTAAGAGGAATAGCGAGTGACTGAAATAACTGAAGTACCCAGTCCTTTTTGCGGTATTGGAGTTGATGATCTGACTATTCAAGTGGACGGTTTGTCGCTGAAGGTTAGCGCCAATGGATGTACTGTGAATACACCTGCGTTTGAACAAGCGATAACAGATACCAGTGCGCGCGTGGACGGTAAGAAAGTTAGTTTGGATATTGCTGTTGCGCAAGCCGCTGAATTATTACGCGCGAGCAATCAACCTGTGATTGGCGGTTGTGCGACGGATGTAAACGGTATGCGTGGCATTATGGCGGTCGCTGATAAAGCGGGCGCGGTGGTTGATAATATGAATTTTACTGCTGCCCGTCGTAACTTTTTAGCTTTGCAAGATACTGGCTGGATGAATACCACTTTAGCGGAAATTAAAAACCGTTGTGATTATTTATTAGTCGTTGGGGTTGATTTAGAAGGTTTTGCTCCGCGCTTTTTTGAACGTTATTTGTGGAATAAAGAGTCCATGTTTTTGGACGATACCAGCCAGCGCGATGTGGTTTATTTAGGTAAAGCACCCTCGGGCGGTGCATCGACTTCACCGGCTGGCGTTAAAGCTAAAGTATTGGAGTGTGCTGATGCCGATTTACCTGAAGTCATGGCGGTATTACGTGCATTAGTGAAAAGTAAAAAGATTGTGGCTGACTCGGTTTGTGGTATCGCGGTGAGTGATTTACAAGCGGTAGCAGAGCAATTAAAAGCGGCTAAATATGGTGTAGTCACATGGGCGGCAGGAGCTTTATATTTTGACCAAGCGGAATTGACCGTACAAATGCTATCGGAAATGGTTAAAGATATTAATACCATGAATACGCGTTGTTCTGGTTTTCCTTTGGGCGGTAAAGAAGGCGATCAAACGGCGAATCAAGTGTGTGGTTGGATCTCGGCTTATCCTGCCAGAGCGCGTTTTTCCAGTGGTTTTCCTGAATACGATCCTTTTCTTTATGATACTAACGCGATGCTAGCCAATGGCGAAGCGGATGTTTTAGTTTGGGTGCAAGCCTTTAATAGCGCTTCTGTACCGCCTGCCTCAGACTTGCCTACGATTGTAGTTGCTCGTTCAGGTATGAACTTTACTAAAGAGCCCGATGTGTTTATTCCTGTCGGAACACCAGGCATCGATCATGTGGGCCATGCCTATCGTTTGGATAATGTAGTCGCCATTCGTCTTAAAAAATTACGTGATTCAGGCTTGCCTAGTACGGCAGAGGTTTTGAATGCAATTGAACACGCTTTGTAGGAAAGAATAATCATGTTGATAAAATTAACAGGTGGAACCGTTTATGATCCTGCCAGTGGTATTGATGGACAGGTGCAAACACTTTATGTTCAGGATGGACGTTTTGTAAAACAGCCCGCTGCCGATGTAAAAATTGATAAAGAATACGATTTAAAAGGCAAAGTCGTGATGTCTGGCGCGATTGATATGCACACGCATATCGGTGGTGGTAAAGGCAATATTGCCCGAATGTTGATTCCTGAAGATCACCGTAAAGATCCAGTGCATCGTTCTGATATTACCCGTTCAGGTTGTGGTCATGCCATGCCTAGTTCATTTACCACGGGTTATCGTTATGCAGAAATGGGCTATACCGCAGGTTTTGAGCCTGCCGTATTACCGATTAATGCCCGTCAAGCGCACATGGAAATGGGCGATATTCCGATTTTGGATAAAGGCGGTTATGTAATGCTCGGCAGTGATGATTATTTACTGCGTATGCTAACTGCGAAAAAAGATCAAAAAGCCATTAACGATTATGTGGCATGGACGATGAACGCGGCCAAAGCCATAGGCGTTAAAGTGGTGAATCCAGGTGGAATTAATGCCTTCAAATTTAACCAACGAAAACTAGAATTAGACGAACAAAATGCGCATTATGGCGTCAGCCCGCGTGAAATTTTGCAAGTCTTAGCGACAGCCGTGAAAGAGCTTGGTGTTAAGCATCCTTTGCATGTACATGGCTGTAACTTGGGTGTGCCAGGTAATGTTGAAACTACTTTAGATACCATTCAAGGCATCGGTGGTTTGCCGATGCATTTAACCCATATTCAATTCCATAGTTATGGCACCGAAGGCGATTTTAAATTTTCCTCGGGTGGCGCGGCGATTGCCGAAGCGATTAATAAAAATAAAAATATTACCGCTGATGTTGGGCAGATTTTATTTGGTCAGACGATTACCGCTTCTGGCGATAATATGCGTCAGCATGCCAATCATGGCTTTGCAAGTCCCAATAAATGGGTGTGCATGGATATTGAGTGTGATGCCGGCTGCGGCGTGGTGCCGTTTAAATATCGTGACCAAAACTTTGTTAATGCGCTGCAATGGGCGATTGGCTTAGAAATTTTCTTATTGGTCGATGATCCATGGCGCGTATTTTTAACTACCGATCATCCAAATGGTGCGCCATTTACCACCTATCCGCATTTGATTCGCTTATTAATGGATAAGAGTTTTCGTAACGATATGTTGGCGACGATTCATCCTGAAGCGCAAAAAATGACGACTTTGGCGTCGATTGATCGTGAATACAGTTTGCAAGAAATTGCTATTTTAACTCGTGCAGGCGCGGCTAAATTAATCGGCTTAGATGATCGCGGTAGTTTAGGTGAAGGCGCATGGGCAGATATTACTGTTTATACCGATAATACTGACCGCGAGAAGATGTTTGAAAAACCAGATTACGTTTTCAAAGACGGTGAGCTAGTGGTTGTTGATGGTAAAGTCGTACATACAACATGGGGCACGACACATATTGTCCGTCCTGAATGGGATATTTCGGTTGAGCAAGATTTACAAAAATATTTTGATCGGTTTATGACCATGAAAGTCGGTAACTTTAAAATCAGCGATGATGAAATTACCGAAGATGGTCGTGGTCGTTTGACGACGCATACCTTAAATTCTATTTCATGATGACTGCATTATTACTAAAAGTGAGTTCTTAGATTATGATTATTAATGGTGTAAGCATTGATGCAACCTTCGCTGAAGCGTTTCCAATGAAAGCAACACGCGCAATTATTACCGCGCAAAATGAAAAGTGGGCAATGATTTCTGCACAAGCCATGACGGGGTTTGCAACCTCAGTGATTGCCTGTGGTTGTGAAGCAGGTATAGAGCGTGTGCTTGATCCTTCTGAAACGCCAGATGGTCGCCCGGGCGTGTCTGTTTTGATTTTTGCCATGGGTGGTAAAGGTTTAGCTAAACAACTCGAAACGCGTGCGGGGCAGTGTGTCTTAACATCTCCTACTTCGGCTTTATTCGCAGGTATTGATGACGGTTTACAAATTCCTTTAGGTAAGAATTTACGTTACTTTGGTGATGGCTTTCAAACCTCGAAAAAAATTGACGGTAAACGTTATTGGCGTGTACCAGTGATGGATGGTGAATTTTTAACCGAAGCGACTACGGGGCGTGTTGATGCGGTCGGTGGTGGTAACTTTTTAGTTTTAGCTGAGTCTCAACATCAAGCTTTAGCAGCTTGTGAAGCGGCGATCATTGAAATGAAAAAGATGCCCAATGTCATTATGCCGTTTCCAGGTGGCGTAGTGCGTTCTGGTTCTAAAGTAGGCTCTAAATATCCCGCTTTAGGCGCGTCAACCAATGATGCTTTTTGCCCTACATTGAAAGGCATTACTCAAACGGATCTTTCTCCTGAGATTGAATCGGTCATGGAAATCGTGATTGACGGTTTAACGAAAGAAGATATTGATAATGCCATGCGTGTCGGTATTCAAGCAGTCTGTGATTTAGGTGCTGCTAATGGCATTAAACGCATTAGCGCAGGAAATTACGGTGGTAAATTAGGGCCGTTCCATTTTCATTTACAGGAGATTATGGCATGAGTGCTCTAACTTTTACTGTCAAACAAGAAACAGCACAACGCGTAGATATGTCGCCTTTATCATGCCAGTTATTAAAAGGTAAAAGCCTACCTGAAATTGCAGCCATTGAATTACAAAATGGTAAACGCAAACTGCGTGCCGATGAATTATTTGAAATTTCTGGTTCAAATACGCAACAGATCATTATTAAAAATAGCTTTGCGAAATTGGACTTTATTGCCAAAGACTTGCAAGACGGCAGTGTTGCCGTTGAAGGTGAGGCGGGTGCTTATTTAGCCATGGGCATGAAATCAGGTTCGGTGACGGTTCATGGTAATGCGGGCTTGTATGCAGCCTGTGAAATGAAAAATGGTCTGTTAACGATTAATGGCAATGCGGGTGATTTTTTAGGTGCGGCGTTACCTGGTAATAAACAAGGCATGAAAGGCGGTACGATTATCGTTAAAGGGAATGCTGGACAACGTGCTGGTGATCATATGCGTCGTGGTACGATGCTGATTGAAGGCAATGCAGGTGATTACTGTGGTTCACGTATGATTGCAGGCACGATTGCGGTGATGGGTTCAACGGGGCGTTTCTTAGGTTATGCAATGCAACGCGGTACGTTATTGTTATGGCAGCAACCGACCTTATCAGCGACTTTTAATGACTGTGGTTCGCATACCTTGGCCTTTTTACCCATTTTGTTTAAATCCTTTGCTAAATTAGACTCTAAGTTTGCCGATTCAACAGAGGCTTTTGACCGGGTGCAGCGATTTGGTGGCGATATGGCTGAAAAAGGTCGTGCAGAAGTGTTAGTTAAGCTGTAATTTAATTTTTTCAGTCGATTACTTTAGGTTTTAATACATTGGCAATAGAAGTTAGCAATTTAGTACAAACGCGCATTCCAACCAAACATGGCGAGTTTGTATTGCATTATTTTAGTAATACCTTAGATGATAAAGAACATGTTGCCTTTGTATTTGGGAATGTAGCGCAGCAATCAGCAGTACCTGTGCGCATTCATTCCGAATGTTTTACTGGCGATGTGTTTGGTTCTCGGCGCTGTGATTGTGGAGAACAATTAGATAAAGCTTTGCAATTAATCAGTGAGCATGGCTCGGGAGTGTTGATTTATTTGCGTCAAGAAGGGCGTGGTATAGGTTTGCTCAAAAAGCTACAAGCTTATAATTTACAAGATCAGGGTATGGATACTGTCGATGCAAATATTCATTTAGGGCATTTGGCGGATGAGCGTGAATACACGATTGCGGCATTGATATTAGTTAATTTAAACGTGCAATCAATTCAGTTGATTACCAATAACCCCAATAAAATAGAGCAGTTAAAAACTCTGGGTGTTAATGTCGAAGGTCGCATTGCGATACAGATAGAGTCCAATTGTGATAATCAGGCCTATTTACAAACGAAAGCAGATAAGATGGATCACTTTTTGGATAAAGTGAAAAAATAGTTTTATACCTTGTGGTGATTATTATCTCATTGGTAAGTATTTTTAATGCTTGGCTGATAATTTTCCGAACGTAACTTCACAAGGTATAATGATCAATTTACTATCACTCAGTGGTGATAGTTGTTAGTAACAAACAGTAGAAAACTAAGCAGTCTATGACGCAAAAATTATTTGTTTTGACAACAGGTTGTCAAATGAACGAGTACGATTCGGATAAAATGGCCGACGTACTAGAAGCCTCTCATGGCATGGAATTAGTAGAAACACCTGAGGAAGCAGATGTTTTATTATTAAACACCTGTTCCATTAGAGAGAAAGCGCAAGAAAAAGTCTTTTCTTTGCTAGGTCGCTGGCGCAAAATTAAAGACAAGCGCCCTGATGTCATTATTGGTGTCGGTGGTTGTGTGGCGAGTCAAGAAGGTGCTGCACTTCAAAAACGTGCTCCTTTTGTCGATATTGTTTTTGGTCCACAAACTTTGCATCGTTTACCTGAATTACTAAATAAAGCGCGCAGTGGTGAAAAACGCGTGGTTGATATTTCCTTTCCAGAAATTGAAAAATTTGATGCTTTACCTGAGCCTCGTGCTGAAGGGCCAAAGGCCTTTGTTTCGGTTATGGAAGGCTGTAGTAAATACTGTACATTCTGTGTTGTGCCGTATACGCGAGGTGAAGAAATTAGTCGCCCGGTACAAAGCGTATTAGAAGAAATTACCAGCTTAGCAGAACAAGGTGTACGTGAAGTTAACCTTCTTGGGCAAAATGTTAATGCTTATCGTGGCGAAATGGATGAGGGTGAAATTGCAGATTTTGCCTTGTTATTGCATTTTGTTGCGGCAATTGATGGTATTGACCGTATCCGTTTTACGACTTCACATCCAATTGAATTTACAGATGAATTAGTCGATGCTTTCGAAGCTATTCCTGAATTAGTCAGCCATTTACATTTACCTGTACAAAGCGGTAGTGACAATGTATTAGCGATGATGAAACGAGGGCATACGCGCGCGGATTATTTGGCGACCATGGAAAAAGTCAAGGCAGTACGCCCAGGTATTAGCTTATCTTCTGATTTTATTATTGGTTTTCCAGGTGAAACAGATCAAGATTTTGCGGATACCTTGGATTTAATCGAGCAAGTAGGTTTTGATTTCTCTTATAGTTTTGTTTATAGTGCGCGTCCTGGTACGCCAGCGGCAGAATTTCCAGATGACAGCTCCGAAGAGACTAAAAAAGAAAGACTGAGCCTGTTACAAAAACGCTTAGACGAAATGACGATGGCTATTTCTAATGGCATGATTGATACCGTACAAACGGTTTTAGTGGAAGGTCTTTCTAAGAAAAACCAATTACAAGTGACTGGGCGTACTGAAAATAATCGTGTTGTGAATTTTATTGGTCATCCACGTCTAGTCGGTCAGTTTGTTGATGTTTTAATTACTGAAGCATTGCCCAATTCTTTAAGAGGTAGGGCGGTTGAGTCTTCTCTTGATAAAATCATTCATAAGGCTTAATGCGTGAGCACAGAAACAGTAAAATTAATTTTAGGGCCCGCAGATAATCAACGTTTAGCTAATTTATGTGGCGAGTTTAATGGTAATTTGCAACAAATTGAACAACGCTTGCAAGTAGAGATTGCTAATCGTGGCAATCAATTTAATGTGACTGGAACTGCTGAGGCGATAAAAGGAACTGAGGCGGTGTTAAATAAGTTATTTATTGAAGCTGAGTACGAGGAAATTACGCCTGAACATATACATCTATCAATGCAGGATGCGCATATAGAAGATATTGTTCAAGAAGCTGCTGTTAATGATGAACTTTCGGAAGTGTTTATTAAAACTAAGCGTGGCGTTCTCAAAGGGCGTGGTGCCAATCAAAAAGATTATCTGAAAAGAATCGTAAGTCATGATATTAATTTTGGTGTCGGGCCGGCGGGAACAGGAAAAACCTACCTAGCGGTTGCTTGTGCAGTTGAGGCTTTACAGTCAGAGCAAGTTCGACGTATTGTTTTGGTTAGACCGGCAGTCGAAGCAGGCGAGAAACTAGGGTTTTTGCCGGGTGATATGGCACAAAAAGTCGACCCGTATTTGCGCCCTTTGTATGATGCCCTATATGAAATGTTAGGTTTTGAGCGCGCGGAAAAATTAATCGAGCGTAAAATCATTGAAGTTGCGCCATTAGCCTTTATGCGTGGCCGCACACTGAATGATTCGTTTATTATTTTAGACGAGGCGCAAAATACTACGACTGAGCAGATTAAAATGTTTTTGACTCGCGTAGGTTTTGGCTCAACGGCTGTCATTACTGGGGATATTACGCAAATTGACTTACCTAATGATAAGATGTCGGGCTTAAAGCATGTACTTAATGTGTTAGAGAGTGTGGAAGGTATTAGTTTTACCTTTTTTAGCGCTAAAGATATCGTACGTCACCCTTTGGTACAGCGTATTGTGGTTGCTTACGAGAATTATGAACGAGCACATAGTTAATGTTATTACGTCAGTTAGATATTCAGCGTATCGTTGATCTGGACTCGTTGCCTAGTGATGGTGATTTGCAGTTATGGGTGGAAAAGGCACTTGCTGATTATAGTCAAGATGCTGAAGTTGTGATTCGTATTGTTGATACTCAGGAGATGACAAAGCTGAACAGTCAATACCGTGGCAAGCAAGGCGCAACTAATATTTTAAGTTTCCCCTTTGAATTGCCTGATGGGGTTGAGGGTATTGATTTATTGGGTGATTTGGTCGTCTGCGCAGCAGTTTTAGAGCAAGAAGCTCAAGTGCAAAATAAGGTTTTAAAAGAGCATTGGGCACATATTATTATACATGGCGTTTTACATTTGTTAGGCTATGACCATTTAACGGATAATGAAGCGATAGAAATGGAAAGCAAAGAAATCGTGTTGCTACAAGAGTTGCATATTGATAACCCATATCAGGAGAAAGAAGTAAATGGCTGACGAGCTCGCGGATAGTACCAAACCTCCGCAAAAAAGTTGGATAGGACGTATAGGACAGATCATTAGCGGTGAACCTCAAGATAGGGAGGATTTACTCGAAATTTTGAGGGAAGCTGAGGGAAAGCATCTTCTTGATAAGTACGCCTTAGAAATGTTAGAGGGTGTTTTAAAGGTCTCTGAGCAACGAGCACGAGATGTTATGGTGCCGCGAAAAAAAATGATTGTTTTAAAAAAAGACGCGTTGCTAGTTGAAATTTATTCAACCGTTATTGAGTATGGTCATTCACGTTATCCCGTTATCGGTGAAGATAAAAGTGAAGTCGTTGGCATTTTATTGGCTAAAGATTTATTAGCTCATGCACTTAATAACAAAGATATTAGAGTTGAAGAGTTGATGCGCACGCCTACAGTGGTGCCGGAAAGTAAGCGGCTGAATGTTTTGTTGAAAGAATTTCGCGCTAAACGTAATCATATGGCTATTGTTGTTGATGAATATGGTGCGGTAGCCGGCGTAGTTACCATTGAAGATGTGTTAGAGCAAATTGTCGGCGAGATAGAAGACGAGCACGATTATGCTGATGAAGAATATATAACTAAGCGCAATGATAAAGAATATATAGTTCAAGCATTAACGCCATTAGAAGATTTTAATGAGTATTTTTCAACGAATTTCGACACGGAAGCCTTTGATACAGTTGGTGGATTTATTGTTGGGCGTTTAGAACATATGCCTAGAAAGGGCGAAAAAGTAGAAGAGGGTAGGTTTCGGTTTGAAGTTATGCGTGCAGATGGTCGTCGCGTGCATTTGCTTAAATTGAAAATAAAAAGTAAAAATAAAAAAGCAGTAACTAACCTAAATTAAAACTCATAGGATATAGATGATGGGTAATATTCACCAGAAGAATAAAGTGAAAGCGAGCATTTTAGCGATATCACTAAGCTTAATTTTAGTCGGTTGTGAAACTGAAGAAGAAGCGGCAGAAAATCATCTAAAAAGGGGTAAAGAGTTACTGGAAAAGGGGGACTTCGCAGCAGCCCAGCTGGAATTAAAGACGGCTAAGCAAGGGAATAAATCGACAGGGGAAACCTATTTTTACTTAGCCTTGTTAGATGAAAAAGCCAGAAATTATTATGCAATGCAGGATAACTTAGAGAAGGCGTTAGAATTAGAACCAGAGCATCAACAAGCGCATATTAAACTAGGCAAGCTGAAATTACTGATGGGTGAAGTGGATAAAGCGCATGAGCATGCTGATGTTTTATTAACCAAAAACCCTCAAGACACAGAAGCTTTAGTTTTAAAATCATCTGCCTTGCTAAGAGAGAGAAAACAGGATGAAGCATTAACAATTATTAATTCTATTTTAGAAACAAATGCTGTGCATGTAGAAGCCCTGACTCTAAAATCTATGATTTTAATGCAGCAAGATAAAAAAGTAGAAGCTTTGGCGTTAATAGATAAAGCGATTGCTGAAGATGAAAAAAATGTTGCTTTGCATTTATTTAAGATTCAAATCCATGCCAAACAAAATGATGTTGATGCGGCCATTAATGACTATTTAACATTAATAGCTCTTTTTCCTGAAAATAATGCTTATAAAATAACGCTCGCTAAGATTTATGCTAAATCCGGGAAAGTGAGTGAGGCGGAACATTTATTACGCAATTTAGTACTAGACAAGCCAAAGGAATTAACGCCAAAAGTTTTATTATTAGAATTTTTAGCGGCAACAGACAGTGAAAAGGTTGATGCTCAAATTCAAGTATTTAGTGATGAACTCGCTAAGCAACCTACGCAGTTGTTTGATTTTGCTAAATGGATGTTAGCTAAAGGCAATACCACAAGAGCTGAAACTATGCTAAAACAAGTGGTGGCAGCTGAAAAAAATTCAGATACAGGTGTAGAGGCTAATATTTTATTAGCGAAAGTTGCATTTGATTCAGGTGATTATGCGAGTACTGAAAAAATTGCAACAGATATACTAGTCGATTCACCGAATCAGGTTGATGCTAAATTATTAAAAGTACGTCTTTTACTGGTTAAAGAGCAATATGTGCAGGCGCGTGCGTATTTAGATAAAATCATTTGGAGTCATCCTAAATCGGATGAAGCTTTAGTTTTATTAGCACAAGTCTATTTAGTTAAAGGGGATAGACAAAAAGCACAGAATACGTTTAAGGCAGCGCTAGGTATTAATCCTGCGAATGCTCAAGCGGTTCTAGCTACTTTTAATCACTTAATGGCGCAGAAAGATACAAAATACGCGCGTGAATTAATTGAGAAAGCCTTAAGAAAAAAGCCGAAAAATTTAGTTTTTATACAAAAGATAGTGCAATTAAATTTGCTAGAAGAAAAGTGGGATGAGGCTGGTAAGGCTGTTTTCCAGCTCGCTAGATTAGCTAAAGGTCAAGATTTGGCTAAATTTTATCAAGCGAATATTTTGCAAGGTCAAGGCGAGTATGAAAAAGCAATAACTGCTTATAAAGATATTCTTGTTAAATTTCCACAGCAACAGCAAGTATTTCAAAATTTAAGTGTTTGTTATGAAAAGTTGAATAAGGGTTCAGAAATGGTTAGTTTTCTTCGGGGACTACTTAAAGACAATAAAGATAATACTGTCGTTACTTTATTGTTAGCTGAGCTATATGCAAACGATAAAAAATACTCTCAAGCCATTGCTTTATTAAATGACTTAACCAAGGCACAGCCCCAAATAGTTTTAGGTCAATATCATTTAGCTAGCATTTATATAGCTATGGGCAAAACAGATAAAGCTATTTCCGCCTATCAAGAAGGCTTAAAAGTACATCCAGGGGATATAAGGTTGTCTTTGGCGTTAGCATCACTTTATGAGCAGCAACAAGAGTATAAGCAAGCCGTAGAAATTTATGAGCAATTAATTGCTCATAATCCTAAATTGGATGTTGCTATTAATAATTTAGCTGCTTTATTAGTGGATCATTTTCCTAGCATAGATAATTTAAAACGTGCACAGCAATTAACTGAATCATTCGCAAATTCTGATCAGGCTTATTATCAAGATACTTATGCATGGGTTTTATTACATAATGGTGATGTGACAGGGGCTCTAAATATCTTCAAGAAATTGATTATTAAATCAGCTAATATTCCAGTTTTTAGGTATCATTTAGGTATGGCAGAATATAAAAATGGTAATAATAGTGCTGCATTGGTGCAAATAGATCAGGCAATTGAGTTAGCTAATAAGCAAGGCGCACTATTCCCAGAGAAAAAAATTGCGGAAAAAACGAAGCAGGAAATTATTAATAAAATCCGTGGACATTAATAATAAGTGGTTAGTGATAAAATGAATTGTATAAAAATAGAGGATATAAAATGAGAATTTTCAATCATAAGGTGCTTGTCTTAATGATATGTTCCTTGATTATTATGGGTTGTTCATATCCGCAGTTAGAAGAAGATGCGACATTATCGGGTGATTACACTTACCTAATAGGCCCAGGTGATAATGTGAACATCTTTGTTTGGGGGCACCCCGATGTTTCATTATCTGTACCCGTACGGCCTGATGGAAAAATAACCTTGCCACTTGTTGAAGATGTTTCGGCCAGCGGACAAACCCCTTATGAGTTAGCGCGGACTATGGAAAAAGAGCTAAGCATATATATTAGGGATCCTAAAGTGACAGTTATGGTTACTGGATTTGTAGGGGTTGATAGACAACAAATTCGAATCGTTGGTCAAATCAATAGTGGTGGATTAAGTGGTGGCAGTACCAGTGGTAGTGGAGGGAGTGGCTCAAGTGGCGGTGGCTCAGGCCGCTATAGTGGTCAAACTATTCCTTATAAAAAAGATATGAGCCTACTTGACGTTATTATCAGTATAGGGAGTATTGGTCAGTTTGCAGATGGTAATAGAGCAAGTGTTATTCGTAATATTAACGGTAAACCTCAGCGATTTGGTGTAAGAATTGATGACTTGATTGAGGATGCGGATATGTCTAAAAATGTAAAAATGATGCCAGGCGATATTTTGGTTATTCCAGAAGCGTTTTTTTAGTCAATAAACTTTTTGAATGCATAAAATTAATTATTGTAGATATATCTGAACGAAGAATATTCAAATATTCGGTGTAATTTTTAATGGCGGGTATTATTACTTGCCATTATTTGATAATCGTTATGAAAAATCGTATTAAAAGGTAAGTAATGCAAGATCAATTAGCTGAAATTCTATTTTATATTAAAGGGACATTAAAATATAAATGGCTCATTATTATTACTGCATGGTTGGTTTGTTTAGCTGGCTGGTCTTTTGTCAGTACAATGCCTGATAAATATCAATCAGAAGCGAAAGTCAATGTAGATAGTCGCACTATGTTGAGGCCTTTATTGCGCGGCATGGCAATGCAAGCGAATACGCGGGGCTTAGTTCAAGTGATGCAGCAACTTATGTTTACACGACCTAATTTAGAAAAAATTGCTCAATTAGGGGAATTAGATATAGATTCTAAAGATGAAGCTGAAAAACAGGAAATTATTACTGAATTAAAAGGCGCAGTAAAAATCACGGGTGGTAGGAATGATATATTTACTATCACTTATGAAGCTACGGATGCACAAAAATCTCAGGATATAGTACATGCAGTATTGACAGTGTTTTCAGAGCAGGCGCAGCAAAGAGGAACAGCCGATACAGGCAGCGCCCAACAGTTTATTGAAGAACAAATACGGGAATATGAATCCCGCTTAAAAAATGCTGAAAAAGCGCGTGAGAATTTTAAACGCATTAATTCTGGTCTTTTACCTGAGCAAGGTGGCGGGCAATTATCTGAGTTAGCGGGAATAAAAGCACAAATAGAAGCAACTAAAATGGCTCTAGGTGAAGCTAATTCACGTTGGAAGGTATTGAAGCGACAAATGTCTGAAGTCATTGAAACTGACGAGGATTGGGGAATTACCGATGTAGTCATGGGGCAGTCAACGCCAGAAGATGGCAAGATTTCAGAGTTAACTACTCGAATGAATGAGCTTTTGTTAAAGTATACTGCGAACCATCCTGATGTATTAAGTTTAAATGCAACGATTCAAGATTTACAAAAAAGCAAAGAAGAGCGCTTGGCTAGTATGCCTAGAAACTCGAATATAATAAGTGCTAGTGCTATGGCTAATCCTTATATACAAACGCTAAAAATAGCCTCGAATAAGACTGAAGCGGAGCGCGCGTCTTTACAATCGCGATTGGCTTTATTAACAAGGCGAATGTACGGTATACAGCAGGGCATGGATACTCGTTTAAGTATTGAAACAGAGATGCAAAACTTAGATCGAGATTACTCGGTTGTAAAGTCTAATTATATGAAGTTGATTGAAAGTAGAGAGCAGGCCGCAATGACTGAAAAAGCGGATATTAGTCAAGGTGTGCTCCGATTTAAAATCGTGGATGCACCAAGTAAGCCTTTATCTCCCTCCTCACCTAATCGAGAAATTTTTAACTCTATTGTATTGGCTGTCGGAGTCGGTGTAGGGTTTGTTTTAGCATTTTTACTCTATTTCATTAGACCCACTTTTATGTCTACTCGACAAGTAAGAATGGTAACTGGCTTACCTGTATTAGGTAGTGTAGCTGTGCAAATACAAGGAAGTGAGAAATCTAATAAGGTTAATATGATCTTATTTTGGTTTCTAGTCACAGGGCTTTTACTTGCCTATTTACTTATTATAAGTAATATTTTAAAAGCTCTATAAAATTAGGTATAAAAATGGATATTTTAGAGAAAGCATTAGAAAAGTCAGCACAGTCGAATGATATTGATGTCCAGGAAATAACAAGAAAGGTTAAGGTGCAAGAGGTAGATTATGGGAAGTCTACCCAAACTACCGTTAGTCTTGATTGGCATAAGCTTGCGCAATTAGGGGTTTTATCTCCTGAGCAGCCAAAATCCTCTTTAATTGAGGAGTATAGAATGATTAAGCGTCCTTTAATTAGTAATGCTTTTGGAAAAAGTTCTAAAGGAATAAATAGATCTAACCTTATTTTGGTAACAAGTAGCATACCTAGTGAAGGTAAGACTTTTAGTGCGATTAATTTAGCACTGAGTATTGCTAATGAAAGGGATAAAAAGGTTTTGTTAATTGATGCGGATGTTGCTAAACCTTCTATCGCTAGTCGTATGGGGATCACTGAATCGCCGGGGCTTATAGAGTACTTGGAAAGTGATGAGTTAACTTTTTCTGATATTAGTTTGAAAACGGATTTGGATGGCTTGCAAATTATTCCAGCAGGAAAGCGTCATTCCTTTTCAACGGAGCTATTAAGTAGTGACAAAATGTTTCGATTTGTTGATGAATTGAGTCAGCGTTACTCTGACCGTATAGTGATTTTTGATTCTCCACCTCTATTAGCAGCCACACAAGCCGAAGTCTTGGCCAGTTTAGTTGGGCAAGTTGTTTTTGTTATTGGTGCAGAAACTACACCTCAGGGTACAGTAATGGATGCGCTAAAAAAACTGGAAACGATTGATGTGGTCTTGGTATTATTGAATAAAGCTAAGCATGAATTGAGTTTAGATTATTACGGTTATGGCCAGTATGGGCATTAAACAGCTAAATCGTAAAGTTATTTTGTTGTTAGGGGGTACTTGTGTTTTGGTAATACAATCGCCTGTTTTTGCAATAGATTTTCTATTTACACCGAATTTAACAATACAGGAAACCTATTCTGATAATATTCGTTTAGCAGTTAAAGGACAAGAAACAGGCGCTTTTGTTACGGAAATTAGTCCAGGTCTTTCGATAAGGGGGGTTAACGGAGGGCGCTTAACTGCAAATTTTGATTACCGCCTACAGAATTTGTTTAATGCAGGCGGTGATGGCTCTACGAATATTAATCATCAATTACAATTTGATACTGGCTATCAAGTTATTCGTAATAGATTGAATGTTGCAGCTAGAAGCACCATTAGCCAGCAAAATATTAGTAACCTACGTGGCGGTGATAATATTAATAATCTGGATGCTCGAACAAATGTGTGGACAGCAGGTACTTCGGTAAATTGGACACCACATTTCGGACAATTTGCTAATGCAAATGTAAGTATAGATTTCGACTATGTTGGTAATGACAATGCTGAGCAACTAGAAAATTCCATGAACTTAAATGAGTCTATAAGTTTAACTAGTGGTCGTGATTTTAAACGGATAACTTGGAATGCAAATTTTGATAATACATCAAACTTTCGGGAAAACGAAGATGATGTGGGCTTTCAAAATACCAACGCTACGATAAGAGGCTGGGTTGATAGGCGCTTTAATTTCTTTGGAACAGCAGGCTATGCTAATAATAACTTTCAAGGTTTAGATACTAACACCAATGGCTTTTTTTATACGGTGGGTGCACAATGGAAACCAAATTGGTATTTTGATGTTGAAGCTGGCTATGGTAATAATTGGCATGTGTCATCAAATCTTAGTTTAAGCCAGCGTACGCATTTTAGTGTTGGTTATAATGACCGTTCTGTAGGCGTAAATACGGGAGGCGCGTGGAATGCTTCTTTGAACCATAGTACAGCAAGATCATCATGGAATTTTACGTATTTAGAGGACACAACAACTGTTCAGCAAATATTGCTACAGGATACTCCTTTTTCTGCTGTTGATGCAGAAGGCAATCAGATACTAGATAGTAATGGACAGCCTATTATTTTTAATGCCAGTTTGCCTAGCTTAAATAATGATGTGCTAGTCAGGAAAGTTGCAAATGCTTCAGTTTCTTACTCAACGGGGAAAAGTAGTTTTCAGTTGGGTGGATTTTATGAAAGAAGAGAGTATCAAAACTCAGCTGCTGACCAGCAAACTGTTTATGGAGCTGATGCCTCTTGGAATTGGCAGTTTTGGCGTAGAACAAGTCTTTTTGTTTCGCCAACATGGCAACGTATTACGGGAGATGATGTTTCTCCAGTAGATATAGCAGGTGTTAATCAAGACCGTTATCAGTTTATAGCAAGGCTGACTCGATCTATACCTTTTAAGTTCGGTAGGAATAGGCTTTTAAATGCAAGTATAGAATATCGTTTTGTAAAGCAAAATGCTGATATAGCCGAAAATACGTATATGGAAAATAGGGTAACTGCAAATTTGTTTATGAATTTCTAAAGTATAGAAGACCTGAGAATAATTTAATATGAAAAATGTTATGACAGTTGATGTAGAAGATTATTTTCAGGTCTCTGCATTTGAATCTTATATAAAAAAATCACAGTGGGATTCATTGGAGCATCGAGTACAAAATAATACTCAACATATTCTTGATGTCTTTTCTGAATATAATGTAAAAGCGACTTTTTTTACTTTAGGCTGGGTGGCAGAGCGTTATCCTGATCTCGTTAAGCGAATCGTTAACGAAGGGCATGAGCTTGCCAGTCATGGTTATGAACATATTCGTGTAACAGAGCAAACACCTGATCAATTTCGAGCTGATGTACGTAAAACAAAGAAGTTGTTGGAAGATGTCAGTGGCGTTGAAATAAAAGGATATCGAGCTGCTAGTTATTCTATTGGGCGTGACAATCTTTGGGCGTTAGATATTTTGGCTGAAGAAGGACATAAATACAGCTCCAGTATTTATCCGGTGAAGCATGATTTATATGGCATGCCAGAAGCGCCGCGTTTTGCTTATCAACCTATAGAAGGCAGTGATTTTAAGGAAATACCAATTAGCACATTAAAAATGGGTAGTAAGAACTATCCTTGTGGTGGTGGTGGTTTTTTTAGGTTATATCCGTACTTTATTTCTCGTTGGGCATTTAACCAAATTAATAACGCCGAGCAACAGCCTGGGATTTTTTATTTCCATCCATGGGAAATTGATGCTAATCAACCTAGGCAAGAAAACTTAGCATTTAAAGCGAAATTTCGACACTATTTGAATTTACAGCGCATGGAAGGTCGTATTAAATCTTTATTAACAGATTTTGAATGGGACACTATGCAAGCTATTTTTTTAAAGCCATAAATTTCTATTTATTTTAAAGACAGCCCGTACAAAGATAACTTGCTAATATGATAAAAATTCTAACCGATTCAGAAAAATCTCTCTGGCAACAATATGTAGAGAAAACCCCTGCCGCAACTTTTTTTCATCAAATTGAATGGAAAGAAGTGATTGAGCATGCTTTTGGGCATAAAACTTATTATCTTTATGCGCAGCAGCAAGATCAAATAACCGGTATTTTGCCTTTAGTGCATATTAAAAGCCCATTATTTGGTAACGCCTTAGTGTCTAATGCCTTTTGCGTTTATGGTGGTGTGGTTGCTGATAATGTTGATGCGGCTTTGGCGCTTGATCAAGAAGCATGCCGATTAGGTGAGGAGTTAGGTGTTGATCATGTCGAGTTTAGATATAGAGAACGAATAAATCCAGATAGGCCTTATAAAGAGGGTATGTATGTTACCTTTAGAAAAGAACTAGATCCTGATGTTGAGGTTAATTTAGCTGCTATTCCCAGAAAGCAACGCGCAGTCGTTAGAAAAGGCATAAAAGCAGGTCTAGTCAGTGTGATTGATAATGATACTGAGCGTTTATTTGAGGCTTATTCAGAAAGTGTTCGAAATTTAGGTACACCGGTCTTTCCCAAAAAATACTTTAAGATATTAAAAGACATTTTTAAAGAGCAATGCGAAGTGATATCTATTGAACATGAAGGAAAGCTTATTGCTAGTGTTATGAATTTCTACTTTAGAGATGAAGTGTTGCCGTATTATGGTGGCGGCAAGGCAGAAGCTAGAGGTTTATATGCCAATGATTTTATGTACTGGGAAGTGATGCGCCGCTCAGTTGAGAAAGGTGTGAAGATTTTTGATTATGGGCGCAGCAAAATTGGTACAGGTTCCTATCGATTCAAAAAGCATTGGGGCTTTGAAGAGTCTCCGTTATTTTACGAGTTTGAATTAGTTAAAGCAGATTCGATGCCAGATATTAATCCTTTAAATCCGAAATATCGGTTTTTTATTGCTGCTTGGAAGAAACTTCCCTTGGGATTGAGTCAAATAATAGGGCCCTTGCTTGCAAAAGATTTAGGTTAAGGAAAAAGGCGAACTAGAAAAGGTATGAGCCACTGTAAAAAACTGATTAAGATGAATGTGGCTACTAGGTAATACAGTGTATTTATATGGAACAAGCCGCTTAAGAGAGTATTGATTGCACCTGCTTCTTGTGTTGATTTATTTACTTGCCCCCTTTCTTTTGTACCATAGAGATTGTAATTAACTGTGCTTGTTTGATTAATGTGAGTTGGTGTTTCTTGTGTCTGTTGAGTACTAAATCCGCTATTGATATTTTGTAGGGCTGGAGTGCTAGATATTTCAGATTGTATTAGTGCATCCAGTTCTAAGGAAAAAAAAATATCGTAGGCAAAGTCAGTTGCTAATGCATCGGCATTAGCCCATAGCTGTTTAGCTTGGGACAGGGCATTTAAAGACTTAGATATAAGCTCATTATCCTGATAATCATTTAATATTTTTTTGCCCTGAATCTTGAGGTCATAGAGCTTGGGTTTTTTCTGACCTTGTTGTATATCTGACGGAATGCGAAAGAGTGGAGAGTCATCAGAGCTATAATCGTTCGGATGATAGTTTTCTCTTTGTTTTAGCTTGACTGAGCTAGTATCGAATTGAATTTTTGTTTGTTTTGATAGTGTTGCCGGAAGGTCAAGTGCTGGATCAATTTGCACCAGTGCTGCATTTATAAAGCTAGGTATAACAAGAAATAGCAAAAAACAGCTTAGTTTAGAAAAAAGTAAGTGTAGGAGGTTTTTTATCATAGGTTTTGGTTGCATAGCTTTACGTATACTTTGTAAAAAATTTGAAAAGAGACATTTGTATGAAAAATTTATTATTCCTTGTGCACCGAATCCCTTATCCACCCAATAAAGGGGATAAAATTCGCTCATATAACTTTCTTAAAGGCTTAACTTCAAATTACAATATTCATTTAGCCGCATTTATTGATGATGCAGAGGATTGCCAGTATATTGATAAATTAGAAAATTTGACGGTGAGTTCTTTTTTTGTCAATCTTAATCCATCTTTGGCTAAAATAAAAAGTTTATCAGGATTATTAACAAATAAAGCACTTTCTGTACCTTATTATCATAGTAATAAAGTACAGCAATGGGTTGATAAAACGATCAGGGATAATAAAATAGAAAAAATATTTATATTTTCTTCAGTTATGGCTCAATATGTTGAGAAACACCAAACCGACTGTGTGATTGATTTTGTAGATGTTGACTCTGATAAGTGGTTACAATATTCACAAAAAGAAAAATGGCCAATGAACTGGGTTTATAGGCGTGAAGCAAAGGCGTTATTAAAGTTTGATTTTAAAGTTGCCAAATTAGTGAAGATGAATATCTTTGTTTCTCAGGAAGAGTCGCAATTATTTACCAATTTAGTCGATATTGATCCTAAAAAAGTTAGCTTTGTTAATAATGGTGTTGATACAGAATATTTTAGTGTTAATGAATCCTACAATTCACCTTATAATAAGCCTGAAAATATAATAGTCTTTACAGGAGCGATGGATTATTGGGCTAATGTTGATGCTGTTACATGGTTTGTGCGTGAAGTTTTTCCAACAATAAAACAACAGTGTAGCAATGCACAGTTTTATATAGTGGGTTCAAAACCAACGAAAGAAGTGATGCACTTAGCTAGTACAGAAGGTGTCTTTGTTACTGGAAGAGTCGAAGATATTCGGCCTTATTTGAAGTTTTCATCTGTCGTAGTAGCACCTTTACTTATTGCGCGAGGTATTCAAAATAAAGTATTGGAAGCGATGGCAATGGGTAAAAGAATAGTCGCTACGCCACAGGCAATTGAAGGAATAAAAATAGTCGATCAAGAGGTTTATATAGAAGAAAGTGCTGAAGATTTTGCAAAGCAAGTACTTTTATTGTTGGATAATACTCAGGTAAGTTTTTATGTAGAAGAAAATCGTCAATTTGTGCAAAAGAATTTTAGCTGGGATGCGAGTCTTAAACGGCTAACACATATAATCGAAACAGACACCATTGATTAAACTCAAGGTTTGAGATCATGCAAAAAAGAATTTTAATTATTTTTGGTACGCGACCTGAAGCCATAAAAATGGCACCTGTCGTTAAAGCCTTTCAAGGTGATGAGCGCTTTGAAACAAAAGTATGTGTGACTGCGCAGCATAGGGATATGTTAGATCAAGTCCTAGATTTATTTGCCATTAAACCTGATTACGATTTAGATATTATGAGGAAAAATCAAGGTCTAACAGGTATCACTTGTTCTATTTTGATGGGTTTAGAGCCCATAGTGCAAGAATTTTCTCCCGATAGAATTTTAGTGCATGGCGATACATCTACTACATTCGCCGCTAGTTTAGCAGCCTATTATCAAAAGATTCCGGTTGGACATGTAGAGGCAGGTTTACGCACACATAATATTTATTCACCTTGGCCCGAAGAGGCCAATCGGAAATTAACGGCTGTGTTGACTGATTTACATTTTGCACCGACAAGTGCATCGCGTGATAATTTGTTACAAGAAAATATTGCTGAAAAAAATATTATTGTTACCGGAAATACGGTTATTGATGCTTTGCAGCATGTGCAAGAATCGATAAAAAATAATACTCAGTTAAGAACTGAGTTAGCGAGTCAATTTCCATTTATAGATATTACAAAGAAAATTGTTTTAGTGACAGGTCATCGACGAGAAAGTTTTGGTGATGGTTTTGAAAATATTTGCCAAGCGCTTAAAGAGTTAGCTTTACGCGATGATATACAAATTATTTATCCAGTACATCTTAATCCACATGTACGCGAGCCTGTTAATAGATTATTAAAAGATATTGAGCATGTTCACCTTATAGAGCCGCAAGATTATTTGCCCTTCGTCTATTTGATGAGTATTGCGTATATTATTCTTACCGATTCAGGCGGTGTTCAGGAGGAGGCTCCTTCGTTGGGTAAGCCGGTGCTAGTTATGCGTGATACCACGGAAAGACCGGAAGCGGTAGTGGCTGGGACAGTAAAGTTAGTGGGTGCAGATAAAACAAAAATCATTCAGAATGTTTCATTACTTTTAGATGACCAAGATGAATATCATAAAATGAGCTTTGCTCATAACCCTTATGGGGATGGTCAGGCTAGTCAGCGAATTATAGAGGGAGTCGCAGCATATGCATAAAACCGTTTTTAATAAAGTATCGGTGATAGGTTTAGGTTATATTGGGTTGCCAACGGCAGCGGTCATTGCTTCACGAGGTGTTGAGGTGATTGGTGTTGATATCTCGCAACATGCGGTCGATACAATAAATCAAGGTAAAATTCATATTGTAGAGCCAGATTTAGATATGTTGGTACAAAGTGCTGTTACGACAGGTAAATTGCGCGCCACGATAGAGCCTGAGCCCGCAGATGTTTTTATGATCGCGGTACCCACTCCTTTTACAGATGGGCATAAACCTGATGTTTCATATATAGAGGCAGCGGTTAAAAAAATTGCCCCTGTATTGAAAAAAGGAAATTTAGTTATTTTAGAATCCACTTCACCCGTTGGCACAACGGAAAAAATGTCGGAGTGGATGAGTGAGATTCGCGCTGACTTGAAATTTCCACATCAAGCAGGTGAGCAAACAGATATTCAGGTGGCTCATTGTCCAGAGCGTGTTTTACCGGGTTATGTTATTCAGGAATTGGTTTCGAATGATAGAGTGATTGGTGGTTTAACACCTTATTGTGCGGAAAAAGCCAAAACTTTATATGAGATTTTTGTTAAAGCCAATTGTATTATTACTGATGCTCGTACAGCTGAAATGGCAAAATTAACGGAAAATTCATTTAGAGATGTGAATATTGCTTTTGCAAATGAGTTGTCTATTATTTGTGATAAATTGAATATTAATGTTTGGGAGCTAATAAAATTGGCTAACCGGCATCCCCGCGTTAATATTCTAAAACCTGGGCCGGGTGTTGGAGGTCATTGTATTGCCGTAGATCCATGGTTTATTGTTGACTCTGCGCCGGAAGAGGCGCGTTTGATTCGTACGGCTAGAGAGGTTAATGATAGTAAGCCTGAATATGTACTGAATAAAATTCGTTCAGTCGCTGAAGAATTTAAGCTGCCTAAAATAGCTTTATTAGGTTTAGCCTTTAAAGCAGATATTGATGATTTAAGAGAAAGCCCCGCTGTCGGTATCGCTCAAAAAGTAATACAAGAAGCGTTTGGGGAGGTCTTTATTGTTGAGCCACATATAAATGTGTTGCCCGCTAAGTTGCAAGCGGATAATGTGCGCTTAGTGAGCTTGGCTGAAAGCCTTGAAAAAGCAAATATTGTTGTCACACTAACGGATCATACGTTTTTTAAACAGGTAAAGCCGTCAGTTTTACAAGAAAAAATTATTATTGATGCTCGTGGAATTTGGGAACAGGATTAAATGATGTTGGAAAATACGAAAATTGCCATGATTGGCTTAGGTTATGTAGGTTTACCTCTTGCTGTTGAATTTGGAAAGAAGTATACAACGGTTGGCTTTGATATTAACAGACCGCGTATTGATGAATTAAAATCAGGCCATGATCACACTTTAGAAGTAAGTGATGAAGAATTAGCTGAAGCTGAGAAATTGAGCTATGCCGCTGATATTGAAGATATTAAAGCCTGTAACATTTATATTGTTACTGTGCCAACACCCATTAATGAATATAAGCAGCCCGATTTAAGCCCGCTAGAAAAAGCGAGCGCTTTACTAGGTAAGGTGATTAAACAGGATGATATTGTTATTTACGAATCAACTGTTTACCCCGGAGCAACAGAAGAAGTTTGTATACCTATTTTAGAGCAGATTTCTGGCCTAACATTTAACGAAAATTTTTACGTCGGTTATAGCCCGGAGCGAATTAATCCAGGTGATAAAGAACATCGGGTTACTAATATTTTGAAAGTGACATCGGGCTCAACACCTGCTATCGCTGAACAAGTTGATCAGCTTTACAAAAGTATTATTACTGCCGGTACACATAAAGCCAGTAGCATTAAAGTCGCAGAAGCGGCTAAAGTTATCGAAAACACTCAGCGTGATGTTAATATCGCTTTAATTAATGAGTTAGCATTGATTTTTAACCGCTTAGGTATTGATACCGAAGAAGTGTTAATTGCTGCAGGAACAAAATGGAATTTTTTACCTTTTCGTCCTGGCCTAGTGGGTGGGCATTGCATTGGTGTTGATCCTTATTATTTAACCTATAAAGCGCAATCTATTGGTTATAACCCAGAAATTATTTTATCCGGACGTCGTATTAATGATGGTATGGGTGAATATGTCGTATCGCGGTTTATCAAATTAATGTTACAAAAACGTATTCATGTACAACAGTCTGATGTGTTGATTATGGGCTTAACCTTTAAAGAAAATTGTCCTGATTTACGTAATACGCGCGTGGTGGATATTATTAAAGAATTAGAAACTTACGGTGTTAATATTCATGTTTATGACCCATGGGTTGACCCAGAAGAAGCGGTAGCAGAATATGGTATAAAGCCAATAGCTACGCTAGAAGAAGGTAAGTTTGATGCTATTTTATTAGCTGTTGCTCATGAGCAATTTAAGAAAATGGATATTAAGCAAGTTAGAGCATTGGGTAAGCCTGACTCAATTATTTATGATCTGAAATACCTATTTCCAGCAGACCTAACAGATGAGCGATTATAATTAATGAAAATAATGGTTACCGGCACAGCCGGATTTATAGGCAATCACCTTGCAATAAAATTATTAGAACGAGGTGATGAAGTCATTGGTATTGATAATTTAAATGACTATTACGATGTTAATTTAAAATTAGCGCGTTTAGACAGAATAAAAGATCATCCGAACTTTACTGATGTCAGAGCCGATATTTCAGATAGGGAGCGTATGGAAGCGCTTTTTAAAGAGCACCAGCCGCAGCGTGTTGTCAACTTAGCGGCACAAGCAGGAGTTCGATATTCTATAGAAAACCCACACGCTTATATTGAAAGTAATATAGTGGGATTTTTAAATATCTTAGAAGGTTGCCGACATAATAATGTCGAGCATTTGGTTTATGCGTCTAGTAGCTCTGTTTATGGAGCTAATGAAAGCATGCCTTTTTCCGTGCATGATAATGTTGACCACCCTTTAAGTTTGTATGCAGCCTCAAAGAAGTCTAATGAATTAATGGCGCATACTTACAGTAATTTATATAATTTGCCAACTACGGGCTTGCGGTTTTTTACCGTATACGGTCCTTGGGGACGTCCGGATATGGCCTTGTTTTTATTTACTAAAGCCATTCAGGAAGGTAAGCCAATACAGGTTTTTAACTACGGTAAGCATCGACGCGATTTTACTTATATTGATGATATTGTCGAAGGTATTATCCGGACTTTAGATCATGTAGCTCAGCCTAACCCTGACTGGAGCGGTAAAAATCCAGATTCAGGTACTAGCAAAGCGCCTTGGCGAGTTTATAATATAGGTAATCAAAGTCCTGTAGAGTTAATGGATTATATTGAAACCTTAGAGAAGTTTTTGGGCAAAAAAGCTGAAAAAGTATTATTGCCATTACAGCCAGGTGATGTACCTGATACTTATGCTGATGTTGAGGCTTTAGTGCAAGATGTAGGTTATAAGCCAAATACCACGATTGAGCAGGGTATAGAAAAATTTGCCGCTTGGTATAATAGTTATTACACATAAGCATATATCAAAATGGGAAAACAGGATGTTATTTCTAAAAGCATTTTAAAACGTATCTTTGTTGATGTTGCTACGTATTTATTCGGCTTAAAGTTGCATAATGTGCAGTTAATAGATACAGAGCTGCAAAGAATAGAGGATTGACGTGCGGATTTAGTTGCTAAAGTGCAAGATGAAGCAGGAAATAAATTCATTTTGCATATTGAAATACAAAATCAAAATCAACGCATAATGCCAATAAGAATACTGAGATATTTGACGGATATTAAATTAAATCATCCTAATGAAAAGGTATTGCAGTACCTGCTTTACATTGGTCAGGAGAAATTGAGTGTGGGCAGTGGTATTCAGAGTCAGCAGCTTGATTATCAATACGCAGTGATCGATATGTACACTATTGATTACCATGATTTTATTACGCAAAGTACTCCAGATGCGATTGTCATGGCAATTCTGTGCGATTTTAAAGGTGTACCAGAAAAAGAAATTGTGCATGAGTTATTAAGTAAGCTACTGCATTTAACCAAAAATAGTTCGGCGAAACAAAGAGAATATATTTCGATGTTAGAAATTTTAGCTAATAATCGAAGTTTAGATGTAGATATACAGCAGGAGTTTGAGAGTAAATATTCAGAGACCCCACCAAAAAATTGATATTTTAGATAAAAAATTATCCTAAGCTATTGATAGTTTGTTTCAGAAATAGAAAGTTGGTAAAACTTCTAGGGGGGTGTCTGAATACTTACGTTTGAGATGCTAAACCTAGAAATAGAGCAATTGCCTAGCTATAGAATAGGCATGAAAAGAGGTGAGAGCCAAGGTGAGCTGCGTGGTGAAAAGCGTGGTGAAAAATAAAAGCCATGCTCATCGCTAAAAAATTGCTAGGCACGGGTATGTCAATGGAGCAAATTTCTGAAATTACAGAGTTACCGTTGGATGAACTTGAAACACTATTGCGAGTTTCATTGTACCATTAATCATACTTTTAAGATGGTTTCACGGCAGATCCAGAAGAGCCAAAATTTATTTAAATTAAAAAACTTAAAAAGATAATAAAACAGCATTATAACTGACTAAAAATTAAATAATGTAATTTTAGTCAGTTATAAATATGCTCTATTTTTGAGGTTTTTTAGATCCCTAAAAAGTCTCAAAGTAACTTTAAGTCATTTAATTCTTTCTTTGGTAAACTCTGAGGGTGCTCGCCCCCGCACATTTTTAAAGATATGGTTTTCACTTTATAGGATTAAGTTAAATAAATGGAAAAAATTGTAATTTTTACTGGCAATCCCTCTTCTCACTCCGTTAGGAAAGGAATAGTTGAAATAGTTAATAATTATCCGGAAATACAGTTATTGATTATCCATTATTCACCAAGGAAATTGGTTAATGTATTGTTTAAAAATCAGTGGATAAATGTAAAGAAACATGGATGGAGATGGATTTCTTATCAGGCAAATGATATTTATGGAAGAATACTTAAATGTATTTTTCCTGAAAAAATCCAAAGTAATCATGATATTGGAAGAAAATTTGAATGGGGAGTAATTAAAAAACTTGCAAATATTAAAGTTGTTACCTGTAATAATTTACAGGACGATGAGATTTTAGAAAAAATTAGAATGTTTCAGCCTGACTTAGGTATTTCTCTAGCCGCCCCCATATTAAGACCCTCTATTTTTACGATTCCTTTACTTGGTACTATTAACTTACATAAAGGAAAAGTACCATTTTATAGAGGAATGCCCCCTGCATTTTGGGAGCTATGGAATGGGGAGGTAGAGGTTGGGTGTACTATTCATAAAGTAGAGCAAGGTTTAGATGTTGGTGATGTTTTAATTCAAAGTACCATTTTGGTTTCAAGGTTTTCCACTGTAAATGGAATAAAATTGGCCTTAGATGAAAAGGGGGTTTTACTAATAGTTCAAGCAATTGATATATTGAACCGAGGTGAGGCAATATGGAAAAAACAGCAATTAGGGGGGGAAACCTATAGAAAACCAACGTTAAAACAAGAGTCAATTTTACAGAAACGATTACAAAGCCCAAGTAATGACCATTTTATAAAGTATTTAATAAAAGAATTAATGTTTTTTGCTTACTGCTATCTTTTTAGACCTATTCCTAGTGCAGTGCTCGCTATGCAAAATAATCAGCGTGTTAATGTAATACTTTATCATAGAGTAAATGATGATTTTCGTGATTCCGTAACTGTTGGAATTGAACAATTTGATAAACAAATAGCTATTATAAAGAAAAGCTATACGGTTGTATCAATTGAAGAAATAATTAATGGTAATATACCCAGAAATACCTTTCGGCCATTAATAGCTGTCACATTTGATGATGGGTATTTAGATAATTACGAAAATGCGGTTCCCATTTTGCTAAAGCACCAGATTCCTGCTGCTTTTTTTATTAGCACAGGCATGATGGGTTCACAAAATGGTTTTGCGCATGACTTAAGCAAATTAGGTAAGGCGCTTCCAAATATGAATTGGCAACAAATAAAACAGATGAAAGAGTTAGGTTTTACGATCGGATCTCATACTGTAACTCACATAAATTGTGCAAAAGAAGATTTAAAGAAAGTGAGGGAGGAAATGTTTGAGTCTAAAAAAATATTGGAAGAAAAAATAAATTTAAAAAATGTTATTTTTGCTTATCCTTTTGGAAAAAAAGAAGATATGAATTCTGAAGCTTTAGGTGTTGTTAAACAGTTGGGTTACAGTGGTTGCTTATCTGCTTATGGGGGGCGTAATGAAAGAACTATTAATCCCTATAATGTTTTACGTATGGGAATAGATTCAAACTTTACAAGCCTATCCTTTAAGGCACGTTTAGAAGGCTATACATCTTAAAACTATATTGTAATAAGTAGTGTAAATTTTGTTTTAAATGTAATTATTTGTAATATATTTAGGTGTCTATCGTGGATCAAAATGTAAAATCCCAACTAATCGCACATGTTATCTATAGGTTATATCTTGGTGGTATGGAAAACGGATTAATCAATTTGATTAACCATATGTCGCCTGATAAATATCGCCATATCATTATTAGCTTAAAGTGCAGTACAGACTTTCGAGAGCGTTTAAAACGTAGAGACGTTCAAATTATAGAGTTATATAAAAAAGATGGTCAAGATTGGGGGTCTTTAATATCACTATATAAAATATTAAAAAAATATAAAGTCGATATTATTCATACTCGCAATTTAGCAGCAATAGAATATCAAGTGCCAGCATTTTTAGCGGGCGTAAAGTTTAGAGTTCACAGTGAGCATGGTTGGGATACCTTCGATCCCGAAGGAAATAATAAAAAGTATCAATGGTTAAGGCGATTATTAAGTCCGTTGATAAAAGTATTTATTCCCTTATCTTTGCATTTGCAAGATTACCTTGTTGAAAAAGTAAAAATACCAAAATATAAAATACAGCGAATTTGTAATGGGGTAGACATTAAGAGGTTTTACCCAGAAAAAATAAAGCAGTTAGTGCCTGATTGTCCGCTGCCATTCGATAAAAGAAATGTTTATATCGGTACTGTTGGGCGAATGCATGGCGTGAAGGATCAGATAACGTTAGTTACTGCATTTATTACGTTAATGCAAGCCCATCAAGAATTAATGGGGCAGATATATTTAATCTTGATTGGCGATGGGCCGTTAAGGCAGGAATCGATAGATTTATTAGAAAAACATCAATTATTACAATATGCATGGCTGCCTGGGGAACGGCAAGATATTGCTGA
>Ga0105357_10000155_pt1 | contig 32924 bp, 29 predicted proteins | sample GOMGulsemesocosm_4_FD_83660 | JGI IMG/M metagenome (GOLD analysis project Ga0105357, IMG submission 83660) | Methane-oxidizing microbial communities from mesocosms in the Gulf of Mexico - GOM15B Gulf of Mexico | ecosystem: Environmental > Aquatic > Marine > Cold seeps | place: USA: Gulf of...
CATCTGGACGCGGTGGATCATCTGCGATGCCCCACAAACAAAACCCTGTTAAAGCAGAAATTTTGGTGACGCTCGGCCGTTTCAACGCGGTCAATATGTCTGGAATGCATCAAGCTTTACCTCACGAAAATGAACGATCCGGACAAAGCTGGACATTGGAGTGGATGATATTACCGCAGATGGTCGTTGCAACCTCTGCATCGTTAAGACAAGCCAATGAATTGCTGGAAAGTATCGAGCGCATTGGAAGTGAAATTTTAGATTAAAGAACGTAAGTACGAGTTTGAATTAAGTATTGTTTGTTTGATTTTATTGAACCCAATTTGGACATTCCTGGGGAGGAAGAAAATGAAGTTGATGAAAAATGTAAGTGTTGCTGCAGTGAGTATCGCTGTTGCCGCAATGTTTAGTAGCTCTGTTGCTGCTAAAGAAATCACACTCAAGCTCCACCATTTTTTGAGCCCAAAAGCGCCGGCGCATTCCAAGATGATTGCCCCGTGGGCAGAACGAATTGAAAAAGCATCTAACGGCCGGGTTAAGATTGAAATATTCCCATCCATGTCATTGGGCGGCAAGCCCCCGCAACTGCCGCGTCAAGTTCGAGACGGCGTTGTTGATATGGCGTGGTTTGTAAATGGTTATGCAGCCGGTCTTTATCCGCGCACAGAAGTTTTTGAACTTCCGGGCGTCCATCAAGGGCAGTCTGCTGCAACTAACCGTGCCATGTTCGAAATGTACGATGAGTATCTTGCAAAAGAATACAAAGGCCTTGTTCCTTTGACGCTTCATGTTCACGGCGGCGGCGCGTTGCACATGGTTGATAAAGAAGTGCGGTCACCTGCAGATTTGAAAGGTGTAAAGATCCGTATTCCGTCACGGACCGGTGCATGGGTTCTTGAAGCTCTTGGGGCATCACCTGTAAAAACATCTGTGCCTGAACTTCCATTGGCGTTATCGAAAAAAGTAGTTGATGGGGCCATCATCCCTTTCGAAATTATTCCGCCACTGAAAATTCAAGAACAGACACAGTATCAAATTGAAGGCCCAACGGGTCAGCGGTTCGGCACAACGACGTTCCAGATCGCCATGAACAAAGATACTTGGAAAAACTTGCCAGCGGATATTCAGCAAATTTTCAAAGACAACTCTGGTGTTGAATGGCACGAAGAAGTTGGCCGCATTTGGGATGCTTCTGAAAAATTCGGTATTGGTGTCGCCGTAAAAGCTGGCAACACACACGTGAAACTTACAGAAGGCGAGTGGGCAAAATTTGATGCGGCGATGTCACCAGTAGTTGCGCGTTGGATTAAAGAAGTTGCCAAAAAAGGTATCGATGGGCAGAAGCTTTACGATACTGCGGTCAAAACTGTTAATAAGCATATGAAATAATAATGAACAGTTACAGTAATCGATGGACAAGGGTACATGCCCTTGTCCATCAAATTTGCGAAAAATGGGCATTGCTCGGAGGATTAACCTTGATGACGGTTGTGCTGGTCAATGCTTATTCAATTCTTGCCGACATTATCTTTACGAAACCATTTCCAGGTGATTTCGAATTAACGGAAATGGGAGTCGCAATCGCGATTTTTTGTTTCCTACCCTACTGCCAAATAACAGCGTCTAACGTGAGTGCCGATTTGTTTACAGCAAATGCAAGTAAGCTTGCAGTAGCCGTAATGGGTACGTTCGCCAGCGTAATTGCATTGGTTTTCTCTTTGTTTTTACTTTGGCGGATGAGCGCGGGATTGCTTGATTACCGCGAGTATGAAGAAATTACAGGTATTTTGAGCATTCCTATCTGGTACGCATTTGTACCAGCACTTATGTCACTCTGCCTGCTGGTAGCGGCATCATTTATGTCGTTGATCGACGTTTTAGGAACCCGCCGCCGGGCTTGATTGGAGCAGTTTGTTGGAAGAAAATTTGTTCATTGGATTGATCGGACTGTTTGCCTTGATTGGCTTGATCGTTATCCGTGTCCCCATTGCCTATTCTATGATTATTGTTGGCGCGGTTGGAACCGCTACCCTAAGCGGTCCGCTGGTTCTGTTTAGTCAGATGAAGGATCTCGCGTGGGCGCAGTTCTCTGTCTACGATCTTTCAGTAGTGCCAATGTTTATCTTAATGGGAAACATAGCAACACGCGTGGGGCTTTCCCGTGACTTGTTTCGCGCGGCGAATGCTTGGCTTGGACGAATGCGCGGCGGGGTGGCTATGGCCGCCATCGCGGCTTGTGCCGGTTTTGGCTCTGTTTGTGGCTCCTCACTAGCGACGGCATCTACTATGGGCCAAGTAGCGCTTCCTGAATTGAAGCATTACAAATATTCCGGTGCTTTGGCCACGGGCACGCTGGCCGCTGGCGGCGTTCTTGGTATTTTGATCCCCCCATCTATTGTGCTGGTTATCTATGCGGTGATTGTTGAAGCCAATATTGTGACCATGTTTATGGCGGCATTTATTCCCGGTATTTTGGCCGTCCTGTTATTCTTGTTCACCATTGCCATTTACGTGAGAATTTGGCCTGAGTCTGGACCGCGCGGTGTTAAAGTTTCTCGGAAGGAACTCGCAGATGCCACCCTTGCGATGATCCCAGTGTTTATCATTTTTGGATTGGTCATTGGCGGCATTTATTTCGGATTTTTTAATCCGACGCCAGCTGCCGCGGTAGGCGTATTTTTGGTTACCGTATATGGCATAGCTCGGCGGGTCCTCAGTTTTGATGACATGAAAGCAGCTCTGTTAGAGACGGCAAAAACATCGGGTATGATCTTCTTGATCTTACTGGGAGCGGAGCTTCTCAAAATCTTCATGGCCCGCGGAGGAGTTCCTCAAGCGGCGGCTGAAATTATGCTCAACTCGGGTTTAGACGCTCACTTGATCCTGATCATACTTTTGTTCGCCTTAATCCTTCTTGGCTGCCTTATGGATAGTCTAAGTATGATTTTGCTGGCAATTCCGTTTTTCTGGCCGGTTATCTCTGGTTTGGATTTTGGGATGAGCGAAGACGACTTGAAAGTCTGGTTCGGTATTCTCGCGCTCATCGTTGTGGAACTTGGTTTGATAACCCCTCCTGTTGGTATGAACGTGTTCATTATTTCAGCAATGGATAAAGAGACGCCCATGAGTGAAACCTTTAAAGGCGTAGCGCCATTTTTTGCTGCTGAAATGGTCCGGGTTGCGCTTCTTATCGCCTTTCCTGCAATCACTCTTTGGCTGCCAGCAATACTCAAGAATTTCTGAATTTTGCCAGTGTTACTGGTTGTTTGATTGAACTCAAATTCTCAACGGAGAATATTATGCGTACTCAGGTCGTTATTGTTGGCGGAGGCCCTTCAGGTCTTCTCCTATCTCAAATTCTTCACTTAAGAGGAATTGAGACTATCTTGCTGGAGAGACAAAGCGAGGCCTATGTTCTTGGCCGTATCCGCGCAGGCGTTTTGGAGCAGGGGCTCGTTGACATGTTGCGAGGGGCTGATGTAGGTGCCCGTATGGATACGCAAGGTCTTGTCCACCACGGGTTCGATATTTCTCATCACGGGCAACGCCAACATATCAATTTGTCAGAATTGACGGACGGTAAATCAGTGATGGTTTACGGCCAAACTGAGGTCACGCAAGATTTATACGATGCCCGCCGTAAAATGAACGGTGTGGTTATCCATGAAGCCAAAAACGTCGCTTTATTCGATCTCACAACAAATCAGCCCCACGTCACTTACGAGAAAGATGGCAAGACCCACAAAGTCGACTGTGATTTTGTAGCGGGCTGTGATGGCTTCCACGGTGTTAGTCGCCAATCAATTCCAGATCACCTTCGACGTGAGTATGAAAAAGTGTACCCGTTTGGCTGGCTTGGGGTTCTTTCAGAAACACCGCCCGTATCGGATGAGTTGATCTATAATCAGCATGAACGGGGATTTGCCTTATGTTCTATGCGCAATAAAAATTTAAGCCGGTATTACATCCAATGTGATCTGAATGAAGATCTTAACGAGTGGTCCGATGATCGGTTCTGGGAAGAACTAAAAAAACGCATTCCAGAAGACGCTGCTAAAAATCTTGTTACAGGACCTTCAATCGAAAAGAGTATTGCGCCGCTTCGCTCCTTCGTATCCGAACCACTGACTTACGGGAGGTTATTCCTTGCAGGGGATGCTGCACACATTGTCCCGCCAACGGGTGCAAAGGGTCTCAATCTAGCTGCATCGGATATCCATTATCTGTCAAACGCTCTTATTTCGTTTTACAACAGCGATAACGAAGGTTTGCTAAATGCCTACTCAGAAACCGCGTTAAAGAGAATTTGGAAAGCGATGCGTTTCTCTTGGTCCATGACCATGCTTTTACACAAGTTTCCAGAAAACGAAGGCTTTGGCGATAGAATGCAAAAAACAGAACTGGAATATCTGTTCTCATCAACGGCGGCCCAAACGGCTCTTGCAGAAAATTATGTGGGATTGCCTTACTGAGTATTTACCGGGATGAAATGTTGCAAGTTCTTGTGGAATTCTACTTGATTTAGTTCCCATTATTTCGTGTGAAATTATGGGCGGCTATTATAGCCTTGTAATGCAAGGTTTTATCGGCATATTCTTGATGACAAATTACTCTTTATTTTGCAGTAAGTTTGCCTAAAAAGGACCCGGTATGACCTCCGATCTGACGCAAAAAGCACTCGATTATCACGAATTTCCGAAGCCGGGAAAGTTGACGATCACGCCAACTAAACCAATGGAAACTCAGTTAGATCTTGCTTTGGCATATTCTCCTGGGGTCGCGCATCCTTGCTTAGAGATCCAAAAAAATCCGAACGACGCCGCCAAATACACGGCACGCGGAAATCTTGTGGGTGTGATTACTAACGGAACTGCTGTTCTGGGGCTTGGCCCGATTGGGCCGTTGGCATCGAAGCCTGTGATGGAAGGAAAAGCTGTTCTTTTCAAAAAATTCGCCGGTGTGGATGTTTTCGATATTGAGTTAGATGAGCTAGATCCTGAAAAACTAGTTGATATTATAACGGCTATGGAGCCCACGTTCGGTGGTATCAACTTGGAAGATATCAAGGCTCCAGAATGCTTTGTGGTTGAGAAGCTTTGCCGCGAGCGCATGAATATTCCAGTGTTTCATGATGATCAGCATGGAACCGCAATTTGTGTTGCCGCTGCAGTCTACAACGCGTTGCGAGTAGTTGAAAAGGACATCAAGGATGTTCGGTTGGCCGCATGTGGTGCTGGCGCTGCCGCCCTTGCATGTCTTCGATTGCTGGTAAGCCTTGGCTTGCCTAAGGAGAATATTATCGTCAGCGATATTCACGGCGTCGTGTACGAAGGCCGTGAAATAGAAATGGACCCCTATAAATCAGATTTCGCTGTAAAAACTGATAAAAGAGTTTTGGCGGAAGCGGTTGATGGGGCCGATATTTTTCTAGGTTGTTCTGGCCCTGGCGCCCTTAGTCAGGACATGGTTATGACAATGGCGGATAAGCCAATAATCATGGCGCTCGCCAATCCAACACCGGAAATTTTACCTGAAGAAGTGAGAAGTGTCCGTCCTGATGCGATTATTGCCACGGGACGCTCAGATTATCCAAATCAGGTAAATAATGTTCTATGCTTTCCCTATCTTTTTCGGGGCGCTCTTGATGTTGGGGCAACTGAGATCAACGAGGCTATGAAAATTGCGGCGGTGAAGGCCATTGCGGATCTGGCTATGGCTGAGCAGTCTGATATCGTATCCAAAGCATACGGAGGTGCCCAACAGAGCTTCGGCCCTGAATACCTAATTCCGACACCGTTTGATCCACGCCTATACGTTGAAGTGTCGTACGCTGTGGCGAAGGCCGCAACGGAAAGCGGTGTTGCCAGCCGACCTGTTCCTGACCTTGATCTTTATCACGAGCAGTTATCTAATTTCATATACAGAACTCGCTTTGTTATGAAGCCATTGTTTGACAGTGCGCGGGCTGAAAAAATGCGTGTTGCATATGCCGAAGGCGAGGACGAGCGTGTTTTGTCCGCAGTTCAGAGCATTGTTGATGATGGCATCGCGTCTCCCATTTTGGTAGGCCGCCGAAAAATCATTGAATTTCGGATCAAAAAAATTGGGCTCCGGTTGCAAGAAGGCCGCGATTTTGAAATTGTCGACCCAGAAGATGATCCCAGATACCGTGAATATTGGCAAACCTATCACGCCATTCGCGAGCGGGAGGGCGTAGACCCTGATACCGCGCGCTCACACGTTCGAACAAACACAACTATCATCGGGGCGTTAATGGTCCGCTTGGGACATGCTGACGCGCTGGTTTGCGGGACTTACGGAAAATACGCTAAGCATTTTGGTCGTGTCTCTGGGATTATCCCTTTGCGGGAAGGGGTTCGTCATGCCTCGGCTTTGCATCTTGTGATCATACAAGGACGCCCGTTATTCTTCTCTGATACGCAAGTTCGTGAACAACATACTGCAGAGGAGCTTGCAGAGCTTACAATCTTGGCTGCAGACGAAGTTCGCCGGTTTGGCATTGAGCCCAAGGCGGCTCTGATTTCCCATTCAAACTTTGGCGCATCAGACATTCCATCTGCCATGCGGGCAAAAGAAGCTCTGGCGATTATTCGCGAATTGGCGCCGGAACTTGAAGTTGAAGGGGAAATGAAAGCGGATACCGCTTTGGTTCCTGAAATCCGCGAAGCGCTATTTCCGAACTCAAAAATGAAGGGATCAGCTAACTTGCTGATCATGCCTGATCTTGACTCTGCAAATATCGGTTACAATATAGCTAAAAGCCTTGGAAACGGTATTGCTGTCGGACCAATCCTAATCGGTATGGAAAAATCTGTCCACATTACAGTGCCGTCGGTAACGGTTCGCGGGCTGGTTAATATTACTGCAATTGCGGCGGTTGATGCTCAGTGCCATAAGTCTGGCGCAATGATGCCCGGTCCTGTATCACGTAAACGAAAAGACTAAAAGGCACAGGTCATGTTGGAAAGCCCGAAATTCGACTCGTTGGAAGGCCGTTCTCACGAGGATGAGGAGGCCATCTATGGGTTAAATGACCAAACCGTTCAGCAAATTCGAGAGTTTCTTGACGATAATAAAAACGATGAGATCCGACAAAAAATTGGGGCGTTACATTCGGCTGACATCGCCGATTTAATCGAACATCTGAAGCCTAAACATCGCTCCAAACTTTTGGATATTGCCGACGACCTTATCGAACCGGAAGTCTACTCCGATCTTGATGATACCGTTCGCGAAGATCTTGTCGATGAGATGGAAACCGCGGAAATCGCTGAGCTGGTCAATGAACTTGAGCTTGACGATGCCATCGATGTTCTGGACGACCTTGAAAAAGACGAGCAACAAGACGTTCTAAAGGAACTACCCGCTGAAAATCGGATGGTTATCGAAGAGGGCCTATCTTACCATGAAGATACCGCTGGCCGGCTTATGCAGCGGGATCTGGTGGCCGTTCCAGACTATTGGGACATCGGTCAGACAATCGATTACTTGCGAGAAGCTGATGGGTTGCCCGGTGATTTTTATGAAATCTTTGTCGTTGATCCGAGACACCATCCCATTGGAACGTTGCGGCTGGACCATGCAATGCGCAGCCGCCCGAATGTGCCCGTGAGTGATGTCATGCACCGAGAGCAAAAACTGATTCCTGTCAGCATGGATCAGGAAGAGGTTGCCTATTTATTCCAACAATACCGGCTGGCGTCTGCTGCCGTGGTCAACAATAGCGGCGCCTTAATCGGCATGATTACCGTTGACGATATCGTTGATGTTATTAGCGAAGAAGCGGAAGAAGATATCTTGCGCCTTGGTGGTGTCTCTGAAGATGATTTGTTTGGCTCAATTTTGGAGACAACGCGCACCCGTTTTACCTGGCTGCTGGTCAATTTGTTCACGGCCATTTTGGCGTCTGTTGCAATAAGTCTTTTCGATGCCACTATGGAAAAAGTGATTGCGCTGGCTGTCTTGATGCCAATTGTCGCGAGCATGGGCGGAAATGCCGGTACTCAGACGTTGACCGTTGCTGTACGGGCCATTGCAACCCGCGAACTTACAGCGAGTAATATGTTTGGGATCCTTCGAAAAGAAGCCATTGTGGCATTTTTGAACGGTTGCATGTTCGCCGTTTTGATAGGGCTTGTGTCATGGGCCTGGTTCGGTGATGGCGATATTGGGTGGGTGATTGCTCTTGCTATGGTTGTGAATATGGTGGTTGCAGGGGTAGCCGGGATGGTAATCCCCATTACGTTGGAGCGATATGAAATCGACCCCGCAATTGCCTCCAGCGTTTTCGTGACCACTATCACTGACATTATCGGGTTTGTCGCATTCCTTGGAATCGCCTCAATGGTTCTGCTTTAACGGGCCCATTCAAGATTACGGAGTTCAGTTTTTTGCGGTTTCCATTTGTGGCTGCTGGCGAACAACCTGAAGGATCGAACTAAATCATTTTCGACTTCCCCATACCAACACAGCCCAAAATTTCTCGAAATATTGACCATATCTACAGAGAGAAGCCTTATGCCCGGCGTTGCTAGTATGTCAGGGAGCATGCAAAACCCAAGGCCTGCTGACACGAGGTTCAACGCTTTGTTGTCCTCATCCGTTCGAAAGACAATGCGAGGATTAACGCCGCCGCGGGCAAATGTCCGAGTGACTTCTGTTTCTGTCAGGCAATGGCTGCGGTGAATAAAGTCCTGCCGTTCCAGCTGCTGCATAGTAACCGAAGCTCGGCTAGCGAAGGGATGAGACGATGCCATCGCTAAAAGGCATTTGGTGGTGAATAAACGTTCATATTCAATTTTTTGCGGATCGCCTGGCGGTGTTGAAATAGAAACATCTATCCGCTTGTCTTCAAGCCAGCCTTCTAATTGTTTCGAAGTGCCCTCTTTAAGGGCAATTTGCACAGATGGATGATTTTTCCGGTAATCTGCCAACAAGGTGGTCATTTGTGCAATAGGCAGAATACGATGGAAGCCGACTTGCAATCGCAATGATGGTTTGTTCCCCAAAGCTTCCTGTTTAGCCGTATTACATTCATAAATCACAGTTCGGGCTCTGGGTAGGAAACGCAACCCCACTTCGGTGAGGGAGGTCTCCTTTTTACTTCTGTTGAAAAGCTGAGCGCCTAGTTCTGTTTCCAGCTTTTTGATACCGGCCGATAAAGTCGGTTGGGTAACGAAAACCCGTTCTGCCGCACGGGAAAAGTTACGTGTTTCGACAACGGCGAGGAAATAGCGAAGTTGATAAATATCCATAACATAGATACTATCAATAGTTACGATCGAAATAAATGATTTTATCTATGTATTGGATTTTTGTACACTCTTTCAAAATTATGGGAGAAAAATATGACGTATGAAACACTGGATTTCGACCTTGATGGAAACGTTGCAATCGTTCGCATGAACCGTCCCGATAACGCCAATGCCCTCAATCATCAGATGGGTCTGGAGTTAATGAAGGTTTCTATTGAATGCGACGAAAATCCAGATATTCGAGCCGTCATATTAACGGGCGCTGGAAAGTTTTTCTCAGCGGGCGGTGATCTCGCTTCTTTCGCTAATGCGGGAGAAGACACACCGAAACTTCTGAAGGAACTGACCGTTTATTTACATGCAGCTGTATCGCGGTTTGCCCGTATGGAGGCACCGCTAATTTTGGCTATAAATGGAATTGCTGCGGGTGCAGGTTTTAGCATGGCCTGCTGCGGCGACCTGGCTCTTGCGTCTGATAGCGCAAAATTCACAATGGCTTATACAAAGGCTGGTCTGGTGACAGATGGAAGCTCCACATATTATGTGGCGCGCCATATTGGACTTCGCCGAACTCAGGAATTAATGCTGACCAACCGAATGTTGACTGCAGAAGAGGCTGAGAACTGGGGGCTGATAAACAGGGTTGTTCCCGCTGACAAATTGATGAACGAAGCAATGGCGTTAGCCCAGCAACTAGCAGCAGGTCCAACCAAATCATATGGCATGATCAAAGACCTGTTGTTGAATACCTTCAGCGATACTTTGGAAACCCAAATGGAATTGGAAGCCCGCGGTATTTCAGCTGCAGCCAGCACAGAGGATGGCCGGGAAGGTATTCAGGCATTTTTGGAAAAACGGACTCCGTCCTTCAGTGGAAAATAACCATGAGCGAGTTTGACACAAAAAACCCGAACTTTGATCAGGTGGTGCGAGATAGTTTCTCTCGCCAACCTTTTATGTCTTTTATCGGCGCCAAAATTGAAGACTTGCAGCCAGGTAGCTGCTCTTTATCAGTCGAGCGACGCGCGGAACTTACTCAGCAACATGGTTTTTTTCACGGCGGGCTTGTTGGATCCTTACTGGATTCAGCCGCCGGATACGCGGCTTTTTCCTTATATCCAGAAAACAGTACGGTTCTTACCATCGATATGAAGGTGAATTTCCTAAACCCGGCAAGCGGCGGCGAATTGTTCGCGGTGGCTAATGTGGTGAATGTTGGGACGAAAATTTATCATCTAAAAGGTGATGTCTATTCCCTGAAAGATGGAAAGAAAACCCATTGCATGACAGGTGTTTTCACTATGATGTGCCTTCTGGGAATGTCTGATGCTCCTAATCTTGGCCGGGTAAAGGAAGACGCATGACCACAAAGGAAAACGCTAACGAGCCCAGCAATTTGGGCGCAATATTTGATGTTCCGAATTTTATGCACCATCTTGGTGTTGATGCGGTTTCTCTTGAAGCCGGTTCATGCGAACTGCGGCTGAACTTTCAGGAAAATCTATCTGTAACGAAGGGCGTGTTTCATACTGGTGTCGTCGCTGCCATGTTTGATATGGCAGTCACAACGGCTGCCAAGAATGTGGCTCCGGATGGTGTGAAGCTTGTTATTGCAGAACAGAAGTTGAACATATTTGCCCCGGCAAAAGGCAATCAGTTAATCGCTGTTGCTACTGTTGTGAAAGCGGGACGAACGCTTACCGTGGTTGAGGCGAATTTATACGTGATTAAAGGATCGACGCGAACTCAATGCGCATTGTCATTGGCGACGTTGATTGCAGAATAATAAACTTAGACGAGGAAAAGGATCTTCAATGTCTACTATTCATTACCCCAGCTTGAATTTTGATTTAGGTGAAACCGCCGACATGTTACGGGAATCCGTTGCCAGTTTTGCGGCTGCAGAGATTGCACCGCGAGCTGCCGAGATTGACGCAACAAATCAGTTTCCAGCTGATCTTTGGCAAAAAATGGGCGCACTGGGTTTGCTTGGTATGACTGTTGAGGAAGAATACGGTGGAACGGGTCTTGGTTATTTGGAGCATTGTATCGCAGTTGAAGAAATCAGCCGGGCATCAGCCTCCGTTGGTCTTTCCTATGGCGCGCATTCAAATCTGTGCGTGAATCAAATTCGCCGTAATGGATCTGAGGCACAGAAACAAAAATACCTTGGAAAACTAATGTCAGGGGAACATGTTGGTGCCCTTGCTATGAGTGAGCCCGGAGCTGGATCAGACGTGGTTTCCATGCGTCTTAAAGCTGAGAAAAAAGGCGATCGCTACGTTCTGAATGGTAACAAATTCTGGATCACCAATGGTCCTGATGCTGATGTGTTAGTCGTGTATGCGAAAACTGACCCTGAAGCCGGTCCGCGTGGCATTTCAGCCTTTATCATTGAAAAAGATTTTAAAGGATTTTCAACGGCGCAAAAACTGGACAAACTAGGGATGCGTGGATCAAACACCTGCGAGTTGGTGTTTGAAGATTGTGAAGTTCCAGAAGAAAACATGCTGGGCCCACTTAACGGCGGTGTTCGCATTCTGATGAGTGGCCTCGATTATGAGAGAGTTGTTCTATCCGCAGGCCCTCTGGGTATTATGGATGCGTGTATGGATGTGGTCATTCCCTATATCCATGAACGTGAACAGTTCGGCCAGGCCATTGGAACCTTCCAATTGATGCAAGGAAAAGTGGCCGACATGTATTCCACGATGAATGCTTGTAAAGCCTATGTTTATACTGTTGCAAAAGCGTGTGACCGCGGCGAGACAGCGCGTAAAGACGCAGCTGGCGTAATATTGTATGCTGCTGAAAAAGCCACATGGATGGCACTTGAAGCTATTCAGGCGCTTGGCGGCAATGGTTATATTAATGAATTTCCGGCAGGCCGGTTGCTACGAGACGCAAAATTGTATGAAATTGGCGCAGGAACCAGTGAAATCAGACGGATGCTGATTGGCCGGGAATTGTTCAACGAAACATCATAATTTGATTTGGTGCGAGAGCATTAACAACTGATTTAAGATTTATGGAGAAAAATAATGAATGACGATCCTATTGTCATCGTAGGTATGGCTAGAACACCAATGGGCGGCTTTCAAGGCGATCTTGCAGACGTGAAAGCCCCTGTTCTGGGCGCTATCGCAATTGAAGAGGCTATGAAGCGCGCAGGCATTAGCGGCAACGATATTGATGAAGTTGTTATGGGCTGTGTGTTGCCCGCTGGTATGGGCCAAGCGCCAGCCCGTCAGGCATCTTTTGGTGCCGGTATCCCAGACAGCGTTGGCTGCACAACTGTGAACAAAATGTGTGGCTCCGGTATGCGGGCTGCTATGTACGCCCATGATGCTATTGTCGCTGGAAGTGCCGATGTTATGGTTGCTGGTGGCTTCGAGAGCATGAGCAACGCGCCCTACATCCTTCCAAAAGTTAGGGACGGATTACGTCTGGGCCATGGCCAAGTGAAAGATCACATGTTCCTTGATGGCTTGGAAGATGCCTACGAAGAAGGCCGCCTTATGGGCTCTTTTGCAGAAGAAACTGCGGGTCTCTATCAGTTCACTCGCGAAGCTCAAGACGCCTATGCGATCGAGTCTCTTGCGCGGGCAAAGAAAGCGACTGAAAACGGTAACTTTGCTGACGAGATTGTTCCCGTAACAATCAAAAACCGCAAAGGCGATATTGTCATTGATAAAGATGAGCAGCCGCTCAAAGGTAATCCAGACAAGATCCCGACATTACGCCCTGCATTCGCAAAAGATGGCACTGTTACAGCGGCAAATGCATCTTCAATTTCTGATGGTGGTTCGGCCCTAGTTCTGATGAAACAATCAGAAGCCGAAAAACGTGGACTGAAACCGATTGCCCGTTTCCTTGCGCATTCAACTCATGCTCGCAAGCCGTCTGAATTTACTTTGGCGCCAATCGATGCAATTCGCAAAGTGATGGATAAAGTACAATGGACCAAAGACGACGTTGATCTGTTCGAAATCAACGAAGCCTTTGCCGTTGTCGCCATGGCGGCAATGAAAGATCTAGGACTTGATCACGATAAAGTTAATGTTCACGGCGGTGCATGTGCCCTTGGCCATCCCGTTGGATCGTCCGGTTCGCGTATTGTTGTGACTTTGCTGAACGCGCTTAAACAGTATGGCAAAAAACGTGGTGTTGCTGCCTTGTGTATTGGCGGCGGCGAAGCAACTGCAATGGCTGTTGAACTCGTATAACGACCAGTAAAATTGTGCTAGACGGTAGGGATAGAAGATAATGATTTTGAACGAAGAACAGAACATGATCCGCGATATGGCGCGGGACTTTGCCACCAATCGTCTGGCACCTAATAGCGCGGCTTGGGAACAAGCCGGCGCTATTCCAAAGGACATATTTGATGAGATGGGCTCACTTGGCCTCATGGGAATGACAATTCCTGAAAATTATGGCGGTGCGGAAACTGACTTTATTTCCTACGCCCTTGCTTTGATGGAAATTGCGGGCGGCGACGGCGCTGTCTCTACAGTGATGAGTGTGAATAACTCTCCCTGTTGCGCCGCTATTTTGAAAGACGGAACTGAAGACCAAAAACAAGAGCATTTAGTCCCCCTCGCCAAAGGTGAGATGATCGGTGCTTTTTGCCTGACTGAACCACAAGCGGGCTCCGATGCCTCTGCGCTTCGGACAAAAGCCGTGAAAGACGGCGATGATTATATCATCAACGGGACAAAGCAGTTCATTACGTCTGGAAAAATTGGGGGCGTCGCGCTGGTGTTTGCCGTGACCGACGCCGACGCAGGAAAACGCGGCATCAGCTGTTTTATCGTTCCAACATCTGCTGATGGATATCGGGTTGCATCCATTGAAAACAAGCTGGGCCAGAAAGCATCAGACACCTGCCAGGTCGTTTTTGAAGATGTTCGGGTGCCCGCATCGTCAATGCTGGGGGCGGAAGGTGCTGGGTATCGTATTGCTCTCGCTAATTTGGAAACTGGCCGTATCGGTATCGGCGCACAAAGTGTTGGCATGGCGACGGCGGCCTTAAACCACGCCATTGACTACGCAAAAGAGCGTGTCTCTTTTGACAAACCAATTATTTCCCATCAAGCTGTTGGCTTTCGTTTGGCCGATATGGCAACAAAAGTAGAGGTTGCGCGGCAAATGGTGTTGCATGCAGCAAGCATGAAAGATGCAGGTATTCCGTGCCTGACAGAAGCGAGCATGGCAAAGCTTTTTGCGTCTGAAATGGCTGAAGAAGTATGTTCTGGTGCAATTCAGACATTGGGCGGAAATGGCTTTATTTCAGATTATCCTGTTGAAAAAATCTACCGGGATGTTCGTGTTTGCCAAATTTATGAAGGCACATCGGATATTCAAAAACTGGTTATTGCCCGAAACCTCGCTGCATAAACATTGTTTTGAAACAGACGGAAGCTAACAACGTCTGAAATCATAAGGTCTAAAGTTATGAACGAGCCTATTGAGTTTTATTTGGAATTTGTATCTCCTTTTGCCTATATCGCCGCAAAAGAGATTGAAAAAGTTGGTGCAAAACACGGCAGAGAAGTGATCTGGCGGCCAATTAGTCTTGGACACATTTGGAAAGTACTTGGTGTGGTAGGACCCGCATCTGTTCCGCAGAAGTTAAATTACATTATGATGGATTCAGCCCGTTCAGCGAAACTATTGGGAATTCCTATTGCAAAGCCTGCGGTCTTTCCAGTGGATGCAAAGTTAGCGCGTTTGGTTTTCTACGCACTGAATAAAACCGATAAGGCTCTTGCGAAGAAATTTGCAGAGGGCGTTTGCGATTTGTTCTGGGGTCAGGGTAAGCAAATCACCATGCCGGAACATTTAATAAATTTGGCACGCTCATTAGGGCTTGATCTCGAGTATCTGGCCCGTGCTGCGGAAGATCAAGAGGCAAAGGCGGCAATGATAGAGGCAACCAAAGCTGCTGTTGAAAGCGGAGCCGTTGGCATGCCATGGTTCAAAGTGGACGATCAAGTGTATTGGGGAGCTGACCGAATTTCTCAAATTGATCAATATCTTGAAAATAGTGCAGCAAACGGCTGATTATTAAGTTTCCGGCCCCATGGCGGGACCGGAATTTAGTTAGGTTGCTTAAAACAAGAAGTAACCACCATCAATTAGGAAAGTATCGCCCGTATGATACGAGCTGGCATTGGACATAATATAGACCGCGATACCGCCGAAGTCTTCTGGGTTGCCCCAACGACCGGCCGGGATACGTGGTTTTACGTTGTCCGAAAATTTAGACCAGTTGAACATCGGCTCAGTCATAGCTGTTTCAATCCAACCGGGAAGGATAGAGTTCGCGGTAATACCTTTACCAGCAAATTCAACAGCAATGGCATTCATCATGGAAATCAATCCGCCTTTGGTCGCGGCATAATGCTCGTTACGAGCAGCACCAGAGATAGCCGCAAGACTTGCTGTTCCCACGAGACGTCCACCCGGATCACCGGCTTTGGCACGTTCTGCCATATGGCGAGCAGCTTCCTGCAACGTGTAAAACGCACCGTCCATGTTGACGCCCATAACGCGTTGCCATTCAGCATCGTCGATATCCAAAAAAGAGCGACCATCAGACGTAACGCCAGCATTGGCGAAACAGCCATCAACACGTCCAAATCGAGACAGAGTTTCAGCAAAGCAGTCTTTAACTTGCTGGCTGTCTCCCACGTTGCACGTCATTGCGTCAACTTTGGTGCCAAATGGCTTCAATTCTTCGAGGGCCGCAGCGTTCTTCGCTTCGTTCGTTCCCCATATACATACATCACCACCGGCTTCAGCAATGGCTTTACCCATACCAAGGCCAATTCCGCCGTTTCCACCAGTGATGAGAGCGACCTTACCTGTCAGGTCAAACGCTTTATAGGCCATTCGTGGCTCCTTTATTTTATTATTTCTGCGGATCGATGGGTAGCACAAAGCCGTCTCCGCGCCAAGGAATTGATGTCCAGATTAGCCAGTATGCCGATTATTCGGTGGGTTACATTTTTCATTTTTGCAAAAAGGAAATTTGCGTAAATGCCTGTTATTAAAAGCAATTTAAATACTAGAAGCGATGAGTTTAAAACAAATTCTACGCATATGCAGGGACTTGTGGATGACTTACGTGAAAAGGTAGGAACCATTAAGAAAGGCGGGGGAGAGCGGGCCCGAGACAAGCATTTGTCTCGCGGAAAATTACTGCCGCGCGAGAGAGTTCGGAAACTGTTAGATCCGGGATCGCCATTTTTGGAACTGAGCCAAATGGCCGCTTGGGATATGTATACCGGCGATATTAGCTCCGCCGGTATCATCACAGGTATTGGGCGTGTTTCTGGCCGCGAATGTGTGATTGTCTGTAACGATGCCACTGTTAAGGGCGGGACATATTATCCCATGACAGTGAAAAAACATCTTCGGGCACAGGAAATCGCCGAACAGAATAATCTCCCCTGTATTTATTTGGTGGATAGTGGCGGCGCAAACCTTCCAAACCAACAAGATGTTTTTCCTGACCGGGATCATTTTGGCCGTATTTTCTATAATCAGGCGAACATGTCCGCCAAAGGCATTCCGCAAATCGCTGTGGTTATGGGCTCTTGTACTGCGGGCGGGGCTTATGTTCCTGCTATGTCAGACGAAAGTGTTATTGTTCGCAATCAAGGAACGATCTTTTTGGCTGGTCCGCCACTTGTAAAAGCTGCAACAGGCGAAATCGTCTCATCTGAAGATTTGGGCGGCGCTGATGTGCATTCCAGAACTTCAGGGGTTACCGATCACTATGCTGAAAATGATCTACACGCGCTTGAAATCACACGCAACATTGTTGCCTCGTTAAACCGGCCAAAACCTATGCCGCTGGATATTAAAACTCCAACGGAACCTTTATACGATCAAAAGGAACTGTTTGGCCTAATCCCACAAGATACACGGCAACCTTTTGATGTTCGGGAAGTGATCGCCCGTATCGTGGACGGGTCTGAATTTGATGAGTTCAAGAAACTTTATGGCACAACTCTGGTTACTGGATTTGCCCATATTTATGGGTACCCTGTTGGCATCATTGCAAATAACGGCATTTTATTCTCGGAGTCTGCTCAAAAAGGCGCTCATTTTATTGAACTTTGCTGCCAGAGAAATATACCTTTGGTTTTCTTGCAAAATATCACTGGTTTCATGGTGGGGCAGAAATACGAAAGCGGCGGCATTGCAAAAAATGGTGCTAAACTTGTAACAGCTGTTGCAACTGCAAAAGTTCCCAAATTCACGATGATATTTGGAGGATCGTTCGGCGCAGGTAACTACGGTATGTGCGGCCGAGCTTATAGCCCTCGTATGCTCTGGATGTGGCCAAACTCTCGAATTTCGGTGATGGGCGGCGAACAAGCAGCTTCCGTTATGGCCACGGTTAAACGCGATGGCATGGAGTCTCGCGGTGAAAGTTGGAGTGCTGACGAAGAAACAGCATTCAAAACACCAATCCAAGAACAGTATGAAACAGAAGGGCATCCTTACTTTTCAAGTGCCCGCATTTGGGATGATGGCATTATTGACCCAACAGACAGCCGCCGTGTTTTAGGTTTGGCAATTTCCGCATCACTGAATGCACCAATTGAGGAGACCAAATTTGGTCTCTTCAGAATGTAGGGGAACAAGACATGAGCGAAGAATCTGCAGTATTACATTTCTCGAACGAAGGCATTGCAACCATCACCTTGAACCGTCCCGAAGTTCACAATGCTTTCGATGAAGAACTTATCGAACGTCTTGGTGATATGTTTGAAGATGTGGGACATCAAGAAGGGGTTCGCGCCGTTATCGTGGCTGCGGCGGGTAAAAGTTATTGCGCTGGTGCTGATCTAAATTGGATGAAACGAGCCGCTGGTTTCACAGAAGAAGATAATCGTGAAGATGCTGTAGCGCTTGGGCGAATGCTCAAAAATTTACAGAATATTCCAAAACCAACCATCGCACTTGTACAAGGTGCGGCCTATGGCGGCGGACTTGGTCTTGTGGCGGCATGTGATATTGCCATTGGTGTTAAATCCGCAAAATTTTGTCTGTCGGAAGTGAAGTTGGGTCTGCTGCCCGCTGTTATCTCGCCTTACGTGGTGGAGGCAATGGGTGTTCGGGCTTGCCGGAGATATTTCCAAACTGCGGAAGTGTTTAGTGCCGATGAGGCGTATCGCTACGGATTGCTTCATGAGTTGGTGGACGATGTTCATGAACTGGCAAAAGCCAGAGATGGAATTTTGAAGCAAGTAATGGCGAATGCACCCGGTGCAATGGCTGATTCAAAAGACCTTATCTATACGGTTGCCGGATTGCCCATCGATCAGGAATTGATGGGCGTTACTGCCAGCAGAATTGCGGCACGGCGTAAGACGGACGAAGGCAAAGAAGGTATTTCAGCGTTTCTTGAAAAACGCAAAGCCTCTTGGAATAAAACATAAATTAGGGTGGACTGTCTGGTGTTTGAGAAAATACTTATTGCAAATCGCGGCGAAATTGCTTGCCGTATCATCGATACCGCCCGCAAGTTGGGTGTCAAAACGGTTGCCGTTTATTCCGAGGCTGACGTCAATGCACGTCATGTGCAGATGGCCGATGAAGCGGTGCTATTAGGCCCTGCCGAAGTCGCAAAAAGCTACCTGAAAGCGGATAGCATTTTGGAAATCGCCAAAAAGACCGGGGCGCAAGCCGTTCATCCGGGATATGGGTTTTTATCTGAAAATGCTGATTTTGCTGATAAATGCGCAAAAGCAGGTGTGGCCTTTATTGGACCGCCAGCGGACGCAATTCGGGCCATGGGATTAAAAGACGCTGCCAAAGCCATGATGGTTGAAGCTGGCGTTCCTGTCGTCCCGGGGTATCACGGTAAAGGGCAGGATGCTGATATGTTGGCGGTTGAAGCTGGCAAAATCGGTTATCCCGTTTTGATTAAAGCAGTTGCAGGCGGCGGTGGTAAGGGAATGCGCATGGTCGAACGCGCCGCAGATTTTGCCGATGCTCTTGCAGGTGCGCAGCGCGAAGGCGCTAGTGCCTTTGGCGATGACCGTGTGTTGATTGAAAAATTCCTCACCAAACCGCGTCATATCGAAATTCAGGTGTTTGCTGATAGTCATGGAAATGCCGTTCATTTGTTTGAGCGGGATTGCTCGCTGCAAAGGCGTCATCAAAAGGTGATTGAAGAGGCCCCAGCCCCTGACATGCCAGAAACCATGCGGGCAGCCATGGGTGCGGCAGCTGTCGCAGCGGCAAAGGCCATAAAATATGAGGGGGCGGGGACTATTGAGTTTATCGCTGATGTGTCCAATGGACTGAAAGACGACGAGTTCTATTTCATGGAAATGAACACGCGTCTTCAAGTGGAACATCCGGTCACTGAAATGATTACCGGACAGGATCTCGTTCAATGGCAATTGCTTGTGGCGGCGGGTGAAAAACTGCCGCTGGCGCAGGAACAGTTATCAATTTCTGGTCATTCACTGGAAGTTCGTTTGTATGCAGAAGATCCTGATAACGATTTTCTGCCAGCAACAGGCCCGCTCCTGAGGCTTCGCCCACCGAAAGAGGAAAACGGTGTTCGGGTTGATACGGGGGTTCGTGAAGGCGATGTGGTGAGCCCATTTTATGATCCTATGATTGCAAAACTGATTGTCTGGGATGAAAACCGGGATGCAGCGCTTCGTAAATTGCAAACGGCACTTGGTGATTATCAAGTGGCAGGCCTTGTTACAAACTTAGAGTTCCTGAAAAATATTGCAGGGCATGGTGCTTTCGCTGCAAAAGATCTTGATACCGGATTTATTGAGCGGTTTAGAGACGATTTGATCCCTGAAAAACCACCGGTTACCCATAAGCATTTGGCGCTGGCTGTCCTTCATATGGAGCTTGCAGCCGAAAATCAAAATGCGGCGACTGCGGCTAAAAGTACAGACCCTCATTCTCCGTGGAATGATGTTACTGCTTGGCGACTAAACGACCGAGCTCATCACGATTACATTTTCGATGCAAGCAACGACACCGAAATCTCAGTCAGTGTTTCCAACAGTGATGGACATTATTTGATCCAGATCGATCAAAGTGAAATCTCGGCGACTGTTAATTTGCTGGATGACGGATCAATCCGCGCATCACTTGATGGGCATATCGTCGGTGCAACTGTCGTGCAGGATGCTTTGCGCCTAGTGGTCATAACAGACGGTAAGCAAGTTGACCTTAATCTTGTTCGAAAAGATTACGACAATAGCGATGAAGACGGCGGAGAAGGCGTTACAGTGGCACCCATGCCTGGCAAAATCATTCAAGTGAACGTATCTGCTGGGGACAAAGTGACAAACGGGGATTCGCTCGTCGTAATGGAAGCCATGAAAATGGAGCACACCCTGTCGGCGACAATAGACGGCATTGTTGCAGAAGTTTATTTCGAAGTTGGTGATCAAGTGGATGATGGAACTGTCCTGATTAAGTTGGAAACGGCTGAGGAAGAGTGATGAATTACCCTTCAAACGTCCGAATTTTTGAAGTTGGAGCCCGTGATGGCCTCCAAAATGAAAAAAAAATGCTTCCAACTTCGGTCAAAATTGAACTGATTGAGAGACTGGTTGATGCGGGCGTGACAGCCATTGAGGCGGGCAGTTTTGTCTCGCCAAAATGGGTGCCGCAGATGGCTGATACTGCGGATATTATGGAGCAGGTCGCTAGAAAATCTGGTGTCTCATATAGCGTGCTAACGCCGAATATGAAGGGATATCAAGGGGCTGTGGCAGGTAAGGCTGATGAAATTTTAATTTTCAGTGCTGCATCTGAAGCCTTCAACCAAAAAAATATAAACTGCTCAATCGCAGAGAGTCTAGAGCGGTTCGAGCCCGTCGTGGCTGCGGCTAAAAAGGACGGTATTCGGTTTAAGGCAAGTGTATCTTGCGCCCTTGGAAGTCCGTTCGGTGAAGAGATTCCACCGTCTACGGTGGCGGATGTGTCAAAGAAGCTGTATGATATGGGCGCATATGAAATTTCTATTGCCGATACGATTGGCGTTGGAACACCAAAACAAACTAATAAAGTGCTCCAAGCCGTTGCAGATGTTATCCCGTTAGATGCTATTGGGGTGCATTTTCATGATACCTATGGACAAGGAACTGCGAATATATTAGCAGCCTTGCAAATGGGTATAAGCAAAGTTGATAGCTCTGTTGCCGGCCTTGGTGGGTGTCCTTACGCTCCAGGTGCAACAGGTAATGTTGCAACGGAAGATGTTGTATACATGCTAAATGGCATGGGAATTGATTGTGGTATTGATCTGGAAAAACTAGTCAAAACGGCTTGGTTTATTTCCGATCACCTTGGAAGGCCGCCTGTCTCTAGCGTTGCAAAAGCGCTTAAAGGCAAACTGGTCTAATTACGATTGAGAAAAGACGAAGACGTCAACAATGACAGTACATCTTATAAAAATATCCGTTGGTATTTCCAGCGTAGAGCAACTTAGATCCACGCAGCAACGACGGCTGATTGCAGGCCCTCTATGCAGTATTACAAAGCAACGCCCTAAACGCGAAGTGGAGCTACTTGCCGGTGGATCCCTGTATTGGATCATAAAAGGGCATATCGCGGTTCGGCAAAAAATCGTTGAACTGGAACGCCTGTTTGATCACGAAGGTGAAAAATGTGGCATGATACTTGATTCAGAGCTCGTCGAGACTGAACTTTTCAAAAGAGGCCCACATCAAGGATGGCGATATCTGGAAGCAGATGACGCGCCAAGAGACATAAGAGACATTGTCGTAGAAACCAATGAAGACGAAGAAACTGAAGGCGATATGTCACCGGAAATGGCGGCAGAACTTCGCAATCTTGGGCTGCTCTAACTTTTCTTTAAGGCGAAGAGCTAGCCTAACAGAAGACTATCTTCTGAAAGTTCTTCGCCATGAGCCTTTTCAAACATTTGGATCAGGTCAGGCACTTCAAGCCCATCTCGCGCGTCCCCTTCGACATCCAGAACAACTTTACCACCATGAAGCATGATTGTCCGGTCGCCATAATCTAGCGCCTGACGCATGGAATGTGTAACCATGAGTGTTGTGAGATTGTTTTCTGTTACGATATCCCGTGTGAGCTCCATGACAAAGGCCGCTATGCGCGGATCCAGTGCAGATGTATGCTCATCCAGCATTAACAGGCTGGAGGGTTGCAGTGACGCCATAAGAAGGCTCACAGCCTGTCGTTGACCACCGGACAGTAGGCCCATGAGATCCCCAAGCCTGTTTTCGAGGCCAAGATCTAAGCGAGACAATTTCTCACGAAATTCATCCCGAACGTTTGATGAAATTGCTCTGCCAATGCCGCGGCGTCGGCCCCTTGAATAGGCCAATGACATATTTTCTTCGATCGTCAGATTTTCACACGACCCAGCAAGAGGGTCTTGGAAAACACGGGCAATAAGGCCGCATCTTTTGGGCGCAGGCCAATTTCCAATATCTATATCATCAACAATGATCTTGCCGCTCTCCGGTGACACTTCACCGGACAACGCATTTTGTAGCGTTGATTTCCCCGATCCGTTTGATCCAATGACACAGACAAACTGACCTTTGGGAACATTGAGGGATAACCCGTTCAGCGCGCGGGTTTCCATAACAGTACCTTTGTTGAATGTTACTTTCAGATCTTTAACATCAATCATGATTTGGCACCTCGGCGGAACATTTTGGAAAATTTACTGCCGGGAAGAACGAGGGCAAGTGCGACCAATATAGCCGTTACAAGTTTCAAATCTTGGGCTTCTAGGCCGATAAAATCAGCGTTAAGCGCAAGGCTGACTGCGAGCCAATACAAGATCGATCCTAGAATGCAGGCAAGTGTTGCCTTGGCAATTGATTTGGGGGAGAGAAGAGCTTCTCCGCCAATGACTGAAGCGAGACCAATAACAATGACGCCGACACCCATTGTTACATCAGCAGATCCTTGGCTTTGGGCGAAAATGGCGCCAGCAAAAGCCACAAGACCATTGGCCATGGCCATTCCGAGCAAGATCATTTTACCATCGTAAATGCCGTTCGCACGGGCCATCTTTGAATTGGAACCTGTGGCGCGCATGGCAAGTCCAATTTCCGATCCCAAAAACCAATCAAGCAGGAATTTGACAACAACGGCGAATGCAAAAAAGACGACGGGCATTAGCATATAATTGCTAACCCCAAGATACTCGGCAAGGTTAGAAAAGGGCGTGAGGACTGTCTCTTCTGTTATTAACGCCACGTTCGGCCGCCCCATAATGCGTAAATTTATGGAATAAAGGGCGATCATTGTCAAAATACTAGCCAGTAAATGGAGAATTTTGAGTTTGACGTTAAGCCAAGCTGTAACAAATCCAGCGAGGCAGCCACCTAATATGGCTATAAAGGTCGATAAAAACGGATTGTATCCAGCGACGATAAGAGCTGCTGAGATAGCCGCCCCCATAGGGAACGAGCCATCGACAGTAAGATCTGGAAAGTCCAGAATACGAAATGATATAAAAATACCAAGGGCGACCAAACCGTAGATAAATCCCAGTTCGATCGCCCCAAGAAATGCTATTAGGCTCAAAATATTACCCTAGATTACTTGATGACTTCTTTGGCAGAAGAGATAAGTGATGCAGGCAACACCAATCCCATTTTAGCCGCTGAAGCTGGGTTCACGAACAGTTCCAAAATTGTTGGATATTCAACGGCGATATCACCTGGATTTGCACCGTTTAGAATTTTTGCAACGATTTGTCCTGTTTGGCGGCCCACATCATAGTAGTTAAAACCAAGAGCTGCTGCCGCGCCGCGTTTCACACTATCTGTGTCAGCTGCAAATACTGGGATTTGACCGTCAATACCTACTTTCACAACGGCTTCAAACGCAGATACGATAGTGTTATCTGTTGGTACGTAAATCACGTCAGCCTTTCCAACGAGACTTCGGGCAGAAGATAAAACCGCGCCACTGTTATTCGCGCCTGCTTTTACAATTTCAAGACCAAGTGCAGGAGCTTCTTTTTCTAGCATTTCAATAAGGGAAACAGAATTCGCTTCACCTGGGTTAAAGATAACGCCTACTTTTTTTGTATCGGGTTTTGCTTGTTTGATAAGTTCCAAATGCTTGGCAATTGGTGACATATCAGATGTGCCCGTTACATTTCCGCCAGGTTTCTTAAGATTGCTTACAAGTTTGGCAGCTATCGGATCGGTGACAGCAGTAAAAACCACGGCTTGTGATTTTGGCGCTTTTGCGACAATTGCCTGCGCTGATGGTGTGGAAATACCAACAATAACATCAGGCTCTGAGCCAATAAATTTGTTGGCGATCTGAACTGTTGTTGGAATGTCGCCTTGAGCAGTTTGATGTTGAATTTTTAAGTTCACACCGGATTTGAAGCCAAGCTTTGCCAATTCGTCAACTAAACCCTTATGCACAGCGTCCAGCGCCGGATGTTCGACAATGGCTGTTACAGCAACAAATTTGTCAGCAGCAAATGCTGTGTGTGATAAAATGACAGCCGAAGCAACCACAAGAGATGAAACTGTTGCCTTAAAAAGGCCGAGCGCTTTTTTCATAAGATAGTCCCCAATAGAATGATGTTTCCGGCATTTTACTCTTTAAATGCCAGCGGAAAAGCGGAATTTCGTGTTTAGTCGTGGTTTATTCAGAATTTGCCTTAATCCAAACCGCAGTATCATGGAACGCTGCACCACCATTAGGTTTAGCCGCATCTGCACCGACAAGTAAATTAATCCCAATTTTTTCGATGAAATACTTGCTCGGCCAAATTCCCTCTACAATTACGGTGCCGGGAAGAAGGCCATCAAAAATATCAACATGGATAAGAAGCGAGCCTTGTTTATTTCCCATACGGACAACAGATTGGCTTTCGGCACCAATTTTTTCTGCGTCGCTGCTATGGATCATCACTGTTGGCCTTTTCTCGCGCTTGAGAGAGGTTGCCGTTGCCGTGAAGCTTGTGTTGAGGAAGTTTCGAGCGGGTGCCGTTACAAGACGAAACGGGTGTTCCGCTGTAGCGTTATGAATGACATCCCAGTGATCGGGGAGGGATGGCATGCCTGAGAAGTTTGATCCAATAAGTGACCAGTCAGGAGAGAAATGGAATTTCCCATCTGCATGGCTAAAGCCCTCCAAATAATGAGCCTGTTCGAAGGGAACTTGCGCATCAATCCATTTACTGTCTTCTAAGCTTTTCACATCCGACCATCCGGAAAGCTGCAACGTTTCTTCTATTAGTTCTAACGGTGACAATTCGAAGCCGGGGTGTTTTGCATCTAATCGACTTGCAAGAGCGCATATCACTTCGTGGTTAGAGCGGCATTCACCAAGCGGTTCAATGACCTTCTTTCCTAATGTGATGTGGTTTTGGCCGCCCGCCTGATAGATGTCATCATGTTCAACAAATGTGGTTGCAGGTAAAATGATGTCAGCCATTTTTGCGGTTTCAGTCATGAACTGTTCATGAACACATACAAACAAATCTTCTCGGGCAAATCCTTCATGAACTAGTCCAAGCTCCGGCGCTACGTCCATGGGGTTTGTGTTTTGAATAATCATGGCAGTGACGGGCGGGCCGTCGCCCAAATCTTGTTTGTCTCCTGTCAGGACAGGCCCAATTCTCGATTGATCTAACATCCGAACGGACGGGTCCCGGACATCAAGCCCTTCAATAAGGGTTTTATCCCAATGAAAGATTTCCCCGTTTGTGTGAAAGGCGCCGCCACCTTCATATTGCCAACACCCTGTAACAACTGAGATGCATTGGGCCGCATGCATATTTACGGCGCCATTACGACTTCTAGAGAATCCATAGCCAAGCCGGAAGAAAGTTTTAGGTGTTTGACCAACTAAGCGAGCGAACTCATAAATCTCATCGACACTTAACCCTGTAATTTCTGAGGCCCATTCGGGTGTTTTGGATTGAAGGTGTTCTTCCAATATTTGGTGATCTTTAGCGTATTTTTCCAAATAAGCTCGGTCGGCCATATCCTCTTTGAACAGGATATGCATAACCGCAACAGCCAGCGCGCCATCAGTCCCTGGACGTAACATCAGGTGCATGTCTGCGGCGAGCGCAGTTGCATTCCGATAGGGGTCAATCACCACAATCTTCGCACCGCGTTCTTTGCGAGCTTTAGTGGCATGGGTCATCACATTGATCTGTGTGTGCACCGCATTAGTGCCCCAGATGACCACAACATCAGATTTAGCGATCTCACGAGGGTCGGCTCCGCGGTAGGCGCCGGTTCCGGCTTTCCAGCCGCCCCAGGCAAGATTGATACAAATTGTAGACTCTTGCCCAGAATATCCTTTTACATGACGCAGACGTTCAATTCCGTCGCGTTGCACGAGACCCATTGTGCCTGCATAATAATAAGGCCAGATTGTTTCCGCGCCGAGTTTGGCTTCCCGGCTCTTAAATTCATGAGCGACAGTATCTAGCGCTTCGTCCCAAGAAATCTGTTCCCACTGCCCCGCACCTTTTGCGCCTACACGCTTCATTGGATGGAGAATACGATCTGGATTATGGGTTCTTTCGGCATAGCGCGCGACTTTTGCGCAGATAACGCCTGCCGTATAGGTATTATCTCCGGCACCTCTTACGCGCCCAATTTGCTGAGGACCCAGCTTTTCAACTTCCAGTGAACACGTGGAAGGACAATCATGTGGGCAGGCTGTCGAAAAAATTTCAATTTCAGGTGAAGTTTTCATGAGTTGTAAATTTGCTGTTCAGTAAAATAGAGAAAGGGATGAGTTATTTTGCTTAACGTTAGTGTTTTATATAACATGCAGCAAGATAACTTACGTACAGTTTTGATCCAAATTTTAGGGAAATGGCTGGAATTGGCGTTGATAGCAGGATATATGCAGGCGGTAATAGGGCGCGTGCAAAATTGGAATAGTAGAAGCATTGAAAAAGATTCTTAAAAGCAATGAGATGAAAGCTGTCATCAGCGTTGTCGCGGCCGGGTATATATGGCTGGTTCATAAAACCAATCGGTGGCAGAATCTAAATTCAGAAATTCCATTTGAAATGATGGCTAATGGAAAGCCATTTATCATGGCCTTCTGGCATGGCCGATTGCTTATGATATCAGCTGCTGTGCCATCCGGTATAAAGTCCAATGTTTTAATTTCCCACCATGGTGATGGCGAAATTATAGCGCGTGCGGTAAAATATTGGGGTTTGGATAGTGTCAGAGGGTCGAGCTCTAAAGGTGCAGTTCCCGCAATTAAAGAAATGCTTCGGTCTATTAAGCGTGGTGAGTTAGCGCTCATTACACCAGATGGTCCGCGTGGCCCTAGAATGTCAGCGCAAGAGGGGGTCGTTCGAATTGCTGCCCTGTCAGGCGTTCCTGTGATACCGGTAAGCTATTCAACAACTCGGGCAAAATATTTGGAGAGTTGGGATCGATTTTTACTTGCAAAACCCTTTGGTAGAGGCGTTTTTGTTTGGGGTGATCCTATTAGCGTACCAAGACAAGATATTGATGGTGCGCATCAGCTCGCAAAAAAACAAATAGAAGACAGTTTGATTAACGTAACGCAGCAGTCTGATATATTTTGTGGACACCCTCCCATTGAACCAGCGTCAGATCCAAAAACGCAAAATGCAGCGGTAAAGGGCACTTAATTAGTATGTATATGCTTTTCTATAATGGTTTCTTGTCTCTTTCCGCCCCGTTTATTAAGGGGCATATAATGAAGAGATTGGACGCGGGGAAAGAAGATCCTGAACGTTATGAAGAACGTTTTGGTGAACCTTCCCGCATGCGCCCAGCCGGAGAACTTATTTGGATCCATGCAGCGTCTGTTGGAGAGTCTATATCAGCATTGCCCTTGATTAAGGTATTGCTCGCGGGGCAAAATGATCGAACAGTGCTCATCACTACGGGCTCGGTTACGTCTGCAAAAATTATGGAAGACCGTCTCCCAACGGGTGCTTTCCATCAATTCGTTCCTATTGATACGAAGGAAGCGGTTAATCGTTTCTTGGATTATTGGCAGCCACAAACTGCGATTTGGCTTGAGTCTGAAATTTGGCCAAATTTGATTTTTGAAACTTCCCGTCGCAAAATCCCAATGATGTTATTAAACGCCCGCATGACTTCAGGATCCTTTGGGATGTGGCGGAAAACGGGTGGATTGATCAAGAAGTTGTTGAAAAAATTTGACTACGTTCATGCACAGTCGTCCTTGACCGCCGATAGGTTGGAATATTTTGGTGTGAAAGATATTGAAACCCTTGGGAATTTAAAATTCTGTTCACCGCCGCTTCCTTTTCAAAAAGAGCCTTTTAGGGCACTAAGAACGGCCACGGACAAACGTAAAGTTTGGTTGGCTGCGAGTACCCATAAAGGGGAAGAAGCTGTCGTCGCCCAAGCACATATCATCTTAAAGCAGCAGATTAAATCATTGTTGACGGTTATTGTTCCGCGTCATCCCGAACGGGCAGATGAAATTCAGGAGAAATTGACGAGCGCGGGTTTTAAGGTTGCGCGCAGATCGCTGCGGCAAAAAATTACTGACGATACAGATTTCTATCTCGCCGATACAATTGGTGAACTTGGATTATTTTATCGCATATGTGAGGTTGTTTTTATTGGCGGATCGTTGGCCGATAAAGGAGGACAGAACCCTTTGGAAGCTGCACGTCTTAGCTGCGCTATAATGTTTGGGCCGAACATGTCTAATTTTTCAGAAATTGTGAGAGACCTCTTGGAAAATAAAGCCGCCCTGCAACTTAAAGATGGAACTGAGCTGGCAAAAGCGACATATGTACTTATGACCGAAATAAATATACGCGCTGAACTGGCCCACAACGCGACGGAAGTTGTGAAAACGGGCGAGGCACTTTTGGGGCATATTGCGAAACAAGTTGAAAACAAGCTGGCGGGAAAAGATTAGGTGAAAGCTCCCAAATTTTGGAATAGAGACAGTACTTCAATGCTGCCATTGCTATTGTCCCCTTTAAGCGCAATCTATGCCCAGGTGGATAAAATCAATCGAAGCAGACAAACAGAGACGACTGTCAATGTTCCTGTAATTTGTATTGGGAATATCGTAGCTGGCGGGGCTGGAAAAACACCTGTCGCAATTGCAGTGGGACAATTTTTACTGGGATCTGGCTGGAAAGTGCATTTTCTCTCCCGGGGATACGGTGGTAATATTGAAGACCCAACTAGAGTGGTTCAGGATGTGCACACCTCGAAACAAGTCGGGGATGAGCCTTTGCTCCTTGCAAGCGTCGCGCCAACGTGGGTTGCAAAAAATCGCGTTGCTGGAGCAAAAGAAGCTGTTAAATCTGGCGCTGAAATCATCGTCATGGACGATGGTTTGCAAAACCCTTCCTTACATAAAGATTTCTCCATAATCGTGATTGATGGCGATTACGGCATGGGCAATGGGAAAATAATACCAGCAGGTCCGTTACGGGAGCCGCTTGAACAGGCAATGCGACGGTCCGATGCGGCGATCATAATCGGTGGCAGAAAAACAGATGCGCTAAAAGACGAATTCAATATTCCTTTATTTGGCGCGAAAATCATTCCACACGAACTTCAAGCAGAATTAGTCGGGGAAAAAGTTGTTGCGTTTGCAGGCATTGGCCGCCCCGAAAAATTTTTTAAAAGCCTGAGAGAAGCTGGCGCTGATGTCGTCGATGTTGTTGAGTTTCCTGATCATTATGCCTATGAGCAAGATGATGTAATGAAGTTGGTCGAAAAAGCGGCGCTGCTTGGAGCTGCATTAGTTACAACTAGGAAGGATTTTGTTCGTTTGTCCCCAGATGCGAAAATGATGACAACAGTATTTGATATAGATTTGGTTTTCGACAAGTCCAAAGGACTTCAAGAGCTTTTGATCGATAGACTGGGACGCCGCGAACATGCGTAAACCCGTCAGCCGTAGCCGCCAAGTTCGTTATTGGTTTGAATGGGCATTAGTTCGTGTGGCATTTTGGCTTTTCCGTGCCATCGGTCGCCGAAGATCCTTGGCCTTTGGGAGCTGGATTGGGCGGAAAATTGGCCCTAAACTATCAGCTCACAAAACCGCAGTTGAAAACATTCGTCTTGCTCTGCCTGAGCTCGACCCGCTTGAGCAGGTTGGTGTCGTGGACAGAATGTGGCGCAATCTGGGGGCAAGTGCCGCAGAATTACCTTTTGTTGGAGATGAAAACGATGCTTCTGTAGAGGTTGTTGGAAAAGAGCATCTAGATGCTTATGTGAAATCTGGAAAACCAGGCATATTTGTCACCGCACATTTTGGTCCCTGGGAGCAGACGTCGCTTGCCAGCTATTATATTAAAAAGAAACCCTGTGTTGTCTATCGGCCTGCAAACAACCCAATGGTTGAAGCGTTTTTTCAAAAAGAGAGAGCTGGTTCTGGATATAATTTCGTTCCCAAAGGAAAATCCGGCGCGCGGGCTATATTGAAAACACTCAAGGAAAACGGCTCAGTTGTTCTGCTGAACGATCAAAAACAAAACAATGGACTTCCCATACCATTTTTTGGACGTGATGCAATGACTGCGACGGCTATTGCAGATTTCGCCTGTCGTCAAGATTTGGCTGTATACCCGTTGCGAGCAGAGCGACTAGAGGATGGCAAAACTCGTCTCACAATTTATGCGCCAATGTATGCAGAAACTAGCGATGATCGCCAAAAAGATGTGATCCAATTTCTCACGAGAATTAACGTGATGTATGAAGGCTGGATCAGAGAAAGACCTGATCACTGGTTTTGGGTTCATAATCGCTGGTCTTGATTTCCAGAATTGTTTATTTAACCGGTTTTTGTGATTTTATCAGGATTTTTCGCTGCCGTTATTCTTTCAAATGCAATCTGATCTGCAATTTCTTGTGTTGGCCGGTTTTCCATACTTGCGCGCTGGAATATTTTTGTGACCGTGTCGTGAATGTGAGCCACTTCATTCATGGCAGTTGATCGGTTGAAATTAGGCCCTTCATGACTGATTAGAATAATACCGCCTGCATTAATGGCATAATCGGGCGCATACAGGATGTTCCGATCCATTAGCACCTGCCCATGCCGTTCTTCTGCAAGCTGATTGTTTGCGGCTCCCGCAATGACATTTGTTTTCAGATCCGGAATAGTAATGTCGTTGAGTACAGCCCCTAAAGCACAAGGTGCAAGAATATCAACGTCCTGACTTAGGATTTGATCAGGCGTAACGGCCGTGGCCCCCAATTCCTGAACGGCCTTTTCCACGGACTTGTCATAGATATCAGTGACGATTAGTTTAGCACCAGCCTCGCTCAAGTGCTGACACAAGCCGTAACCCACGTTGCCAAGGCCTTGAACAGCAACCGTGAGGCCCGATAAGGTCTCAACGTTCAGCCGATACCTTGCTGCAGCTAAGACACCGTTGTAGACACCCCATGCCGTGGCTGGAGAGGGATCTCCCGCCCCGCCTTCGGATATTCCTGCTATATGGGGGGTTGTCCTTCTGGCGGATTCCAGATCAGGAACAGACGTCCCGACGTCTTCTGCTGCGATATAGCTGCCGTTTAACCGATCAACGGCCCGGCCAAAGGCTTCAAAGAGAGCTTCGGACTTATCAGTTCTAGAGTTTCCGATAATTACGGACTTTCCGCCGCCAAGATTGAGGCCAGCCAGCGCAGATTTATATGTCATTCCGCGTGACAACCGGAGCACGTCGGTTAAAGCCTCGTCTTCGTTTGCGTAATTCCACATACGTGTTCCGCCAAGGGCAGGTCCAAGGGTCGTATCATGAATTGCAATAATGGCTTTTAGGCCTGTTTCCGGATCCCGAAAAAACAGAACGGTTTCGTGGTCATCAAAATCGTTCGAACTAAATACAGTCATAAATTTTCTCCCATTCAATAATGAATTTTTCGCATTTGGCGCAAAAATCAACAATTTTGATTGGGTTTTGAACAATTCGCAGGAAGATTACGTCTTTGTGTTAAACAAAGAAAGATGGTGAGCAATTGCGATAATTACACGTAATATCAGAACTTACTGATTTTTCAATTTTTTGTAAGCCATCCAAAGAACAGCGATTCAGTTTTGCTGAATTGATGGTAAAAGCGCGCAAACATATTTAGCGATGCTCAAGCTGGAAGTAAGGCCAGGGCTCTCCATGCCAAATAGATTGACCAAACCGGATATGCCATGGTGATCTTGTCCTGAAATCAAAAAATCCTTAACGCCGCTGCTCGCGTTTTGGAGTTTTGGCCGAATACCTGTATAGGCAGGGATTAATACATCATCTGGCAGCAACGGATAATATTTACGGATTGCGTCGTAAAAAGCATCTCCGCGGTCAGCATCCATTTCATAATCTATGGTTTCTACCCATTCTTGATCCGGGCCAAACCGAATTTGCCCAGCCATATCCAAAGTGACATGGATGCCAAGGCTCGCCGTGTTTGGAACGGGGTATATCAAATGTGTAAAAGGTGAGGGGGCATTCATTGTAAAATAACTGCCCTTAGCCAGAAACTGCTTGGGAATAAAATGCGGCGCGAGGTCTTCGATTTTCCTGGCAACAGTTTGAGCGTCGAGGCCCGCTGCATTTATCAAATGCTTGCATTTGATTTCATTTCCATTGCTGTTCACACGGAAACC
>Ga0105357_10000156_pt1 | contig 32814 bp, 37 predicted proteins | sample GOMGulsemesocosm_4_FD_83660 | JGI IMG/M metagenome (GOLD analysis project Ga0105357, IMG submission 83660) | Methane-oxidizing microbial communities from mesocosms in the Gulf of Mexico - GOM15B Gulf of Mexico | ecosystem: Environmental > Aquatic > Marine > Cold seeps | place: USA: Gulf of...
ATGATATAATCATATATGAATTTAAGCTTGAAAAAACTACTAAAAGAACTTACTATTTTATATGTAACAAATAAAGAAGAAGATTACAAAAAAATAAATAATGTTTTAGAAATTTTCTTTAATAACATCACGTATACAAACAATAAAGAAGATGCTATAGATATTTATGAGAAAGCATTTCCTAGTATACTACTGGTAGATATAGACCTAAATAATTCTAATGGTATAGAATTAATAAAAACTATAAGAAAAGAAAATTATTCAATTCCCATCTTAGTAATTACTAAAAACAAAGAAGTGAGTAATTTGATAGAAGCTGTAAAACTTAACCTTGTAGACTATTTATTAAAACCTATTGATATTAATAAGTTGATATTTTCATTAAATCAAATTGCAAAAATAATTTTAAATAGTGGTGAGATAACTACTACAATTAAAGATGAAATTAAATACAATTATCTAGAAAAAACAATAATAAATAAAAATATAAAAGAAGTATTAACTAAAACTGAGACTAGATTTATTGAATTACTTCTAACAAATAAAGATAAAATAGTATCAAATGAAGAAATAAAAAAACTTATTTGGGGGAATAAAGAGGTATCTGAATCTGCTTTTAAATCACTTTTAAATAGGTTATCTAAAAAGATTGGGAAAGATACCATAACAAATTCTTTTGGAATTGGTTATGGTATTTTAGATAAATAAATATCTATTTATTTAATTTCTCTACTATTTTAATCAAATAATTAGCAGAATTAATTGCACTTGATTTTAAAAACTCATCAAAATCAATATCCGCTCCACCATCAGCAGAATCAGAAATAGCACGTAAAACAAAAAATGGAACGTCTAAAGCATCACATATTACAGCAACACTCGCACCTTCCATTTCTAAAGCATCAGCTTTAAATGTAGATTCGATAAACTCTTTTCTATCAAGAGAGTGTACAAATTGATCCCCAGTTGCAATAGTTCCTTCAATTACTTTTAGATCATTTTCATTTGCTACTTCAATTGCTACTTCTCTTAATTCTTTAGAAGTTTCAATAAAAACAGAACCTCCTGGAACAAAACCATTTGGATGACCAAAAGCAGTAATATCTAAATCATGTTGACATAATTTATCAGCGATAATTAAATCTCCAATTTTAAGCTCAGGATTAATAGCACCTGCAACTCCTGAGAATAATAAAGTGTCACATCCGAATTTTTGAATCATCGTTGTAGCAGTTAAAGAAGCAAAAACTTTTCCAATTTTTGAATATGCAATTACGATATCTAAACCATTAAAATTTACTTCATAATATTTATTATTTGCAAACTCAACTATATTTATATTTTTAAAGTGAGCTAAAAGAGGTTCAATTTCCTCTTCCATAGCTCCCATTATTGCTAATTTAGTCATTTAAAGCCTCTATAGTTTTTTCTAATGATTTAAAATCACTCACATTTAATGTTGGAATTGATTTACATATTTTTCTATTTAAACCTTTTAAAACAGCTCCATTTCCAAACTCAATAAATGCATCAATATTTGTATTAGCTAAAATTGATTGCTTGTATTTTACAGGTGAAGTAAGTTGAGATGATAATAACTCAATAGCATCGCCTTTACTTGAATAAGCTTCAGTTGATACATTTGAAATAACAGGAGAGAATTCATCTTTTAAATACTCTTCTAAATATGGCTTTAGGTTTTCAACAGCAGCTGTTAACAACTCACAATGAGAAGCAACTGACATATCTAAAACAATAGCTCTTTTAGCTCCAGCTTCTTTAAACGTATCTACAAGTGATTCTAAATCAGCTTTAATACCTGCTAAAACTAATTGTCCATCCATATTATAATTTGCTGGCCAAACTTGTTTTCCAGCTTCTCTTTGTTCTTCACAAATATCTTCAACAGCTTTATCATCCATTCCAACAAGTGCCATCATTCCAGCACCGGCATTTGAACATGCATCAAGCATAAATAAACCACGTCTATGTACTAACTCAATTGCATCTAAATAATCAAGTGCACCAGCACTTACTAATGCAGAAAATTCACCTAATGAATGTCCTAAAACAAATTGGGCTTGAATGTCACATTTATCTTTAAAAATTACATTTGCAATAGAACTAACTAATAAAATTGCAGGTTGAGTAAATTCAGTTTTACCTAAGTTGTCGTTTTCAGTAAATAATAATTCTTCAAAATTAATTCCTAATCTCTCACTTGCTTTAGAAATCATTTCTTTTGCAATCTCACTATTTTCAAAAAAATCTTTTCCCATTCCAACAGTTTGAGAACCTTGACCTGGAAAAATAAAAGCAACTTTTTTCATTGTAATACCTTCTTATAATTAAATTTTTAAATTTGTAGTTTATTTTAAAACTATTTGTTAAAGTTAAAATTCATAACCCTAAAAAATAGTTTTGCCCAAGTGTATAAATACACTCGGGCAAAAAAGGGGGTAATTGTTTGTAATCAATTAAATATTTTGCTAACCTAGCAACTATTAATTACAACCACAACCACCGGAACTAGGTTGAGCTTCAGCAGTATCCGCTGAACCTCCACCACAACAACCGCCACTACTCATAGCAGCCATTCCACCAACAACACCTGTTTGAACTTCTTCTTCACTTGCATCTCTTACAGAAAGAATTGTAACAGAGAACATTAAAGATTTACCAGCCATTGGATGATTATAATCAATTGTAACTTCTTCATCAGTGAATGATTTTACAAGAACTTGAACAGTTTCACCTTTTTCACCAGTTCCATATAATGACATACCTTCAGCTAATTCAATACCTGCAAATTGCTCTGCTGGTAAAACTTGAACAGCTTCATCATTGTACTCACCATAACCATTTGCTGGCTCTACTAAAACATCTGCTGATTCATTTGCAGACATTGTTTCTACTTTTGCTTCTAATCCTGGAATAATTTGACCTTTTCCAGTAATAAATTCTAAAGGTGCTTGACCTAAATTAGAGTCTAACTGATCACCAGTTTTAGCATCTTTTAAATTATATTCTATACCTATAACTTTATTTGACATAAACGTTCCTTCTTATTAATTTTATAATTTTGATAAATTTTTCTTGGCTATTTTAGACTCAGATGAATCAGGATAAAGATCTATTAAAGTACTGTAAAAGCTTCTAGCATTTTCTTTATCTTTTGTCTTTTCAAATGAGATAGCACTGTGCAATAACAATGTAGGCATATAAGCTGCTTGATCATAAAGAATAGCAGATTTTTTAAAATGACTTATTGCAAGATCAAATTTCTTTCTTACATACCACATTTCAGCTAGATAATAATTACCTTCTGCTGGTTTATAATTTGATTCTACTAGCTTTTCAAATTTTGGAATTGCATTAGTAAAATTTCTTTTTTTATAATCATCTTTTGCACTTAGAGATAAACTTTTTTTATCTGAAGCATTTAACTTTACAGATTTTTCTTTAGCTTCTTTTTTTACGCTAATAGAATTAGATGATTTTGAAGTTGATTTAACACCAACAGCTTTTTTTAATGCTTCAAATTCAGCTCTAGTTACAAACTGATTCATATTAGTTTTTAACTCATTTTCAGAAATATACTGAGAATTGATTTTATTAACTAATTTTGAAAGTTTAGAAACTGCACGTTTTAAAGTAGAAATACTTTTTTTAACTTCCTTATCCGTTTCTTCTTTCATATTTAAAAGCTGTTCTGAAACATTTTTAATTTCTTCTGTATCTGTACTATTCTTCGTAGCAATATCTGAAGATAAATCGACTTTTTTCATAATTGCATTCATTTTTAAAACTGTTGAATTTAATTTTGAAGAATCGCCTTCATATATTGACTCAAGACCTTCAATTCTTTTATTTATAGAATCTATTAATAATTTAACATCACTTACTTTTGAAGTTAGAGAATTTAATTTTTTCTGATTCTTAAGAATATGTTTTTCAGAAGAGTTTAATCCATAAGGATTTTTAGCATTTAAATCACCAGCACCAAAAACTGAAACCTCTTGGGCTAAAGCTAATGAGCTAGTAATTAAAAAAGATAAAATATATTTATTCATAGAATTATTTAGTAAGAGCGTGCTCTACTCTTCTATTCTTTTCCCAACAAGCAGATGTTTTAGCAGTACAAGTAGGATTACTTTCTCCTAATGTAACTAAAGAAACATTAGCATTTACACCATTGTTAATTAAAACATCTTTTACAACTTTTGCTCTTTTTAAACCTAAAGCATAGTTATATTCATCCGTTCCCCACTCATCAGTGTTACCAGTAACTTTAATAGTTGAACTAGTATTAACTGCAGATAATTTATTAGCATTTGACATTACAACATCTTTCATAGATGAAGTTAAATCATATTTATTAAATCCAAAGTATACATTTTCAATTAATACTTTTTTACCATTGATAATATAATAAACACCATTACCAGCTTCACCAGCCATTGAAAAAGAACCATCTGTAATCTCAGAGATTGTTGTCTCTGGAATTGTGTTTAATGCTGATTCTGAATTATCAACAACTTGTTTTGGAGTATTGTCAACAGTCATGTCAACATTTTTTTCACTACAACCTGTTGTAAAAAGAACAGATGCTACTAGGAAAGAGTAAATACTAATTTTTTTCATAAATTTATCCTTAAATTAAAAATTACCTTGATTTTACAAAATCAAAACTTAATTACCAATCAATTGATTGAATTCTACCATTTTTAGACGGGAATAAATAAGATTTATTAAAGTTTAATCTTATTATTCCAAGAGAACTTACACCCTTAAATGTCTTTATAAATAAAAGTGACTCTCCATCAGGAGAAAATTTTGGAAATTGATTTGTTCCACTTGATGTTAATCTTTTTAAGTTATCAGATTTTGTAGACATAAGATATAAATTAAAGGCTCTTGAACCTAATTCATTATTTTTATCTTTACTAGCATAAACAATATTATCCTTAAATGCACTTGCAGAAGAATTATTTCTACTATGATAAACTAATTTTTCTACGCCTCTTGAATTAATACTTTTAGCAAAAATATTTGGACTTCCTAATCTATCTGAAACAAAAACAATTCTATTATCATCTTCAATAAATTGTCCACCAACATCGATACCACTGTATTTTGTAACTCTAGTTTTTTTAGATGTGATAGTATTATAAGCATAAATATCAGGTTGTCCACTTGGAGATGCTGTGATTAATATTTTAGAACCATCATCACTAACATCTGAACAAGCAATCATTCCATCAGAACTCATAATTATTTTTTTATTTCTATTGTAAATATTTAACTTTACTAATGTAGGTTTTTTATAATTGTATGAGGTATAATAAATACTTTTTTGATCTTTTCCTGCCCATTTAGGGAAGATATTTAAACCACCTTTTACAATAGTTTTTTTATACGTTAAAGTATAATCACCAATCATAATATTAGATTTACCTGCAGCTTGATAAACTGAATAAATTACAAATTTATCCATCCATTTTATACTGGGAGCTTTAAAGTGATCATTTATTGATATTGCCGTTCTATGTGCTAAAAAAGGAAATCTATCTTCTTTAGAAGTAGAAAAACTTTTTTCTAAAATCATTGCTTGAGCATTAACATCATATAATTTTGTTAATAAACTATATCCTCCTGACACATTTTTTACAGCAGATAAATTTAAATATAAATCAACACCATCATTTGATAATTTATTTATATCTGGTAATTCTTCATAATTCGTAAGATGCTGAATATTTAATACTTCAAAATGTCCACTAATCTCTAAATCTTTTGAAAGTAAGTTCTTAACTTTACTTAGTGTAGAAATTTCAACAGTATCATTCGCTATTGAAATAAGAATTTTTGGTAATGTATTTGCTTTTTTAACAATTTCTAATTTTGCATCAACTGCTGCAAAAACTGAAGTTATTAGAAATATTGTAATTAGTAATATTTTTTTCATATCTATCCTTTTGATTTAAAATCAACATTTATTTGAACATTTTTTCTTTTTTTAGGTTTAGGGTATATTATACTTTTTTGTTCTTCTAAAAAAGCTTTTAAAGAAATATCAAAATCATTATTCCCTGAATATTTAGTAAATTTATAATTAAATCTTCCATTCGCATCAATTGTAACAAGAATAGTTGCCATTAAACCATCTTGCCTAATTAAAGGTACCCATATATCAAGTAAGGCAGAAACTTCAGAGAAATATTCACTACTTTCTTTACTTTTACTCTTACTTGAACTTCTTACATTTGTAGTTGTTCTTTTATCATTAAGTAATTTGTCTACTTTTACATTTGATGATTTTTTTTGTTTTTCAAATTTTGATTTAAATCTTTTAGGATCAATTGATTTAACTACTTTATTAACTTCTTTTTTAGCAACTTTCTTTACTTTTGTTTTTACATTAGCAAATAAAGATTTTAAATCAGGCTTTTTTTCCTGCGCTTTTGAAGCAGATTTTTTCACAAGAATTTCTTCTTTTTTTTCTTTTTTCTTATCTTCTTTTTTTTCTATTCTTTTTTTATCACTTTTTTCTACAATTACATCTAATTCTATAACAGTAGGTTTAAATTGTGTTGTGTATTTTTTAGCTTTTGGAGTACTTATATATGAGATAAGTAAAAAACAAATAAAAATATAAAAAGAAAAAGATATTATTCCTGATAGGAAAAATTTAGATTTTGTTTGCATTTTAACCGTCAGTTACTAAAGCAACTTTAAAAAATCCAGATTCTTTTACAGATTTTAAAACAAATATAATATCATCATATATTAAAGTTTTATCAGCTCTTATATGTACTGGAGTATTTTTGTCTTTACCATTAGTAAATAATAAAAAACTATCTGGGAAAGCAGCAATATCAAACTTCTTTTTGTTAACAGTTACTATTCGATCTTTAGTAATTTGAATATCAATTTTTTTGAAATCTGACACTTGTTTAGATTTACTTCCTTTTGGAAGATTTATAGATTCTTCATAGTCAATTGTTGGTGCAGTTACCATCAATATCGCTAGAAGTACCAGCATAATATCAACTAAAGGTGTAATATTTAAATCTGGTTTCTGATTAAAATCATACACGTGAATTAACCCTTAGCAATTAATATGTGAGATTGTGCCTTAATATAAGTATTTAACTCATAAACTTTTCTAACAATTATTTGATGAAAAGTATATGCAAAAATTGCTACAAAAATACCTGCGGCAGTAGCCACTAATGCTTCTGAAATTGCAGGAGCAATAACTGAAAATGCAACTTTAGAATGTGTTGAAAATTTTGCAAAAGATTCTAATATTCCTACAACTGTACCAAATAAACCAATAAAAGGTGATGTAGATGAGATAATAGCTAACCAAGAAACACCTACACTAGCATCCTTAATAATATTAAGTTCGCAAGCACTAAGTAACTCTTTTGAATGCGTATTATTTGCACATTTATTTAATGCAGATAATGGCGAAAATTTAGCTTCTCGTGAAGTTAAAGACTCTAATGATTTTTCTTCATTTCTAATTAAAGCAGTAAGTGAAAAATATCTGTATAAGAAAACCCATATTGTAATGATTAAGTAGATTGACAATAGTGCTAAAACTATATAAGTTATAGCACTACTATTAGTCAAATAATTTAGTATTGTGTCTGTCATAAGCTATTATGCGAATGAGTTAATTTTTGCTTCAACTGATGCAACTGAGATATTAGAATCTTTTACAGAATTAACTAATTCTTTTGCGGCTTCAATATTTTTAGCAATCATTGAATCTTGTCCTGAAGTTAATGCAATTGCACCATCTGCTAGAACGTCAACTGATGTTTCATCAACTTTAACATGTCCCCAATTTATGGCAACAGCTTCAGTAGAATCAGCTTTTTCAATAATAATTACACCAACTGTTAGTGAAGAAACTAACGATGAATGTCCTGGTAAAACTCCGAACTCTCCCTCTTTTCCAGGAAGAGTTACGGTTTTTACATCATCGTTAAAGATTTCTCCATTAGGTGTAACTATTGATAATTTAATTGTATCCATGTTATGCCTTAATGGTTAATTATTTTAAACTTTCAGCTTTAGCTAAAACTTCGTCGATTCCACCAACCATATAGAATGCCATTTCTGGAAGGTCATCGTATTTACCTTCTAAGATTCCAACGAATCCAGCAATAGTATCTTTTAATTCTACGTATTTACCAGGAGAACCTGTGAATACTTCTGCAACGAAGAATGGTTGAGATAAATATCTCTCGATTTTTCTTGCTCTTGAAACAACAAGTTTATCAGCTTCTGATAACTCATCCATACCAAGAATTGCAATAATATCTTGTAAATCTTTATACTTTTGAAGAACTGATTGAACACCTCTTGCAGTATCATAATGTTCTTGACCTAATACTTCTGCACTTAAGATTCTAGAAGTAGAATCTAATGGATCAACTGCTGGGTAAATACCTTTTTCAGCAATTTTTCTGTTAAGTACTGTTGTAGCATCTAAGTGAGCAAATACAGAAGCAGGAGCTGGATCTGTTAAGTCATCCGCAGGAACATATACAGCTTGTACAGATGTAATTGAACCTTTATTAGTAGATGTAATTCTTTCTTGTAACTTACCCATTTCTGAAGCAAGTGTTGGTTGGTAACCAACTGCTGAAGGAATTCTACCTAATAAAGCAGACATTTCAGAACCTGATTGTGCAAATCTGAAGATATTATCAACAAACATTAATACATCAAGACCTTTTTCATCTCTAAAGTACTCAGCCATAGTAAGACCTGTTAAGGCAATTCTATTTCTAGCACCTGGAGGCTCAGACATTTGACCATAACATAATGCAACTTTGTCCAGTACGTTAGAATCTTTCATTTCAAAATAAAGGTCATTACCTTCTCTTGTTCTTTCACCAACACCTGCGAATACTGAGTATCCTGAATGTTTGAAAGCAACATTGTGAATTAATTCCATGATAATAACTGTTTTACCAACACCAGCACCACCGAATAATCCTACTTTTCCACCTTTTGAATAAGGAGCTAATAAATCAACTACTTTAATACCAGTTTCAAACATTTCTGTTTTAGTTGATTGTTCTTCAAATGATGGAGCTTCTCTGTGAATTGACCATCTTGGAGTATCAGCAGGTACTGCTTCACCCTCATCAACTGGTTCACCAATTACATTGAAAATTCTTCCTAATACAGCATCTCCAACAGGAACCTTAATAGGACCTCCTGTTGCGTTACATTCTTGACCTCTAGTTAAACCCTCAGTCATATCCATTGCAATAGTTCTTACTCTACTATCACCAATGTGTGCAGCAACTTCTAATACTAATCTGTCAGCGTTAGCGTCTGCTAATACTACGTCAATAGCTTCATTAATTTCTGGCAGGTAGCCGTCGAATTCTACATCAACAACTGGACCCATTACCTGAATAACTTTACCTTTCATACGCGATGCTCCTTTATATTATTTTAATGATTCTACACCAGAGATAATTTCAATTAACTCCGTTGTAATTGCAGCTTGTCTAGCTTTGTTATATTCTACTGTTAACGAATCAACTTTCTCTTTTGCATTCTTAGTCGCAGCTTCCATTGCTTGCATTCTTGCAGAATGTTCAGCTGCTAAAGAGTCAATAAGAGCGTAATACATATTGAAATCAATATATTTACCTGTTAATTCATTTAATACTTCTTCATCATCATCTGGTTCAATACTTAACATAGAATTTGCTTCTTTAACATCCACAGTTTCTAAGCTAATTGGTAACAATTCTCTAACTCTGATTTCTTGAGCTAGCATGTTTAAAAATCCATTATAAACAACAATTACTTTATCAGTAACGCCATTATTAAAGTCTTCTACAACATCCTTAATAAAATCTGCTGCTCTATCATACTCAGGAGCAGAAGATAAATCACTAACTGACTGGTGTAAACTTACACCTTGGAAGTTAAAGTAATCAACACCTTTTCTTCCCGCAGCTCTTAATCTAACTGTTGTTCCTTTTGTATTATATTCATTCATAATTTTACTAACAGTTTTAATTGTTGCCATATTAAAACCACCGCAAAGTCCCTTATCAGCAGTTACAAAAACAATATCAATTGTTTTTGGATTGTCATTTGAAACAAATGCTCTGCCGATGTTTCCTTCGTCTTGAACTTTGCTAACTCGTGTAGCGATATCAGAAAGAACATCATTTATCTTACCTGCATAACTTTTCGCTTGATCAGACAGTTGTCTAGTTCGCGTTAGTTTTGCAGAAGAAACAAGCTTCATAGCTTTAGTTGTCTTCTGAGTGTTTTTTACACTACCAATTTGTAATTTAATCTCTTTTAAGTTAGCCATTAACTAATCCTTAGTTTGCACTAAATACAGTTTTGAACTCTTCTAATGCAGCTCTTAGTTCTGCTTCAGTTTCATCATCTAATTTTTTCTTAGATTTAATTGCATCTAAGATATTAGTATACTTTTGTTCAAAGAATGCATGTAATTCAGCTTCAAATCTAACAACATCTTCAATAGCAACATCATTAAGATAACCTTTTACACCAGCAAAAAGAATAACAATTTGTTTTTGAATTACTAAAGGCGCACTAACACCTTGTTTAAGTACTTCTACCATTCTTTGACCAAGCTCAAGTTCTTTTCTTGTAGCTTCATCAAGATCTGATGCAAACTGTGCGAATGCTTCTAATTCTCTAAATTGTGCTAAAGATAATTTTAAAGTACCAGCAACTTGCTTAGTAGCTTTAATTTGTGCAGCTCCACCAACTCTTGAAACTGATAAACCAACATTAATTGCAGGTCTAATCCCTGAGTTAAATAGGTTTGTTTCTAAGAAGATTTGTCCATCCGTAATCGAAATTACGTTTGTAGGAATATATGCAGCAACATCCCCTGCTTGTGTTTCAATGATTGGTAATGCAGTCATAGACCCCGCACCATTTTCATCTGACATCTTTGCAGCTCTCTCAAGTAATCTTGAGTGAAGATAGAATACATCCCCTGGGAATGCCTCTCGACCTGGAGGACGTCTAAGTAATAAAGACATTTCTCTATATGCAACAGCATGTTTAGTTAAATCATCATATACAATTAATGCATGTTGACCATTATCTCTATAGAATTCACCAATAGTAACACCAGTATAAGGTGCTAAGAATTGTAATGCAGGTGAATCAGCAGCTCCAGCATTTACAATAGTAGTATATTCCATTGCTCCAGCTTCTTCTAAAGTTCTTACAACTGTAGCAACAGTTGATGCTTTTTGACCAATTGCAACATAGATACATTGAACATTCTCACCTTTTTGGTTAAGAATAGTATCAATAGCAACAGTTGTTTTACCAGTTTGTCTATCACCAATAATAAGCTCTCTTTGACCACGTCCTATTGGAACAAGTGCATCAATTGCTTTAATACCAGTTTGTAATGGTTCATGAACAGATTTTCTAGCCATGATTCCAGGAGCTTTTTCTTCAACTAATCTAGTTTCAGTTGTTTCAATTGCACCTTTACCATCAATAGGTTCACCAAGAGCATTAACAACTCTACCAGCCATTGCAGCACCTACAGGAGTAGATAATAAAGAACCAAGTCTTTTACAAGAACTTCCTTCTCTTAAACCATTACCTTTACCAAGAATAACAACACCAACAGAAGCTTCTTCTAAGTTAAGAGTAAGCCCTCTATCTCCATTGTCAAACTCAACAATTTCACCAGCCATAACATTTTTTAGACCGTAAACTTGAGCAACACCATCAGCATAAGAGATGATTTTACCAGTTTCATTTACATCTACATTTAATTCAAAGTTATCAATTCTTTCTTTAATGATCGAACTGATTTCGTCAGCTTGAATTTTTGTACCCATTCAATTTCTCCTTTGTTAAGTTCTAAACTGCTTGTAGAATATGATTAATCATTTGTGATTTTAATCTCTCTTTAGAGAAAGAAATTTCAACACCTAATCCATCAATATCTACTTTGATACCATCGAAATCACAAACATTTTGTGATAATGATAATTTAACATCAAATTTTTTACTAAATTGTTTTTCAATTGAAGAAACGTAATCTTTCGATAACTCTTCATTTGTGTAAACAACCCCAACATATGTATTATTCATTTTTGCAATTTGAACATTAAGCTCGTGAGCAATAAATGGTAATATCTCTAATCTTCTTTTTTCACCAAGTAATTTAACAAAGTTTGTTAAAGTTTTATCAGCTTTTTCCACTAATGAAATAACTAATTCAACTTTTTTGCTATCACTTACTTCAGGAGAAGATATAATAGAGTTAAATTTATCATCAGAAAATGCTGAAGAAATACTGTTAAGATTATTACTTACAGAAGCAATATTCTTAGTATCTCTACCATCTACTAATGCTTTAACATATTTTTTTGCTACTAAATCATTCATATTAAGCTACCTTCTTTAAAACAATATTAACTAACTCGTCTTGAGATAATTTGATATTGTCAGATTTTAATAACTCTTCAAGAATTTCTGCAACAACTTCTTTTTTAGCTTTTGATGTTTCTACTTTAATCATTTCTTCTAGGTTTTTTTCTAGATTATTAATATCAGCAGTAACAGCTAATGATACTTTTTCTTTTACAGAATCAATATCGGCTTTTGCGTTTTCAACAATTTCAGCTGCAATTTTACTTGCATCTTCAAGTTGTTTTTTGGCTTCATTTACTTTATCTTCAGAAGCTTTTAAAGTGTCTTGTACTTTGTCAAGTTCTGCTTGAATAGATAAAGTTCTATCAGCAAAATATGCTTTAATTTTATCGGCAAGTAAATACCATAAAATTCCAGCAAATATAATAAAGTTAACGGTTCTCTGAACAATATCAGTTTCAACCGCACCTTCGCTACTTGCAAATAATGCAATAGGAGCTAAAGCTAACCCAAGTAATAAAATTCTATTCATATTTCTATATCCCTTTTAAATTGAGCTAAGCTTAGCTTTTAGGCTCTCATTAAATTGAGGCATAGAAGATACTAAAGAATCTCTTAGAGCTTTAGTTTCATCTTGTAAGTTTTTAGCAAATTCCGCAGATTTTGCTTCTAAATTAGATTTAGCACTCGCAAGTTTTGCATCAGCACTTTCTTTTGCTTCCTTATAGGCTTGTTCTCTAATAACAGCCGCTTCTCTTTTTGCTTCAGCAATTACATTGTTTGCTTCTGCAATCATTCCATCAACATTCGCACCGTTTGACTTCGCATCTTCTAAATCTTTCGAAATAGAAGCTGTTCTTTCATCCATGTGTTTAAGTAATGGGCTGAATAGGCAACTGTTTAGTCTAGCAAGAACTAAAAGAAAGATAATACCAGAGCTAAGCAATAATACAGAACTTATTTCTAACATTCATTCCTCCATATTTTTTACAGTTTAGTTTAACTAAAACTCATCTATTTTAGCAAAATTAACTATAATATTATATTAAAATAAAAAATTAGGTTGTAAACTTTTAGATTTTGTTACTATTGTAACTTAAAGTAGGAAGAAATCTTTTCAATATCTTCTTGAGAATTGATTTCAATCTTAAAATAATTCTTTTCAGCCTTGACTTTTAGGCCATTTGCTTCAAATTTTGATAAAACATTAGAAAGAGGTTTAAAATCAAATTCTGAAGCTTTATTTTGCTTTTTAGGACTAGGTTTATTTTTTCCTTTTAAGTCTTTTACAAGCTTTTCAGTTTCTCTTACTGACAGTTTCTGTCCAATTATAGAATCACAAACCATTTTCTGTTCGTTTTCACTTAAACCTAACATAATTTTAGCATGACCCGCACTAATTTTGTTACTTGCCAAAAACTGTTGTACATATGAACTTAATTGTAATAATCTTAGTGTATTTGTAATTGATGTTCTACTTTTAAAAACTTTCTTTGATAATTCTTCATGTGTTAAGTTATGTTCATTTATCAATTGAGCATATGAATATGCAAGTTCAACAATATTTAGATCATCTCTTTGAATATTTTCAATTAGTGCAAATTCCCTTAATTTAAAAGTATCAATATCTGATACAATTGATTTAATTCTATCTATCTTAGCTAATTTATGTGCTTTTAATCTTCTCTCACCAGAAACTAATGTAAAAGTATCATCTTTATTTTGTATCACTGTAATTGGTTGTAATAAACCATGTTCAAGAATTGATAAACTTAACTCTTCAAGCTTGTCTTCATCAAAGATCTTTCTAGGTTGGTTTGGATTTGCCTGAATTAATGAGATATCTAAATCTACTACTTTTGAAGTATAGTCATTACTATTATTACTCTCATATGCTGATTCAACTTCACCTAATAATTCACCTAATCCTCTACCTAATGCCATTAGTATTCCTAGTTATAATTTTATTATATAAATTATGCAGTAATTGCACGAGCAAGATTTGTATATGCTTTAGTGCCACTTGCACTTGCATCATATAACATAATTGGTTTACCAAAACTTGGGCTTTCTGCCAGCTTTATATTTCGTGGAATCACTACATATGAGCTTTCATCAATTTTAAATAATTTAGTCTCAAAATGTTGAGCTAAATCTGCAAATACTTGCTTTGATAAATTATTCTGTGAAGAATACATAGTAGGAAGAAAGCCTCTGATTTGTAAAGATTTATTAATTGTTTGCTTTACTAATTTAATTGTACTTAATAATTGTGCTAAACCTTCCAGTGCGAAAAATTCACATTGAATAGGAATAAGTACAGAGTTTGAAGCACTTAATGTATTAATTGTAATTGGTCCTAAAGCAGGAGGTGAATCTATAATAATAAAATCATAATCTTTTTTAATTGGATCAATTTTTCTTTTTAAGACTAATTCTCTTTCTTTTGTATTTTTATAAAATTCTTTTTCAATCCCTACAAGGCCTATATTTGAAGGTGCAACTTTTAAATTCTCTATTTCTGAATCTAATATAATTTCACTTAACTCTTTAGTTCCTAACAGTACATGGTAAAGATTGTACGCATATGTATCTCTATGGAAGCCTAAAGATGTAGTTGCATTAGCTTGAGGATCGGCATCAATTAATAATACCTTTTTACCTTCTAATGCTAATGCGGCACTTAAATTAACAGCAGTAGTAGTTTTACCCACCCCACCTTTTTGATTAGCTATTGCTATAATTTCTGTCATCTTAAACTAAATACCTTTTTATTATTTACTTCTATTGAACCATCGTTGTTTAATACTGCATATTCTAATGATATTTTTTCATTATCGATAGTTGCTTTATATTTTCTGCTATATTGAAACTCTATCCTAAAATCACTAAAGACTTGCTTCCATGAGTTTTTTTTTTCTAATTTATCAAAGTAGGATTCTAAAATTTTATTTGAATCAATTTTAATATCTAATCTTCCATAATCATCATTTACTAATATCAGATTTAAGCCTATACCACAGTATAATAAGTTCTTTGATACTGTAGTAATTGTTCCTCCAATTTTTTTATCATTAATATAAAAATCATTTGGCCATTTCAAGAAAACTTTAGATTTATTTTCTCTTAATACTTCTTTTAATATATATGAAAAATATATTGATGCACTTTGTATTGGAAGATCAGATGGTAAATCTTTTTTAGATACTACAAAAGAAAAAAATAAATTACCTTTAATTCCATTCCAAGAATTACCACGACTACCAATCCCATTTGTTTGATAATCACTTGTAATACAAATATCTTCTTTATATGAATTTTCTTTTATATAATCTTTTAAATATGTATGTGTTGAAGAAACTTCTTTTAGTTTAATTATTTTCATAGATAAAGTATACATAATTACTTTAGAAGATTATATTAAATATAATCATTATAAAAAAGGTTAATATGCTAGATCCAGTTTTACCAATAGCAATCTATCTTCTTATAGGGTATTTATTTAAAATTATCTACCATGATAATTCTAAACAATTAATAGAATTTATTATATATTTTTCTCTTCCAGCAATTGTATTCTCTAAAATTTATCCATTAACATTAGATGAAAAAATATTTGGACTTATCTTAATGTTCATGGGTTTTATACTATTTAATTTAACACTTGCTTACTTTATTGGAAAGATGATGAAATTAAATAGATTACTTCTTGCAACATTTATGATAATGTCGACATTTGGTAATACATCATTTATTGGATTTTCATATATTGATGCATTTTATGGACAAGATTATATTGTTTATGGTCTAATATATGATTTATTTGGTTCTTTTTTACTTTTAGTATCTATTGGAATGTTTATAATCACTTGGGGAAGTGGAAGAAAAAATAATACTAAATCAATTTTCAAAAGCGTTTTGTTATTTCCACCTTCTCTTATGTTCTTTATTACAATTATTGCTAAAAACTTCGAAGTACCAAATTTTTTAATACTAACAAGTGAAACATTAGGAGCGACACTTGTTCCTATTGCTATGATTGCAATAGGTATGAAGCTTGAACTTCAACATATTTTTGTAAAATTCCATATTGTTTCAATGGCAATGCTATTGAAGATGGTTATTGTTCCAATTATTGTATTAATTGGATTTCAGATTTTCTATGGAATAGATCAAACATGGGTAAAAGTTACAATTATTGAAGTAGCAATGCCACCTATGACAATGGCAACTGTTTTAGCTATAAAAGGTGGATTAGATGAAAAAGTTGCTGTCAACTCGCTAGTTTTAGGAGTTATCTTAAGTTTACTAACAATTACAGCATATACAACTTACTTAGCATGATTTATCCTGCTAAGTTAATTGTAAAAACTGCTCCAAAATAGTCTTCACCTTTATATATATACTCTTTATTTTCAACACTTAAAGAGCCTTTCATATGTTTTTCTATAATAAGTTTAGTTAAAAACAAACCAATACCTGAAGATTCTTCATGCTTTTTGTTTGTATATTTTTGTTCAAAAATATTTTTTTGCATTAATGAATCTATACCTTTTCCATTATCTTTTATATTAAGATATATTAAATTATCTTTTTCGTATAAATCTATAAATACATATCTATTTTCTGACGGTGAGACATTTAACACTAGTGCATCTTTTGCATTAGTTAATAAATTTAGAATACATTGAGTAAACTCATTTTTAAGTCCATAAGTATATAAACTCTCATCTAAATCTAATACAATTCTTATGTCATTAATACTTAATTCTGTTTCTGCTATTTCTAAACTTTTTTTAATAGCAACAGCTACATTAAAATTTTCATCCATTGTATCAACATTATAAAAATCTCTAAAATCATCAATTGTTTTAGATAAGACTTGAGTTGTTTCCACAATTTGTCTTAATTGGGAAATATTATCTTCTACCTTTACATTTCCAATTTCTAAATTAAGAGACACTCCACTTGCAAGTGTAGAAATTGTACTTAAAGGTTGTCTCCATTGATGGGCAATATTTCCAATCATTTCACCCATTGATGCCATTTTAGATTGATGAAAGATAATCGCTGATTTGTTTTGATTTTCAATGATTTTTTCTTCAATTTTCTTTTCTAAATTTTCATTTGATACTTCAAGTTTTCTATTTAATTCTTGTAGTTTAAGAACATCATCTTGAGCTTTAGAAACAGAAAGAGATATAAATGCACTAATCATTGAAATCACTTCTTTATCTTTTGTAGTAAAAACTGTATATTTATCCTCAAGTTTTTTGTTTAATAACTGCACGATACCTAATACATTTCCATCAATAGGATGAATTAGAGGAACAGAAATAGTAGAATATGTTTTATAGTTAAATTTTTTATCAAATTCTTTTGCACCTAAAAATTCATAATCAGCAGCTGCATAAATATTATCAATCATAATAATTTTTTTTCTTAAAAAAGAGTCAACAGCTAAATATTTATCTTTTGAATCAAGGGATAATTTGTATTCATGGGAAGAGTGGTAAAATTTATAAATATTTTCATAAGATAATGCATCATTTTGAAAAACATGAAACTTTAAGTAGTTATCTTCTTTTATATATATTGTTCCAGCTTCTGCTTTTAATAATTCTCGAGTATATTTAAGTATTTCATGAAGTAAAACATCTAAATCACTTATTTTAAATAAACTTACGTCGTAAATATGTTTTAAATCATCTGAAGCCATATTCCTACTTAATTAATAATTTATTATAATACTAACACAAGTTATTTTAAAATCTGCCCTTTTTCTAGCCTTTGACCTCTAATATAATCAATCGAAGACAAAGCTTTTTTAGATGGGGCTTGTAGAGTTTTTATTTTTAAACTACCTTGAGTACATCCAATTACAATAAAATTATCTTCTATTTTTAAAATGGAACCCTCTATATTTTTAGATTCATTTTCAATTAATTCTATATCTTTTAATTTTAAACCTGAAATTAAAAAAACTCCTGGCCAATATGAATATGCTTTATACTTTAAAAATAGTCTTCGTGCAGATAAAAAGTCAACTAAACCATCATCTTTTTTAATCTTTTTACAAAAACTCACTTCGGCATCATTTTGCTTTAGTGGTTTAATTTTGTCAAAATTATCTAATGTTGTTATTGTTAAATTTGCCGCAATATCTGAAAGTTTATCAAAGGCAAGTGTAACTTCCATACTAGGTGTAATTTTCAAATATTGTAAACCTAAAATATCACCAGAATCTAAACCTTCTTCCATAAACATAGAAGTAACACCTGTAAAATAATCATCATTTAAAAGAGATTCTTGAATAGGTGAAGCACCTCTGTATTTTGGTAATAAAGAAGCATGAAGATTTATACAAGGAGCAATATCTAAAATCTTTTTTGGTAAAATTTGTCCATAAGCAGCAACAATTATAAAGTCTGGATTCAAACTTTTAATTTGCTCAACAACTTCTTCATTTTCTCTTAGTTTTTCTGGCTGAAAAATAGGAATATCTAAATTTTCATCTAAGCAAAATTGTTTAATATGAGGAGCGGTAAGAATTTGTTTTCTTCCAACAGGTTTATCAGGTTGAGTAAAAAGCCCAAGAACATCATAAGAACTTTTAATTAATTCTTTAAATATTCTTGTAGCATAATCAGGTGTTCCCATAAAAAGTATTTTTTTACTCATTAACTTCCCTTAATTTTTATTTTATTTTTGAAAAATTGTTCCGCTAGTATGATTATTATACAGTAAATAATCATATGCATTTTTTAAATCAAAGCCTGAAGTTAAATACATTTTTTTATTTCTTTCCATTAAGAAATTTGCAGCTTTTAATTTTGTAACAATTCCACCTGTTGCAAACTCTGAATTTGGAGTATGTTTCATTTCAAGTTCATTTTCATCAATAAAATTAACATTCTTCAAAATCTTTGCATCAGGATTTTCATGTGGATTAGAATCATAAAAACCATCAATATCACTTAAAATTGCAAGCATATCTGCATCAAAAAAATAAGCTGCATGAGCTCCAAGTTGGTCATTATCACCAAATAGAAGTTCTTCATTAGCAATTACATCATTTTCATTTATAATTGGTACAATATTATTTTCTAATAATATTTCCATTACAGCTTTTGCATTTTTTAATCTTTTTCTTGAATCAAAATCTTCTGCAACTAAAAGTATCTGTGCACATTTAATATTATATTCAGCAAATCTTTTTTTATAATATTTCATTAATAAAGGTTGCCCAATAGCAGCTAATACTTGTCTATTTAAAATCTCTTTTCTATCTAAATTTAATTTAGTATTTCCAGCTGCTACTGCACCTGAAGATACTAAAATCACTTGAAGTTTTTTTTCTTCTTTTAACTTAGCTATAAAATCGACTAAATTATTTAATCTATCAATAGCTAAATTAGTATCTTCTCTTAATACAGCGCTACCAACTTTTATAACTAAACGTTTCATTTATTTTGATCTAATAAATTGTAAAGTGCAAAACAAACTGATTTTGTATTCTTTCTTGTAAGTGAAGAAATTGGTAATACAAAAAATGGTTTTGTATTATCAAATCTTGAATAAGTTAAGTCTTGAACATAGTATGGGTATTCTTTATCAAAACCAAATTCGTTTGAAGATGAACATTCTAAACCAATATCAGAGATAAATTGTTTAATATCAGCTTCTAAATCTTCACCATAATATCCATCAATTTTACTTAATGCAATTGCATAATTTCTTCCTGATAATTCACTTGAGAATTTTTCAACTTCTTCTTTTAATACTCTATATTGATCAATCATTGTTCTATAATTTGCAACATCTACCATAAATAAAAGAGTTTTTGTTCTTTCAATATGTTTTAAAAATTCTAATCCTAAACCTCTACCATCTGCAGCTCCATCTATAATTCCTGGAATATCAGCCATTACAAATGAATTATAATCACCCACTTCAACAACACCTAATTTTGGTGTTAAAGTTGTAAATTCATAGTTTGCAATTTCTGGATTTGCATTTGATGTAGTTGAAATCAATGTTGATTTACCAACATTAGGGTATCCCACTAATCCAACGTCTGCAATAAGTTTAAGTTCTAATCTAATAGTTTTACTAAGTCCAGGTAGTCCTGGTTGGAAATAAGTTGGTCTTTGATTTCTAGAGTTTTTAAAATGAACATTTCCTAGTCCACCTTTTCCACCTTCTAGAAGCTTTACTTTTTCGCCTTCTTCAACTAAATCGAATAAAATGTCACCTGTGTCATCATCAATAACTTGTGTTCCAGGAGGTACAATTAAAACTAACTCATCAGCAGATTTACCAGTCATTCTTGACCCCATACCTGCTTTTCCGTGTTCAGCTTTAAATAATTTTCGCCCTTTATAGTTTGATAATGTATCAGTGTTAGAATCTACTACAAAGTAAACATCTCCACCTCTTCCTCCATCTCCACCATCTGGACCACCTTTTGTTACGAATTTTTCCCTTCTAAATGATGAACAACCTTGTCCACCTTTTCCAGAATTAACAACAAATCTAGCACTATCTATAAACATTTTAACCTCACTTTTGTGAAAAATAAAAAATCAACGATATATTAACTTTTTATTTTTCATTTTGTATAAATAAAAAAAGGGTGCTAGCATATGCCAACACCCTTCTTAAAAAAACTCAAAAAAATTCAGAATTACGAAGCGTAAACTGAAACTTTCTTTCTTTTTTTATCTTTAACTTCAAATTTAACAACACCGTCAATTAAAGCATAGATTGTATGATCTTTTCCGATACCAACATTTTGTCCAACATGAACTTTAGTACCTCGTTGTCTGATAATAATGTTACCAGATCTAACTACTTCACCACCATATTTCTTAACACCAAGTCTTCTACCTGCTGAATCTCTATTATTCTGCGTACTTCCTTGACCTTTCTTATGTGCCATAGTTTATCTCCTTAACTTTATTATGCTTATGCAGCGATTTTAGTAATTCTAATTTTAGTGAAGCTTTTTCTAAAACCTCTTTTTAATTTAGAATCTTTTCTTCTTCTTTTTTTGTAAATGATAACTTTTTTATCTCTATTTACACCTGTACCATCTAATACTACTACTGCTTCTACTTTTGCACTTGATACAGCATCACCTGTAACTAATTCACCGTTATTTACAGCTAATACATCAGTAATTTCTAATGTTTCTTTTGCAGCTTTACCAGTATAATCAATGTCTAAAATATCACCTTCAGAAACTTTATACTGTTTTCCACCACATTTGATAATTGCGTACATTTTTTTTCCTCTAATTAACTTCTCTTGTGTTAACTTCATTTTATTAATGCTAACTTTATTTTGAACGGGAATATTACCTAAAGTTAGTTTAAACTTTCTTTAAGATGATTGTTTTTACCTATAATCTGCAGCAATTGCAATACAGTCAAGCATTATCATTGACCCTTGAGGCAATCCATTAGTTGAAATTGTACTTCTTGCGGGTTTGTGTTCACCAAAAGCTTCAGCAAATAAAACATTTACAATTCCAAAGTCATCAATATTTTCTAAATATACTGATACTTTAATAACTTGTTCCATTCCACTGTCTGCATCTTCTAATAAAGTTCTTAAATTTGATAGCACTTGTCTAGTTTGAATCTTAATATCTCTTTCAACCATTGTACCATCTAAAGTTATTGGAACTTGTGCTGATGTATATACTAAACCATTAACTTTTACTGCAGGAGAGTATGGGCCTATTGCCGCGGGTAAATTATCACTTTCTACTAATTTCATGTTTTTTCCTCTTAATTTTATAAAACTTTTTTAATATTCTACAAAAAATAATCTAGAATAAAAATTAAACATACAGATTAATTTTAATTTATAAATTATAACTAACTAATTTACCTAGTTTTAATTGATAAATATTATCTTTTATTTTTCGTATTAAATTTGCTTTTTCTCTAAAATCATAACTTTTATCATAAGAAATCACTGTTAATTTATTTGAATAAAATTTATAAAGTAATGTAAGTAATTCTTGATTTAATCTATCATCATCATAATTCTCTAATTTTTCATTTAAAGTAATAGAATTTAATGAATTATTATTTATATCATTTAATACTAAATCAAACTCATTTTTATGAGCTTCAAACATAGACGCATCAACTATATCTAGAACAGAATCTAACCTTGATGGTTTTTCTAAAATTGATTTTATTATACATAGTTCTGCAATATCAATTTTTGTTAAGTTAGAATCAATAGGTCTTTGACTTACATCATTATTTACGCTTACTCTATTTTCTCTAATATTTAATTTTTGTGCAATATATCTTTTATATTCATCTTGATTAAGAGGACTTAATGATTTTAAATAATCATTTGCTTCAGTCAATGCTTTTTGTTTTTGTGCAGGATTATTGATTTCATACTTTTCAATTATGTAATCAATTGTATAAGGGATAAAAGCTTGTGGACTTGAAAAGATTTTATTCAGTTCTTCCGTTTTGCCATCTTTTACCATATCAGCAGGATCAATACCATCTTCAAAAATCACAACACCACCTTCGAATTCACCTTGACTTAACATGACTGATGCTTTAAATGCAGCAGCAAGCCCTGCTTTATCTCCATCATATGCTAATATTATTTTAGGCTCACCTCTTCTTATTAAAGGTAAATGATCTTTTGTAAGTGCCGTTCCAAGTGTTGCAACAGCAGTGTTAAAACCAGCTTGATGTAACATTATTACATCTAGATAACCTTCACAAACAATTAACTGATTCTTTTTATAAATTTGCTCTTTTGCTAAGTGATACCCATAAAGTAATTTTGATTTATTAAAAACTTTTGTTTGTGGAGAATTTACATATTTAGCATTATGTCCAGTAATTGTTCTTCCACCAAAACCAACCATCTTCCCATTTATTCCATAAATTGGAAAAGTAATTCTTTCAATAAATCTTGAGTATAAACCATTTGTTCCATTATCAATTACACCTAAATCAATTGCATCTGTTAAATTATAATGATTAGATTTTAAATAATTAATAGTATCACCAGAAACAGGTGCATAGCCAATTTCAAACTTTTCAATTGAAAACTCAGAGATTCCTCGTGAATTAATATACTCTTTTGAAGTATTATTATTTACAAATAGTTTTTGATAAAATTTATTTACATCTTCTAATATTCTTATATCTTGTTTTTTTGTATTTACATTATCATATTCTAAATTTATATTATTCATTGAAGCTAATTTTTCTATAGCTTCAGGATATGAAAGTTTTTCATACTCCATCATAAATTTAATAGCATCTCCACCTACTCCACATCCAAAACAATGATATATCTGTTTTGCTGGACTTACTACAAAAGAGGGAGTTGATTCACCATGAAAAGGACAACATGCTTTAAAGTTTGCACCAGACTTTTTTACTTCTAAAAACTGTGAAATAATATCAACAATATCAAGATTATTTTTTAAATTCTCAATTGACTCTTTTTTTATCATTTGCGATTATAGCACTTTATTTTTTTATATGTACTTTTATGCTAAAATGATTGCCTATTTAAAGATATATACAAGGCTTAATTTGGATAATATAGTTTTAGAATATAGAGACCCGCTATTTGGAATAATAATACTTGTTGCACTTGTATTTATAATATCATTTCTCGCATATTCTTATGGGATTTATAGAGAAAGACTTGCCCGAAAAGATTATAGAAAATTATCACGTAGGTTTGAACTAGGAAAACTAAAAGAATCTGACTACGTTCACTTATATAAAACATATAATTTACCATTTGATTCAATATTATTATTAGCCTCTTCATTTTTGCATAAAGGTGATTATAACAAAGCTATTAATGTATACCTAACTTTACTTGAACATGTAAATGATAGAGTGAAAAAAGAAGAACTCTTAGAACTACTTGGAACTACATATTTTAAAGGTGGTTTTTTACAAAGATCAAAAGACGTATTTTTACGAATATTAAAATTTTCTCCAAGAAATAAAAAAGTACTAACTTATTTACTTATACTTCATGAAAAATTAAAAGATTTTAAAAAAGCCAAAGAAATCACTTCTTGCTTAGAAGAACTAAACAAAAATATAACAAAAGATCATACATATTTAGATGCACTTATAATATTACATGATCCTTTATATTCATATCAAAAAAGAACAGAACTTTTACATAAAATTTATAAAAAAGATAAAAATATTCAAAGATTATTTGTACAATTTTTAATACAATTCAATAAAGAATACTTTTGGGATCATATAGAAGAGTTTAACTCAAAATCATTTATTGATTTAATGTGGTATTTAAACTTTGATGATATTGATTTTCAAAAAGTTTCTAAAAATGATTTTTTAGTAGAATTATACAATGCAAAAGGTTATTTAGATACTTTGGACCATAGTCAAGACTTTATCTTTAATATTTTAATATTACTACACAAGTACTCTAAAGAAGTAAATGCAACTTTAGACTTTGAATTTATTTGTTCCTCATGCAAACATTCTCACCCTATTTATGATAATAGATGTCCTCATTGTCATAATATTTTAACATTTAATGTAAATCATACATTGAGTAAATCTTTAGATCAAGCAACACAATCACTCCAATAATTTAATAAAAAGCTAATTTTGTTATTTTCATAATAAAAAATGTGATATAATCTCAGCCATATTTACAAAAAATTTAAACAATGTAAAAATTTAAGGAAAGTAAGATAATGAGTGATTATTCAAAATTAGAAAAGTGTTTGGGTTATCAGTTTAGTGATAAAAATCTGATAATCGAAGCACTTACACATAAAAGTTTTAAAAAACCATATAACAATGAAAGATTAGAATTTTTAGGGGATGCTGTTTTAAACTTAATAGTTGGAGAATTTTTATTTTTAAAATTTCCAAAATCTAATGAAGGTGAATTATCAAAGATTAGAGCATCTCTTGTAAATGAAACTGGATTTACAAGATTAGCTAATGATATTAAATTGGGTGATTACATTTTTATTTCTAGTGCTGAAGAAAGAAATAAAGGAAGAACAAAAGCTTCTATTCTTTCAGATGCTTTTGAAGCAATTATGGGTGCAATTTATTTAGAATCTGGATTAGAAGTTTTAAAACCAATTATCCTTCAATTATTAGATAATTCATATGAAAAAATTAATTTAGATGTACTTTTTTCTGATTATAAGACAGCTCTTCAAGAAATTACACAGGCTAGATTTGGCTCAATTCCAGAATATAGAATCGAAGCTTCATTTGGGCCTGATCATAAAAAAGAGTTTGAAGTATCTATTTGGATTGCTGAAGAAACCTATGGAAAAGCAAAAGGCAAAAGTAAAAAACTTGCACAACAAGCAGTTGCTAAAATTGCTATTGATATTTTAAAAGGTAGTGAATAATGAACAGTTTTGGGCATAGATTTAAATTTACAACTTTTGGTGAATCTCATGGTAAAGCATTAGGTTGTATAGTTGATGGAGTTCCAGCTGGAATAAAAATTGATGAAGATTTTATTCAAAGTGAAATGGATAGAAGAAAACCAGGTCAAAATAAATATGCAACATCTAGAAAAGAAGGTGATAAAGTAGAAATTCTTTCAGGAGTATTTGAAGGTATCACAACAGGAACACCAATTTCTATAATAATTTTTAATGAAAATCAAAAATCAAAAGATTATACAAATGTTAAAGATTTATTTAGACCAGGGCATGCTGATTTTACTTACTTTAACAAATATGGGACAAGAGACTATAGAGGTGGAGGAAGAAGTTCAGCTAGAGAAACAGCAGCAAGAGTTGCAGCTGGAGCTATTGCAAAACTTATGCTAAAAGAACTTGGAATTGTTGTTCAAAGTGGAATTTGTGAAATTGATGGGATTGAGGCTAAAAATTTCGATTTCTCTAAAGTTTCTCAATCAGAAATTTTCTCACTTGATTTAGAAGTTGAACAAACTCAAAAAGACGCTATATTAGCAGCAAAAAATAAACATAATTCAGTTGGTGGTGTTGCTTTAGTAAATGTAAAACATGTACCTATTGGCTTAGGTGAACCTTTATATTTCAAACTTGATTCACAAATTGCAAATGCAATGATGAGCATAAATGCAGTAAAAGCTGTTGAAATTGGAGATGGTACACTTTCATCTAGAGTTAAAGGTTATGATAATAATGACCAAATAAGAAAAGATGGCTTTAAAACTAATCATTCAGGTGGAATACTTGGTGGGATTTCAAATGGTGATGATATTAATGTAAAAATATATTTTAAATCTACTCCATCTATCTTTATAGAACAAGAAACAATAGATATTCACAATAATGAAGTAGATTGTTCATTAAAAGGGAGGCATGATCCTTGTGTTGCGGTAAGGGGTTCAGTAGTTGCTGAATCAATGATGGCTTTAGTACTGGCTGATATGGCACTTCTTAATATGTCATCAAAAATTGAAAATGTAAAAAAAGTATACTCTAAATAAAGTATATTTTAAACTTCATTTATATATAATCACAATCTTAAGCAACTCTTTGGTCAAGGGTTGCTTTTTTTATGCCTATAATCTTTTAAAGCACACTTTTTAATTCTTCTAATCTTGATATTCTATCTTCAGTTGTTGGATGAGTTCTAAATAAACCTCCAAAAGTTGATTTAATACCCGAAAATGGATTAATTATAAACATATGTGCAGTTTGCTCTGTTGCATTATGTATTTTATGACCACTACTTGCATAATTTTCTAGCTTTCTTAATGCGCTTTGTAAACCACTTGGATTACCTGTCATCCTAGCAGCTCCTTCATCAGCTATAAATTCTCTACTTCGGCTAACTGTCATTTGAATAATTGACGCAGCAAGAGGTAATAGAATAGCCATTAAAATCATCATAATTGGATTAGAATTTTGTCTATTACTTCCAAATATTGCACCAAATTGCATCATATTTGCAATCATTGCAATTGCCCCTGCAAATACTGCTGCTATTGTTCCTATTAAAATATCATAATGCTTTACATGTGATAACTCATGAGCTATTACACCTTCAAGTTCTTTTTCATTTAACATTTCATACAAACCCATGGTAACAGCAACAGCTGCATTTTCATGATTTCTACCAGTTGCAAAAGCATTAGGTGTGTGATCAGGAATTAAATATATTTTAGGCATTGGTAGCCCCACTTCTTTTACTAACTTTTGAGTAATTTGATAAACAGGATGTCTTTTATCTTCGAGTGGTGTTGCATCATAATGTTTTAAGACTTGTTGATCTGAATAATAGTAAGCGTAAAAATTCATTCCACCAGCTAGCAAGAATGTAATTAACATTCCAGTAGCTCCTCCAAATGAATAACCTATAAAAACAAATAGTACAGTTAAAGATGTTAATAAAAATACAGTTTTTGCTTGTTCCATGATATTCCTTTTTGCAATATTTTTTATTATAATAAAGAAAAGTTAATAAATATTAAACTAAATTCTATTTAAAATTGACTCTTCTTTATATAATACTTTCGCACTTGGAGTTTGTTTAGATGTAGTTTCTAAATGAACATCTTGGTCATCAAAGAAAATATCCGCACCAAAAGCTTTTACAACTTCATATTTATCTACACCACCTAAAAAAAAGGCTTCATCTAACCTTACATTCCAATCTGATAAAGTTCTAATAACTCTTTCATGTGCAGGTGAATTTCTTGCAGTTATAAGTGCAGTTCTAATTGGTGTTTGTTCTTCTGGATATTTAGCTTGAATATTTGATATTACTCTTAATAATTGAGCAAAAGGTCCATCTTTCATGGCATTTGTTACATTCATTTTTTCATGTTCTAAAAAGGCCTCTAATCCTTGAGTCTTATAAATGATTTCAGATTCTTCAGAAAATAATACGGCATCACCATCAAAAGCAATCTTTACTTGATTTGAAAATTCATTTTCTTCATTTTTATAAGGTAGAATTCTTGCAGATGCAATTCCCTCATTAATTGCATTTTGAACATCATGTTCATTTGCAGATAAAAATAAGTCAACTTTAAATGGTTTTAAATATTTTGCAATATCATTTCCTCCAGTCCATGCAGAACGCTGTATATCTAAATTATATTTTTCAATTGACTTTGTAATTCTTAAACTTGTTGCTGAATTATTTCTTGACATGATAATCACTTCAACTTGCTTATCATCTGGAAAATCATCATTTATTTTTAATAAATTATTAACAAGCCTGAATCCAGTTCCTTGATCAATTAGCTTATCTTCATTTTCAATTTGGTATTTATAGTAGTCATCTAAACCTTTTTCTTCAAATATCTTATTTTCATCTTCTAAATTAAATAATGCTCTTGAAGAAATTGCTATAACTAATTTCTTATTTAAATCATATCCCACTTTTATTAACCTTAATTTTTTTACTATTATACAAATATTAAACTATAAAATATATATTTTTTATAGAATAAAGAGTATAAAATAAAGTATTTGATATTATTAATTTATATGTTTTTATACATATAAATTATTTTTTTATTAAACTCCTAATAAAACAGTCATAAAAAGATTATTTGTAAATAATAAAATAATTATTGAGTTTTTTAACAAAAACTTGTAAAAAGTACACACTAGTATTGATTATTTACAATAGTCGCTAGATTTAATTATAAAAAAAGTATTTTTCCTTTAAAATCATAATCAATAACTAAAAAGAGTCAGAATATGAAAAAATTGTATATTGTAAGACACACACATAAATCCGAAGAAAGACCTGGTCAAGACGATTATGATAGAGGATTAAGTCAAATAGGTATGGAAGAAGCAAGGCTTATGGCCAAAAAACTTGCAAACACAGGAATTCAAACAGATTTAATAGTTTCAAGCCCAGCAGTGAGAACTAGAGAAACGGCAGAAATATTTGCAGAAATATTAAACTATGATAAATCAATTATGTATAATGAAGTTTTATATCTAGCATTCGTAAATGAACTACTTGAAACTATTTCCTATACATTTGATACAGTTGATACAATGATATTAATAGGTCATAACCCATCTTTAACTGCATTAGCTACACTTATAGATTTTAAAGAAAAGTTTGAAACTGGTGGAATTATGGAAATAGAGTTTGATTGTAATTCATGGATAGATATTGCAAAAGAGAATGCTAAATTAGTTTCATATATTCATCCAGATAAATAAAAGTATTAACTACTTTTATTTACAGTCCCTTATTTTCCTAGGCAAAACTCTCCAAACATAACATCTAACATTTGATCATTATCATATGGTCTTGTAATATTTGAGATGTTTTCTAAAGCTTCAGTTATATGATGAGCAAAGAACTCTAATTCACCACTATCTAAAGGCATGATAGATTGATTTATATGAGATAATGTTTCTTCAACTGAGATTACTTGTCTTTTAGAAATTAATGTCATTTCATCACTATGAGTATTAGAATCTAAGATTCTTTCAATATTTTTAATAAGAAGATTAATATCTTCTTTAGTTGATAATTGAATAAATTCATTTATACGTGATTTATCAAATTTACTTTCCAAATCAGATTTATTAATTACTTTGATAATTTCTTTGTTTTCATTATCATCTAAGAGTTCAAGTATTTTTTCATCTTCACTATCACAAACTTTACTATTATCAAATAATACAATAACTATATCAGCTTCATTAATTGCTTCAATAGATTTTTCAATACCAATTTGTTCAATTACATCAGAAGCATTTCTAATACCAGCAGTGTCCACTATTTTAATAATATGAGTTCCAATCTTAACTGACTCTTCAATTGTATCGCGTGTAGTTCCAGCAATATCTGAGATAATTGCTCTATCATAATTTAAAAGCTTGTTAAGGAGTGAAGATTTACCAACATTTGGTTTTCCAATGATTGCAACTTTAAAACCTTCAATCATTCCTTCTCTTCTTTTACTAGCTTCCAAAGTATTAGATAATTTAACAATAATTTTATCCATCTTACTTTTAATTTGTTCAAAAATATCAGAAGGTAAATCATCTTCTGCATAGTCAATTGAAACTTCAGTATACGCTAACATAAATAGTAAATCTTCTCTAATATCATTTACAAAAGAAGTTAATTCACCTTTCAATTGTCTAGCTAATAACTTAACAGCATCTTCACTTCTAGCTTCAATAATTTTGGAAATAGCTTCTGCTTTAGATAAATCTATTTTATTATTTAAAAAAGCTCTTTTAGAAAACTCACCAGGATTTGCTAATCTTGCACCCCTATGTAAAGCTTCATTAACAATCATATTAGCAATTGCCACACCACCATGACATTGGAATTCTACTACATCCTCACCAGTAAAAGAAAATGGTGATTTAAAGTATAAAACTAAAGCTTCATCAATTAATTCATCTTGAATACTATATAAAGAAGTTAAAGTGGCAAGTCTTGGCTGAAATTGTGTTTTTTTAGAAATTTTAGATGCTATATCAAGAGCATTAGTCCCAGATAATCTAACTATAGAGATTGAACCTATACCATTAGCAGTTGCGATGGCTACAATTGTGCTATCATCAAACAATTTATTGTTCTTTGCTTTTATACTCGTTTACAAGTACATATTTGTCGCCTCTTACATTTGTTTTTACAGCAACATATTTATTTGGGAATTCTTCTCTTAATTTTTTAAGTGCAATATGGACTAAGATACCATCTAATGGTTTAGTCTTAAATGTACCTTTTTCTTTTATTACTTCAATAACTGGTTCTAAATATGAATAAATAGAAGTTTCTTGATTTTTTAAGAATTCTGCAACTTCTAATCTTAACATTAATCCATATTTTTCATTAATCCAATTAAATAAAATATAAGATAAAGCTTTATATCTATATCCTTCTTTACCAATTAATAAAGCTGAATCATTACCCGAAAACTCTATATATAATGTATCATCATCATAGAAGTCAATCTTAATATTATCAATTTCATAACAAGTATCTTTGAATAATAAATTCATAGACTCTCTTACTTCATTAATAATTTGTTCTCTGTTCTTTTTTACAACTAATGTTGACATATCTGTTTGAGATTTATCTTCATTATAAAAATTATCAAAAATTTTATCTTTTGACTTATCTTTTGGAACTTTATTTAGTACAGGTTCTTCTTTATCCTCAGATTTTTTCTTTGCTAATTCATCACTTTTATTTGAATCCGCTATTCTTTTAGAAACATCATCAATTTGTACATCTTTTTTTCTAAAAGTTTGTGTTATAGATTTCTTTTCATATTTTCTACAGTTATCTTTAAAACAAACTTCAATAATTGCAGTCTTTTTTCCAAAACCAAGAAATCCTTTACTTGGCTGTTGGATCACATCAATTTTTAACTCAGTGATTGAACACTTGAAATCAGCTGATGCTAATTCATAAACTTCTTCTAAACATTTAGCTTCAAATTTTTTCATAGTAAATCCCTATTGTTTTTCGGCTCTTTTTCTTTCAAACAGTTTATTAATATAATATTGTTGAGAAATAGTAAATACATTATTTACGAACCAGTATAACGTAAGTCCTGCTGGGAACCATAAGAAGAAGAATGTGAAAATAATTGGTAACATTTGGAATATTTTCTTTTGCATTTCATCTTGCATTGTATTTGGTGTAATTTTTTGTTGTAAGTACATTGATGCACCCATTAAAATAGGTAAAACAAAGTATGGATCCATTTCAGCTAAATCATGTACCCATCCAATCCACTCAGCACCTTTTAATTCAATTGAATTTAAAAGAACTCTATAGATTGCAAAAAATACAGGAATTTGTAAAACTAATGGTAAACAACCACCCATTGGGTTTGCACCATGTTTTTTATATAATTCCATCATATGCATAGATTGTTTTTGTTTATCATCTTTATATTTGGCTTGAATATCTTTCATTTTTGGAGCTAAATCTTTTAACTTTTGCATAGATACCATACCTTTGTATGATAAAGGATAAAGTATTAATTTAATTAAAATAGTTAAAGCAACAATTGTCCAACCCCAGTTTCCAATATAACCTTGTAAAAATTGTAAAAGTAAGAACATTGGTTTTGCAATAAATGTAAACCAACCATAATCAATAACATCTGTTAATTCTTTATTAAGTGCAGCTAAATCTTTAAAGTTTTTAGGCCCTGCGTATCCTGAGAATGTAATATTGTCTTTTCCATGAATAAATGCTTGTGCATTTTCATCTGTATCTGGCATTAAAGATATTGCTAATGTTTTTTCAAAGTTATAAGCAACTGTTGCATAATATCTATCAAAATTTGAAACAAATTTAATTCCATTTAAATTTTGAATTTTATCTAAATCACCATCTTCAATAGTTTCTAATG
>Ga0105357_10000157_pt1 | contig 32789 bp, 31 predicted proteins | sample GOMGulsemesocosm_4_FD_83660 | JGI IMG/M metagenome (GOLD analysis project Ga0105357, IMG submission 83660) | Methane-oxidizing microbial communities from mesocosms in the Gulf of Mexico - GOM15B Gulf of Mexico | ecosystem: Environmental > Aquatic > Marine > Cold seeps | place: USA: Gulf of...
CGTTACGCCAACCACGGACGATGTGTTCGAGGTGGTCAATAACCCCGAGATCGATATCGTCGTCGAGCTGATCGGTGGCTACACCTTGGCCAAGGACGTAGTCATGGGCGCCATCGCCAACGGCAAGCACGTGGTTACCGCCAACAAGGCGCTGATCGCCGTGCATGGCAACGAGATCTTTGCCGCTGCCAGCGAGAAGGGCGTGATGGTCGCGTTCGAGGCTTCGGTCGCTGGCGGCATTCCGATCATCAAGGCGCTGCGTGAAGGCCTGGCGGCCAACCAGATTGACTGGGTGGCCGGCATCATCAATGGCACTGGTAATTTCATCCTCACCGAGATGCGCGACAAGGGCCGCACCTTTGAAGATGTGCTCGCCGAAGCGCAGGCGCTTGGCTATGCCGAAGCGGACCCGACTTTCGACGTGGAGGGCATCGATGCAGCCCACAAGTTGACCATTCTGGCGTCCATCGCCTTTGGCATCCCGCTGCAGTTCGACAAGGCCTACACCGAAGGCATTACCAAGCTGACCACCGCTGATGTGAATTACGCTGAAGCTCTGGGCTATCGCATCAAGCATCTGGGCGTGGCGCGTCGTACCGGCAATGGTGTGGAGCTGCGCGTGCATCCCACTTTGATTCCGGCGGACCGTTTGCTGGCCAACGTTAACGGCGTGATGAACGCGGTCATGGTCAATGGCGATGCTGTGGGTTCGACCCTGTATTACGGTGCCGGCGCCGGTGCCGAGCCGACTGCCTCTGCGGTAGTGGCTGATATCATCGACGTAGTCCGGACGCTGACCACCGACCCGAATAACCGCGTGCCGCATCTGGCGTTCCAGGCCAATGCGCTGTCGGACCTGCCGGTGCTGCCAGTTGAACAGGTAGAGACTGCTTACTACTTGCGTTTGCAGGCCAAGGATCGTCCTGGGGTACTGGCCAAGGTGGCGACCATCCTGTCGGAGCGTGGCATCAATATCGAATCCATCATGCAGAAGGAAGCGGAAGAGCAGGACGGCCTGGTGCCGATCATTTTGCTGACGCACCGTGTGCATGAGCGTGACATGAATGTTGCCATCGCGGCACTGGAAGCACTGGATGATATCGCCGGCCCGTTGATGCGGGTGCGGGTAGAACAACTGAACTAAATCAGCGGCAAGCCGCAAGCCGCAAGCCGCAAGCGATTCCTGTAGGGAGCTCTTGTTGCTTGTAGCCTGTTGTTTGTAGCTCAAGCCTAAGGTTTGTAGAAATGCGCTATATCAGCACTCGTGGCCAGGCTCCGGCCCTGAATTTTGAAGATGTTCTGCTGGCCGGTCTGGCCTCTGATGGCGGTCTTTATGTACCCGAGAACCTGCCGCGGTTTACCCAAGAGCAGATAGCCTCTTGGGCCGATCTGCCTTATCACGAACTGGCGTTCAACGTCATGCGTCCGTTCGTGACGGAGAGCATTCCGGACGCTGACTTCAAGCAGATTCTGCAGGAAACCTACGGCGTGTTTGCGCACAGTGCCGTGGCCCCACTGCGCCAGCTTGACAGCAACGAGTGGGTGCTCGAGCTGTTCCATGGTCCGACGCTGGCGTTCAAGGACTTTGCACTGCAACTGCTTGGCCGCCTGCTTGATTATTTCCTGCAGAAGCGGGGCGAGCGCGTAGTCATTATGGGTGCCACGTCCGGCGATACCGGCTCGGCCGCGATCGAGGGCTGCCGCCGCTGCGAGAACGTGGATATCTTCATCCTGCATCCGCATAACCGGGTGTCTGAGGTGCAGCGTCGTCAGATGACCACCATCATGGGCGAGAACATCCACAACATCGCCATCGAAGGCAACTTCGACGATTGCCAGGAAATGGTCAAGGCCAGCTTTGCCGATCAGGGCTTTCTCAAGGGAACCCGTCTGGTCGCGGTCAACTCGATCAACTGGGCGCGCATCATGGCGCAGATCGTTTACTACTTCCACGCGGCCCTGCAGCTGGGCGGCCCGGCACGTTCCATTGCCTTCTCGGTACCGACCGGCAACTTCGGCGATATCTTTGCCGGTTACCTGGCGCGCAACATGGGCTTGCCGATCAGTCAGTTGGTGGTTGCGACCAATCGCAACGACATTCTGCATCGCTTCATGAGCGGTAACCAGTACAACAAGGACACTTTGCACCCCTCGCTGTCACCGTCGATGGATATCATGGTGTCGTCCAACTTCGAGCGTCTGCTGTTCGACCTGCATGGGCGCAACGGCGCTCTGGTCGCTGAACTGCTGAATGAGTTCAAGCAGACCGGCAAACTGTCGGTAGCGGAAGACCGCTGGACCGAGGCGCGCAAGTTGTTCGACTCGCTGGCGGTGGATGACGAACAGACCTGCGCGACTATTGCCAAGGTCCATGCCGAGAGTGGTGAATTGCTGGATCCGCATACGGCCATTGGCGTGCACGCGGCGCGTGAATGCCGCCGTTCGTTGAGTACACCTATGGTAACGCTGGGCACGGCGCACCCGGTCAAGTTTCCGGATGCGGTGCGTGAGGCGGGCGTGGGCCAGGAACTGCATCTGCCGGCGCACTTGAGTGATCTGTTTGAGCGCGAGGAGCGTTGCACCGTGTTGGAAAACAGTCTTGCGGCAGTCCAGCAGTTCGTGGCGGCGCACGGCAATCGCGGCAAGCCGTTGTAAGGTGTGGCAGCGTCCGGCGCTCTGCGCCGGGCCGTTCAAGGAGTAGTGCCGGTGGCCAACTCACCACAGAACCTGGAGCAGATGCTCGATCACATCGCCGGCTTGGACGGCGAGCAGCAGCGCATTTCTATGCGACAGGTGGTGGAGTCGGTGGGCAGCCGTTCTTTTGGTCCACTGCTGCTGGTGATGGGCGTCACGCTGTTTTCGCCACTCAGCGGCATACCCGGCATGGCAGTGTTTGCCGGCCTGTTTGTGATGCTGATTGCTGTACAGATGTTGCTGGGACGCAAGAACTTCTGGTTACCTGCGTTTATTCTTGATCGCTCGGTACCCGAGCAAAAGCTGGTCAAGGCGATCAACTGGGTTAAGCCGACAGCTCGCCGGATTGATCGCCTGATCAAGCCGCGGCTGAACTTTATGCTGCACCCTTCCTCTACCTATTTATTAGCTGGCTTATGCGTCGTGGTCGCGGCTGGCTTGCCCTTTCTTGAACTGGTCCCGTTTTCGTCCTCCATTGTAGGCCTGGCTCTGGCTATTCTGGGGTTGGCACTGGTGGCACGTGACGGTTTGCTGGTGTTGATTGCGGTTGCATTCATTCTGCTGGCGGGAGGCTTGCTGGCAGCCAAGCTGCTGTAGTCCGGGGTTTGTCGGCCCGGGGCTGGGGTTCGCAAAAGCATACAAGGAGTTGTCTGAGCGATGCTCTGGATTCTTGTTCTGCATATTGCTGCGCTGCTTTTCTGGGGTGCCTGCCTGCTTTATTTGCCGGCATTGATCGCCGGGATCAGCCGCGATCAGGCAGCGATAGAAGACAATCCTGACCCTTTCGATTCCATTACCCGTTTCATTTTCACCCGTATCGCCACACCCGCTGCGCTATTGGCTATTGCGGCCGGGACTCTCGTGTTTGTCATTGACCATACTGTCACGCTTTGGTTGGTTGCCAAGTTGACGCTGGTGGTGGGGCTGGTTTTTGTGCACACGGGGCTGGGTTTGCTGGTACTCAGGCTGGAGGCGCGCAATGCCAAACCGGTCCGCATCTGGTGCTTGCTACTTGGGCTGACGGCCGCCGTGCTGATGGCATTGATCCTCTGGATAGTACTGGCCAAACCGCCGCTGGAGCTATTTTAATGCCGGGCTCAGGACTCCTTCGCCTGTTTGATCTTGCGATCACGAACCGCTCGTTCGGCGGTCTTCTCCGGCGCGACGCCCACCGCGTGATCGTAAACCAACTGCCCACCCAGGATACTGGCGAGCGCAATCAGCAGGCCACCGAGCAGCGACAGATACAGCCCCCAGGGCACAATGAGGGCTTCCGGCTGGCCCAGACGGCTGAGCCAGTTCAGCGTGGCCAGCGAGAGCAGCATTACGGCAAGGATGGCGTGGCACCAGGCGGTAATCAACCGACGTATCTGCTTCACGATCAGCAAATCCAGCAAGCCAATGCTGCCGGAAATCCAGCCGCCCAGTACGCCGATGCCCGCCAGCCAGAGGCTGGCGCGCGCCCAGAAAAAGTCGTTGGTCAGCGCGTAAGCGATATCGCTACCGATCAGCCCGAGCAAGGCAGCCACCGGGAAGTGAATCACCATAGGGTGCAAGGGGTGACCGGCAATCGCCATTTTGCTGATGATTGCAGCAGATGCCATCGGATTCTCCAACGTGTATACAGGCCGGGGCTGGGCCGGCAAAAAGTAACCTTGGCTGGCAGAGTAGCAGGCGCACCGGCACTTGGCATCCTGTTGCTGTTGAGCGGCTGCGAAGGCCCCATGTCGACCCTGCAGCCGGCCGGACCCAGTGCCCAGGCTAGTGCCTGGTTGTGGTGGGGCATGTTTGCCTTCTTTTCACTGGTATTGATCGCGCTGGTGTGGCTGTGGATTCATGCAATGCGTCGCGACCCAGGGCAGGTGAGTGATCGTGAGGCGCAGCGGCTGCAGAACCGCTGGGTGGTCGGGGGCGGTCTGCTGTTGCCGGTCGTTAGTATCAGTGTGGTGCTGATGGTGGGTATTGCTCTGGGCCAGCGCATGCTGGCGCTGCCGCTGGCAGACGGGGAGCCGCTGCGTATTGAGGTTACTGCGCATCAGTGGTGGTGGGAGGTACGCTATCCCGATACCGGTGTGGTACTGAAAGATGAACTGCATATTCCTGCCGGACAACCGGTCGACCTGCAACTGATCAGCGACGATGTGGTGCACTCGTTCTGGGTGCCGCGTCTGGCCGGCAAGATGGACATGTTTCCTGGCCGCACCAATGTACTGCGGCTGGAAGCCGATAAGCCCGGGACCTATCACGGTATGTGCAGCGAGTTCTGCGGGGTAGGGCATGCGCGCATGCATTTTGTGGTTGAAGCTCACTTGCCGGCCGATTTCGAACTCTGGTTGCAGCAGGAGCAAGGCAATGACTGAACGTACCAACCAGCCCGCCGAAGAACTGCATGAAGAGCTGGAGCGCGTATGGGGTAATCAGCCTGGCTGGCGCGCGGCATCGGCGGTCAATCACACTACCGTCGGGTTGCGGTTTGTAGTGACCGGGCTGGGCTTTTTTCTGGTGGGCGGTTTGCTGGCCATGCTGGTGCGCACGCAGCTGGCACTGCCCGAGCAGGATATTATCGGACCGGAGCTGTACAACCAGCTGTTTACCATGCACGGCACCGTGATGATGTTCCTGTTTGCCATTCCGGTGCTGGAAGGCGCTGCCATGTATCTGATACCCAAGATGATAGGGACCCGGGATCTGGTATTTCCGCGGCTCAGTGCGCTGGGATACTACTGTTACCTGTTTGGCGGGCTGATCATTCTATCCAGTCTGGTTCTGCAGATAGCCCCCGACGCCGGCTGGTTCATGTACACGCCACTCAGCAACGCGGAGTTCTCGCCGGGCAAGGGCCCGGATTTCTGGCTGCTGGGTATTACCTTTGTCGAGATCTCGGCCATCTCGGCCGGGGTAGAGCTGGTGGTGTCGATTCTGCGGACGCGCGCCAACGGCATGGCGTTGAACAAGATGCCGATCTTCTGTTGGTACATACTGGCGATGGCGCTGATGATCATCTTCGGCTTTCCGCCGCTGATTCTCGGCAGCATCCTGCTGGAGCTGGAGCGTGCCGCCGGTTGGGTCTTCTTCGATGTGGCGGGTGGCGGTGATCCGTTGCTCTGGCAGCACCTGTTCTGGTTGTTCGGCCATCCCGAGGTCTACATCATCTTTCTACCCGCTGCGGGTATCGTCTCCACGCTGATTCCGGTCTTTGCGCAGCGTCCACTGGTGGGCTATCGCTGGATAGTGTTGGCGATTATCGTCATGGGGTTCATCAGTTTCGGTCTCTGGGTGCACCACATGTTCACCGTGGGCATTCCGCAGCTGGCGCTGGCGTTTTTCTCGATTGCCAGCATGCTGGTGGCTATCCCTACCGCCATTCAGATATTCGCCTGGCTGGCGACCCTGTGGACCGGCAAAGTCGCATTCCGTTTGCCCATGCTTTGGGTACTGGGGTTTCTGATCGTGTTTGTGGCGGGCGGGCTGACTGGCGTAATGCTGGCTCTGGTCCCGTTCAACTGGCAGGTCCATGACACGCACTTTGTGGTCGCCCATATGCACTATGTATTGGTGGGCGGCATGCTGTTTCCGTTACTGGCCGGGTTTTATTACTGGCTACCCCATGTGTCCGGGCGGATGCCCTCGGATACCCTGGGTCGTTGGGGTTTCTGGCTGTTCTTTGGTGGCTTCAATCTGACCTTCTTGCTGATGCACCTGACCGGGCTACTGGGGATGCCGCGGCGGGTGTATACCTACGATGCCGAGATGGGCTGGGGGTGGCTGAACCTGCTATCGTCGGTTGGGGGCTTTGTCATGGCCATCGGGGTGGCGGTGATCATTCTGGATATCACGCTGCACTTTCGCTTTGGCCGCAAGGCAGACTGCAACCCCTGGAACGCCGATACCCTGGAGTGGGCAACCCCGATGCCGGCCAGTGCCTACAATTTTGCCAGCCTGCCCGATATCGACACCCGGCATCCGATGTGGGAGCACCCGGATCTACCGCACACCATCGAGCAGGGGCACCATGGTCTGAGTGAGGTGATGTACGAGCGGCGGGATATCTTTGGCTCGGATGCCATTACCGGCAAGGTGCGTGAAGTAATTCACTTGCCGACCAACTCCTGGTTGCCCCTGCAAACCGCAGCCGTGATAGCGGTGGTTTGTATCAGTCTGTTGGTCAAGGCCTATCCGTTGGCGCTGGCGGCCAGCCTGGGCGTGCTGTTTTTCGCACTGCGTTGGAGCTGGCATAACGGCGCACATCCGGTGGCCTCGCCCTGGCGTGACGATGATCCGGTCGATCCACCGCTGCACTCGCGCACCTTCGATGGGCCGGGTCTGTGGGGCATGGTGGTGAGTCTGATGGCCAATGGCACCCTTTACGTGTCGCTGTTGTTTGGTTGGTTTTACCTGTGGACAGCGGCGCCGCAGTGGTCGATGCCCGCGCAGGCGCCGATCAGTCTGGTGCCCTTGCTTGCCAGCGGCGTTGCGCTATCGCTGGCTGTACTGATCTATCGCCGAAGCGTTGCGCAATTGCGCGATGGCAGTGATGCGCGGTTGCAACCCTTGCTCTGGATAGCAGCGGGACTAGGGGCACTGCACTTTGCGCTGCTGGTATGGGTGCTGATATCAGCGCCGCTGACACCGGGTGACCTGGCGCATGATGCGGTGCTCACCGTCATGCTTTATTACTTGCTGCTGCATGGCGGCCTGGCGTCGATTTTTACCGCGTTGCAGGCAATGCGCGTCCGAATCGGCTATGTCAGCTTGCGCTTGCCCTATGAGCCTGTGGTGGTGCAGCCGTTCTGGATTTACACGCTTGGCGTGTTCTGGATGAGTTTTGCAGCCTTCGTCTTGCTGCCGATGGTATGGGGGGCTGGTTGATGTCGCCTTGGCTGCCAGTACATCCGGCCCAACTGGTGTTTGGGCTGGTGATCTGGAGTGGCTGGTTTGTGCTGCTGTACGGCGGTCTGTCGGTTTCCTGCGAGCTGATCCCGCCAGCGGAAGAACGCGGCGCCATGACCTGGCTGAATGGTTTGATTTTACTACTTGGCGCGGCAGTGGCTGTGCTCCTGCTTTGGCTTGCCAGGCGCTGCTGGCGGGCGGCACCGGCCACCGATCAGGGCACTGACAGCGGCCGCTTTGTGGCGCGCATTGCTGCGGCTGTTTATCTGACTTCGGCACTGGCCGCGTTCGCCCTGACCTTGCCCAGCGTTGTTATGGCGCCCTGTCTATGATGCTGCGCCTTGGCCTGACTTTACTGATGCTGGTTGCGCCGACGGCCTGGGCGCACAGCCCGGTTTCGGGTGGCGGACAGGAGCAGTTGGCGGCGCTGCTGAGTGCGCTGGTGCTGGTGGCGGCCTGGGTGATGTATCTGGTGGGTGCCTGGCGTGTGCCCCCCGGATGGTTGCCGCTGGGGTTGTTCAGCCTGAGCGTGCTGCTGGCATTTTCTGCCGTGCTGGGGCCACTGGACGCCTGGGCGGAGACCAGTACCAGCTGGCATATGGTGCAGCACATGCTGTTTATGGTGGTGATAGCGCCCTTGTTTGTTCTGGCTCGTCCCTTGCCGCAGATGGCCGCCGGGGGAGCGAGTGTCGGGTCGCTGATCTGGAATCCGTTGCTGCGCCTTGCCCAGCATCCGATGCTGGCCGCCTATCTGCACGGGTTGGTGATCTGGTTCTGGCATGTGCCGCGCTTCTATGTGCTGGCGCTGGATAATCCCTGGTGGCACGTGTTCGAGCACGCCTGCTTTCTGCTGACGGCGGGGCTGTTCTGGTGGGCGGTGTTGAAAAGTAGCCCCCGTCGAGTGCATTGGGCGCTGTTTGCGCTGCTGTTTACCCTGATGCATACCGGGTTTCTTGGTGCCATGCTGACCTTTGCCCAGTCGTCGCTTTACGGACCGGAGCGTGCGCTGGCGGATCAGCAACTGGCTGGGATGATCATGTGGGTGCTGGGGGCCTTTCCCTATCTGCTGGCGTCCGCCTGGATAGGTTATCGCTGGTATCGACAGGTGCAGGTTCGGCTCAACCGCTGAGCCGAACCTGCTCTGAAGATCAGACGTGCGTCAGGGTAACGCCGATGTTGCCTCGGGTCGCGTTGGAGTAGGGGCAAACCTTGTGTGCGCTATCGATCAACTGTCTGGCTTGTGCGTCGTCCATGCCGGGCAGGCTGATGCGCAGTTCCACTTCAATGCCGAAACCGTTCGGAATTTGGCCAATACCCACCACGCCTTCAACGGACGCATCTGCCGGCATTGCCAGCTTGTCGCGACCGGCAACAAACTTCATGGCGCCGATAAAGCAGGCCGAGTACCCTGCGGCAAACAGCTGTTCGGGATTGGTGCCCTTGCCGCCCGCGCCGCCCAGCTCCTTGGGGGTGGTCAGTTCGACGTCGAGCACGCCGTCGGATGAAATGGCGCGGCCGTCGCGGCCGCCGGTGGCTTCAGCGTAAGCACGGTACACAACGTTTTCTACGGACATGGTGGTTCTCCTGGTTTGTATTGCGCAAAATATATTTGCGCGCTAATTAATTGCAGAGATTAGCCGTAGTTTGTTTTGCGCGCAAGATAAAATCTTGAATTATGGATAGGCGGTGGGTTGTCGCTTGTCGGATCAGTAGTTGGAGGGTCAGCAGTCGCTGCCGTTCAAGCTACGCTGCAGGGATTGGCGCAGATCAAGCAGCTGATTGCGCAGCGCAACCAGCTGATCCAGAGACTGGTCGGAAGCTTCGACAATGCAGCGAGGCACAGCTTTGGCGCGTTGCTTGAGGGCCTCGCCGGCGGGCGTCAGGAACAACTCGACCACGCGTTCATCCTGGTTGCTACGCTGGCGTTTGAGCAGGCCTTCGGCCTCCAGCCGCTTGAGCAGAGGCGTGAGTGAACCAGGGTCGGTGAGCAGACGCTTGCTGATTTCACCAACGGTAATGCCATCGGCCTCCCACAGCACCAGCATCGCCAGGTACTGCGGATAGGTCAGCGACAGCTCCTTGAGCAGCGGCTTGTAAACCTTGGTCATCAGTAGCGAGGTGGAATGCAGGGCGAAGCACAGCTGGTTGTCGAGCATGAGTTCAGGGCAGGCTTGTGGCTTCGGCATTGGGGCGTCCTGATGATGTAAAGAGGCGTGCGGGGCAAAATTTTAGCGCGCAAATAGTCTGGCAGATAGGTATCTGCCCGGCAAGCTGGCGATATCCTCTGAGCTCAAGCTGGCTTGCCGGTATACTCGCGTCTTTTGTCTGACGAGATGCCATGCCTTTTCTTATTGCGGTTACCCTGCTGTGGGCGCTGTCTTTCAGCTTGATTGGTGAATACCTGGCGGGACAGGTCGACAGCTACTTTGCCGTGCTCACCCGTACAGCGCTGGCCAGCCTGCTGTTTCTGCCCTTGCTGCGCCTGCGCGTCTTGCCCCGGCCAATGATCGGCGGCCTCCTGCTGGTCGGTGCGCTGCAGTTCGGCGTCACCTACAGTTGCCTCTATCTCTCTTTCGAGTTCATCTCTGTACCCGAGGTATTGCTGTTCACCATCTTCACGCCGCTGCATATCGCCTTGGTGGATAACCTGATTCGCCGGCGTTTCAGTCTAGGGCCGCTGGTCGCAGCCAGTATCGCGGTGGTGGGCGCGGGTATCATCCGCTACGACGGTCTGAGCGATAGCTATGTACGTGGTTTTCTGATCATGCAGTTGGCCAACCTGACCTTTGCTGCCGGGCAGGTAGGCTACGCGCACATGGTGCGCCGTTACCAGCTGCCGGCGCGGGTGCAGTGGCAGGGTTTTGGCTTGTTTTTTATTGGCGCTTTCATGGTGGTACTGCCAGCCTGGTTTTTGCTGGGTGATCACAGCCGCCTGCCGCACACCAGCCTGCAGTGGGGCGTACTGGGCTGGTTGGGGCTGGTGGCCTCGGGCTTGGGGTTCTTCTTCTGGAATCGCGGCGCGGCACAGGTCGATGCCGGCACGCTGGGGGTGATGAATAACGCCCTGGTGCCCGCCGGGCTGGTGGTCAACCTGGTGATCTGGAACCACGACGCTGATCTTGCGCGATTGGCTGCCGGCTCGGTGGTGATCGGCCTGTCGCTATGGGTCAATGCCCGTTGGGACCGCTGGCGCGGGACGCTACAGCGGTCCTGAGGGCTACTTGGCCGCGGCCGCAAAGGTATCGCAGGCGGCTACCTGGCCAGATTCGAAGCCGCGTTTGAACCAGCGTACGCGCTGCGCCGAACTTCCGTGGGTAAAGCTGTCGGGCACTACATCCTGCCCGGCCTGGCGCTGCAGGCGATCATCCCCAATGGCTGAGGCAGCGGTAAGCGCTTCTTCCAGATCATCAGGATCAAGTAGCTGTCGCTGGTTATCGGCGTGGTAACCCCAGACGCCAGCAAAGCAATCGGCCTGCAGCTCCTGCTTCACCGACAGCGCGTTAACCGTGGCCTGCGACTTGCCGGCGCCGGCCTGACGCACCTGTTGGCTGATACCCAGCAGATTCTGCACGTGATGCCCGACCTCGTGGGCGATCACGTAGGCCTGGGCGAAGTCGCCGGGTGCGCCCAGCTGCTGGCGCATATCGTTGAAGAACGAGAGGTCGAGATAGACCTGATTGTCACCGGGGCAGTAGAAAGGCCCCACCGCCGAGCTGGCGGTGCCGCAGGCTGAGTTCACCCGGTTGGAAAACAGCACCAGGCGTGGCTCCTGATAAGTCTTGCCGGCTGCGCTGAAGAGCTGGTGCCAGGTGGTCTCAGTGTCGGCCAGCACGACGGAGACGAACTGCGCCAGCTCCTGTTCCTCGGGACTCATCTCGCGCTGACTCTGGCTGACGCTTTGGGTGCCGCCACCGAGCAGCATGGGTAGCAGGTCGATGCCGAGCATCTTGCCGCCGAAAATCACTACCGCGCCAAGAATCAGCACGATGCGCCCCGTCTTGCTGCGCAGCATCATCGGTAGAAAACGCACCAGCAGCAGAGCCGCGCCGCCACCGCTGGCGCGCTGCACGTCCTGCCCGCGACGATCTTCCACGTTGCTGCTCTGTCTTCTGCCGCGCCAATCCATTGCTCTGCTCCTGCACTTAGTCGGGGGAGACGATATTGCACAGCATAGCTGGCTGGGCGCAAAGCAAAAATTGGCTTCAGCTGGCAATGCCGGATCGGTTCAACAGTTCAGCGGCCCGTGCGGCTGTTGATACAACTGCTCAAACAATTGCCTGGCGTGCTCCTTGTCGGCCTGTTTTTGCTCTGCCAATGCGGCCAATACGTGCGTCACAGCGCTGCTCAGTTCCGGGCGTTGCGCAGCGCTTGCCTGCAGGCTGTCTTCCAGCACGCAGTGGTCCTGAAACAGGCCCAACCGCTCGCCCAGCTGTTTGAGTAGCTCGATGCTGGCTTTGGCGGCCTTGCGGTTACACAGCAGCTGAGCCTGATAGAGGTAGTACTTGCTCCACTTGCGGCACTGGTGATAGGTCTCGTCTTCACCGCCGCCGTGGGCTTCCAGCGCCAGAGCGCGGGCGCGTCTGTAGGTGTAGTCCAGCCCCTTGGCCGGGTCCTTGCGGTGCTTGAGCTTCAACTTGGCTTGCCAGTCGGCCAGTATCTCGGCAAAGCCCTGGTGCGGGTCCTGTGGCGAGACCTGGCTGCTGCTCGCACTGGTTTCTGCAGCAAGGTAGGCAAACAAGGGCTGTGCTTCGGCTTCTTGCTGGGGCGGCAGGCAGGTGATCAGCCGCCCCAGCGTTTTCTCCTGTACGTGGGCGTCGCGCAGGCCAGCGTAGGAGGCGGCCAGCTGCTTGAGGCCTTGCTCGACCTGCTTGATGTCTGCCTTGGCGCAGCCGGGACGATAGAGCTGCAGCAGGGCACGCAGCTTTTTGCTGCACACGCGGATGGCGTGAATATCCTCATCGCTGGGCGTCGCACCGGCTGGCAGGGCTTTGAGCGCCTTGCGCACCTGCTTGCGGGCGGCCTGGAAAATAGGATCGGTTTGATCGGCGGAGTGTTTCATGCCGGTAGTCTAGCCGAGCCAGCTTGCAAACAGATGACCTGGCTCAACGATAACCTTCCTCGCTCAGGGCTTCTTCAGTCACCTTGACGGTCTGGCGCTCGTCTTCGGTCAGGCGTGTGTTCTTCCAACTGCCGCGGGCGAACCAGCACAGCGAGATGACCGCGACCAGAATGTTGGTGATCGGGAAGGACCACCAGATACCCTCAGCGCCCAGCGTAGTGTGTTTGGACAGCACATAAGCGAGCGGAAACTGCAGCATCCATTGGGTCACCAGCGCGATGACCATAGCGCTGACCATGTTGCCAGAGGCCCGGAATGCGGCCACCACGCACAGCTGAATGCCAATACCGCCCCAGGCCAGCGCCATGATGCGGATAAAACGCGCGCCTTCGCTGATCACGCCAGCGTCGCCCGGTACGAAGAAGGCGACAATCTGAGGTGCCACTGCATAGACCAGCAGGCCCACTAGACTCAGGCCGATAAAGGCGTAGAGTGCGGCCAGCTGGGTAATCTTGCTGGCCCGCTGCACATTGCCTGCGCCCATGTTCTGCCCCACCAGGGTCGAAACCGCCATCGACAGGCCCATGGCGGGAATGGTGATGACCTGCAGTATGTTGGAGCCGATGCCGTAGGCGGCGATGGTCAGGGTGCCGAAACTAGCCACTAGAAAGGACATTACCATCAGCCCCAGCCCTCGCGTCGACAGCTCCACCGAGCCGGGGAAGCCGAGAAAGAAGGCTTTGCGAATATAGACCATATCCGGCTTCAGCCCGCGCCAGGCCAGCTGTATGCCGTGGCGCCCCCGCAGAAAAATGAGCAGTCCGATGCTCGCAGCAATGGCCTGGGTAGTGAGCGTTGCCATGGCCGCGCCCATCACGCCGTGGCCCGGCAGCGGGCCCCAGCCAAAGATGAACAGCGGGTCGAGGCCGAAATTGAGAATCACCGTGCCCAGCACGATCAGCAGCGGCACTCGTGTCTGGCCCACACCACGCATCAGCGACTGAAACATGATGTAGATGAAGACGAAGATGACGCCGATAAAAGACACCCGCATAAACCCCAGCGCGCCGGCGTAGACCGCCTCGGTCACCCCCAGCAGGCGCAGCAGGTGGGGTGCCAGCACAACGCCGATGGCGCCGAGCACAATCGAGGTAATGGTCACCATCAGCATGGTCTGCGCGGCTACGTGATTGACCAGATCCGGTCGTCCGGCGCCCATGTATTGCGCAGTCAGGGTTGCGCCGGCCGTCGCCAGCCCGGAGCCCATGGCAATCACCAGAAAGGTGACCGGCATACTGACCGATACCGCCGCCACCGCATCTGCGCCGAGCCGCCCAACCCAAAAGGCGTCGGTCAACTGATAGCCCGATTGCAGGATATTGGCGAGCATGATCGGCACCGCCAGCGTGAGCAGTGCACGGGGGATGGAGCCGGTAAGGAAAAGTTGCTGGCGGTGGCTGGGCATGCGGTCCTCTGGGCGGGTTACAGGCAAGGCCAGGCGACCATGCAACCCATGGACCCCAGCATAGCTGTATCCGTTCCGCTTTTCCGCTGGCTTGGCTGGTCAGTGCGTGGGGGGTGAGCAAGGACGATCTACTGCAGCCCAAGCGCCTGTGCCACGCCAGCGTCAATATCCTCACGCAGAGCGACGCCGAGTTGCCTGCCCAGCAGCTCTGCTGGCACCAACCCTTGCAGGCTGTGCGCTTGGATGTCGGCAGGCAGGCCTTCGGTATCGTCGCTCAGCGCCATCACGGTTACCCCCTGCTGGTGCTGAACCAGGCTCAGGGCGAGATCTTCGGTATCGACCTGCAGTAGGCAGTGCTCGGACAGCTGCGGCAGGCGGCTGAGCAGGGCGGCGCGTTGCTCGCAGTCGAGCCGGTCGATCCACGGGTAGTCGAGCGCTGCCTCTAGGGTCAGCGGCTGCGGTAGCGGCCAGCCGCGTGGCGTCAGCAAGTGGTATTGCTGATCCAGCAGGCTGGCGAAACGATAGCCGGTCGGCACACGGCGCGCGCTGGTCAGCCAGAGCGCGGGTGGCTGTTGCGGTTGGCTGCGCACTTCCAGTTGGTGGTCTGGCAGGCTGCGGCTGAGCAGTTGAACCAGCCAGGCGCTATCGCGGCTGGCCAGCTCACGGTGAATGCCCAACTGCAGCGGGCTGCGACGGCGCTGCTTGAAGCGTGCCTCGACCTGCTCGGCGTTGCGCAGCAACTGCCGCGCCTGCTGATGAAAGTCGCGGCCGGCCGGGGTCAGGCTTACGCCCCTGCGGCTGCGGCTGAACAGCCGCAGAGCAAACTCCGCTTCCAGTTGCGCTACGGCATTGGAAATGGAGGGTTGAGCCACATGGCAATGCTCGGCGGCGGCGGTGATGCTGCCCAGCTCTGCCGCCGCGCAGAAGTAGCGCAGGCTGCGCAAATCCATGGTCAGTCCTCGAATTGTGGAAAGTGGGCCAGTTGCCGGGCGACCTCTTCATCGTGGGCCGGCACAATCAGCAGATCGGGTTGCTGCTGATGCAACTGGTGAATCTGTTGCAGCACGTGGGCATTGGCCTCACGGTCGCTGTCGACGTGTGCAACCCATTGCACAAACAGCGGGCGCGAGCGGTTCTGCGCCACGCCGCGCAGGGTCCAGCTGGTATCGCCAATAAAGAACAGGCGACGGCCTGAGTCGAGGTTGACGAACAGCCCCACCTGCCCGGCGGTATGGCCGCTAAGCTCGACTACCACCAGGCGCTGATCGTCAAACAGGTCCAGGCTGCGGGCAAAGCCCATATAGGGGGTGTCGCTCAATTGCAGCCTTTGCCACTCGCGCGGGCCTTGCAGATGCTCTGGTAGAAACGCCGGGCGCTGCCCGTGCTCGCGGGCTTCCTGCAGGCCGCTGGGTAGCACTTTGACGGGCGTGTCAGGGAAGTCGGGCAGACCGCCAAGGTGATCCCAGTGCAGATGACTGGGCAGGATAAAGTCGATATCACCGGCCTGATAGCCGGCCCGCTCCAGCTGATCCAGCGCCGGGTCAAGTTGTTCGTAGGCCAGCAGTTTGCGGTTGAGCCAGCTGTTGGCGGCGAAGGCGTGGTCGATCTCACGGCCAAGTCCGGTATCGAAGAGAAAGCGGCCCTGCGGGTGGTCGACCAGCAGCGCCGGGTGCACCAGCTTGCGCTCGATAGACCAGCGCCCACCGCTAACGGTAAAGGCCTCGGGTGAGCCCGCCGAGTGTGCGGTAATCAGCAGCGCGATGCGCAGGTGTTGCGGCCGTTCTGCGGCTTGGATTGTGCTGCCGAGTAGCAGGGCGAAGAAGGTGAGCGCGATCAGGCGTTTCATGGCGTGGCTGTCCTGGTTGAGATGAAGGCCTACTCTGGCAGCCGTTAAAGCATAGGTTAAATAGTGTTTTTTGAGTATTGATCAATAAAAAACCGAGGTAAGGGCTGTGCCTTGCCTCGGTTGCCTGCTTGACGCGGGCGGGGTGCCTTAGTTGCTGCTTGCCTGTCGGTTGCGTAGGCGGGCCAGTACCTGGCTGGCGTCGCTATCGCCGGTGTTGATGCCGGCCCGCTGCAACCTGAGGTCGAGGGCGCTGCCGTCGTCTTCCTGTTGCAGTTCGCGTAGAGCGCTGTCCACATCGCTGAAGCGGTGCTGTTGCTGGCGGATGCGCTGCAGTGAACTTGCCAGGTCGCCCAACTGGGCGTGTAGGCCCTGAGTATGGCCGCCCAGGTTGCGCAGCACCTGTTCGGCATTGCGGTTGGCACGCGCCAGTTGCCATTCCCGACGGTATTGCTGATGGCTGTGTGCGGCGTCGCGCAGGTGTTGTCGCAGGCTGGCTTCCTGGCGTGCCAAGTGCTCGGCCTGCTGCCGCTGTTGCTGCAACTGGTTCTCGTGCGCGGCTATCCACTCGGCCAGCTCGTAGGCCAGGCCCGCTTCGCCTTTCTCCAATGCCTGGCTGGCCTGTTCTTCGCGTTGGGCCAGCTCTTCGCCAAGCTGCTGGTTGCTGCGTTGTAGCTGTTTGCCGGTGGCCATCAGGCTGGCCAGCTCGCGCTTGGCGCGCAGCATGGCTTGCTCGGTGTCGCGCAGCTCCTGTTCCATGATGCGCAGGGCATTGGCATCGATCAGCTGTTCCAGAGGCTCCTGTGCGCCAGCACGGAAGAGGGTGCCCACCTTTCGCCAGATCGTCATGGTAATTACTCCGTATATTCTTTCAGCAGTTGTTGGGCGCGGGCGTCGGAAATGCGGTTGTAGATGCGCTTGCCCTCATGTTCGTCGCGCAGCGTCTTCGACAGGGTGATGGTGGTGCTCACCAGAAAGAGCGCGCAGACCGCCATATAACCCTTCACCAACAGATCGGTAGGGGAGAAGATCACGCCGGCGCCGGTGGCCAGCAGTGCCACGGCAAAGGACACCTTGACGAAGAATATCCAGCCGCTGGAGTTGCTGTTGATCTCATTTTCCATCGCTTGCTACCTCGCATTGATTGAGCGCGGCAGGTTGGTCGCCGCTGGAAAGCAATCTGCGTTAATTGCTACCTGAAGGCGAGCTAAACCGCAAAAGTTGCAATTTCAGGTGCTGTAGGTATTACTGGGCGCTACCTTTCTTTGTCACTCTGGATGGTTAACGAGCATGGCGCAGACGGCCGCGATCATTGATGTGTTGAAAAAACTGCTGAAAGAGCAGGGTGTGACCTACCTGCAGGTAGCGCAGGTGCTGGACCTGTCGGAAGCCAGCGTCAAGCGGCTGTTTGCCGAGCGGCAATTCTCGCTGCAGCGGCTGGACCGGGTGTGCGCGTTGCTGGGGGTGGAAATCAGCGACCTGGTCAGGCGGTTGGAGCACGAGATGCGCATTGACGCCTTGGCGCCAGCGCAGGAGCAGGAGCTGGTTTCCGACAGCAAATTGCTGCTGGTGGCGATCTGTGCGCTGAATCGCTGGAGTCTGATGCAGATGCTGGAAAATTACGCCCTGACCGAGCCGGAGGTGATCAGCAAGCTGGCGCGGCTGGACCGCATGGGATTGATCGAGTTATTGCCGGGCAACCGCATCAAGCCGCTGATTACCCATGACTTCAATTGGCAGAAACATGGCCCCATCCAACGCTTTTTCGAGTCGCAGGTGCAGGCCGATTTCTTTCAGTGCCACTTCAACCGGCCGGGTGAGCTGCGGCTATTTCTCAACGGCATGTTGTCACCACGCAGCAACGAGGCCATGCAGCAAAAGCTGCGGCGCCTGGCGCTGGAGTTTCGCCATAGCCATCAGGAAGACCTGGCGCTGCCGCTGGAGCAGCGTTACGGCGTAAGCATGATATTGGCCATTCGACCCTGGGAAGTGGCAGTATTTCAGCAGTACCGTCGGGCCGATTCTGAAAAATTCTATCCTGGCCACACCCAGACCTGAGCGAAAAAGAGCGGAACAAGGATGCAACGATCGTGGATTTAACCTTGGATGTGATGACCTTGACTGGTCACGTTTTGCCCCTGCTGGAAACCCTGGTGGTCGTTGCGTTGGTGCTCTGGGGCGCGGACTATCTGCTGATTCGCCGCCACGGTGGCTTGGGTAACGAGAAACTGTTTTCGCGGCAGCTGATCATGCTTGGCCTGACGCTGGCCGGCATGGTGGCGGTGATACTGGCACTGCCGGTCAGCGAGAGTTCGCGCAATCAGATCATCGCGCTGCTGGGGTTGTTGATCTCCGGGGTGTTTGCCTTCTCGTCCAGTAACATCTTTGCCAATCTGGCGGCGGGTATTCTGCTGCGGATCACCAAGCCGTTTGTTATCGGTGACTTCATTTCGGTGGGCGAGCACTTCGGTCGAGTGGCTGAACGCGGCCTGTTCGATACCGAGATCCAGTCGGAAACCGGCGAGCTGATTGCTCTACCCAACACCTATCTCACGACCAACCCGGTTTCCGCGCTGCGTAGCTCTGGGGCGCTGGTCTCGGCGTCGCTCTCACTGGGTTACGATGTGCATCATGGGCAGGTTGAGCCATTGCTGATAAAGGCTGCAGAAAGCAGCAAACTCGAGGATGCCTTCGTGCAGATTCTCGAATTGGGCAATTTCGCGATTACCTACCGTGTTTCAGGCGTACTGCCGGAGGCCAAGGGGCTGATTACCGCGCGCTCCAAGCTGCACAAGGCGATTCTGGATCAGCTGCATGGCGCAGGCATTGAAATCATGTCGGCGACCATCATGAACCAGCGCCCGGTCGACGCCGGTTACAGCTTCATCCCCGCACCAGCGCGCAGCCGTCCCGCGGCCTCGCACGCAGAGCCGGAAAAAATCGCCGAGAAAGTGCTGTTTGATAAAGCCGAGCTGGCGCTGCAGTTACAGCAGCGCAAGGCTGAGCTGGCCGAGAGTATGGAGGCGCTGGAGCAGCAGGCCAAGCAGGCAGGTGGCGACGAGAAGCAGCGCCTGAAAGATCGCTTGGAGCAACTGCGTGAAGAGCGCCAACAGTTGGATAAGGCCGAAGAGGCGCCGCTCAAGGTCGGTAGCAGCAAGGGCGAGTAGTCAAACCGTAAGGGACGAAGTGAAGATGCTGAAAAGCCTGCAGAGCAAGCTGGCGCCAACCTTGTATGTACAGCTCGGTAGCCGAGAGATTCGCATCATCAATGTAGCAACCGCCAAGGTGCTGAGCGAGCCTACTTTGATGGCGCTGGAGACGGATGCCAAGGGGGTTAAACAGGTCCTGGCAGTGGGGCGCGAGGCCAGTGCGCTGCCCCTGGGTGCCGGCCGGATACTGGTTAATCCGTTTGATCACCCACGCATGCTGGTAGCTGATTTCGCGTTGGCTGAAAAGTGTCTGCAGCTCATGCTGAAAAAGGTGGCGGGTAAGGGATTACTGAGTGCGTCGCCGAAAGTGATCATGCATCCGATGGAGAAGCTGGAAGGTGGGCTTACTCAGGTGGAGCATCGGGTAATGCGTGAGTTGGCGCTGGGCGCTGGTGCCCATGCCGTGTGTGTTTATACGGGCGCTCCCCTGGTGGCGCAGCAGCTGGATTTTGCTGCCCTCAAGCGGGCAGAAGCGGATATGTTGGGGTTGGCGATGCCGACCAGGCGAGGTGGGCTGAGCAGCGGGGCGGTGATGCTGTTGTCGCTGGCGGCGATGGGCTTGTTATTGTGGTTGCGCTCGCAAAGCTGACCGGGCGCCGACTGGCGGCGCCCGGTGCAATCAAAACTCGGCGTTGTGGTAGATGTTCTGCACGTCGTCCAGCTCGTTGAGCATGTCGGTAAACTTCTCGAACATCACTACGTCATCACCGCTGATCTCGGTGGTAGTCTGCGGCAGGAACTGAATGAGGTCGGCCTCGAAATCGATCTCGCCGAAGGTGTCGGCCAACGCTTGCTTGGCTTTGAAGTACTCGGTATGCGGGGTGAACACGGTGATCAGGCCGTCTTCGTTTTCGATATCGGTCACGTCCACGTCGGCCATCATCAGCGCTTCCAGCGTGGCTTCTTCGTCATCGCCCTTGAATGCCAGAATTGCGCAATGATCGAACATGTGGCTGACACTGCCTTCGGTGCCGATCTTGCTCTTGGTCTTGGTGAAGCAGTTACGTACATCGGCAAAGGTGCGGTTGGGGTTGTCGGTCAGGCAATCGACAATCACCATGCAGTTGCCGGGGCCGAAGCCTTCGTAGCGGGCCTTGGCAAAATCTTCGCCGCCGCCGCCCTTGGCCTTGTCGATGGCCTTGTCGATTACATGGCTGGGGACCTGATCCTTTTTGGCGCGGTCAATCAGGCCGCGCAGGGCCAAGTTGCCATCGGGGTCGAAGCCACCGGATTTGGCGGTGACGTAAATTTCACGCGCGTATTTGCTGTAGACCTTGGTTTTGGCGTCAGCCGTCTTGGCCATGGACTCTTTGCGGTTCTGATAAGCGCGACCCATGTTTGTATCCTGTCGATTGGCGAAAAACAGCGATTCTAACCGCAGTTGCCGCCGGATATCCATGTCTGGCGACGCGTGGCAAAAGAAAGCGGGTTTGCGCTGTGAGCTGGTTTAAGATGGGGTTTTGCCGGGGGGCTATAACGCATGATTTCCAGATTGCCGCGCTGGGTGGAAGGCGGCGCCTTTGCGCTGGCCTTTGTGGCGGGAAGCGTTAATGCGGTCGGTTTGCTGGGTTTCAGCCATCAGGCGGTGTCGCATTTGAGCGGTACCTCAACCTTGCTGGGGCTGGAGTTGGCCAGGTTTGACGCTGCCGCCGCGGTGCATCTTCTGCTGGTGCTGCTCAGCTTCGTGCTGGGTGCGGTGTTCAGCGGGGTGCTGATCGATAGCAGCGCCCTGCAATCGGGGCGTCGTTATGGTGTGGCGCTGCTGGTGGAGACGGGCCTGCTCCTGCTGGCCATGCTGGCGCTGCACTACAACAGTGTCGCGGGGCATTGTCTGGCCTCTGCCGCCTGCGGTTTGCAAAATGCCATGGTCACCACCTACAGCGGTGCGATTATTCGCACTACGCATGTTACCGGGCTGTTTACCGATCTGGGGCTGATGCTCGGCGCACGGCTGCGCGGTCAGACGCTCGACCGTCGCAAGCTGCTGCTCTTTCTGTTGTTGATTGGCGGCTTCATCAGCGGCGGCTGCGTGGGCGCGTTGGGATTTGGCCTGCTGCACTTCCAGGCGCTCTTGCTCCCGGCGCTGCTCACCGCCGTGATGGCAGTGCTGTATCAGCGTTACCTGCTGCGGCGCTGATCAGCCACGGCGCGCGGCTGCGTCTGCATGCGGTGGTTGCAACCAGAGTTCAGCCAGTTGGCGGTGCTGCTGTTGCTGATTGTTGTAGCGCCAGCCCAGCTTGGTGGCCAGTTGGGTGGTCAATTGCAGGCCCAGGCCAAAACCCAGATCCTCGCCAGAGCCTTGAGCATTGCTTGAGAGGGTATTGCTGATACGCACGCAGTTATGCAGTTGCAGTATCTTCACCACGCCTTCGCTGCTGTGCTGGAAGGCATTGCGGATCAGATTTCCGAGCACGATACGTGCTGGAGCCTCGGCCAGCTTCATGCTGTATGGGTCGGTTTTGACCTGCACGTCCACGTCCTTGCCACGCAGCAGATAGCGCATCTGTTCAACCAGTTCGTGCACCAGTGCATCCAGTTGCACTGGCTTGGCTGGCAGGCTGTCCATATTGTCGCGGCTCAGCCACAGCAGTGTTTCGGTCAGGTGCAACATGGTCTGGCTGGCGCGGTCGATGCGCTCTATTGCCTGCAGCTGGCGCAGGTCTACCTGGTTATCGCTGTTTTCCTGCAGCCGGTTGAGCAGCTCGACGTTATTGCGCACCACGCTGATAGGGGTACGCAATTCGTGGCTGGTATGGCGCAGGAAGCGATGCTCGCGTTCCAGTCCGCGCTGCGCGGTCGACAGGCTGCTGCGCACTAGTTCGGCGAAGTCGTTGAGCTCTGGGTAGTTAAAATCAGGTGGTGGCTGCTTGAGCGTTTGCTCGTTGAGCCCGTGCGCCCAATGGCCCAGCGCGCTGATAGGGCGGGAAACGCGGTGCATGACCAGCCAGATAAGCAGACCCAGAGTCACCGCGCTGGCCAGACTGATCAGCAGTAGCGTGCTCAGGCTGCCGCGGTGCTCGGTCAGCAGGCGTGGGGCAACGCCGGGCATCACTTGATGGCTCAGGAAGCGGTCCCCGCCGGGGCTGGTAAAGCGGATAGCGAAGTAGACGGCGCTGGGCTTGGCCAGAAAATTGGCTTGATCGAGTGCTTTGTAGAGGATGCCTTCACGCTCTGGTGGCTTGGTGAAAGCCTGCTGTATGGCCTGCGGCTGTTCGTGCCATTGGCTGGTCAGTGGATAATCGTCGAACAGCTGCGCGGCAGTGGCCGGGTCGGTCAGGTAGCTCTGCGCTACTTTCTCCAGATTGCGGCCCATGGCATTGTCCATGCCGTTGATGAAGTAGTTGAGCGATAGCAGGGTGTAACCCACCACCAGTAAAATTCCGAGCGACAGAAACGCCAGCGCAACAAACCATCTAAGGCTGATCTGGCGCTTCTTTGGTGCTTTCATGTAAGACAAACCCGTGTCCTGGAACTGTGTGTAGCAGCGCGGTGGGGAAGGGCCCATTGACCGCCTTGCGCAAGTGAAACATATGTACTTTGAGAGTGTTGCTATCTGGTAGTTCATCGCCCCACACCGCTTCTTCCAGCTTCTGCCGGCTTACGGTCTGCGGGTACTCGCGCAGCAACACTTCCAGCAGTTGCCAGCCGGTGGGCGACAGCTTGATGGTCTGGCCGCCTCGGGTGGCCTGGCGGCTCGACAGGTCCATGCTCAGATCGGCGCAGCTGAGTATCCGCACCTGACCACTGCGCCGCCGGGCCAGTGCGGTGATCCGCACTACCAGTTCCTGCAATTCGAACGGCTTGACCAGAAAGTCGTCGGTGCCGGCATTGAAACCGTCCAGCTTGTCGGACAGTTGATCGCGTGCAGTCAGCATCAGAATGGGGGTGTCGTTGCCCCGGTTGCGCAGCCGCCGACAGACGCTCAGGCCGTCCAGCCGGGGCAGGTTGAGATCCAGCAGCAGCGCATCATAAGAGTGCTGCTCGGCCAACTGCACGCCACTGAGGCCGCTGGCGGCGTGATCGCAGCGGATGTTTTCCAGTGCCAGGTACTGCACCAGGGTGGCGGCAAGATCCTGGTCGTCTTCAATCAACAGGATGTCTAACATGACGTCGGCTTGTCCTCGGCAGTGGCTGGGCCCTTGAAGTGGCGGCCGAGCCAGCCGCGGGCGTCTTCCTGAATCAGTAGCAGGGAGGGTATCAGGATCAGCGTGATTGCCGTAGCGAACAGAATGCCGTACGCCAGGGAGACCGCTGCGGGAATCAGAAACTGCGCCTGACGGGAGGTTTCACCGAGCAGCGGCATAAGACCGACAAAGGTAGTGGCCGAGGTGAGGAGTACCGCGCGCAAGCGACTGCGGCAGGCCTCGCTGATCGCTTCGGTAAGCGAACCGGCGGTTTGCTTGATGTCGTTGTAGCGCGCCACCAGCAGCAGACTGTCGTTCACCACCACCCCGCTCAGCGCGATGATGCCATTGAGCGAGAGAATGCCCAGTGACAGGTCGTTGAACCAGTGCCCCAGGACCGCGCCGACCACACCAAAGGGGATCGCGGTCATGATTAGCAGCGGCTGTATGTAGGAGCGCAGTGGAATGGCCAGCAGCATGTAGATCGCCAACATCGCGATCAGAAATACGTTGAGCATCGAGGACTGGGTTTGTGCCTGCTCTTCGGCTTCGCCGGCGAACTGGATATCGAGCCCCGGATACTGTCGCGTCAATTCAGGTACCACAGTGGCGCGCAGGCGCTCCACCAACTCGGTGGCCGAGAGTTGCTCCTTGTCGACATCGGCCGCCAGGTACACCGCGCGCTTGCCATCAATGCGCGTAATACTGTCACGGGTAAAACCGTACTGCACGCTGGCCACACTGGACAGCGGCACAACAGCGCCGTCGGGCGTGCGCACCCTGGCGTTGAGCACGTTGGCCGGGTTCTGTCGGTCGCCTTCGGGATAGCGCACCTTGACTTCAATCTCGTCGCTGTTGCGCTGATAACGCTGCACCACCTGACCACTGAAAGCCTGGTACAGCTGGGTGGCTAACTGGTCGGTAGTCATGCCCAGGGCACGGCCCTGCTGGGTCAGCGTCAGGTGCAGTTGGGGCTGGCCAGGGGTCAGGTTGTCGCTGATGCCGTTGACCGCCGGTATCGCCTGCAGCTGCTTTTTCAGCTGGCTGCCGGCCTGGGTCAGGATGCTGTCGTCATTGGCGCGCAGCTCAATGCGCAGGGCGTCTATCGAGCTTTGTTGGCTCTGGATGTTGATGGTCTTTACGCCCTCAGGATTGCCGGCCATGGTGCGCCAGCGCCGGGTGAAGGTGACGATGTCGTAGGTGGCGTCGTCGGCCAGCTCGACCGTGACCTGACCTTCCTGATCCGAGGCCGAGAGTACCTGCAGGTGGGCGATGCCACCATCGCTATCAGCCGCGCCAGAGAGTTCGCGATCCAGCACATAGGCCTGCTGCTCCAGTTGCGTCAGTGCCGCGTGAGTCTGGCCATAACTGGCGTCGTTGAGCATGCTGACGTGCGCACTCACCTGGTCACCCGGAATTTCCGGGAAGAAGCTCATGCGCACGCTGCCATTAAATGGCATGGCCATGACCAGCAGGAAGAGCGAAACAAAGAGCACGATCACGGCATAGCGATGCGTGAGGGCAAAGTCGATCATCGGCCGGTAAAGTCGCTGATTGACCCAGTTAAGGCCGCCGTCGGCGTGCTTCTGCAGCCATTGCCAGCCGCGAGAAAAGACGTTGCCGCTCTGCTGGCGGTGGGTTTTCAGGTGGGCCAGGTGGGCTGGCAGGATCAGTTTCGATTCGATTATCGAGAGCACCAGGCAAATGGTCACCACGGTCGCGAACTGGGCATACAGCTGGCCCATACGGCCGCTGATCTGCGACAGCGCAAAGAAGGCAACAACTGTGGTGAATACACCAAACAGTGTCGGCACCGCCACGCGCAGCGTGCCCTTGATGGTGTTTGCCAAGGTATCGCCCTCCGCCGCACGCACGGCGTATACGCTTTCACCTACTACCACGGCATCGTCCACCACTATGCCCAGCGCCATGATGAAGCCAAAGGTGGTGAACTCGTTCAGCGACAGCCCTGCGTAATTTTCGCCCATGAAGAACAGGGTGCCGAAGAAGATGAACGGCAAGCCCATGGCCACCCAGAAGGCGACTCGCACGTTGAGAAACAACGCCAGCAATACGAATACCAGCACGATGCCCATGCCAGCATTACTGACCAGCAGGCGCAGCCGGTCGGTGATGCTTTCGCTGCTGTCCTGCCAACTGGTGAGTTCGACGCCTTGCGGCAACCTGCCGTCGGCGCGCCACTGGTCAACCACCTCAAGGGTTGCCGTGACGGTGTTGATGATATCGTCCTGCCCGGTGCTGACGACCTCGAGTCCGATACTGGGCTCATTGGCAAAGCGTGACAGCACGGCGGTGTTGTCATCGTAGGTATCACGAATGTTGGCGACATCGCCAAGCAGCAACTGGCGGCCGCTGCTGTCGTTGATCAAGGGCAGAGCGGCAAAGTCCTGTTGCAGGTAGGCCTGCTCGGACGCCTTGAGCTGCAGGTACAGGTTGTCGTTGCGCAGTACCGCGGTCGAGGTGCTGGAGGAGTTCTGATTGATTGCTTCTTGTACATCGCTGAGGGCCAAGCCGTATGCCTGTAGCCGTGCTTCGTTCACTTCGATGGACATCATCGGATCGAGCCAACCGTTGAGATTGACCTGGCTGATGTCGGGCTTGCTCAGCAAGTCTGAGCGCAACGCGTCGGCCAGACTTTGCAGGGTGTAGCGGTCTGCATCACCGTGCAGCTGCAGTGACAGAGCGTCTGATTCGCGCTGCGCTTTAGTGATGACCGGGTTATCGGCCTCACTCGGGAAGTTGGAAATGGCGTCGACCTCGGCCTTGACGTCGCGCATCAGGGTGTCGAGATCATAACCGGCCTGCATTTCCACGCTGACATTGGCACCGCTGCCATTGGCGGTGCTGGTAATGCTCTTGATGCCGATCACGTCTTCCAGAGCGTCCTCGATCTTGATCGCCAGGCCTTCCTCTGATTGGGTGGCCGAGCCACTGTCGTAGGTGACGGCGATGTTGATGCTGTCGGGCTTCATTGCCGGGAAGGCTTCCTTGCGCAGGTCGCCCACCGTCAGCATACCCAGCACTATGATCAGCAGCATCAGCAGGTTCGCGGCCACCGGATTGCGCGCGAACCAGCCAATGATGCCGCCTTTGTTCAACGAATCATTCATCGTTTGCCTCCTCCGGCAGCACCTGCATGCCATCCAGATAGCTGCTCAGCGGGTGCACCAGAATCTGTTGCGGTCTGTCCTGCAGGGTGGGCGGCGCGGCTATATAGATGGCCTCGGCGTCAGTAAACAGCGGCTGCACCGGCAGGCTTTGCAACGTCTGTTCCGGGCTGACGTACCAGATGTCACCGCGCTGACTGAGCGCCGAACTGGGCAACTTCCATAGCTGGTCGATGGCGCGGCCGGGAATCCGTGCCTCTACAAAGGTGCCAGGCAACAGCGCGGGTTCCTGCTGCAGCGGTTGCTCGACCGCGACGATCAGCGCGCGCTGCCGGGTGGTGGTATCCAGGCTCTGCTCCGCGCGCAACACCCTGGCCTGCCACTGCTGTTCGTTCTCCACATTGCGCAGGGTCACCTGCCAGTCGGCGGCGCGCATCTGGTCCAGTGTGGGTAGGCTGTCCCAGTCTTGGGCCGACAGCGCGATGGCTACCTCGACCCGGTCGGTACTCAACAGGCTGCCCACTTCGCTACCGCTTTGCAGAAAACTGCCTGGCGCCGTGCTACGGGCGGTGATCAGTGCATCGAAGGGCGCGCTGATTCGAGTCTGTGCCAGATCGTAGCGAGCGCTGGCAACGCTGGCTTTGGCGTTGTCCAGCGCCGCTTGCGCGGCGTTCAGCTGCGGCTTGCGCAGCACCAGATCGGAGGCGGGCTCGTCGCCAAGCCCCGATGCCTGCCACTCGCCCTTGGCCTGCAGGCCCTCACGCACCTCTTGCAGCAGCGTCAGTTCGGCATTGGCGAGATTCTCTTCAGCACTGGCGAGCGCCGCGCGGTAGCCGCTGTCCTCTAGTTCAAGCAGCACCGTACCCTTGCTTACTAAATTGCCTACCGCGAAGCTGTCGAAGACCAGCTCTACCCGGCCGCCCACCTGCGTGCTCAGGGGTAGCTCGAAGCGCGCGGTGGCGACACCGTGGCCCAGCAACTGCGCCTGGTAGCGGCCGGGCTCCGCGCGCATTACTTGCACGCTGGGCGCGATACCCTGCTCGGCGGACAGCGGCACCTGGCGGCTGGCCTCATAGACTTCGCCGCGCCAATGGTTGTACAGCACCACGATCATCACGCTGAGCAGCGCGGCAATAAAAAAGAACAGGGTTTTGTTGCGGCGCATCATTGGTCAGCTCCGAGGCCCAGCGCCAGACCCAGCACAATGCGGTTGGTCAAGCGGTTGTAGATGAGAGTGTCGAGTTGTGCTTCGAGGTCGTAGGTCTGTTGTTGCACGCTCAGTAGCTCCAATACCGTTGCGGTGCCGTTGCGATAGCGTTGCTGGTATTGGCTCAGATTGTTCTGCTGGCGCGTCAGGGCATCCTCAATGTGCAGCTGCTGCTGGGCCAGGCTGCGTTCCTGGCCCAGGGCGTCTTCCACTTCAGTCACTGCGTTGAGCAGCATGTCGCGGTAAGCCTGATAGCTTTGCGCGGTGGTCAGTTCTGCAATTTCAGCTGCGGCACGCAGTTGGCCACCCTGATACAGCGGCGCGGTAAGCTGGCCCAGCAGCGACCACACAGGATCGCTCAGCAGGGCTTGCGCGGGCGAGCTGGCCACGTTCTGCAAGGTGGCCTGCAGGCTGATGCTGGGCAGCATGTCCTTGTAGGCCACCTGGGTGCGCAGGTCGTTGGCTTGAATCTCCAGCCAGGCGGCCTGTAGATCGGGACGGCGTGCCAGTGTCTGTTCAGGCAGCGCGGCCAGCGGTGCGATTATGCCGGGGTAACCCTCGGGCACGGCGACGGTGATCGGCGTGCTGCTACCCAGCAGGGTCTGCAGGCTGCGTTGTTGCTGGGCCAGCACCTCTCGGTTGGCACTCAGGGTGGCGCGGCTGCTGGCGGCGGAGCTGCGCGCACTGTCGAGATCTTCGAGACTACCCAAGCCGCTGCTATAACGCTGCATGATGAAGGTTTCGTTGCGCTCCAGCGTTGCAAGGCGGCGCTCTTCTATGTCGATGGCATGCTGTTGGGCAATTAACCCCAGCCAGCTGCGAATGACTTCGCTGGCCAAGGTATCGCGCGCGGCCTGGTATAGGGCCTGTTGTTGGGCAACGTCCTTGCCGGCGGCGGCGACGTTGTCAGCGATTTGCTGCCACAAATCGAGTTGCCAACTGAGGTTGAGCGAGCCGGTGTAGCTGCTGTCGTCGTCCTGCGTATTGCTGCCGGCAAACCCGGCTTCGACCGCCGGCAGGCGTGTGCCATTGATGCGGGTCTGCTCGGCCTGGCGTATCTGCAGGGTCAGCAGTGTCTGGTGTAGGTCGGGGTTGCTGGCCAATGCCTGGTTGATCAACTGCCTGAGCTGGGGCGCGTCGACCAACATCAAGAGTGTGGCTGCCTCTTGCGCTTGTGTCTGGCCTGACCAGGCCGGCAGTTGTTGCAGCTCAGTGTCGCGCTGCTGCTGATAATCCTCCACGCGCGGCGCCTGGTTGGCGCAGGCGCCAAGTAGCAGGCAGCAACTGATAATAAGGGTACGAGGCAGGTAATACTTGGCCACTGAAACGGCCCTCCAGCTCAAAATAGGTGACGCCGGGGTTGGCGTTATCTTGGCTGGCAGTGTGGCGGGCGAGGGGTTAACGCGAGGTTAAGGCAGATAATGAAACAGGGGGGAGCCTTTTTTTTGATATCCAGGCCTCTGAAGCGCGGGCCAACCGCTTGGCTGGCCCGGTCACAGCAGGTCAGTCGATATCATCCAGCGTGAAGGTGACGTCGCGCTTTGAAATATCTACATCCCAGAGCGTGTAGGTGTCGCCGTCTTCATCTTCGGCGCGAATGTCGTACACCGAGCCTTTGGCCTTGCGTATGTTCACGCGCACGGTATGGCCGTCGGGCAGAATGTCATCATCCAGAACATCTTCCTCCCAATCGCTGGCGTGGGCTGGGCTGACATACAGGTAATGGATATCAAAGCCGGTGTCGTTGGTCACTTCCACGTAACCGTTAAACGCGGCGGCGGTGGTGCTGAACAGGCAGCCGATGGCCAGCAGTGCAAGTGCGCGTGTGAGCATGTTCGATTTTCCTGGCGGTATGGATAACAGCACCCGCTGGCTGCTCAGCGTTGCCGAGGCGGTGTGGATCAGGCGCCTTGGTGGCATGGGCACGTGCAGAGTGTGGTGGTGCGCGCTGCGTGATTGCAAAACGCCAATGATGTTAGTGAGGCGTGCGTTTGCCGGGCAATACCCTGTTCAGGGTATTGCCCGGCAAACAACTAGTTGCGGCTGATCCGTTGTGTCAGCAGGGTACCCCATGGGGTCTGCGGTGCGACCTGCCACACTTGCGTATGAAGCCACTGCAGTGATTTGGCATCGCTGGCCAGCAGGTTGCGCTCGGCGGTGGACAGCCTGGCGGGGCCCTCGTGCAGGCAGCGCTGGGCAAGCAGCTCCAACTCGCTCTGCTGCCGACGGGCGCGGGGCGAATGGGCCAGGCGTGTCTGCAGCTGGTTTATCTGCGGATGCACTATTGCTTCGATGAAGGCGGTTTGTTGCTCTGCGGCCAACAGGGTGCTGGGTGTCTCTAGGTCATCTAGCAGGGCGCTGCCGCTAGCTTCTTCGGGAATCTGCAGCCAGTGACGGCGCATCAGTCCTTCGCCCCAACTGACCTTGCTCAGTAGCACGAAGATAGGCGCGGCCAGTACCAGAGGCAGGGCAACGGGCAGTGACCAGAGAAAGAACATGGGCTCCAGCCACCAGGCAAAACCGGCCCAGGCGAGGGCCATCAAGCTGCCGATCCCCTGATTCACTGCGGCTGCCAGCCAACTGGTTTCGCCGCTGCGATTTTGCCCCGCCCAACGCAGGTTGACGTTGAACAGGGCCTCCAGCACGTAGCGGCAGTGCGACAGCATACGGATGGGTGCCAGCAGGGCGGATATCAGCATCTCCAGTAACACACTGAAAAACAGTTTTATGCCGCCACCAAAGGCTTTTCTACGCCCGCGTAACAGCACATCGGCGATGGCCAGAAACTTCGGCAGAAACAGTAGTGTGAGGGTAATGCTGACCATCCAGACGGCACGCTGCGGGTGCCATTCCGGCCACAGCGGGAACAGCTGATTCTGCTCTGGAAAATAGTTGATCGGCCAGAGAATCAAGCGCGCGACCTCAATAGTGGTCAGCACCAGGAAGGTGAACCACAAGGGCGAAGCAACGTAGCCCATGATGCCGTTCAGGAAGGCCATGCGATGGGCCAGGCGCAGCCGGCGGCTGAACAGCATCAGCCAGAGGTGCTGCAGGTTGCCCTTGGCCCAGCGGCGGTCACGGGTCAGTTCATCCGAGAGGGTGGGTGGGGATTCTTCATAGCTTTGGGTCAGCTCTGGCTCCAGCCAGACTTCCAGCCCCGCTCGGCCCATGTAGGCCGCCTCGGCAAAGTCATGGCTGAGCACCGGGCCCTTGAACAACCCCCATCCCGGCAATTTGCGCAGACCGCAATGCTGCATGAAAGGCTGCACGCGCAAGATGGCGTTGTGTCCCCAGAAGGCGGCGTGGCCCAACTGGATGGCCGCCAAGCCGGTGGTGAACAGCGGGCCATACAGCTGGTTGGAAAACTGCTGTAGGCGGGCAAACAGCGAGCGACCGTTGAGCAAGCTAGGGCTGGATTGCAGGATTCCCACCTGCGGGTGGCGTTGCATCAATTGCACCATGCGTACCAGCGTATCGCCGGCCATCAGGCTATCGGCATCCAGTACCACCATGTAGTCATAGGCTTTACCCCAGCGGCGCAGAAAGTCGCCGATGTTGCCGCTCTTGTAATTCAGATTCAGCGGGCGGCGCCGGTAAAACAGCTGGTTCTGCAAGCCCAGCTCCTCGCGCAACGCTTGCCAGGCGGCCTGCTCGGCCAGCCAGACATCGGGGTCGCGGCTGTCGGAAAGAATGAAAAAGTCGAAGTGAGCCAGTGTGCCGGTGCGCTGCAGGCTGAGTATTACAGACTTGAGCCCCTGCAGGCTGCGGCCGACCGGCTCATGATAGATGGGCATGACGACGGCGGTACGGCCCAGCGGGGTGTTGTTCAGCGTGGCTGCGTCCTGCTGGCGCAGCAAGCTGCGTGGGTCACCGCCCGCACGGCGCAGGCAAAAACCGATCAAGCCGATCCAGAAGCCTACGCTGATCCAGGCAAAGAGCAGGGCAAAGACTGCAGCCATGCTGGCTTCCACCAGGTTGCCCCCGTGATAGGGCAACACCGACAGCATGAAGTAGGTGGCGGTCAGCGTTTGCATCAGCACCGCCAAGGCCAGCAGGCCGCGGCGTATCGTGGCCGCCAGGCGCCAGGGTGGTCGGCGTTGCAATATCTCAGGGGGCAGTTCAGCGGGACGGTTCATCAGTAATCACCGTAACGCATGCTGCCACGGCGCAGGGGCGGCCAGGCGCTGGATATGGGGGCGGCGGGCGGCAAGGCTGCTTGCATCGCCTGGAGGCAGTAAGGCAATTGTTGCTCGGCGGGTTTTTCCAGAGCGCGAGTGACAATGACCAATGCCTGCTGCTGGGTGGTGGCATCCAGCGCCAAGCCGCTCCACTGCCAGTAGGCCAACACGCGTTGCAGCAGAAGTTCGCTGGAAGCTTGCGTCATGGCGAGGCCTATTCGTCGCCGCCAAGCAGCGGATCATTGGCGGGTAGCTCGTATTGCCAAGTCTCTGTCAGCGTCTGCTCTTCGTCTTTCAGGAAGGCGCGCAGAGCGAGCGGGCGATCAGCGGCCGGACGGGCCAGAATCGAAAGGCGCCAGCGCTTGAGCGGTGCCACGTACTCGACAAACTGCTCAATCAGTTCACCGTCTTGTTGCATGCTGACCTCACCGACCACCGGAGCACCGGCTTTCAGCTTGTCGAGTGGGCCGCCAGCGAAGTCGATAAGCACACGAACGGCGCCTTCTTCATTGCCTCCGCCCACACGCATGCCGTCACCGAGGAAGCTCTCCTGGGTGCTGCCCAGGGGGGATCGGGTAATACCGGGGTCACCAAAACGCACACTGTAGTTGTAGGTCAGCATCTGACCCTGTTCCACGGCCGCCTGGGGTTGCCAGAAGGCGACGATGTTGTCGTTGGTTTCATCCGGGGTGGGAATCTGCACCAGCACCACGTTGCCTTTGCCCCAATCGCCCTCGGGCGCAACCCAGGCGCTGGGGCGCCCGTCGTATCGGGCTTCCAGGTCCATGTAGTTGTGGAACTCGGTATCGCGCTGCAACAGGCCGAAGCCGCGCAGGTTCTGGGTGGCGAAGTAGTCCATCTGCAATGTCTGCGGATTGCGCAATGGGCGCCACAGCCATTCGTCGGAGGGGCTGTCATGAATCAAGAGACCATCCGAATCGTGAACCTGAGGGCGCCACTCGCCGCGCGGCCGATGGGTATTCTCGCCGTAA
>Ga0105357_10000161_pt1 | contig 32583 bp, 33 predicted proteins | sample GOMGulsemesocosm_4_FD_83660 | JGI IMG/M metagenome (GOLD analysis project Ga0105357, IMG submission 83660) | Methane-oxidizing microbial communities from mesocosms in the Gulf of Mexico - GOM15B Gulf of Mexico | ecosystem: Environmental > Aquatic > Marine > Cold seeps | place: USA: Gulf of...
ATTTCTAGTATTAATATATCAAAAGATAATACAAGTATTGAAGAAAGTATGAATACTTTTATTGGAAAATATAATGAATTAGTAGCATTAGTAGATAGTGAAGTATATTCTGCAGATTCTGATATTGCTGATAAAGCTGCATTAAAAGATATTGTAAATCAAATAAAAGATAAATTGTTTGGATCTTATGGTGCAGACTCAGATAAATCAATATTTAGTTTTGGATTTGAATTAAATAAAGATGGTTCTCTTTCTTTAGATTCGGAAATATTTAATACAGCTTTAGATGATGACCTTGATACTTTAAAAGATTTATTTATTGGTAGTGCAGAAGCTAAAGGTTTAGGTACTCAAATAAAAGAGCTAATAGATGATATGGGCTTTTCTGATGGTGTTATTGGTCTGTATGAGTCATCATTACAAGAAAGAGAAGATACTCTAAATGATGATAAAGAAACGGCGGAAGAAGCACTAAATGATAAATATACTGCCTTAGCAGCGCAGTTTGGGTCTTATTCTGCAATAATTACACAATATGAGTCATCTTTTTCTGGGTTATCATTAATGATAGAACAATCAACTGCAAAATAAGAATAAAAAATTATTTTATTCTTATCGTAAAGATATTTAAGTAAATATATAATATACTGTTAAAATAATACTATTAAATGGAGTCCTAAATACATGGGAATAGAAGCCTATAACCAACAAAATGCAGTGTCAGATGATCCTTATGCTTTAATACTAAAGCTTTATGAAGGAGTTATTAAATACTTATCTTTTGTAAAAAGTGCAATTGAAGATGAGAATATTGAAGCTAAGTTCACATACATAAATAAGGCAATTGCAATATTTGATGAATTAAGAAATGTTCTTGATTTTGATGGTGGTGAAGTTGCTTATTATTTAGATGGATTATACCTATATCAAATAGAAACATTGTTTTCTGCTGGAGTTGATGATAATGTTAGCTCTATAAATCAAGTAATAAAAGTTACTCAAGGATTAATAGACGCATGGAAAGACGAAACTGGTCTGTAAAAGCTCTACAAGAATTAATATATATTGATTCTTTAGATTCTAATGAAAAGGCTGATTCTTTAGTTAGATGGCATACTAAATATCTTGAAGATAATAAAATTGAAGATTTTAATTTAGAACTAAGTGACTTAAAATATCTAGAAGAACTTTTTTTTAAAAATATAAATTTTTTAAATAAACATAAAGAAGATACACGATTAGAACTTATTAAAATGAAAAAAATGAAGAGGTTTTTAAAACATTAAATCTTTTAAATTAATCTCTTTTTCTTTTATATAAGCACGTATATTTTTAGGCACTTTATTTATTCTACAACTCTCTTTAAACTTTTTATCCATAATTTTATTTGATTTAGGACTTATCCAAATAAAATCTTTTTCTATAGATATACAAATTTTATTTGATATTGTAATTTTCTTTTGTTTTATGATTTCTTTTCTTTGTGCATATGAAAGAAGAGTACCCCTTCTCTTTACAGATAAATCAATAACTCTAATATTTAAATTATCATCTTTTAAATTTTTGAAAATTTCTAGTTCAGATATTTTTACTAAAGTACCAGATGAAATATTTAAAGAATTAATATCTTTTTGTAAATAATCAAATGAATTCTTTACCCCTTCTTTATATTCATTTAAAAATCTATCTGAGAAATTATGTCTAAAATAATTCCTTTTATACTTCTCATCATAATTACTTTGATCTATAAAATATTTGATATTATTTTCTTCAAGAAAGTCTTTTAATTCATCTTTAGAAGTATTAAGTAAAGGTTTGTGTACTCTATACAAGCCAGTATCTTCAATCTCTTTTAATCCAATTAGTTCTATTAATCCAGCACCTTTACTAAGTTGCATTAGAAACCATTCAAGCTTATCGTTTAATTGGTGTGCTGTTATTAGAGTATTATATAAGTGTTCTCTTATAATTTCTTTAAAAAACTTATGCCTTATATCTCTAGCAATTTTTTCAAAGTTTGATTCTGATTTAAGTTTAACTTCTTTGTAAAAAATATTTTTCTTATATTTTTTAGCTAAATCTTTTGCATATTGAAGTTCTTCTATTGATTCTTCTCTTGTATTATAATTAACTATAGCAATATCAAAATCAATATTTTCTTTTAGTAGTAGAAAGAATAGTGCTGTTGAATCAATACCAGCTGAAAAAGCTAGTAAGTTTTTTGATTCTTTTATTGCACTAAAATCTAAGTTCATTAATTTATTTAATTACTGTTGCAAGTAATTTATCTCCAGATAATTCAGTGATTTTTACTGTGTAAATTTTCCCAAATTCAAGTTGTTTTGGATCATTTTCATTATAAAGTTCATTATCATTAATATAAATTTCTCCATCAATATCAGGAGCCCAAAGAACTTTTCTAGCACTTAGTAAAAACTCATGTTCTTCACTCTCTCCATCAATATAAACATCAAAAGTTTTTCCAACTTCATCTTCTAGTGATTCTTGAGTCGTCTGAGCAATTATTTCACCAATTTCATCAGCTCTATTATCTATAGTTTCTTGATCAATTAACATATCTGACTTAGCTGCTGCTGTTCCTTCTTCTGTTGAATAAGAGAATACATTTGCTCTATCGAATTTATAATCTTGAATATATTTACATAATGCTTCATGATCTTCTTTTGTTTCACCAGGGTGACCTGCAATAAATGTTGTTCTTACAAAAGAGTTTGGTTTTGATTTCATATGATCCATTAATTCAATTAACTTTTCAACGCCTTTTCCTCTTTTCATAATCTTAAGCATTGAAGGAGTTATATGTTGAAGTGGCATATCAAAATAGTTTTGGAATATTTTAGAATCAGCAATTTTATCAATTAAATCTAATGTTGTAGTTGATGGATATAGATATAAAATTCTAGCAGTATTAACACCTTTAATTTCATCTACTTGTGAAATTAATTGTTCTAATCCATCTTTTTGACCTAAGTCTCTTAAAAATGACGATGAATCTTGTGAAATAAAAGTAAAGTCAGAATATCCTTTTGACACTAAAGAAGTAACTTCTTTTACAAGTGAAACAAGAGTTCTAGAGTGTAGTTTACCTTTAAAGCTTGGAATTGCACAGAATGAACATGCTTGGTTACATCCTTCACTTAATTTTACATAAGCATGATATGAAGAACCAGTTATTACTCTTTCATTTTTATCAGAAGCTAAAAATACTTGATTAGTAAAAGCACTTCTTTTATCATTTACAAGTTCATCAATTCTATCATAATCACCAACACCTGTAAAAATATCAACTTCAGGAATTTCATTTTGTAATTCTTCTTGATATCTTTGTGTTAAACAACCTGCAACAACAAGTACAGATTCTTCTTTTCGTTGATCATGTAAGTCTAAAATAGTATTAATACTTTCTTCTTTTGCAGAGTCAATAAATCCACATGTATTAACTATTAATACATCTGCTGTTGTCGCATCATCACTTATTTTATACTCTTTTAGTTTTCCTAACATTATTTCAGAATCAACTAAATTTTTTGTACATCCTAGAGATACTAAATGTAAAGATTTTTCAGGATTTTGTGTTGTAAATTTCATATGAAGTTGTTGCCTTAGTTTTTATGCAATTTTAACATAAAACTTATAATATTGTATGAAAAATAAGAAATTGAGAGATTCCATTTCTTATTTTGAAGAATTATTTTGCCTTGATACCTTAAATTTATAGCCAAAGATTATCTAATAATCTAGTATTTCCAAATCTTGCAACAATTAATACAATTGTATTTTTTAGTTCAATTGTATTAATTTCGTTAAATTCTCTATCTACTATTGCTACATATTCTACATCTAAAGACTTCATTATTTCTAATATTTTATTTTTTACAATACGTGTACTAATTTCCCCACTTGCAATTAATGCTCCAGCAGTATATAAAGATTTTGAAATTAATAAAGATTCTTCTCTTTGCTTTTTAGTTAAATATATATTCCTTGAACTAAGTGCTAATCCATCTACTTCTCTTACTATTTCACATGGTATTATATTAACTGGAATAAATAAATCTTTAACCATTTGAGTTATTAATGAAAGTTGTTGAGCATCTTTTTTACCAAAATATGCATTTGTAGCTTGTGTAATTGAAAATAGTTTTAATACTACTTGCAATACTCCATCAAAATGTCCAGGTCTTGTAAGTCCTTCAAGGATATAGCTTTTATTTGGTGCTTTAATTAAAATTTCTTCTTTTGAATACATAGTAGAAATTTCAGGCATAAATAAATAATCAACTTTGCAAAGTTCACATATTTTTTTATCTGCTTCATCTTTTCTTGGATATGCATCTAAATCTTCACCAGGAAGAAATTGAGTTGGGTTTACAAAAATTGAAACAATAACAATTTCATTTTTTTCTCTAGCTTGTTTTATAAGTGAAATATGTCCATCATGCAAAGCACCCATAGTTGGTACAAATCCAACATTAGAAGTTATATTTTTCCTTATATTTTGAAGTTCCTCTATAGTTTTTAATATTTTCAACAGGCATCCTTATTTTAGAATTGGAATTATATCAATTTTGAGTTTTACTTTCAATATTTTTTAATATACCTATTCCTATATATCCAAAACCTATTTCTACAATACAAAATATTTGACTAAGTAAACTAATAAATTCTGAAGTTAAAAATATAGATAATAATAGTAATAAAATAGAAGTAGCAATTAGTATTTTTGCATGAATATTATAAGTATTAGAGTTGGTAAGAAAAGAGAGTGTCAAAGAAAATATGCCAATTAAAAAAATCCATAAAATATAAATAAAATTATATTCATTTATTTGAAGGGATAAAATACTAAAGATACTTAAAAATATAAAGATACTAATAGTTATTTTAAAAATCAATATTTGCATAGGGGTAAAACTAGTAATTCCTTGTAATTGATTTTGTTTTTTTGTTAATTTATAATCAATAATAAGTCCAAAAGAAATAGATACTACAATAAAAATAATACCTAAAATTAAAGAAAAAGTTAAGAGATATTGTGCAAAAGTAAATAAAAAACTTGCAATTATTCCCCAAATAATTAGAGCCCTATAATCATAGGGAATAAGCTCTTTATTTTCCATCATAATTTGGATTTAATTTAAGTAGTACTAAATCAGCAATTATATTTCCAATTAATGTTAGGAATGCTCCAATTATTAATATTCCCATGATTACTGGATAATCATGACTTAATGCACTTTGGAAAAATAATAAGCCCATTCCATCGATTGAAAAAATTGTTTCAAGTATTACAGAACCTCCAATAATTCCTGGAAGTGAAAGTCCAAGAAGTGTAATAACAGGTGGATATAAATTTGGTAATATATAATATCGCAAGATTTGTTTATTATTTAATCCTCTTGAACGTGCGAAAAATATGTAATCAGATTTAAGTATTTCAATTGTAAGTGAACGTATATATAAAGTTAAACTTCCAATTCCTCCAAAAACAATGATTGTAATTGGTAAAATTAAATGCCATGCATAATCTAAATAGTAAGATAAACTCCCATCATCAGGTACTGAATGTAATCCTGCAATTGGTAAAATTTCATAAGTTATTGAAAATACTAAAACTCCTAAAAGTGCCAGGTAAAAAGAGGGCATTGAAAAGCTTATAAGTGATAATTGTCCTACAAACTTATCAAAAAAATTGTTTTTATTTAATGCTGCTTTAATTCCTAAATATAAAGATAATATAAATATTAAAAACATTGATATTATATTAATAATTAAAGTTATAGGTATTCTTGTTAATATCTCATCTTTAACCATAGAACCACTTGCAAATGATATCCCAAAATCTAATTGAATTATTGCTATAATCCATGAATAAAATTGCATATATAAAGGTTTGTCTAATCCATAGATTGCTTTTAATTGTGCTACTGATTCTTCAGTAATATTTGGATTTAATGCACCACTTGCAAAAAAAGAGTTTGGAGCTAAATTAATTGCCAAAAAAGATATAAGACTAATAATAAAAAGCATGATGATAAGATATAATATTTTATTCAATAATAATTTCATAAATTAATTATACATAAGATAGGTTTAAAATGACAGGTATAGATATCACTTCAGTAAATAGAATTAAAAGAATGTATGAAAAGTTTGGTAGACGTGCTTATGAGAAATTTTTAAGTGAAGATGAAATAGCATTAATTAAAAGACCTGAAACAGCAGCTGGTTTTTGGGCTGCTAAAGAGGCTGCTAGTAAAGCAATAGGTACTGGAATTGGAGTTGATTGTTCTTTCCATGATATTAAGATATCAAAAACGCAAAAAGGTGCTCCTAAACTAAAGTATAAGAAAAAGGTAAGAAAAAAGTTTAAAATTAAAGAGTCTCATGTTTCAATAACGCATGATGAAGGCTTTGCAATAGCAGTTGTTCATAATATTTTACAAGGATAATTACTTTCTAATAAGATATCTTTCTAGTATAATTTTAGCCGCAATAGAGTCAATTCTTCCGTCTCTTTTGTATTTAATTTCACCTTTAATTAAATTTTCTGCTTCAACTGAACTCATATTCTCTTCTTGAAATTCATATGGAATTTTAAGTTCTAAAAGTGTTACAAAATGTTTTATTCTTTTCTGCATATCTTCACTTGAACTAGGAAAGCCTACTATTAGTTTTTTAATCTCCCACTCTTTTAAAAAAGTATTTACATCACTCGCTGCTTGATTTCGATTTTTTCTTAAAATTGGATCTTTTGGCGTTACAATATTTGAACCAACACAAATAGCAACACCAATTCTTTTAAGTCCTACATCTATGGAAGCTAGACTCAAGAAATCACCTCATTAGCAACATCAAATTTATTAGCTGTCATTAAGTGTACTTTTGGATGTATCTTTTTTATTTCTCTAAATATATCTTGACTTAATTGCATTCCAACTTTATACTCTTCTTCACTAGATATTTTATGTGCACTTTCAAGTTTATCAATCCATTTTTGAGGTACATGAATTCCGGGAACTTGAGCTGATAAGAATAATGCAGTTCTTAATTTTGTAATGGGGAATAATCCAAAGATTAATTGAGACTTCTTCTTATCACCTTCAGCATCAATTTTTGCTTTGTCAAATGTTTCAAGTAATTTTTTCGCATTCTCTATATCAAATACTGGCTGAGAAATAATCCCTAAAGAACCATTTTGTATTTTATTATGCATTTTTTTTTCTAGTGATGAAAAGTTTTTTGCATAAGAATTTACAACTGAAAAAGGAAATATTTGTTTTGGCTCAATTTTAAAAGGATGCCCAGCAAAATCCATTCCATAATTAAATGATTTTATTATCTTTAATAGCATCGATGAATTTGCTTCAAATACACCTTTAGCATGCGGTTGATCACTCATTTTTGCAGGATCTCCTGTTAAGGCCAAAATAGCTCTTACATTAAAATCATTAGCGCCTAATAAGTCTGATTGTAAAGCAATTTTATTTCTGTCTCTCATGCTCATAGTTGCAATAACAGGTTTGTTAAATTCCATTTGTAATTTAAGTGATGCAAATAGTGCGTTGTATTTTAGCTTTGCAAGTGGGTTATCTGTACAAGAAAAACCATCTACTTTGTTTTGTAACTTAAATTTTTTAATTCTTTCTATAATATTATGCATAGAAGGTTCATGTTGTGGTGTTGTTTCTAATGTTAAATATTCATCTTCTTGAAGTTTTTGTAGTAGTGTTTCAAACATAGTGAAAAACAATCCTTTTAGTATATTTAGTTTAATTTAGATAATATTATATCCTTAAAAGACTAAAACTAGGGAAAATTAATGAAATTAGCTGTTTTTGATTTTGATTCAACACTTATGGATGGAGAGACTATTGACTTTCTCGCAGATGAATTAGGAATAGGACAAGAAGTTGCATATATTACTGAAGAAGCGATGTCTGGAAGATTAGATTTTTTTGAATCTTTAACTACAAGAGTATCATTGCTAAAAGGTTTGGAGTATAAAAAGGCTGTCGAAATTTGTAAAGATTTACCTTTAATGCCAGGAGCTAATGAGCTTATTCCTGAACTTCAAAAAAGAGGATACAAAGTTGTATGTTTTTCTGGTGGATTTAGAATTGGTACAAGCCCAGCAAAAGATTTATTAGGATTAGATGCTGATTTTTCAAATGTATTACATGAAAAAGATGGTGTATTAACAGGCCTTGTTGGTGGAGATATGATGTTTGGTCATTCAAAAGGTGATATGATTCAAAGGCTACAGTCTTTATTAGGTGTTACAAAAGCTGATACTTTAGTATGTGGTGATGGAGCTAATGACTTATCTATGTTTGCACACGCTGATACAAGAATTGCATTTTGTGCAAGAGATGTATTGAAAAAAGAAGCAAATATTATTATAGATGAAAAAGATTTAACAAAAATCTTAGAAAAAATATAAGGAATAAACAGATGAGTTTAAAAGAAAATATTAATTACTCTTTATGGTGTGATTTTATAGAAAGAGATTTTTTAGAGAATAGATTTCAAGAAATAATTAATGATGAAATTATTCAAGGTGCAACTTCAAATCCTGCAATTTTTGAATCTTCAATTTCAAATTCGGTTGCATATAAACAACAGCTTGATATGTTACAAGCAAATAATGCAAAGACTATTTATGAAGAACTAGCACTTAAAGATATTAAAAGAGCAGCAGAATTACTTTCTGCTTTACATAAAAAAGATGCTGATGATGGATTTATCTCAATTGAAGTAGATCCTTTGTTATGTGATGATGCACAAGGTACAATTGATGAAGGATTAAGACTATATTCATCAATCAATGCAGATAATGTAATGATTAAAGTTCCTGCAACGGAAGCTGGATATATTGCAATGAGAGAATTAACTTCAAAAGGTATTCATGTAAATGCTACTTTAATCTTTTCTCCTGAACAAGCTATTAAATGTGCACAAGCATTAGATGAAGGTATTAAAGATTCTAATAAAGATATAAAAGCAGTAGTTTCTGTTTTCGTTTCTAGATTTGATAGAATGTGTGATGGTGAGTTTATAACAAAAAGTTTAGAAACTTCTAAGCTAGGTATTATAAACGCAACTAAATGTTATCATGAGATTAATAAGTTTGGAAATACAAATATTAGAACATTATTTGCAAGTACTGGTGTTAAGGGAAACGAATTAACTCCTAGTTATTATATTGATGGTTTAATCTATCCAAACTCTGTAAATACTGCTCCTCTTTCTACTATTGAAGATTGGTTTAAAGATGGAGTAAAAGAAGAGACAGAAATTATGAGTGAAGAAAAATGTAACGAATATTTTGATCTATTAAAAGAGAAGAATGTAAATATGAATAAAATATATAATGATCTTTTAACTCAAGGATTAGATGCATTTAAGGTTTCATTTAAAGATTTATTATCAAAATTAATTAACTAAGTTAATATAATTATTACAAGTTAATAACAAGAATATCTAAATTGATTAAGATATTTTTGGATAATATTTAAAAAATACAAGAAAAAAGGCAAAAAATGAAGAAGTGGGAACCAAATAGTTGGAGAGATTTTCCAATAAAACAACAACCAACTTATACAGACTTAGATAAGTTAAAAAAAGTTGAAAAAGAGTTAGGGTCTTATCCTCCACTTATTTTTGCAGGGGAAGCTTTAAATTTAAAGAATCAATTAGCTGATGTAGTAAATGGTAAAGCTTTTTTACTTCAAGGTGGAGATTGTGCTGAGTCTTTTACTTCATTTAATGCAAATAATATAAAGAATTTATTTAAAGTTATGATGCAAATGTCTGTTGTTTTAACATTTTCAGGAGGTTGTCCTATTGTTAAGGTTGGCCGACTTGCAGGACAATTTGCAAAACCTAGATCTTCAGATTTTGAAGAGATAAATGGAATTTCTTTACCTTCTTATAGAGGGGATATAATTAATGATATTGAATTTTCTGAAAAATCAAGAAATCCTAAATCAAAAAGACTTTTAAAAGCTTACAATCAAAGTGCCGCAACAATGAACTTATTAAGAGCTTTTTCTCGTGGTGGTATGGCTGACTTAAATCAAGTGCATTTATGGAATACAGATTTTGTAAATGATCATACTTTAGGTGAAAAATATGATGAGGTATCTCAGAAGATTACTGAAGCACTTAATTTTATGAAAGCATGTGGAATTACAAGTCAAACAACACCAAATTTAGCACAAACAACTCTATTTACTTCTCATGAAGCATTGTTATTAAACTATGAACAGGCGTTAACTAGAAGAGATTCAATTTCAGGTGATTGGTATAATTGTGCAGCTCATATGTTATGGATTGGTGATAGAACAAGAGATTTAAAAGATGCACATATTGAATACTTTAGAGGTATTAAAAATCCTATTGGATGTAAAGTAGGTCCATCAATGAAAGAAGATGAATTAATTCAATTAATTGATACTTTAAATCCTGAGAATGAAGCTGGTAGACTTAATTTAATTGTACGAATGGGTGCAAATAAAATAGGTGATTTTTATCCTAAATTACTTGAAAGAGTAAAAAGCGAAGGTAAAAATGTATTATGGTCAAGTGATCCAATGCATGGTAATACTATTAAAGCTGATAATGGTTATAAAACAAGAGATTTTGAAGCTATATTATCTGAAGTTAAGCAGTTCTTCCAAATTCACAGAGCCGAAGGTACATATGCTGGAGGAATCCATCTAGAAATGACTGGTCAAGATGTTACAGAATGTACAGGAAGTGCAAGTTCAGCAGTTACTACTGAGGGCTTAGCATCTAGATATCATACTCAATGTGATCCAAGGTTAAATGCTGATCAAGCACTTGAATTATCATTTATGATTGCTGATACATTAAAAGAAGCTAGAAAAGATTTAATTATCTAATCATATAAATTAAATTTTAGACATAAAAAAGGGGATAGTTAAAAAACTATCCCCTTTTTTTATAGCTAGTAGTATTATTTACAAAAAAGTTTCTTTATAAATAACTTCATTAAAAGCTACTAATACTTTTCCATTATAATCTATTAAGGGTCTTTTTAAAAGCATTGGCTCTTTTTTTAACCATTCTGCTTTTCCCTCATCGTCTAAATTTAACTCTTTTAATTTTAAAGTTCTATATTTAGTTCCTCTTGCATTAAAAAGTAAATTTATATCTGATCTTTCTACCCATGATTCTATTAGATCTGAAGCTGGTAATTCTTTTTTAAAATCAAAGAATTCAACTTCTATTTCGTTGTCCTTAAAAAACCTTAAGGCTTTTCTAACAGAATCTCAGGTTTTTATTCCATAAACCTTAAACATTTTTTCTTCCTATTCTATAATTTTTGGTACTACAAAGTAGCCATCTTCACTTTTTGGAGCATGTTTTAAAATGTGATTAGATAGTTCTAAATCTTGTTTTGCCTCATCTTCTCTTAATGGAGTTCCACCCTCAATAGTACTAAATGTAGCTTCAATATTTGATACATCTATTTCTTTTAGGTTTTCAACAAAGTTAATAATATCAGCAAGTTCTGCTTTTAAGTTCTCTTTTTTTGACTCATCAATCTCTAAACTAGATAGTTTAGATAGCTTAGCAATTAGGTTATCATCAACAGTCATATTTATCCTTATGATTTTATATAATAAGGATGAATTTTACCATAAAAATAGTTTGTAGTGTATTAAGAAAAAGATTAATAAGAAATCATAATAATAATTATTATAAAAAAAATTATTAAAATAATGTTATATAACATACTAAGCTATATTTAAGTTTATCTGTGTCACAATTATCTTAAGAAAAGAATTAAAATGCCAAACTTACTGTGAGGTAGGGACGGAAAGCCACGGGTCTTGTTGAAGATAGCCGGGTTGTGACTAACTTATAAAAGTTCATTGCGACTATTCAATCAACAGAAAATTATTTATTATGAAAATACTTATTAAGGAGTATATTATGTTAAGTTTTTTAAAAAGAAGATTAGGAAATGATAAAGGTGCTATGGATAAAATTATTGTAACTTTATTATTAGTTATTGTTGGTGTTGGTGCAGTTGTTGGATTAAGTACTTGGGTTGAGACTGAAACGACTAAAGTTAAGGCTGCGGCAGTAACAGAAATTGAAAAAGTAACAGGAGAATAAAAAGTAGATTTCTCTACTTTTTTATTATCTTTGCCCAAAAGGCAATTATATGTTTACAATAAGTTTTTATATATTTTCTTTATTCTTATCATATACAGATTTTAAAAGATTTGTTGTTCCTAATACTATTGTAATTGCAATGACTATTATGATGCTTTCATTTGGATATTTAGAATCAAAAATATATATATATTCTTTTATTTTACCATTATGTGTATTACTTTTTTTTGTTTTAATATTATTACTTAAAAGAGATATTATTTTAGGTGGAGGGGATATTAAATATATGATGTTAATTGCATTGTATCTTGATATCCAATCCTTCGCTCTTTTTCTAGTTTTTACTGGAATTCTTCAAACTCTTTCTTTACTTTATGTTCAGAAAATCAAAAAGCATAAAATTGCTCCAATGGTACCTTTCATGTTTTTATCTGTAATTATAGTTGATACTCTCGTAGTATCTAGGATTTATCCTTTTTAAATAGGAGGTTTATTATGAAAAAAGCATTTATTGATCAAATTATACTAGGCTTCTTATTATTCACATCTTTAATAGGTTTGGGTGCAACTATTAGTGATAATATGCAAGCTAGAGATAAATACTATAACTTAAAAAAAATTACAGATAATTCAGTTTTAACCTTGGCAAAATATTATCTTAATGTTAATGAAGATACTACGATGGCAGAAGATATTAATTATGATATGTTAGAAGAGACAAAATTAGGAAATGAAATTAAAGATAAGATTACTTATACTTGGGATTTTGTTTCTGAACCTAATAGCGTAACCGCAAGCATAGCTGATTATAAAGAAGACACTTTTTGGTTGAGATTTTTAAATTTAGACTCTTTTAACTTAAAATCAAGCTCACAAGCAAGTATTACAATTATTGATACAAATTTACCTACATCACCTTATTCTGCAGGTATTGCACCCTTTGCAATTAATGATAGAAATTTTTCAATTGGTGATAATATTGATATGAATTATTCTATTACAGCTGATTGGGCATATGCAGATAAAGATACTTTTTATCCAATAATTACAAATTGTGATTGTGATTGTTCTTTTATTCTTAGTAATAAATTTGATTTTAGTGATTTAGGTTTCGATGTAGATTCTTGTAATGAAAGTTCAAGTGCTTGTACAACACATGGAGAGAGTGAATTTAGAGATTATACTAAAGACATAGTAAATATATATAATTCTGAACAAAGTATAAACTTTGAAAATGGGAAAACAGATACTCCAATTTGCCTTATTGGTACATATTTAGGTAATTCAAACTCTACTTGGACGACACAAATAAATCATTTATCAAGTGGTATATATGATATTATTGGTTCAAATGGAAATAATTTACCATTAGAAATGGATATAATTACTTTAGATTCAAATGCACTAGCTAATGGAATAGTAAGAGTAAATATTTCAGCTAGTGACATAAATAAAGGTGGTAATTCTGGATATATCACATTAAATACACAAATAGTATCAACAAAAAGTAAAGAGGTTGAACTTGTATACTAGAGGAAATAGTTATGGAATTAGAAGATTATAAAGAAAATACTAAACTAAATAAAATTAATGCTTCTGTTAATGAACAAATAATTGAAATGCTAGAGCTTTTTGGAGATGTAGCTAATTTAGAAAGTCTTAGTTTATATAGATACAATTATGAATATAATGATTTTTTCTATACATATACTATTACTAAAGATGGTGAAAAAATTGATGAACCAAAATATACAAGTAAGCCATATAAACTCTTTTTAAAGAAAAACAAGATTATTTATGGCTATATAAAAGTTGCTAAAAAGATTAATTCTAATAAATTTTTAACGAAGATTATAAAAAAAATAAAAAATCATTTAGAACAACAACACGAGTTAGAAAAAAAATTACTTGGTTCAGATTTACCTTTTAATATGTTTTTATTTTATGATAAAGATTTGGAAGTTTTTGGAGAAAATTTAAAATTAGGTTTAGAGGGATTATTTAATGTTGATGTAACTATAGATAAAGATATGCAGAAATATCTTCCTGAATTAAATACTAAAGATAAAAAACATATTATAATTTATTTAGTAAGTGATGAAAAAAATATTAGTAAATATCAAGATATCATTAAATCATTAAATGAATTGATTGTTGTTATTGGTCCTAATGATCATCATTTATCAATGTATTGTGGAAAACTTGGTATTCAAAACTATATTCCTATTACTGAATTTAAAGCTGAAGATCTAAAAAGAATTATAGTAGATACTCGTAATAATTTATTAAATAAAAATAAGTATGGAAATAAGATTATTGCACTAAGTGGAATATCTGGAGGAATTGGAACTACAACAATTTCAATGAATATGTCAGATTTATTATCACAGAATCTTCCGGGGAAGAATATTTTATATATTGATTTATCAACTACAAAAGCTATTAGTAATCTATTTTTAGAGCAAAATCCATTACCCGAAAAAACAATTATTGATTTAGTAAATTCAAGTGAATTTAACTTAGAGAATAATCTTGAAAATGGTTTGATTAAAAAAAGAGAAAACTTTTACTGTGTTACTGGGATACAAAAACATATTGATAAAGAGTTATTAGAACAAGATATTTTTATTGAAAAATTATTAGAATATATTGCGTCTGCAAGTGATTATTTTAACTTTATTATTATTGATGTAGGTATTTCAGATGCTTCAAATCTAAAATCAACAATCTATGATATTGTAAATGAATTATGGCTAATTACAGAAATGAATTTACCCTATATATCAAAAGTAAAAACATTTTATTCTCTAATGAAAAGAGCAGGATTAAAAGATAAAATATCTTTTATTGTAAATAGATTTGATTCCCAGAATGCAATATCTGTTAATGATGTTAGTTCAATTTTAAATATGAATAGTGAAAATGAAATTAGATTTGACGAGTATAAAATACCAAATGACTATCAAACCCTAGGTAAATGTTGGAACTTATGTGAATTAGCAAGTACTAAGAATCAAGACTCTATTTTTGTAAAAAAGTTAAATACTATATTAATAAAAAAAGATTTTTATAAAGGTGGTAATAGTAACTCTTCATCATGGTTTAACTCTTTGTTTAAAAAGGCTCATAAATGAAAAATTTACGAGATTTAATTGAAGAGAAAGAAGATAGTATTATAGAAGAGAATACTGTTTTGGCTGAGAATACTTCAGAATTGGATTTAAATAAAGATAAAATAGAAAAAGTAAAAAGACAAATTGTTAATCCAGAGCTTATTTTTCCTGAGATATATACTAATAAAGAGTTATATTCACTTGCTTTAAGAATAAATGATTCTTTTATGATGAATTTAAAATCAGATAAAAAAATTACAAAAGAGAGTTTAGACGAAGTTTTGCCTGAATTTATATCATCTTTTAATAAAGAAACTAGTGTATTACATAGAGAATATTTAGACGATATAAAAGAAATGATTATAAATAACATAGTTGGCTATGGCCATATCTCAACAATTTTTAATATAGCTAAAGATGGACTAAATGATGTCATCATTAATACAAAAGATTATATTGATATTATTTATAAGGGGAAAACGGAAGAAACACCTTTTACATTTAGAAGTGAAGAGGAGTTAAGAAAAATAATTGATAAAATGTTAGCTGAGAATAATCGTAAAATTGATGAAGCTCATCCTATTATTTCAAGTAAATTAAATGATGGCTCAAGAATTGAAGTTCAAATTCCTCCCATTGCTGCAAATGATGGTTCTTGTGTAACAATCAGAAAATTCAATGACCTACCTTTGCTTCTTGAAATGCTTATTGATTCTGCTCAAATGGATTATAAAATGGCATATTTTTTAGTAAAAGCTGCCAAAGGAAAATGTAACCTTATTGTATCAGGTGGTACATCAAGTGGTAAAACAACTTTTTTAAATGCAATATCAAGATTTGTAGATGGAAATGAACAACTTATGGTAATTGAAGATACGAAAGAAATGCAACCTCAAATGCCTTGTCATTCAATTAGATCTTATGAAGCTAGAATGCCAAACGAAGAAGGAAAAGGAGCTATTACCCTAGACTTTTTATTACGTTCAGCTTTGAGATCTAGTCCAAGACGTATTATAGTAGGTGAGTGTAGAGGTCCAGAGATTGTAGTTATGCTAAATGCAATGAATACGGGACATCCAGGTTCAATGACAACAGTTCATGCTGATAATACAAAAGAAGCACTTGTAAGAATAGAGAATATGTATTTAGAAGCGCGTCCTAGTGCAAATATAAACTTTATACGAACACAAATGGTCTCAGCAATTGATGTAATTGTACAATTAGTTAGATTCCCAGATGGAAGTAGAAAAGTAATAACTATATCAGAAATTGAAAAAAGAATAGAAGATAATGGTGTTGTTTCTTTAAACAATGTATTTGAATTTAAAAGAGATACTAGTGATCTAAAAAAGACAAAAGGTGAATTTCAAACTCTTTCAACTCCAAGTAGAACTATTGATCAGATGAATATGTTTGGTGTTGAGATTGATAAAAGAGTATTTGATCCTAATTTTGATATGCCAAAATCAATGTTAATTGAAGCCTTACAAAGTGATTTACCATCTATAATGTGTGGATGGAAAGATGAATATTTAGATATATTTTTAGAAAAAGACAATCAATTACTTCATAGATGGCCACATTTTCAGAATATGAGAAAAGAGTAAACTATGAGTAATCTAGTCCTGTTTTTTATTATTATTATTCCTATATTATTAATACTTTTCTCATTTTCATTTTATAATTTTTATTCAAAAATGAATCAACAAAAACTTATAATAAATACTTTAATAAATACAAATACTAAGATAATAGATAAGGATAAAATTGATTACTCAGAAGAGGATGAAACAAAATTTTTAATTAAAAAATTAAAATTTGCAGGATTCTCTACAAAAGGTGCTGAATATATCTTCCTTGTTATATGTTTATTATTTGGTTTATTAATTAGTGCATTCATCTTTTTTATTGCTAATTCTAAAGTTATTTTTGTAGTTACTTTTTTTATTTTTATATTTTTACCATATCTTATTTTATTGAAAATTATAAAAGTAAGAGAAGAAGAGTTTAACTTTTCATTAAAAGAAATTATAGAGAAAGTTACTAGTATGATGAAAAGTGGGGTGGGTTTTGAGCAAGCTTTAAAAAAATCTATTTTAACATCCAAATCAGTTTTAACAAAAAAAATATTTAATATATATATAAATGAAAAGTCTGTTATTGGTGAGGATAAATGCTTTGATAAAATGTTTAAACTTGTTGAATCAAGAGAGCTTAGAATATTTTATTTAACTATTTCAATAGGTAGAAAATCAGGTGGTAAGTTTTCTAATACTTTAGAAAAACTTAGAAAAACTTTACAAGACCAAGGTGAAATAAAACAAGAGATTATATCTTCAACGAAAGAGATAAAAGTTGGAACATATATGATAATAGGTCTTATTGTATTTACTTATGTAATGATGGACAATGCTTTAGACAATGCATTAAACGCGCACTTCTTTGGAAGTAGCACGGGTAAGATACAGATGTTTTTTATTATAGTTTGGATTGCTTTTGGGCTTTTCATAAATAGCTTACTAACAAAGATTAAATAATGAATGAATTACTAATATTTATAATTGCTCCTATTTTAATTGCAATATTAATTGTTGTGATAATGATTCTTGTTGAAAGACAAAAATATCAAAAGAATATAATTCTTCTCTCTAAATTAGATAATAAAGCTATTATTGAAGAACAACATATAAGTAAGAAAAATAATAGTTCATTAAATTTAAAGTTGATACAATCTGGTATTACATATAAAGAGTATATAGAAGCAAGATTATTATTTGTATTAATTGGTTTTATTATAATGGGTGTTCTTCCTTTCTTTTTTTCGTTAACAGTAGGAATAATAAGTGTTATTATTGGAATATTATGTATCTTTTATGGTGGAAGAATGTATTTAAGTATTTCAAAATCTGAAAGAGTAGAAAAAATTGATAAAGATTTAGGAATATTTCTAGATTTAGTTACTGTTATTTTAGAAGCAGGGGGGAGTTTGAAAAACTCGTTCTTTGAGGTTTCAAGTCGTGGACATGGAATTATTAACCATGAATTATTAAAAGAATTAAGTATTTTAGAGTATGAAATGACAAATTATTCTACAAAAGTTGCTTACGAAAATCTAAAAAATAGAGTTGATAGTAGAGAGCTTGATAAAATAATTGATTTTTTAATCTTAAGCGAAGAGACGGGAATTGGTGTTAAGAATATCTTTTCAATGCAATCTGATGAGATGCGAAAAGAAAGATTTTATAAAATCAAGGGAAAAGTGAATACTTTAAATATGTATTTGATGTTAATCATTTTCCTTTTTGTTTTACCTGCATTAGGAGCATTTATGGTGTTCCCTATTATGGGTGGAACATTAACTATGGGAATATAAGGAGTAAACATGCAAATGAATAAACAAATAATTATGATTTTAATTTTAGCATCATTATTATTTTCTGCAATTGGAGCAGCTTTTTATTTTTATAAAGAAAATAAAGAAGTTTTAAAAAATAAAAATGAATTAGTAACTATTTATATTGCTAAAGATGATATTAAAAGTAATACCTTATTGGATATATCTCATTTAGCAAAAACAAAAATAGCAAAACAATTTATCCTAAATAAACCCTTGTTAAAAAAAGAGATTGTAGGTAAATATACAAAAGATAAAATTTATAAAAATGAAATTTTTCTAAAACAAAATCTAAATACAAAGATCGAAAAGAGTAAGGCAAAGATTTTAGATTATAAGAATAGTAGTTATAATATGAAGTTTGAATTATTTCAAAATCCTGATATTACCTTAGTCCAAGGCGATTTTATCAATATAATTTCTGTTTATCCAAAAGATGGAGAAAAGGTAAAAAAAGGAGAACATACTGATTACAATGTTCAATATGTAGCAACTAATTTAAAAGTTTTAGGTTTTATTAGAGATGGAAGAACAGAATCTGAAACAATTACAAAACATAAGATAGATACTATTGTAAAAAAGAAGCCAGTAACAAAAGTTGTAGATGTAAAAGCTGATGAATTAATTTTAGATATTAAATCAGATATATTGTTAAATATTATAAAAGATTATGCAATTGGCAATCTTTTGTGGATGGTAAAGACAAAAGAGTCTGTTTTAATTGAACCAATTGATAAAATGGAAGATAAAGAAGTTTTAATTGCGAAGAAAGATATTAAAAAAGTGATTAAAATCTATAAACCAAAGACATATAAGTATACATGGTATAAACCAACAATAACTACAATACAAAAAAGTGCAATAATTGATTATTCTGGGGATAAAGATAATAAAAAAAGTAAAACTAAAAAGGTAAGTGTTGTAATAAATAAAACAAACTTATGCTCATCAATTAAAGATAATTTGATTATAGGAAATACTAGAAGTTTTTATATAAGAGATGAAGCTTCAACAAAATCAAAATATAAGAAATTGCTTTATAAGAATACGATTATTCCATATTTACAGGAATTAAATCATTGGTATAAAACTTGTGATGGATTATATATAAGTAAAAGTGTTGTAAGTAAAATATCATACAGTAAAGCTATTTCAAAAGTAGGAAAGTATGGAAAATAAAGTTAAAAAAGGACAAACAAAAAGTGGATTTGTTGATCAAATCATCTTATGGATAGTTCTTTTTACAATTTTTGTTGGATTATTATTTTTTATAATTGATTATTCAAATGCTATAAAAGTAAAAGATAATACGGATGCAATTGCAGATTATACAGCAAGAATGGTTTCTTTAGAAAAAAGTGATGCCTTAATTGTTGAAGGTATTAATACTAATATAAAAGATGATTATTTTCAAGATATTAGTGAAAGTTCAATTGTTTGTACTGAAGATACAACAGTATCAAACCATCAAGTAATAGTAAATATATATACAACTTTAGTTAATGGTTTTTTACCAATAAGTAATAACAATGTTCATTCAAGAACTGTAGTTTTTAATGAACGTAGTGAATTTAAAAAAGAGTGCTCGATTACTCTAGCATTTAATTAGGAGATTATTATGAATATAATATTTAGAATACTATTTTCAATATCAGTTTTATCAAGTTTAGTTTTTTCAAATAGTTTGGTAAGTAAGAATTTATATGATAAAAACATAACATTAAATAAAGGCTCTTTTAAAATTTTAGAATTTGGTAAAATGATAAAAAGTATTAAAGTAAGTGATAGTGAAAGTATTGAGATTGATTTTGTAGATGATGAAACTAAACCTTTACAAGCTATTAAAATATCGACTAAAAAAATTGGAAAAGGAAATATTCTAATATCTTTTTATGATTCAAGTTCTCTTCTCATAGATATTAATATTACTGAGAATATAGATGATGTTATATCAATTGCTAAACAACTATCCCCAAACTTAGATATACAACAAATAAACAATAAGATTGTTTTAAAAGGTTCTTTTGAGAATGAAAAAATTAAAAAATCAATTATTAATATTTTAAGAAAAACAAACATTGAAATTGATGATCAATTGGTTGATCTTACTAGAATAATTAATCCAAATAAAATGATTAGAATTAAATTATATGTTGTAGAGATTGATAATAATAAAGAATTAACAATTAAAAATGATTGGAACTTATTAGGGTTTGATGATGGGAAAACAAGTGGATCACTTAGTTTTGATAGTAGTACAAGTATTTCTGGAGGATTAAGTGCAATTGCAAATAGAGTTGGAAGTAAATTTAATGTAGGTCTTGCTCTTTCATATTTGGAATCTAATAATATTGCAAAAATCTTAGATGAAACAACTTTAATAACTTTAGAAAATAATGAGTCAAAATTTCATTCGGGAGGGACTGTTCACGCTAGAACATCTACAACAGATTCAGTTCAATTTACTAAAATTGAATATGGTTTAAAAATGAAGATTAATGTACAACAAATTATTGATGATAAGTTTGTTAAATTACTTATAAATACTGAATCATCAACTATTGATGATGATCTTGCAAGAATTGATGATATACCTGCTATTAAAAATAAAACGATTAACACTAATGTTATAGTGGGTAATTTGTCTACAATAGTATTAGGTGGTTTAATAAATATTGGTAATACAAAAGATGAAGAAAAAATTCCTTTATTAGGTGATATTCCTTTACTTGGTAAATTATTTACTAGTTCGATAAATAGTACAGATAATAAAGAGCTAGCATTTTTTATTACGCCTGAAATAGTTGACCCTAGAACTAATAATCAAATTAATACTTTTAATGAAAAAACATCTTTTAAAGAAGATCTATTAATCAAAAAAGAGAAAAAGAAAAATACTCTTGAAGATAAAGAAGTTGAAAAGAAAGAAACAAAAACTTCAGAACACTTATCTCATGAAGAAAGAGTTCGAGAAATATTAGGAAATTAAAAGAAGAAATCTTCTTTTAATTTAAGATCTTTTAGCGTAAAACTCTTTTTTAAATTCAAGCCAATTATCAGCTAATATAGCTTCTCTGGCTTGTGACATTAAGTTTAAGTAATAGTGCACATTATGCATAGAACCTAATCTAAAGTAAGTCATTTCACCTGCTCTATAAAGGTGGTTTAAGTATCCTCTTGAAAAGTTTTTACAAGTGTAACAATCACATTCTGGATCAATAGGTCCCGTGTCTTCTTTAAATACAGCATTTCTAACATTGATTCTTCCAAAAGAAGTAAATAAAGTTCCATTTCTAGCATTTCTTGTAGGCATAACACAATCAAACATATCAATACCACGTTCAATATTTTCAATTAAATCTTCAGGAGTTCCAACACCCATTAAATATCTTGGTTTATCTTTTGGCATAAAATCAGTTGTCCACTCAACTGTTTCATACATATCGGCATTTGGTTCACCCACACTTAATCCGCCAATTGCAAAACCATCATAATCTTCCATTGCGCATAATTGTGTAGCACTCATTTCTCTGAACTTTTTACTTGTTCCTCCTTGAATGATTGCGAAAATATTTTGTTCTACTCCAATACCTTTTTCTTGCTGTTCTTTATGATAAGTTATTGCTTCTTGTGCCCAATTAGTAGTTCTTTTAATTGATTTTTCAATTCTTTCATCAGTATTTGGTAAGGCTACTAAGTCATCTAGTATCATCATAATATCAGAGCCTAAATCATATTGAGTATCAAGTACACTTTGAGGAGTAAAAAAGTGTTTACTTCCATCAATATGAGATTTAAACATTATTCCATCTTCATGTTGTTTAGTATTTTTACTAAGTGAAAATGCTTGAAAACCACCAGAATCTGTTAGAAAAGAGTTAGGAAATTTAGAAAATCCATGAAGTCCTCCAAATTTTTTAACTGTTTTACTACCAGGTCTTAAATATAAATGGTAAGTATTCCCTAAGATGATTTTAGCACCCATTTCTAACATATCATTTGCATCAAGTGTTTTTACTGTTCCTTGAGTTCCAACTGGCATAAATACTGGTGTTTGAATTGTACTATGAGCTGTTTTTATTGTACAAGCTCTAGTTTTATGGTGTGAAGTTGCGTCTATTTTAAATTCCATTAAGTATAGTAACCTTTTTTTAAATTGAGAAATTATATCTAAACTTGATTAATATTTTAATGTATAATTATTAATTAAGATAAAAGTTAATTTAAATTATTTTTAATTGTATTTTTTGGTATACTATCAAACTATAAACTTCACAAGGAAAAAAATGAAATTATTATTATGTCTATTAATATGTACGAATGTAATATTTGCAGAAGTAAAGCAATTTACTCTGAATGAAGCAATTAATATTGCATTAGATAATAACCATCAAAGTAAAATTTCTAAAGTTGCATTAGAGATAGCAAAGGTTCAATATAAACAAGCACTTAGTGCTAATTATCCAGCATTAAATGCAATGGTAGTAGGACAAAGAATTAAAGAAGATGTTATTTTCCAACAAAGAGGTTCATTTACTTTATCTTCAGAGTTTACTAAGACTTTAGCATTAGCGAATACTTTAAGTATCTCAGATGCAACAACTAGAGCAGCAGCACAAGCGCAAATTACAGCAACTCCTGAAAGTGCATTTCCTCAAGGAATTATAAGTGCAGATATAGATACAAAAGCATTAGGTAGAGATACTGTAAAAGGCTCTTTAAATATTTTATATCCTTTATTTACTAGTGGAAAGATCACTTCTGTAATTGAACAAGCTAAATTAAATAAATTGTTAGCAATGAATACAATAAAAAGAAATGATTTAACTGTTATCTATGATATTAAAAAATATTTTTATGGATATGTATTAACAAATGAATTGTATAAAATTGCAAAATCAACACTTGATAGAATGACTTATGTTTCTGATTTAACAAAACAGTTTTATGAAAGTGGTGAGTCCTTAAATGTTAAAAAAACAGATTATTTATCAATTCAAGTTACCGTTGCCCTAATAGAATCAATTGTTTCAAAAATTGAAGCAAATAGATTTATGATTACGTCAGCTTTATCAAATGCTATGGGTTTAGCTTGGGATAGTGAAATTGAAGCAATTTATACTAATGATGAATTATTACCTCCCAAATATTCTTTATCAAAATTAGTTCAAGATGCATATACAACAAATAGTGATATTAGAAAAATGGATATTGCATTAAAAATATCAAAAGAACAAATAAAAGAGCAAAAAGCAGCTCATTATCCAAGTGTTGCTTTAATGGGAGAAGTTTCACATACGTATAACTCTTATGAATATGGATATTTAAGTGATGATAAAGAAAACTCATGGAATGTAGGCTTTGCTGCAGAAATTCCCTTGTTTGATGGTTTTAAAACAACAAATATGGTAAATGAAAAAAAGTTAGAAAAAAAGAAACTATTTTTATTACAAGATATGTTAAAAGAAGGAGTTGCTTTACAAATTAAAAATGAGCTTAATAATGCACTTATTAGTTTTAAACAAATACAAACACTAAAAAAAGCAAAAAAATTAGCTAAAAGTAGTAGAGAATTAAACATTAGAGGTTATCAAGTTGATGTAATTGAACCACAAAAGGTAATAGAATCACAATATATTGAGTCTTATGTAAAAGCTGACTATTTAAAATATGTACATGATTATTTACTTTCTTTAGCAAAAATTGATAAATTAATTGGACAAGAAGTAAAGTAAAAGATTAGCTTTATTTCTGCTCTTATTAATTTAAAAAAGATATAATGTCCAAATGAAAAAAATCTTGATTATTTTAGACGGTATTGTTGCAAAAAAATTAATGCACAGAATCGTAGAAGCAAATACTGGTGATAACGCTTATGATATTATATATATGAGTGATGTTATCCTTCCTGTTCAAAAACCTTCGAACTTTACTTTTTATAAATTTGACCCAACATCAAAATCAAAACTTGCAATGGTTTTAGATAAAAATATTCATACGGAAGTATTAATTGCTTTAAACTCAAAAGATGAGATGATTAATGTAACTAAGAATATTAGGAGTCACAAAAAAAATCTACAAATGACGGTGTTAGATTATTGGGGATTAGATTTTGAAGATCCATACATAAATATGTATAAAGGTATCGAAGTTCTTGCAAATGGTATGGTTGAAAGACTTCCAAATATTCCTGTTGTTGCCCAAAATATTGGTTTAAAACAGGGTGAAATTATGGAGATTAGAGTTCCTTTTGGGAGTTCTTATGCATACAGATATTTAGGTTCAATTGAGCAAAAAGAGTGGAAAATATTTGCACTTTATAGAAATCAACAACTAGTAAATATAAAACCTTCTTTAGTATTAAAACCAAATGATGTAATTTTAGTAGTTGGAAAACCTTATGTTTTAATGCAAGTGTATAATGCAATTGGAAAAACACAAGGGCAATTCCCAATGCCTTTTGGTCATAATATATATTTATATTTAGATCTTTATTTACAAGATGAAAAAAGTGTAAAAAAAGCTATTGAAGAAGCTAAAATATTAAATCAAAAGTTAAAAAACAATAAATTAATCATTAAAATTACAAGACCTACAACGCCTGCTATTATGAATTATATAAAAGAAAAATTAAAATATTTTGATAGTATTATTGTAAGAATTGATTATTCAAAAATGGGCTTTTATAAAATTTTAAAAGAAGATTTTAGAAAATATGATATTGGAATGATGATTTTAACGCAAGAGATGTTTAAAGATAAAGAATCTTTAAAAAATATAGTTGAATTGAAAGTGCCAATTTTTAAATTAGGAAATGAAAGTTTAAAATCTATAAAGCAAACGGTAGTTTTATTGAATGATACTCATTCCTATGAGCAAATATCTCCAATTGTATTTGATGTTGCAAGTCAAATAAAAACAAAAACAAGAATTTTTGATTTAGATCCAATTGGTGAAGCAGAAGATAAAACAAATTTATTAGATCATTTTGAAAACTTAGCAAAAATATTTAATGAGAAGATTGAGATTGTATCAAGTAGTGAAAATCCAATAAGAGAGTTAAAAAAGCAAAAAAATATGCTTCAAATTTTACCCCTGAAGCAAGAGATGCTTAAAAAAAGATTTTCATGGAAATTCTTTTACACAAATACGGACTGCATCTCTTTTGATATGAATAAATATAATCAATTATTAATACCAATAGTTGAAGAATAAGGAAAAAAATATGAAGTTTGAAAAATACCCTTTCGAAAGATTAGCAGAAGTTTTAGCTGATATTACACCTAATGAAAATTATGGATTATCAGCTTTAACAATTGGTGAACCAAAGTTTGAAACGCCAAGTTTTATACAAGATACTTTAAAGCAATCTTCGTCTTTATTAAAAAAATATCCAGCATCAGCAGGAATCCCTGAATTAAAAGATGCAATGATAAATTTTGTAAATAAGAGATTTAATATTACTTTAGATTATACACAGATTATTCCAAGTTTTGGAACAAGAGAAGTATTATTTAACTTCCCACAATTTGCTTTATTTGATAAAAAAGATCCTGTGATTGCTTTTACAAATCCTTTTTACCAAATTTATGAAGGTGCAGCAATAGCTAGTAGAGCAGAAGTTATTCATATTGATTTAACAAAAGAGAATAATTTCAAAGCATTATTAAGCGAAGATCAATTAGAAAGTTGTGATTTAGTAATATTGAATTTCCCAAATAATCCTACTTCTGCCTCAATGAGTAAAGAAGAGTTAGGTTCTTGGGTAAAGAAAGCTTTAAAATATGATTTCATATTAATCAATGATGAGTGTTATTCAGAGATTTATTTTGATGAAAATAATAAGCCAGCATCTCTATTGGAAGCTAGTATTTTAGTTGGAAATGACAAATTTAAAAATATTTTAGTAATGAATTCAATTTCTAAAAGAAGTTCTGCACCAGGTTTACGAAGTGGATTCATTGCAGGTGATGCAAAGATATTAAAAAATTATATGCAATATAGAACTTATGTTGGTTGTGCTTCTCCAGTTCCACTTCAACACGCAGCAGCAGCAGCTTGGAATGAAGAAACTCATGTAGAATATTTTAGAAGTATTTACAAGAAAAACTTTGAATTAGCACGTGATATACTTGGTGTTCCAACACCTGAAGCTACATTTTATATTTGGTTAGAAGTAGAAGATGAGATAGAGTTTACAAGAGAATTATATCGTGCAAAAAATATTAAAGTACTTCCCGGATCTTTTCTAGGACGAAATGGGATTGGAAAAGGTTATGTAAGAATTGCTTTAGTAGAAAATGCAGAAAAAACAGAAGAAGTATTAAAAAGATTAAAGGATTTTATTGATGGATAAACAACAATTAAATGAAGCAAGAACAAACCCCGATTTTCTAAAATATCTTGAGGAAGCTAGGGTTAAATCTATGAAAGAAGAAAATATTTCAATTATGTATGAAACATTAGATTCTATGTTAATTTTAGATTTAGAAGAAGAAAAAATCAATAAACTGTATGAACAAATTTTAAAAACTGCATTTGATAATGTTGAAAAAATTATTGGTGAAAATAAAAAGTTAACACTAGAAGATGAAAACTTACATAATGTAAGAGCATTCTATGAACATGCAATTGAAAAGTGGTCATACGATAATTTTAATGGGGCTAAAGAGCTTGTTTTTGTATTATCTAATATTATTGATGATGAAGAACTTGAAAAGGCTTTAAATGTATTAATTATTGTTTTATCAAACAATAATCAATTAGATTCTTTTTATGATTCTAGTGTAAATCTTGAAGAAGAAAGTTCAGAAGAAAAATATGGATATTTTATAATGAACTTTAATTTTAATACTGAAGAGTTTTTAAATGAAAATAAAAATATTTTAGAGAGTGAATATAAAAATTTAAAACATTTATTGGATAGCTAATGAAAATTCATTTTATAGGAATAGGTGGAATTGGATTATCTGCACTAGCGAGATTTTTAAATAATGATGGTCATGAAATAAGTGGTTCAGATATGAAAAGTTCACCCATCACAAAAGAACTTCAAAATGAAGGAATTAAAGTATCTTGTCCTCAAAGTGCAGATAATATTCAAGATGATTTTGAATTAGTAATTTATTCAGCAGCAGTAACTGATGAGAATCCTGAATTAATTCAATCAAGACTTAATCAAATTAGAACACTTTCTAGAAAAGAAGCTTTACCTATTATCTTAGGTGATAAGAAAAATTATTGTGTTGCAGGTGCACATGGAAAATCTACAACTACTGCAATATTAGCTTCTATTCTTCAAAGTTCAGCACTAATAGGTGCAATTTCAAAAGAGTTTGGTTCAAACTTTAAATATGTAAATGATTTAGTTGCATTTGAAGCAGATGAATCAGATGCTTCATTTTTACTTTCAAATCCATATTGTGCAATTGTAACAAATGCTGAGCCTGAGCATATGGAATATTACCATTATGATTATGATAAGTTTTATGGATCTTATGAAAGATTTATATCTCTTGCTTCAAAAAGAGTATTAAATGGTGAAGATAAAGATATTCAAAAATTAAAAATTGAAGAAGCTACATATCTTTATCCAAGTGTTGATATTAAAAACTTATCTTATACACTTAAAGATAAAGAACCATGTACTAGATTTGATTTGAAAGATTTAGGTACATTTGAAGTATGGGGCTTTGGATATCATATTGCTGTTGATGCAGGACTAGCAATTCTTGCAGCATTAAATGAACTAGATATTGAAAGTATCCGAATTAATCTTTTAAAATACAAAGGTATTAAAAAAAGATTTGATGTCGTTCAAGCAAATGATAATTTTGTTGTAATTGATGATTACGCTCATCATCCAACAGAAATTGAAGTAACTATGAAATCAGTTGAATTATATGACAACTTAACAAATCTTAATAATAGAATTGTTTTATGGCAACCTCACAAATATTCAAGAACAAGTGATAATCTTGAAGGTTTTAAAAAATGTTTTAGAAGATGTGATGAGCTAATTATTCTACCTATTTGGACAATTCCTGGTGAACAGAAGATAGATATTAATTTTGAAAAAGAATTTGCATCATATAATCCAATTTTTGCAGATAGAATCTCTTCAACAAATGGAAGAATTGATTTAATAAAAGATGAAAAGATTATCAAGAGTTATGAGCAAGGAATATTTTTAGGTGTTGGTGCTGGAGATATTACTTATCAGCTTAGACATTAATAAACTACTTTAATATTTAATAAAGCAGTTTATACTAAAATTATATATTAAGCTTTATAAAGGCAAATATAATGAAAGTTTTAGTTAGAAAGTTCTTACAGAAAGAATCAACATCCGGTATTATCTTGATGGTAGTTACGATTATTGCTTTAATATTTAGTAATTCATTTTTATCAGAATTTTATACTAGCTTCTTACGCACTACTATTGAACTTAAAATTGGTAGTATACTAGAAATATCAAAGCCATTAATTCTTTGGGTTAATGATGGCTTAATGGCAATATTTTTTCTTCTTATTGGTTTAGAAATAAAAAGAGAACTTCTTCTAGGACATCTCTCCTCTTTTTCAAAAATTGCATTACCCGCAATTGCGGCGGTTGGAGGAATGGTATTCCCTGCACTAATCTATATATTTTTTAATTATAATGATGAATTTGCATTAAGAGGTTGGGCAATTCCAACAGCTACTGATATCGCTTTTGCCTTAGGTATTGTTTCTCTATTAGGTAAAAAGGTACCAACTTCACTTAAAATATTTTTAATGGCCTTAGCAATTTTTGATGATTTAGGAGCTATTTTAATAATCGCATTTTTTTATACATCAAGTTTATCTTTTACATCTTTAGCTGTTGCAATATTTTGTATTATGGTGTTATTTATCATGAATAAAATGAAGATAACACTTGTAAGTGCATATGGATTAGTTGGATTAATTTTATGGGTTTTTGTACTTAAGTCTGGTGTTCATGCAACACTAGCTGGAATTATCTTAGCTTTTACAATTCCACTTAATGTAATCAATGAAAAAAGAAAACGTGTATCGCCAGTGAGGAGTTTACATCATTATATACACTTTTGGGTTGCTTTTTATATCTTACCAATCTTTGCTTTTGTAAATGCAGGTATTGATTTAAGAACTTTATCTATGGAACAAATTTTTAATCCGGTTTCATTAGGGATTATATTAGGTCTTTTCCTTGGTAAACAATTTGGTGTATTATTATTTGTTTATTTGGCGGTGAAGTTTAATTTTGCGAAACTTCCTAGGTGTACAACATGGGCTCAAATATATGGAATTAGTGTTCTTACGGGGATTGGGTTTACAATGAGTTTATTTGTTGATTCTTTAGCATTTGAAGATTCTTCAATATTCTTATATACTGATAAGTTAGCTATTTTAATAGGTTCTATATTATCTGGAATTGTTGGATATTTAATTTTATTAAAAGTAAAAGGTAAAAAACATTGCTCTTTAAATTAAGTTATTGATATTTTAGCATTGTTGATTTTAATTTTACCTTCTAGTTCATATTCAAATATTCTATTACCAAACTTTAAAATAGCTTCTTCATAACTTGGATTACTTTCACAAAAAACTAAAATCTCATCTGTTATTTTGTCTATTTTATTTGTATTAGAATACTTAGAAATAAATTCATCTATATCATAAATAGGTTCAACTAAACCTTTTTTTAATAGTTCTTGTGTTCCTAAACTTTCATTTATTCTATGAGGTAAAGTATAGATTTTTTTCTTCATATTTAGTGCATATTGTACGGATGTAAGGCTTCCTGAATTTAAATCTGCTTGTGTAACTATTAATATATCTCCCAAGGCAACAACTATTTCATTTCTTAATACGAAGGTATAACTCCTAGCTTTTTCACCAACTTTATAAGCTGATATTACTAAGCCATCTTGTTCTATATTTGATATAAGATTTTTATTTACGCTTGGATATCTTATATCTAGTCCATTTGCAACAACTGCTATAGTACTTGAGGGTTTTGCTGCTAAATGTGAAATTGCATCAACTCCCATAGCTGCTCCACTTACTATACAAATATCTGAATTTGCTAGTTTTGATGCAAGTTTGTGTGTAAATTCCTTAGTATATGAATTAGGTCTTCTTGTTCCAATAATTGATATCTTTTTCTTTTTTAATAGTTCTTTATTTCCAATGTAGAAAAGTTCTTTAGGATATTTCTTCATAGTATTTAATTCTGGTATATTAAAAGTAAAATCTTTAATCATATTAAGCCTTGTAGAATATTTTTATAATAATATTATTTATTATATATTTTGAAGCTTAATGAAAGATAGAATTTTAACTATAAAATGTATTGATATCCTATTATATTACAAAATCTTTTCTTTTTATAAATAAGGAAGTTTATTAATGAAAATAGCTTCTACATCTTTTAGTAAATGTTTTGATTCTTTTAGAACCTTTATCGTTATAGAATGTGGATGTCCTATTGCAATTGCGAAGCCTTTTTTCTTTGCTATTTTAATAGCTTTCTTTAATTGATTTTGAATATATGTATAATTTTTTTCATTATCAATAAAAGTATTTCTAACGATATAAGGCATTCCATATTTTATTGCATATTTTTTTGCAACAGATTTAGAAGTGGTTCTGCTATCAACAAAAACAAAATTATATTTTTTCAATGCACGAAACAGTTTATCCATTGATGCATCATTTTGTGTAAATACTGAACCTGTATGGTTATTTGTATATTTAACTTTTGGATATTGTTGTCTTAATCTTTTTACAATACCTTCAATCTTTTCATAAGAGTCATTTAGAGTAAGTGTTATTTTTTCTTTTGATTTAAATGTAGCTGATGCTTGCATTGGAAAGTGAATCATATGAACTGGTAAATTTTGTGCAATTTTAGCAGAATTTGAATGACCTTCTTGTGGAGGAAGAAAAGCCATAGTTACTTTATATCCAATATTTAATATTTCTTGTTTTTGTTTATTACTACTTACATCATCAATAATGATTGCAAGTTTTGGTTTACTCTTATTATTATAACGATATGTATCTCTTTTTGTTTTTGTAGAGACTTTTACTTCTTGCTTTTTCTTCTCTTTTTTTGCGATTTCTCTCTTTTTTTCTTCAGGTTTTTTAGTATCTACTGGTTTTTCTTTTTCAAGTTCTTCATGTTTGTCAATAAAATCTTTTTTTAATTCTTCTGTTTCTTCTTCGAATTTCTCTTTTTGAGTTTCAAGATTATCAAAATGTGTATCTAGTTTTTTATTTTGGAATTTTTTGATTTCATTTTTTGAAATAATTTTAGGAGAGGTTTGTTTTTTTTCTTGTTTTAAAATACTGTTATTAATATTTTTATTTGAATTCTCATTTTTCATTATAAAATAGCTTAGGCTACTTGCTATAAATGCAAATAAAAATATTAGTAGAAAAATTTTTACTAATTTAGATTTTGAAATTGATGATGATTGCTTTTTTTTTCTTTTAGTTTTTTTATTACTCATAGTTTACAAGAAGTAAATAAAGAGAGTTAAACTCTCCTTATTAATATATTAGTTTTTGTCTTGTTGAACGATTTTGTTAGATCCAATCCAAGGCATCATTTCTCTTAAGTTATTACCAGTTTGCTCAATTAATGAAGCTTTTGCGTTAGTTCTTTCAGCGTTCATTCTTGGATATCCAGCTTGTCCTTCTAAGATGAAGTCTTTTGCAAATCTACCATCTTGAATTTCTTTTAAGATTTCTCTCATAGCAGCTTTAGATTCATCATTAATAACTCTTTTACCAGAAACATAATCACCATACTCAGCAGTGTTGGAGATAGAGTATCTCATATCAGCGATTCCACCTTCAAACATTAAGTCAACAATTAATTTTAACTCATGTAAA
>Ga0105357_10000163_pt1 | contig 32511 bp, 32 predicted proteins | sample GOMGulsemesocosm_4_FD_83660 | JGI IMG/M metagenome (GOLD analysis project Ga0105357, IMG submission 83660) | Methane-oxidizing microbial communities from mesocosms in the Gulf of Mexico - GOM15B Gulf of Mexico | ecosystem: Environmental > Aquatic > Marine > Cold seeps | place: USA: Gulf of...
CCATCACCAAATGGTCCAAATCCATCAATTGTAGTAATCCCACAACTTGAGACATGATTTGCATCACTAACACCACCTCTTTTTTCTGTAAGTATTTTTTTTGAAATTATCTCCTCAAGTTGTTTTATTAATATTTCTTGGTTTTCATTTGCTTCCATAACATCTCTTTGAATTAAGCCATCTAATTTTGACTTAGTGCCTTCAATATAAGAGCTTGAAACGATTTCGTCTAAAGATGATAATAATCTATCTCGTTCTTTATTTGTTGTATATCTAATTTCAACAATCATTACACATTTAGGAGAAATAGTATTAGCTCCAATACCACCTTCAATTTTTCCAACATTAACAGTAGTACCTAAATCTAAATCTGTCAATGCTGATAATTTCTGTAGTTTATATGAAGCTTCTAAGTTAGCATCTACTCCTTTTATGTAAGATGTTCCTGCGTGAGCTGGTATCCCTTCTATAGTAATTGTAAAAGTTCCAACACCTTTTCTTCCTGTTACTACTTCTAAGTTTGGACCCGCTGCTTCAAATACAAAACAATAATCATAATTTTTTGCAATATCTAATGTAAGATGTTTAGAATCGTCACTACCACTTTCTTCATCTGAAACTAGTAAAAAATCAATATTGCTTATTTCATTATTATTTTTATGGATATTTCTAAGAGATTCTAGTGCAACAATATTACCACCTTTCATATCACAAACACCAGGACCGTAAACCCAAGTTTCATCTTGAGAAAATCCTTCAAATGTTCCAGGAGGGAATACTGTATCATTATGGCCTAATAATAAAATATTTTTTAGATTGTTTTTTCTTGGGGTGGTAAATAATTGATGATTACCAATATATTCTCTTTTATAAGTATTTTCTTTAAATCCTAGTTCTTTTAACCAAAAAGACATAATTTGGCCAACACTATCAACACCGGCTTTATTTTTAGTATATGAGTTGATATTTATAATTTTTTCTAAATCTTTTAAGTAGTTCATGAACTGTATCCATATTCTAATATAATTTATATAGAAATATTACATAAGTTTAGTAGCATTATAAAAGCATATACTAAATTATATAAATATAAATTTTATTATAACGTAAAAATGGCTTAGGAGAGGGTATGGAAATGATTAAAAAATAATCATTTCCATAAAAGTGTTTACTTTTTGTTTTGAGTTTGTCCCGCGATAATAAATCTTAATGCATTAAGTTTAATAAATCCTTCTGCATCTTTTTGGTTGTATACTTCATCTTCTTCAAAAGTAGAGTGAGCTTCAGAGAATAAAGATTTAACAGATTCTCTTCCAACAACAGTAACATTACCCTTGTAAAGTTTAAGTCTAACAGTACCTTCAACATTTTTTTGTGTTGAATCAATTGAAGCTTGAAGCATTTCTCGCTCAGGTGAGAACCAGAAACCTTGATAAATTAATTTAGCATATTTAGGCATTAACTCATCTTTTAAATGAGCAGCTTCTCTATCTAAAGTAATAGATTCAATAGCTCTATGTCCTTTTAACATAATAGTTCCACCTGGAGTTTCGTAACAACCACGAGCTTTCATTCCTACATATCTATTTTCAACAATATCAATTCTTCCGATACCATGCTTATTTCCATATTCATTTAATGTTCTAAGAATTGTAGCAGGTGACATTTGTTCATCATTAATTGAGATTGGATCACCATTTTTATATCCAATAGTAATGTATTCAGCTTTATCAGGTGCATTTTCAGGAGAAACAGACCATAACCACATAGCTTCTTCTGGTTCAGCATTTGGATCTTCTAAAGATAAGCCTTCATATGAAATATGTAAAAGGTTAGCATCCATTGAATATGGACTAACCGAAGGGTTACCATTTTCATCTAAATGTTTTTTATCAATACTAATACCGTGTTCTGACGCATAAGCTAATAATTTTTCTCTAGAATTTAAATCCCATTCTCTCCATGGAGCAATAACAGTAATTTCAGAATCTAATCCTAAATAACCTAGTTCAAATCTTACTTGGTCATTACCTTTTCCAGTTGCACCATGAGATACAGCATCTGCACCCATTTTATGTGCAATTTCAATTTGTTTTTTTGAAATTAAAGGACGAGCAATAGAAGTACCTAATAAGTATTCACCTTCATAAATTGCATTTGCTCTAAACATTGGAAATACGTAATCTTTTACAAATTCTTCTTGTATATCTAATATAAAAATATTTTCAGGTTTAATACCCATTGCAAGCGCTTTTTCTCTTGCAGGTTCAACTTCTTCACCTTGACCTAAGTCAGCAGTAAATGTAATAACTTCAGCATTATATTCATCTTGAAGCCATTTTAATATAACAGAAGTATCAAGCCCACCACTATAAGCTAGAACTACTTTTTTAACATCTTTTTTACTCATAAATTTATCCTATGATTATCATTATTTTTAAGGCTAATATTTTATCTAAAATTTGTTATAATCTTTATTATGAGAATAGATAAATTTTTAAACGCAGTTAATATTACTAAAAGAAGAGCAGTTGCTGAAGATATGTTAGAACATAAAGTTGTTTTTATAAACAATCTTGCAGTTAAAAAAGCTAAAGAAGTTAAAGTTGGAGATATTATAGAAATAAAATATCTTGAAAGAAGTGATAAATTTAAAGTTTTGCAAATACCAAGCGTAAAATCTACGCCTAAATCTAAAATGGCAGAATATGTAGAAAAGATTGAAGGATAATTAAATGTTTAATACAGCAAAGATGAAATTTGATGATATATTTGAAAATAGATTACCTGAAGATGAAGTAAGGGAATATTTAATTGAATTATATGAAAGAGGAGAAACAGCAGCTGAAATCGCAGGGGCTGCTAGTGCTATGAGAGATCATTTAATACCATTGCCTATACATTATGATTTAAAAGAGAAGATTATTGACAACTGTGGTACAGGTGGAGATAAATCAAATTCATTTAATATTTCAACTACTGTTTCTATATTATTATCTGCTTGTGGTTCATATGTTGCAAAGCATGGGAATAGAAGTATTACAAGTAAGTCAGGTAGTGCAGATATGTTAGAAGCTTTAAATATTAATCTTAATTTGTCTTTAGAAAATTCTGCAAAAATGTTAGAAGAAACAGGTTTTACGTTTATGTTCGCACAGAATCACCATCCTGCTATGAAATACATTATGCCTATTAGAAAAAGTATTCCACATAGAACAATATTTAATATTTTAGGGCCATTATCAAATCCAGCAACTGTATCAAAACAGTTAATTGGTGTTTTTGATAAGTCATATATTAATAAAATGGCATATGCTTTAGATATGTTGGAAACAAAAAGATCAATAATAGTGTCTTCAAATGATGGAATGGATGAAATTTCAATGTCTGATATTTCTTTCGCAACATCACTATTTAATGGAAAAATAGAAGATTTTGAGATTAACCCTGAAAATTATGGATTAAAGTTATCTCCTAAAGAAGAAATTATTGGTGGAAATGCAAGCTTTAATGCAAATATTACTAAAGATATTTTGTCAAATAATATTGATGGTGCAAAACTTGATATTGTTTTAATAAATGCAGCTGCAGCTTTAATAGTTGATGAAAAAGCAAGAGATTTTCAAGATGGACTTGCAATGGCTAAAGAAACTATATTAAATGGTAAAGCAAAAGAAAAACTTGATCAAATAATAAAAGTTTCAAATCAATTATAGGTTTATTTTTGAAAAAAGAGTTTAATTTAGATTTAAAAAATATAAATATTATTGTTGATGAATTAAGAACTATTATAAATAGTGATACTATCGTAATTTTAAGAGGTGATTTAGCAAGTGGTAAAACTACACTTGTTAAAAACTATGTAAAAGCTTTAGGCTTAGATGATATAGTTACTTCTCCAACCTTTTTATTACAGTCAGTTTATTCAAATTATATATATCATTATGATATATATAATAAAACTTTAGATGAATTTATAGCTCTTGGAATGTTAGAAGAATTTGAACACAGTGGCGTACATTTTGTGGAGTGGGGCGATGAGAAGTTACAAAATCTATTAGAAGAATATGGATTTAATGTAATATTAGTAGAAATAAAGAAATGTGATAATAAAAGGCTATATAAAATAAATGCATAAATTACGAATTAATGATATAACAAAATCAATCAAAAAAACTCAAATATTACATGGTATTTCATTAGAAGTTAATTCTGGTGAAATTGTTGGTTTATTAGGACCAAATGGTGCAGGGAAAACTACAACATTTTATACAGTTTGTGGTTTAGTAAAGCCAACTTCTGGTGAAGTTTATTTCGATGACAAAGATATTACAAGTCTTCCTTTACATAAAAGAGCACTTCGAGGAATTGGTTATTTACCTCAAGAGTCTTCAATTTTTAAAGATTTATCAGTTGAAGATAATTTAATGTTAGCAGCTCAAATTGTAACTGATGATAAGGGAGAACAACATAAACGAGTTGAAGAATTATTAGAAGTATTTAATATTGAGCCAATTAGACAAAGAAAAGGTGTCTCTTTATCTGGAGGCGAAAGAAGAAGGACTGAAATTGCTAGAGCTTTAGTTTCTCATCCCAAATTTTTATTACTTGATGAACCTTTTGCTGGTGTTGATCCCATTGCTGTTAAAGATATTCAAGAAATTATTGCACAATTAACAAAAATTAATATTGGAGTTTTAATTACTGACCATAATGTAAGAGAAACCTTAGAAATTTGTGATAGAGCTTATGTAATGAAAGCAGGAGCTTTACTTGCAAGTGGTACAAGTTCTGAAATTAGAGAAGATACAAAAGTAAGGGAACATTATTTAGGAGAAGATTTTAACTTCTGATTTATGAAAGAAGTAGAAACTATAGTTTAGTTACTACTTTATTTCTTCCTGAGTTTTTAGCCTCATATAAAGCTTCATCTATTCTAGCTATGAAGCTATCTTCAGTATCTTCTTCATTCATTATTGATACACCAAAACTAGCTGAAATACTTAAGTTTAATTTTGTAAGTGGGTCTTTATAAATTGTACTTCTAATCTTTTCAGCTACAATTCTAGCACCTTCAAGGTCTGTTTCTGGAAGTAGAATAAGGAACTCTTCTCCTCCCCATCTAACAACAGTATCATGCTCTCTAACACTTTGAGTTACAATATTAGCAATCTCTTTTAGTACTTCATCTCCTACTTGATGTCCATGTGTATCATTTACAACTTTAAAGAAATCAATATCAAATAAAACTAAAGATAATTTATTGCTATATCTAATCCCTCTTCTAATCTCTTTACCAAATAAACTGTTGAATTTATTTCTATTAAATAAACCAGTTAGATTATCATGAGAAGCTTGATATTCTAAAAGATTTGATTTTTCTTTAAGTTCCGTAATATCAGTTAAAGAGATAACATAAAAGTCATTTGAATTATCATAGTTATCAACATTTATAGTAAATACTCTTTCTTCATCTTTCGAGTTTTTAATTTTCACAACTCTATCAACTTCTTTTAAGTTTTTAATATATTTATAATAACATTTATTTCCCAAAAGACTCTTTTTGGAAATGAAACCATACTCTTCAATAAAATGATTAAAGATATTATCTGACATCCTTGTAAAATCTTCTATTGAATTTACTTCAAAAAATTCGAGAAATCTTTTATTCACATTTTTAATAGTTTTGCTATTAGATAAAATTACAATATTATCTTGTGCGTCAAGTATAGATTTGATTTTTTGTATTTCATTTTCAACTCTAGTTTCTAAAGATATATTTAAATCTTCTAACTTTCTTTTTAAATATATAGGCTCAATTGCTTTTATCATACTTTCTACAAGTTGATATAAATCTATTGGTTTCATAGCATATGTACTTACACCAACATTAATAGCTTTTTTAAGAAAATTAGGATCATTATGTGCACTAGTAATAACTATAGGAATTTCTTTGTTAATCTTTTTAATTTCTGCACACATTTCAAGGCCATCCATTTTTGGCATATTAATATCTGAAACAATTAAATGAATATCATCTTTGTTTTCTTTGAATTGTTCTAATCCATCTAAACCATTTTCTGCTGAATATACTTTTTTAACTAAAGAACCTAATAGTTTTGCAGTAAATTCACGTACATCTTTTTCATCTTCTACATATAAAACAGAGATGTTTGCTAATACTTCTTTATTCATTATTTATCTCCATTTTTAAAATCTACTAGTTCTGGGTTGGCAATTGGTGCTGAGAAATAATACCCTTGAGAATAATCAACACCCAATTCCTTTGTTAGTTCAAATATCTCTTTATTTTCAACATATTCTGCAATAGTTTGTAGATTTAAACTTTTTGCAAATTCTACAATAGTTTTAGTAATTTTATATGAATTTTCATCTGTTGCAATATTTTTAATAAGTGAAGCATCAATTTTTAAATAATCAACATTCATTTTTAATAAATGCTCAAAGTTTGAATATCCTGAACCAAAATCATCAATTGCAACTTTACATCCTAAAGCTTTAATCTCATCAATAAATAAAATTAAAAGACTATAGTTTTTAACATTCTCATCTTCAAGTATTTCAAAAACAACTTTTTCTGCTAAATCATATTCTTTTATCATTTCTTTTATAAAAACTAAAAACTCGGGGTCTTCAATATCTTCATATGAAATATTTACAGAAAATTCAAAAGGTAAATTTTTAAATTTTTTAAATGATTTTTCAATAACAATTTTTGTTAACTTTGTATATTGATTAGATTTTTTTGATATATCTAAAAAGAAAAAAGGTGCTACAACTTTTCCGTCTTCATCTATTAGTCTTACTAAGCATTCATATTTATCAACTTTTAATGTTCTATTGTTAATTAGTGGTTGAAAATATACTTCAATATTATCTCTATTAAAAGCAGACTTTAATTTTTTAGTCCACAACATGTTATTTTCATACTCTTGAAATTTATCAAGCTCATCATAAAAGATCATAAAATCTTTATGATCTTTTTTTGCAGTTTGTAATGCGATATCGGCAGTTATCAACTTATTGTTTTTATTTGAAAATGACATTCCCGCAGTTAATCTAATATCAATTTCATATTGATCAAAATTAAACACTGTTTTATACGATACTTCTAAAATATTTTCTATTGTTTTTAAGAACTCTTTTTTATTGTTTTCTGTATTTGTAATACAGTATGTATCTGAAGGAAATTTATATAGTTTTAAACTTTTATACTCTTCTATATTCTTTTTTATTAATTTACCAAGTTCAATTAAAATTAAATCACCAGCTTTATGACCATAAAAATCGTTTATCTCTTTAAAAGAGTTTATATCTAAAATACAGATTGAAGATAATACTAGATTTTCATCATTTTGTAGTTCTTTAATTAATTTTGCTCTATTTGGTAAATTAGTTAAATTATCTGTATATAAAAGGGTATATAGCTCTTTTTTATGATTAATCTCATGACTTATATCATTTAATAATATTATATCTGTACTGTTATGCGTTAATTTGATTTTCTGTAATGTAAAAAACTTGTTCTCATTTTCTTGATTCATAATACATACATTTAAAGTTTCTTGTGAACATTTATCTAACCAGTCATTATTTAAGTTGGTAAAGCAATTTTCATGTTCAATAAAAATATCACCAATTTCTAAGTATTTTCTATTAATTGTCTCTATGGAATGGCAATTTGTTAACTTGTAAAAGTAATCATTTGCAAAAACTACTTTTTCTCCATCTGTTGAAAAAATTGGATTAGTAATATTATTAATGATTGAATTCGAAACTTCTTGTTCTTGTTTAAGTAACATATCTTGTTTTAAAATATTAGTGTAGTGTTCTATTTTATATGTATAACTATTAGTATTAATTGGTCTATATAAATAATCAATATATTTTGATTCTTTATTTACTCGATGATTATTATCTGTTAATAGTATTACATAGGTATTGTTTTCAATACTACTATTTAATATATCTTCATAGTTATCTAATTCTGTACTTAAAAATATTAAGTCTAATTGCTTAATATCATTTATTATTTTAGAATTATTTATGGAAAAATTTATTGTTGTGTTTTTTAACTTTTTATTTGAGTTACTATCAAAATTATTCAGAGAGCTAAACTCTTTATCAGCTATTAATACATCCAAACGCATTTATCACCTTATTTATTATAATATATAGTTTTACATAAAGTAGCTTCGAAATTACTTACTACTTATATGTCTTAGAACATAATATTTAATAAAATTATTTATTAAATATTTTTAATGCATTATTTAAATCTTCTTGAGTATCTATTCCAAAAGATCTAGATTCAACCTTTACCATAGCAATTTCATATCCATTATCAATTGCTCTAAGTTGTTCAAGCTTTTCAATATTTTCTAATTTAGATGCATTCAAAGAACAAAACTTATTTAGCGATTTTTTTGTAAATCCATAAATACCTAAATGTCCATTATATGAAGAATTTTCATAATGATCTCTATGATATGGAACTTTTGCTCGAGAAAAATATATAGCATTTGAGTTTTCATCAAGAATTACTTTTACGTGATTTGGATCATCTGCTAATTCTGAACTAATTTCTTTATGACATGATACAATCATTGTATCTTCATTATTTTCTTTTACTTTCACAACACGATTAATAACTGCCTGAACAACTTCTTTTTCAATAAAAGGTTCATCCGCTTGTACATTTACAATTATTTCATTTTCATCTAAATTTAACTTGTTTACAGCTTCATTTATTCTGTCTGTACCACTTTGATGTTCACTTGAAGTCATTACGGCATCAAACCCATACTCTTTAGCTAAATCTATTACTTCTTGCGAATCTGTAGCAATTACTACTTTATCAAGAGAAGAAACTTGTTTTGCTGTTTTAATTACCATTGGTAAACCTAAGATATCAACTAATATTTTATTTGCAAATCTACTTGAGTTTAATCTTGCTGGTATAATAATCATCTATATTCCTTGTTAATTTATAAAACCTTCTTTTTAGTGATATTATTATAATATAAAATCTTTAAAGAAGAATATGAAAGAAGAATTTTATGAAAAAAACTATTACTGTTATCGATACCTTTGGCTTCTTATTTAGAAGTTTTTATGCTTTACCCCCACTTAAGTCTAAAGATGGATTTCCTACTGGACTTTTAACTGGTTTTATGAATTTTATATCAAATGTTGGAAAAGATTTTGAAACGGATTACATTGTATTTGCTCTTGATGCAAAAGGTCCTACTTTTAGAAGTGATATTTATACTGAATACAAATCACATAGACCTGATGTTCCTGAGGATTTATTAAAACAACTGCCAATTGCAATTGATTGGATCGAAAAAATGGATTTTAAAACGGCAATTAGAGTAGGATTTGAAGCAGATGATATTATTGCTTCTATTGCAAAAGATGCAAAAGAAAAAGGTCTTGAAGTAAGAGTAGTTTCTCATGATAAAGATTTATACCAATTAATTGAAGAGGGTATTTATTTATTTGACCCAATTAAAAGATCAGTAATTAATGAACAAACATGTTTTGATAAATATGGTGTTTATCCTAAACAGTTTACTGATTATCAATCATTATTAGGCGATAGTGCAGATAATGTTCCAGGTGTTAAAGGAGTTGGGGCTAAAACAGCACAGGCTTTAATTGAACAATTTAATGACTTAGATAATATTTATGAAAATATTGAAAATATTGAAAAAAAAAGATGGCAAACACTTTTAAGTGATGGAAAAGAGTTAGCTTATATCTCAAAACAATTAGTTACTTTATCAAAAGATTGTCATTGTATAAATAATTTAGAAGAGTTTAATTTACCTCTTGAAAATCCCATATTAAGAATATCGGATACTTTAATTGAATATGGTTTAAATAGAGTTGTTGAGAGAGTAAATAAAGAAGGTTTAAATTATAAAACTGAAATTCCTAAACCAAAAGAGGAATTAAAAATGGAATATATTTTATTAAATGAGGAACAAGAGTTATTTAAAGTATTAAACCAAATTCCTAAAGATTCAATAGTTGCATTTGATACAGAAACTACAAGTGTTGATACACTTGATGCTAAAATTGTTGGTTTCTCTTTTGCGTATGAAAATACAAAAGCATATTATGCACCAATTTCTCATTTTTATTTAGGAGTTCCAAATCAAATATCAATAGAATCGGCTAAAAAAGCGATAACTATTTTAAATAGTTTTAAATTAGTTCTTCAAAACTTTAAATATGATTATGAAATAGTAAAATTTAATTTAGGCATTGAATTGAAATTATACGCAGATACAATGATTTTAGCATGGCTTTTAAATACAAGTCAAAGAGTAGGTTTAGATTTTCAAATTGAAAAATATTTTGATCATAAAATGATCACATTTAAAGACGTAGTAAAAAAGGGTGAGAACTTTTCTAACGTTGAGATATCAAAAGCTTGTGAATATGCTGCCGAAGATGCATTAATGACTTTAAAACTTTACAATAAACAACTAGAAGAGTTTAAAGAAGATGATAATAAAACTTTATTAGATTTAGCAAAAAATGTTGAATTTGAATTTACTTATGTTCTAGCAAGTATGTTTGAGAAGGGTATTAAAGTTGATGTTAATAAGCTTGAAGAGCTAAAAGTATCTAATAATAAAACAATACAAGAATTAATATCAAAAATATATCAAGCAGCTGGAACTGAGTTTAATATTAATTCACCAAAACAATTAGGAGTTGTTTTATTTGAAACATTAAAACTACCTCCTTCTAAGAAAACAAAAACAGGTTATAGTACAAATGAAGTTGTTCTACATAAGTTATTTGATGCTCATGAAATTATTCCATTATTATTAAAATATAGAGAAGCATTTAAATTACAATCAACATATATTGAACCCTTATTAGAATTAGGACTTAAAAATCCTCAAAACAGAATATATACATCTTTCCTACAAACAGGAACAGCAACAGGGCGATTAAGTTCTAAAAACCCTAACTTACAGAATATACCAGTTAGAACTGAAGCAGGAGCTCAAATTAGAGCAGCTTTTATACCAAAAGAGGGATATAAACTTGTGGGAATAGATTATTCTCAAATAGAGTTAAGATTACTTGCATATTTTAGTGAAGATAAAGCATTAGTTGACGCTTTTAACTCAGGTGAAGATATTCATTACCAAACATCAGTAAAGATATTCGGGGAAGAACAAGCAAAAGAAAAAAGATCAATTGCAAAATCTATTAATTTTGGTTTATTATATGGAATGGGTAGTAAAAAACTTGCTGATACATTAGGAATTACTACGAAAGAAGCAAAAACATATATTGAATCATACTTTGAAGCATTTATTAGTGTAAAAGATTATTTAAAGTCAATAGAAGAGTATGCTTTTAAAAATGGATATGTTGAAACTTTATTAAAGAGAAAAAGATTGTTTGATTTTGATGCAGCAAATGGAATGCAAAAAGCTGCATATTTAAGAGAATCTGTTAATACATTATTCCAAGGAAGTGCAGCAGATTTAATTAAGTTATCAATGATTGAAATACATAAAAAATATAAAAATAATGATAAAGTGAACATGTTATTACAAATACATGATGAGCTTATCTTTGAAATTGAAGAAGATGAAGTAGAAAAAATAACTAAAGACTTAGAAAAAATAATGGAAAACATTTTTACTCTAAATATCCCATTGAAGGTGTCTAGCTCGATTGGAAATTCTTGGCAAGATTTAAAATAGTCTTAATTATAGCTTAATATTGTAAAATATACTACATATATTTTGACAAATTAAGTTTTTTTTGTTATTATATGGCTTAAATCAATATTTAAAGAGTCAAAAAATGTTAAAAACAGTAAGAAATATAAGAAAACTATATAATGCAAAACTACTTTTTATTAGTAGTGATGAAACAATTCATAGTACAATAGAAAATGAATTTGATGATTATTTTAAAGAATTAAAAATAGCAAGTAATATTAATGATGCTATTGAACTAGCATGTTCAAATACATATGATATGGTGATTATAGATACAAATATTAAAGGAGTAACTTTTTCTGAATTATATTCAGAATTAGCACATTTAGCTCCAACATTACCAAAAATTGTTATTTCAGATTCTGATGATAACGAAGATATCGTTACTGCAATAAATTATAGTGCATATACTTTTCTTTCAAAACCATTAAGACCAAAAGATATTAAGTTATCAGTTATTATGTGTCTTAACCAAACAAAAAGAGGTGACAAAATTGAATTCCAAGGTGGAATCTATTTTGACGAATATAGAGATCAATTTTTTAAATCAGGTGGAGTTTTAGTTGACTTTACAAGATTAGAAAAATCTTTCTTAAAACTACTTATTTCTAAAAAAAGTGATATCGTTGATTATGATTTAATCAAAGATGTAGTATGGAAAGGTAAGGACATGTCAATTTATACAATGAGAAATATTGTTAATAAAATTAGACAAAAAACTTACTATGAAATTATTAGAAATCATTCTAATAAAGGGTATACTATTGACAATTTTAAGAACTCTTAAAGTTGTCAATTTGCAAAATATCAATAAAAAAGTTATAATATGGAAGAATTAATCGTTACAAAAGAAGAACTTATCAAAATGTTTGAATCTCAAGAGTTGACAGACAGTGGAAAAGCTTGGATTATGAATGATAAAGAGATAGATATTATAGCTTTACATAATGTAGATCCTAAGTTTCTTCAAGATATAACAAATGCAAAATTCTACAAATTAATTTTTAAAGGTAATAAATAATGTCCCATTGTCCTTTTTGTAAGAAAAAGATAGCTATGAGTAAAGCTTTCTGCTCTAGAAGTTGTAAAGAAAATTACTTTCAATTAATTGCAATTCAAGTACCAAAACCATTTTTAAAAAGAATTTTTGTTTTTTGTACACCAGAACAAAGAGAAGTAGAAATTGAAAATTTCGCAAGTAGACATGGTTGGAGATTAGATTTATTAAAAAATAAAATTAATGAATTATCTATCGAAGCTGGTTTTGTAGAAGAAAATAGTTAAGATTAGTTAACTATTTTTTTTAATTTATATTTTCTTTTCTTTTTAAAATAAGATATACCACTAAACTTATTAGTAAAACTACACTAGATTGTAATATACCCATTGTTAACCAGTCACTATAAATAAATCCAAGTTGAATATCTGGTTGCCTATAGAACTCAGCAATTATTCTCATTAGAGAATATAATACACCATATATTAGTGCTAATTGACCATCAAAAGTTTTTCTTTTTCTAATGTAAACTAAGATAGCAAATACAACTAAGCCTTCAAGAATTGCTTCATAAATTTGAGATGGATGTCTAAGTGTTTGACCCACATATATACCCCATGGCACATCAGTAACTCGTCCAACTAATTCTTGGTTGAAGAAGTTTCCAATTCTACCAAATACATATGCGGCACTAATTCCAAGTACTGCAATATCTGTTATAAACCAAAAAGATACTTTATTTTTCTTACAAAATAGAATAGAAGCAATTATAAATCCTATAAAAGCACCATGGTAGCTCATTCCAGAAATCCCAGTATAAACACCGTCTACATATGGATTAAATATTTCCCAAGGTTTCGTTAAATAATACATTGCATTAGTATCATAAAAAAGAATATATCCTAATCTTGCACCTAAAATTACACCTATTTCAGCCCACCATATGTATGAATCAAATAAATCATTAGAAATATTTAGATTATCGTGCTTAATAAACCATTTTGCAATAAAAATAGCTGATATTAAAGCTAATGCATACATGATTCCATACCAGTGTACTGATACCGGACCTAAATTAAATGCAACTGGTTCAAAGTTAGAATATATATTTTGCCAATATTCTTGCATCCTAATCTAAAGCCTCAGCAATCAATTCGATTGGATTTTTAAATTGAACATCAACGTCTGCAAGATGTAATGAGTTTGTTATTTGCATTCTACATGCAGAACACTCAGCACTTACTACTTGTGCTTTTGTTTCTTTAATCATTGCTGCTTTTGGAAGTCCTGCAGCTTTTGCAAAGTCATATTTCTCAGTTTGCATAGTAACTCCACCAAATCCACAACATCTATTTGAATCACTCATTTCTGTTAAAACATAGTTTTGTTTTAGTAAATTTCGTGGTTCTTCCCAAACACCTTGCATTTTTTTTGCATGACATGGATCATGGTATGTAACTGTTGTATCAATTGTTTTTTTACTTTGAGCTAGTAAATCTCTTAATTTAGTATTATCATCTAACCATTTTGTAGCCATAAATATCTTTTTAGATAATTTAACCGCTCGTGCTTGCCACTCTGGTTGATCATGTAAAAAATGCTCCCAATCTTTGTTAATCATTGCTGAACATGTAGCTTCTGGGATGATAACAGCATCTACGTCATCAATCCAAGTTTCAAAGTATTCAATATTTTTCTTTGTTACATAATTAACTGTATCAAATGCTCCTGTAAAATAAGCAGGTGCTCCACAACATAACTGTTTTTTAGGAATCATAATATCAAGTTCTAATTTTTTAAGAATCTTTACAAGAGAATCTCCAGTAGATGTATAAGTATAATTACTCATACATCCAATAAAAATTGCAACTTTATTTTTTTTGTTCTCTACAATTTTTTTATTTTTTGCAAAAATATTTTGAGGATATTTATTTAAAAAACTTCTCATATCAGCAAATGGTAAAACTCTATCTTTTTTTACAATTGGTAATGAAAATCTAGGTTCCGCTGATTGTTTATTTTTATCAAGTTTTAAAGCACATGTTTGGAACATCCAACCCATTCTTGACATCATATCCATAGCTTTTCTATGTCTTAAAAGCCAGAAGAATAGTCTTTTATACCAAGTAATTCCATATTTTTTTGCAATATCCGCTCTAACTTGTTCAATTACCATATCCGTTGGCAAATCAATTGGACACTCTTCGACACAATTTGTACATAAGAAACATGATTCAAAAATATCTTTTGCATTCTGATCTAGTTCTAATTCATCTCTTTCGTAAGCACCTAACAAATCAATAAATCCTCTTGGACTTGTTGTTTCATCTTGATTAATATTAAAGATTGTACATACAGGTTTACATTTTCCACATTTAACACAGGCATCAGATACAGCTGTGTAATTAAATTTATTTATTGACACTTTTCATAACCTTTTGATTAAAAAATTTTAATATTTATAATAAAAATAAAATATACTGAAAAGTTGGTTAATAGTTGATAAAAAGGAGATTTAAGTTCGAGAAATTAGGGAGTTGAAGAAAAAAGACCTAAGACTAAATAGTCTTAGAAAATCTTCTTTTATCTTCAGGTAATTTATTTAAATATGCATCAAACGGCATACAAATGTTTCTTATTAACATTGTACCTGTTTGTGATACTTGAATATTAGAATCAGTTATTTCTAGAAGCTTAGCTTCTCCAAATTCTTCTAAAGCTGCAATTGCATCAGCAAAGTATTCTTTAAAGTTTATATTAAACTCTTTTTCTACTCTTGTAATATTTAAAGCAAAGTTACTCATAAGTTCCATAATAACAAATTGTCTTAACTGGTCATCATCACTTAATTTATAACCTTTAAACACTGGTAAATCACCGTTATCTAAAGCAGCTTCATAACTTGGTATATCTTTAAAATTCTGTGCATAGTAATCAACACCATTACCAATAGATGTCAAACCAATTCCAATTAAGTCTGCACCTCCTTTAGTAGTATAACCTTGGAAGTTTCTATGTAATTCACCTTTTTCAATAGCTTTAAATAGTTCATCTCCAGGTTTTGCAAAGTGATCCATTCCCACCATTTTATAACCATTAGATGTAAAGAAATCAATTGTATCTTTAAGCATTTCAAGTTTTTCTTCTGGTTTTGGGAAAGTTGATTCATCAAACTTTCTCATTGTTTTCATAAGCCAAGGAACATGGGCATAATTAAATACAGCGAATCTATCTGTATCTAAAGTAATCATCTTTTCTAGTGTCTTTTTAAAACTCTTTTTTGTTTGATGAGGAAGTCCATAAATTAAATCTGTGTTAACAGAATGAATTCCTGCATCACGTGCAATTTTAATTACATTTTGAGTTAATTCAAAAGGTTGAATTCTATGAATTGTTTTTTGAACTTTTTCATCTAAGTCTTGAACACCAAAACTTAATCTATTACATCCACCAGCTTTTAAAACATCCATATGCTCTTTTGTGAAAAATCTAGGATCTACTTCACATGATATTTCAGCATCTGCTCTAAAGTTAGGGAACACCTCTTTTACAGAGTTAATAACATCTTCAAGTTGCTCAGGAGAGAAAAATGTTGGTGTTCCTCCTCCAAAATGCATTTGAGTTACCTCTCTATTAGTATTAAGATGGTTTTTTAATATATTTAATTCTTTTTTTAAGTATGTAATATATTCAACTTTCTTTTCTTCTTTAGAAGTAAAGATTGTATTACATCCACAGAAATAACAAGCACTTCTACAAAAAGGCATATGAATATAAATAGATATTGCTCTATCATCACTTTGATTTTTGTAGTAAGCTTTTAAATCATCTTGAGTAAACTCTTCACTAAACTCAGGTGCTGTTGGATACGAAGTATATCTAGGACCTGGTCTTGAATACTTTTCAAATTTTTTAAAATCAATCATACTATGAGTTTCTCTTTCTATCTAACCAAACCATTACACCTTTTTGTGCATGCAGTCTATTTTCTGCTTCTTCAAAGATTAAACTCTGAGATCCTTCCATAACTTCTTCACTTACTTCATAACCTCTGTAAGCTGGAAGACAATGTAAGAAAATAGCTTTATCTTGTGCCAATTTCATCATTTTTTGATCAACTATAAACCCACTAAAATCTTTTATTCTTTGCTCTTTTTCATCTTCTTGTCCCATAGAAACCCAAGTATCTGTAGTAACTACTGTTGAACCTTGTACCGCCTCTACTGGGTCATTACCAATGATAATTGTTGCACCTGATTCTTTAGCCATTTCTTGTGCTTTTACTAAGATATCAGCATTTACTTCATAACCTTTTGGTGTTGCGATTCTAAGTTCAAAACCTAATTTTGCACAAAGATTTAACCAAGAGTGCGCAAGGTTATTTCCATCACCAACGTATGAAACAACAAGATTTTTATCTAATCCTGCTTCTTGAATTGTCATATAATCAGCCATTAATTGTACAGGGTGATATTCAGTTGTTAAACCATTTATAACAGGAACTTTTGAATACTTTGCGAATTCTTCAATTTTCTCATGTCCAAAAGTTCTAATCATTACCATATCTACCATTCTAGATATTACTCTTGAAGTATCACTTAAAGGTTCACCACGTCCTAGTTGTATATCACTTGAAGAAAGAAATAATCCTACTCCACCTAATTGGTAAATACCTGTTTCAAAAGAGACTCTAGTTCTTGTTGAACTCTTTTCAAAAATCATTCCTAATGTTTGCTTAGGCATGTACTCTTTAAAAACTTTATTTTTAGTCTCTGTTTTGATTTGTTTAGCTAAATCTAAAATCTCAAAAATTTCTTCTTTTGAGTAGTCTGCTAATGTTAAGAAATGTCTCATAGTTATTTCCTCTGAAATTAATAAAAGCTAATATTCTATAGGATTTTGTATTATTACTAACTTAAAGTTCACTTTATTCAAACAAATTTTTAATTAAGTCGTAAAAAGCAATAAATATGAGCAGTATTTAGAAACAATAAAATACTTAATAGATATAAATTCTATGATAAACACATTAGAAGATTTAAACTATAAAAACACTTACTATCTACAAAACTACTTGCAAACCTTATCAAATATTGGCAATATTAATGAAGAAAGTATTATAAATGAAGATGAAATAAAATCAAGTTATTTAGATATAAGTTGGAGAAATTAAATACCCTTGACCAGAAGCATTTTCTATTAAATCTTTAGATGTTTTAAGACGTAATCTTTTGATAAATGTTCTTAATCTCTCATCATTTACATCTTCTTCCCAAATCGTTTCTTTTATTAAAGAAGTTTCAACTACTTTATTTTGGTATTTTAAAAGTAAATAAAAAAACTCTTTCTCTCTTTTTGTAAGTTTTAACAAAATACCATCCTTATATAGTGATGTTGAATTATTATCAAAAACAAATCCATCTTTTAACTTAATCTTTTTTCTTTTATTCAGTGTTGGTGCAATCTTATTAATATATACAAGTACCTCATCTGGATCAAAAGGTTTAATAAAGTACTTATTTATACCTATATCAATAGCTGATAAAAGTTTTTCCTTATCGGAATGTGCACTAAGTATTATAATAGGGATTTGTTCATCATCTTCTTTAATTTTTTTTGTCATTTCTAAACCATTAATTTTAGGCATCATAATATCAGTGATGATAATATCAGGTTTATTTTCTTTAAACCGTTTGAAACCTTCTTCTCCATCTTTTGCAATAATAACAGAGTGAAAATATTCACTAATTGCATCTTTTAATAAACTTGCTAATCTAGATTCATCTTCAACAATTAAAATCTTTAGAGTTTTTAATAAATTTATATTCATTTATCTTCCATTGGTATAGATATAGTAAATATTGAGCCATTATTACTATTCTTATGTTTTATACTTCCATTTAAACTTTTTTCTATAATCATTTTTGACATAAATAAGCCTAATCCTGTTCCTTGAGACTTATGCTTTGTTGTAAAGTATGGTTCGAATATTTTATCAATACTCTGTTCATTTATACCTTGTGCATTATCTTCTATATAAATACATACATAGTTTTTATTATCTATTCTTTCATCTTTTGAAATTATATCAATATTTCTATGTTGAACTTTATTTATAATAAATGCATCTTTTGAATTTTGTACTAAGTTTATTATAACTTGGGATAACTCATTTGATATACCTAGAACTTCTTTATTGTTCTGTATTGTAATATTTATCTTTATATTTTCTTTTTCAAGGACTTTATTTAAAATTACAAGTGATTCACTTATTGCATCTTTAATTAAAAAGAGTTTTTTATCTTTTTTGGGGTTAAAGAAGTTAGTGAAATCTTCAATAGTATTAGACATATTTAGAATTAGATTCTTACTCTCTTTATACAATTCATCAATCTTAAGAGTATCTTTATTTTTGTGAGCTTTTTTCATATTAAAAAGTGTTAGATTAAGCTCTGTAAGTGGTTGTCTCCACTGATGTGCAATATTAGCAAGCATTTGACCTAATGAGGCCATTCTTGATTGCCAAAAAAGTAGTTTCTGTTTCTCTTTATTCTTTTGTACTTCTTTTTGAATTCTTTGTTCTAAATTCTCATTTAAATCTTTTAGCTCTTTTGTTTGCTCTTCTACTCTTAACTCTAATGTTTTATTTAAATGTTCTAATTCTTTTTCTTTAAGTTTTAAACTATCTCTTAATAAAACTTGAGATGTTACATCATAACGAATAGCAATAAACTCTTTTATATTATTGTTTTCATCTAGTATTGGAGTTATAGTTGTATTTAAATACACTGTTTCTTTGTTCTTTGTTAAGTTTTTAACTGTAGATTTATATGGTTTTTTTGAAAGTATAGTTTCCCAAAGATTTATAAAATCACCTGAAGGTACTTCTGGATGTCTTACGATATTATGGTTTTGACCTATTAGCTCATCGTAAGAATATCCAGATATTTTACAAAACTCATCATTTACAAAAGTGATTATTCCATTTATATCTGTCTTCGATACAATATTAGAGTTTTCTATTGCTTCTTGATAAGTATTGTTCATTACTTATTTCTTAATAACTCACAAGCCTCTTTAGCATGATATGTAATAATTATATTAGCTCCTGCTCTTTTAAAGCCCATTAGTGTTTCCATCATTACTCTTTCATAATCAATAAGTCCAGCTGCGCCTGCATTTTTTAGCATTGCATACTCACCACTTACGTTATACACACATAATGGCAATTTTGTTTCATTTCTAATATCTCTAATTACATCTAAAAACGCAAGTGCTGGTTTAACCATTAAGATATCAGCACCTTCTTTTTCATCTTGTAGTGATTCTTCAATGGCTTCTAATCTATTTGCAGGATTCATTTGATATGTTCTTCTATCTCCAAAAGATGGAGTTGATTCAGCAACATCTCTAAATGGTCCATAATATCCACTAGCAAACTTTGTTGAATATGCCATAATTGGAAGGTTTTCATATCCATTTTCATCTAATGCAGTTCGTAGCGTTGTAATAATTCCATCCATCATTCCAGAAGGTGCAATCATATCTGCCCCTGCTTGGGCATGTACGATTGCTTGTTGTGCAGAAATTTCTAAAGTTTTATCATTATCAACAGTTTGTGTTTTAGGATCTAAAATTCCACAATGTCCATGATCTGTATATTCACAAAAACATAAATCAGTAACTACAAACATTTGTGGAAAATTTTCTTTAATAGCTCTAATAGTTCTAGAAATTATACTTTCATTACATAAACACTCACTTCCTACTGAATCTTTTACATCAGGAATTGCAAAAAGAATAATTGATTTTAAGTCAATACTTACTAAGTATTCACACTCTTTTAGTATTTCATCAATACTCATTTGGAATACTCCAGGCATTGAAGAAACCTCAGTTTTAATTCCTTTTCCTTCTCTTACAAATAATGGATATATAAAATCATCAGCTGTTACAGTAGTTTCTTGAACCAAGTTTCTTAAAGTTTCATTTATTCTTAATCTTCTAAATCGTTTAAACATACTATTTACCTCTTTTGGTTATAATTCGTGAATTATAACAATATAAGGTTTAAAGACAATGAATATAATACAATCAAATATTGCAAACCTACCTACAAAACATGGAAAATTTAAGATTAAAGCTTATAAAGACGAAAATCAAGAACATTTAGCAATTATGAGTGAAGATTTTGAAACATTAGACACTCCCTATGTACGAGTACACTCTGAATGTTTAACTGGAGATACACTTGGAAGTTTAAAGTGCGATTGTCAAAATCAATTAAATTTAGCACTTGATTTTATCTCAAAAGAGGGTGGTTTAGTTATTTATCATAGACAAGAAGGACGTAATATTGGCTTACTTAACAAAGTAAATGCTTACTGCTTACAAGATCAAGGTAGAAATACAATTGATGCAAATCTAGAACTTGGATTTAAAGAAGATGAAAGAGATTATAAAGTAGTTGAGTATATTTTTAATGATTTAGATATTAAAAATATAAAATTAATTACTAATAATCCAAATAAAATAGAATATATAGAAAATTTAGGTATAAATATAGTTGAGCGAATACCTGCAATTACAGAAATAAATAAATATAATGAAGAGTATTTAAATACAAAAAAAGATCAAATGGGACACATGCTGTAATGAATTTACAAGAACTTTTAGAACAAAATGATTTTAACTTTGATAAAGATTTTTATAAAGATTGTACAGTTTTTACTAAGTTATTACAGCAATGGGGTAAAATACATAATTTAAGTGGACGATTGAGTTTAGAAGATATTAATGAAAATATTTTAGATTCAATTTATCCATTAAATTTTATAGATAAGTATGATAGTTTTGCCGATATTGGTACAGGTGCTGGTTATCCTGGACTTTTACTCGCAATTGCAAATAAAGATGTAAAAGCATATTTAATAGAACCAAGAATCAAAAGAGTTGCTTTTTTAAACTTTGTAAAAGCATCATTGAAACTTGAAAATTTAACTATAATTTGCGATAGAGTTGAAAAGGTAAATGACTTAAAAATTGACTTAGTAACATCAAGGGCAGTTACTAACACATCTTTACTTTTAGATATTACAAAAGATATTGTTAAGGATAATGCTTCTTACTTGTTTTATAAAGGTAGCATGCTTAACGAAGAACTTGAAGTAGCAAAAGTAAATCAAAACTATAAAATAGTAAATAGAAATGATAGAAACTATTTATATATAAAAGGTAATTAATGATTTTAAAAACTTTAGCAATTGCTGTTGTACTATTTATTGTATATATAGTATTTTTTAAAAAAAATAGAGAAAAAGATATTATAAAGAAAAAAGATATTAAATATGAAGATGAAATGGTTGAGTGTCCAACATGTGAAACTTATATTTCAACAAAAGAATCAATTCTTAGCAATGGTAAGTATTATTGTTCAAAAGATTGTTTAAAGAATAAATAGGAGTTTTGTATGATACTTATTGGGGATAAACTTATACCATATGACGATTTTTTTAATATATCATCAATTGATGAAATTAAAAATACAAAAGCAAATTCTCTTATTTCATTTCGTTACAACGAAAATTTATTAACTTATTCTTATGAAAATGAGCTAGATTATGCAGTAGTTGTTTTTTCAATAAAAGAAGGAATTTATGCAAATAATTTAAATGCAAGATATATAGTTTGTGAAAAAAACTTATCAAAAGAGATTCAAAAAATAGCAGATAATTATATGTTTGATTCAAAAGTTTTAGCAGTGATAGAATCAAGTGATGAAATAGAAGAAATAGCCCAAAATGAAATAGATGGAATTATATATAAAAATGTACTTAATTAATAATAAGAGATTTTTAGATAATATATCTACTTTTATAAGAAAATATTAGGATAAATGTGAAAGATATATTAGATACAGTAATAGTAATTATGTTCGTGATTATGGTAGCAATGTTTATTATTAATTTTAATAGACAGCAAATTAAAAAACATACAGATAAAGTAGCAAAAAATGAAGAGAAGATTAAAGCTAATAAAGAAGCTAAGGATACGATAGATGAATAAACCATTATTAATTGAAATAGGTGTTGAAGAATTACCAGCAATTCCATTTTTAAAAGAATTACCAAATATTGAAAAAAAATGGGCAGATATTTTAGAAAAGAATAGATTATTATGTGATTTTGAATTTTATTCAACACCTAGAAGATTAGTATTATGGCATAAAGACTTTCAAGTTTCTCAAGAAGACTCACAAGTAGAACAATTTGGAGCTCCTGTTAAGATAGCATTTAAAGATGGTGTTCCTACTGGTGCAGCATTAGGTTTTGCTAAAAAATGTGGTGTTGATGTTTCACAACTTGATAGAATTGATCAAGGAAGAGGCGAAGTTCTTTACTTTAAAAAAGAAGTAAAAGGAAGTGATGCTAAAGATTTATTAAATGATATGATTAATGAATTTATAAATTCACTTAACTTTGGAAAATCAATGAGATGGGGAAATAGAATTGATAGTTTTATTAGGCCTATTAGATCATTATCAATTCTTCTTGGTGAAGAAATTGTAGATGCTGAGCTATTTGGTGTTAAATCATCAAACTTCTCATTTGCACATAGAATGGTTTCTTATGAACCATTTACTTATAACTTTGCAGGAGATTATTTTGCAAAACTAGACAAAAGTGGTGTGATTTTATATCCAGATGAGAGAAGACAAAGAATTCTTTCTCAAATGAAAGATATAGAAGGAAGACATAGTGTTAAAATTGATATTGATACAGAATTACTTGAAGAAGTAGTTGCAATTACTGAATACCCAACAGCTTTAATAGGTCAATTTGATGTTGAGTTTTTAGAATTACCAGAAGAAGTAATTGTTACATCTATGAAAGAACACCAAAGATACTTTGCAGTATATAAAGATGGTGAATTAACTAACAACTTTATTGTTGTATCAAACTCTAAAACTGAAGATTTTGGATATATAATTTCTGGAAATGAAAAAGTATTAAGACCAAGACTTGCAGATGGTATGTTTTTCTATAAAAATGATATTACAAATGGACTTAGCAATATTGGACTTAAGAAACTAACTTTCGTAGAAGGTTTAGGTTCAATGTATGAAAAATCTGAGAGAGAAGCAAAAATAGCAACTTACTTAGCAGATATTTTTGATGCGCCTAAAAAAGAGTTAGTAAAAAAAGCAGTAATGCTTTCAAAAGCTGACTTAATGTCTGAAATGGTATTTGAATTTACAGAACTTCAAGGTCTAATGGGTTACTACTACGCAAAACTTGCTGGGGAAGACGAAGTAGTTTATACAGCACTTAAAGAGCAGTATTTACCAGATGGTGAAGATTCAGAATTGCCATCAAATAAATTCTCATCTATAATTGCATTATCATATAAAATTGATAACTTAATGGGACTATTCTCTGTTGGAAAAATTCCAACTGGTTCTAAAGATCCATTTGGTCTAAGACGAGCAGCAGCTGGTATTGTAAAGATTGCAATCGAGCACAAGTTAGCTCTTAACCTATCTAAGATTATTGATGCCTTAGAAGCAAACTATAAAGGTTTAGATAAAAAACAATTAGTTGACTTCTTTAACGAAAGACTATTTAAAATCTTTGACGTAAATCCATCTGTATTAAAAGCAGTTCTTGGAAGTGGTGAAACTGATATTTATAAAATATCTCAAAAGCTTTGTGCTTTAAACCCAATCGTTCAAAGTGATAACTTTAAAGAATCAGCAGCCACATTTAAAAGAGTTGCAAATATTATTAAAGACTTAGATCTTAACTCTACGTTAGCTATTGATGAGTCTTTATTAGAAGAGGATGCAGAAAAAGAGCTAGTTCACAAATACAAAGAAGTAACTTCAAAGTCATATGTAACATATGATGAAGAACTAGAAGCTTTATTTGCTATGAAGCCACAGCTTGATAACTTCTTTGAAAAAGTTTTTGTAAATCATGAAGATGAAAAAATAAAAATAAATAGAAAAAACACAATCGGACTTGTATATCATGCATTTAGAAAAATAGCTGATATTAAAGAGATTACTATATAAATTAATTATTGGGATGATATAAAATCATCCCAAGTAACTAAATTCCTATTTTTATATTTTTCAATATTAATTACTTAATCCTTTCATAATTTTTAGCTTCTTTGATTGCAGAAATAAAATATACATATAAAAGATAAAGAACTTAACTTAGTAAATATTTTATTGTTACGCTATAATCCAAAATTAAAATAATAAAAGCTTATAAATATAATTAAACAACTAGGTAAACAATGCAAGAAACAGCTCTTAAAATACTAAAAACTGGTCAAAATGTTTTTTTAACAGGATCAGCAGGAACAGGTAAAACTCATATATTAAATGATTTTGTTTTATATCTAAAATCAAGAAAAATTATTCCTACTATTGTAGCTCCTACTGGAATTGCTGCTTCACATTTAAATGGTCAAACTATTCATTCCTATTTTAGCTTAGGTATTAGAGATAGTATTGATGAAGAGTTTATTTCAAACTTATTAGATAAAAAATATCTTAAAACAAGATTTAAAAAACTAAAAGTATTAATTATAGATGAGATTTCAATGGTTAGTCCAAATACATTTAGCTCAATTGATAAGATTCTACGAGCTTTTAAACAAAATGATGAACCATTTGCTGGTATACAAGTGATTCTTTCAGGAGATTTTTTTCAGTTACCTCCAATATCAAGAAATAGTGATGGAAAAAGATTTGCATGGCAAAGCCCATCATGGAAAGACTTAGATTTACAGACTTGTTATTTAGAAAAGAAGTTCAGACAAGATGACAATGAACTTATTTTTGTTCTTGATGAGATAAGAAGTGGTCAAGTATCACAAAGAAGTCATGATATTTTAAATGCCCGATTGCAAAAAGATTTAAATATAGATTTTACACCTACAAAACTTTATACTCATAATATGGATGTGGATAGAATTAACAATGATGAATTAAAAAGTATTGATAAAGATGCAGAACTTTTTAAGTACACAAGTGAGGGTGCAAAAAGCAATATAGAAAAGCTATTTAAATCAGCATTAGTTCAAGAAGAACTTACACTTAAAAAAGATGCTGTTGTAATGTTTATCAAAAACAATCCTGAAAAGTATTATATAAATGGGACTACAGGGGTTGTAATTGATTTCTCAAAAGATGAGAAAAAACTTCCAATTGTAAAACTATCAAATGGTTATGTTATAAAAGTAGAATATGAAGATTGGACGATAGAAAATGATAAAGGGAAAATACAAGCAAAAATATCTCAAATACCTCTAAAACTTGCTTGGGCTATTACTATTCATAAGTCACAAGGTATGACACTTGATGCTGCGCAAATAGATTTATCAAAGACATTTGAAGTAGGGCAAGGTTATGTAGCATTATCAAGAATAAAAAATATAAAAGGTCTAAAATTAATGGGATTTAATGACAATGCCTTAAGTGTAGATCCTTTGATATTAAGTATTGACCCTAGAATCAAACAAGCTTCAAAAAAGGCAGCTACTAAAATAGAAACTTATGAAGATAAGCAACTTTCTACTATACAATTATCATATATTCAAAGACTTGGTGGAATAACTGATCAAAAACAGATTGATAAAGAAAAAGTATTATTAAATCAAGAGCCTAAAATTGAAGAAAAACTAGCAAATCATTTAAAAACAAAAAATCTAATTGCTATATCTTCAACTCTTCAAGACTTAGCAAAAAATGCTGGATTTTCTGTATCAACAATAATGAATCATTTAGGCTTAATAAAAGCAGATGAGGCAGATTTTGATATATCAAAATATATGCCAAACTTGAGTACTATTAATCTTGTTAATAACGCAATCTTAAAAATCAAAGAAGCGAATAAAGAGGGTGATTTCTCAGATGATGGTAAAATTAGATTAAAAGCAATATTCACTAAACTAGACGAAAAAATATCTTATGATGACATAAAAATGGTACTAATCTAAAAAAATATAATATAAAAGGGTAGAAAATGGAAGGTATAATTAAAACAGCAATTGAAAATAGACAACTATTAACTTTTGAATATAAAAATAAAATTAGACTAGTAGAACCATATACATTTGGGGAAAGCTCATCTGGAAAAGATACATTAAGTGCCTTTCAAATAGAAGGTGGAAGTGATGCCTCAGCCAATTTTGTTTGGAGACAGTTTTCAATACGTCAGATTAAAAACTTAAAATTACTAGATACAAAATTTGAAGAGATAAGAGATGATTATCATCCTGATAATGCAAATATGAATTTTATTTATTGGACTGTATAAGTAAAATTTAGATTTATAATAAAATTAAAATTACTATCCTCAGATTTTAAGGAAGATATATGAAAAAAATAGAACAAAGCTCTAAACCTATAACAACTCTAAATGATTTAAGTAAATTAGTAGACTACTCTCTAGTAGATACGCTTAACTGCGACCCAGAGGGAAAAGAAAGTGGTATAGATCACGAACCTAGACAAGTCTTCTCTGGTCATTATGTACCAGTTACTCCTACACCAATCGAAAATCCACAGTATATTACACATAGCAAAAACTTATTTAAAGAATTGGGATTTGATGATAGCTTAGTAAAGTCTGATGATTTTGTTAGTATGTTCTCAGGTGATATTTCTAACGTACCAGAACCTATGTATAATGTTGGTTGGGCATGTGGATATGCTCTTTCTATTTACGGTAATGAATATTACCATCAATGTCCATTTAAAACTGGAAATGGATATGGTGATGGAAGAGCGGTTTCAGTACTTGAAGCTGTTATCAAAGATAAAAGATGGGAAATGCAACTAAAAGGTGGCGGTCGAACACCATATTGCCGAGGCGCTGATGGTAGAGCAGTTTTGAGATCGAGTGTTCGTGAATTTTTAGCACAAGAACACATGCATTCACTTAGAATACCGACATCAAGGTCCTTAAGTTTATTTAGCTCAAAAACTGAGAAAGTTAAACGACCGTGGTATTCAGAAAACTCATACTCAAAAGATCCTGATGTAATGATTCACGAGCCAGTGGCTATTACAACGCGTGTGGCACCATCATTTATTAGAGTTGGACAATTAGAACTTTTCGCTAGACGTGCTAGAAAAAATGAATATCCTAAAGCTATGGAAGAACTTGAAAAGATTGTATTACATTTGATTGACCGTGAATATAGTGATGTTATCAACAAAGATTTAAGTACACCTGAAAAAGTATTGTTGCTTGCATATGAGTTCCGTAGTCGTCTAACAAAACTTATAGCAAACTGGATACGTGTTGGATATTGCCAAGGTAACTTCAATAGTGATAATTGTGCTGCAGGAGGATTTACACTAGATTATGGTCCTTTTGGATTCTGTGATATGTTTGATCCCTACTACCAACCTTGGAGTAGCAGTGGAGATCATTTCTCATTCTTAAATCAACCAGTAGCAGCGGAACAAAACTTTCATGTATTTTATATGACTTTAAAAACCTTACTATCATCATACAAGAGTGATATAACTAAGCTAGATGAGATTAGAAGTGGTTTTTCAAAAGTTATGCAAGATGAAATGCAAAAGATGTGGACTCATAAACTTGGGCTTAATACTTTTGATGAAGAACTGTTCAGTGAACTGAAAATACTTATGGTTCAAACTTCTGTTGATTATACTATCTTCTTTCGTGAACTTTCACAGATACCTATTAATATAGAAACACTAATGAAAAGCTTCTATAAAGATATTACAAATGATGAAGAAATCAAAAAGCGATGGTCTGAGTGGTTTATAAAATGGAAATCACTTATCAATAGTTCTAACAATACTGATGAGATTTCTTCTAAAATGAAACTTGTAAATCCTAAATACTCTTTAAGAGAGTGGTTCCTTGTACCTGCATATCAGCAAGCAAAAGAAGGAAACTATTCTCTAATTAAAGAACTTCAAGAAATCATGACAAATCCATACTCTGAGCAGTCTAAAGACGTTGAGAAGAAATATTATAATCTAAAGCCATCACAGTTCTTTGAGGTTGGAGGAATATCACATATTAGCTGTTCATCATAATTATATATAGAATAAATAATTGACAACAAATATCAATCACAGAATGGGATTATGATAGAACAAAGTATTAATAGTAAATTAAAGGTTAACAATGAAGCTGAATTTATTGTTAAAATTCCATTGCATAAGGGCATAGTATAATGAAGAAGTATTCAAAATATGAATAATTTTAGTATTAAAATAAAACTTATAAGTATTTTTATAATAATTAAGATTATCCCTTTATTAATTATTTCATATATTGCATATAATGGTGTTGAACAATTAGATAAGTATTTAAAAAATAGCACTACATTTTTATTTAACCAAAGTAAAGATATTATTATAAATACTGCAAATGAATCAATAAATGATAGTGTTAAATACTTAGATAAGAAGTCCCAATTATCAATTGAAAGATTGTCTTATGAAATTGCAAACAATGTAGCTCAATTTCTGTATCAAAGAGATGAAGATATTCTATTTCTATCAAAATTAAAATTAAACCAAAATATTTTAGAAAGTTTTTATACTAGTAAAAAAAGAGAGATTATCATTCATGGAGATTATTCATATGATAATAAAACTAATAAATGGTTTGAATTAAATCCAAAATCAAAAGAGAGTATTAATAAAGTAACGAAAGCTGAATTAAAAGATAATGCAAAAGAATTTAATTTCACTAATCCAATAGATATTAACACAGTTAAAATACCTATATATAAAGAAATATCATATTTTGATTTAAATGGAAATGAAAAATATAAAGTATCACAAATAGATAAAAGTTTAAAAAATATTTCAAAAAAAGAAAATACCTATATTAATTCAGAAGTATATTTTAAAGAGTTAAATACCTTAAAAAATGGTGAAATATATGTTTCAAAAGTAATTGGAGAATATATTGGAAGTAAAATTATTGGAACTTTTACAGAAAAAAAAGCTAAAAAACTGGGAATAGAATTTGAGCCCGAAAAATATGCCTATGCAGGGAAAGAAAATCCTGTAGGCAAGAAATTTGAAGGTATTATTAGATTTGTTACGCCTATATTTGAAGGAAGTAAAAAAGTCGGATATTTATCATTAGCATTAGAACATGAACATATTATGCAATTTACTGATACTTCAAACCCTACAAGTGTTAATGCTAAACAGGATATTGCTGATGCTAGTATTGGTAATTATGCTTTTATGTGGGATTATAAAGGAAGAAACATCTCTCATCCAAGAGATTATTTTATAGTTGGATATGATAAAAGAACAGGGGAGCAGTCTGTTCCTTGGCTAAGTAAAAGTCTTACAAAAAAAATTGAGATATCAAAAGAAGATCCAATTAATTTTTTAAGAAAATATCCAACATTCGAAAAACAGTCATTAGATAAAAAGCCAAATATTAAGCAACTTTTACAAAATGGTAATGTTGGTTTAGATTGTAGATATTTAAATTTTGCACCTCAATGTCAAGGTTGGATGCAAGTTACACGAGAAGGTGGTTATGGTTCTTTCATTATATTTTGGAGTAAGGTATGGAAATTAACTACAGCAGCTTCAATTCCATATTTTACAGGACAGTATAATACAAAAAGAGGTTTTGGATTTGTAACAATTGGCGCAAATGTTGATGAATTTCATGCAGCTGCCGATAAAACTAGGTTAAATATAAATAAGATATTAAAGAGTCAAACAGAAAATATAAAAGAAATTGTTAAGAAAAATGAATCTGAAATTGATAGATTTATAGACAGCTTACTAAATGAATTATCGATTGTTACAATATTGATGATTCTTTTAATTATTATAATTGCATTATGGTTATCAGATTATATTAGTACAAAGATAGAAAAACTTCTTATAGGTACTAGTAAGTTTTCAAATAATGAACTAGGTTATAGAATTGAAGTAACTTCCGATGATGAAATTGGAAGATTGGAAGAATCATTTAATAAGATGGCTAATAAAATAGAAAATCTAATAAATTATGAAAAAAAATTAAATGAATCACTTGAAAATAAAGTTAAAAAAGGAATAAAAAAAGAAAGAAAACAAGAACAGTTATTGATTCAACAATCTAAATTAGCATCAATGGGAGAGATGATAGGTAATATTGCACATCAATGGAGACAACCTCTAAATGCCTTAGGTTTAATAATCCAAAATATTCACTTTTCATATCAAATAAATGAATTAAATGATGAGTTTATGAATCAATCAGTTAAAAAAGCAAATCTTTTAACTGATAATATGTCCAAAACAATTGATGATTTTCGAAACTTTTTTAAGCCTAATAAAGTAAAAGAAGTATTTGATTTAAATAACTCTATAAATAAATCTGTAGATTTGTTAAATATATCTTTTACTCATTATCAAATTGAAATATTAAAAAAATTTGATAATGAAAAAATAGAAGTTTTAGGATATTTAAATGAGTTCTCACAAGTAATTGTTAATATTCTAAATAATGCAAAAGATGCATTTAATGAAAGTACCGTTGAAAATCCAAGAATAATTATTCATACATATATAAAAAATTCTTTTGCTTTTGTTGAGATTATTGATAATGCAACAGGAATAAATGATGATTTAATAGAAAAAATATTTGATCCTTATTTTTCAACGAAAGAAGAAGGTCAAGGTATTGGGATAGGTCTTTATATGAGTAAAACTATTATTGAAAATAATATGAATAGTAAACTAAATGTTTGTAATAATAAGAATAATGGAGCTACATTTATAATACAAATACCTATTTAAGCACTTTTATTATAAACTTTTATACTAAAAATGTCATTTAAAGGAAATATAGAGTGAAAAAAAGTTTACTTACTATATCGCTAATAGTAGCAGCATTATTCATAAATGGTTGTGAAGAAAAACAAAATAAAATAAACAGATATTTACAAAACTGGACAGGTGTGAATGGTGTTCTTGAAGTTTATGCAGGTGAAAAATTAATAAAAAGATTTATTAAAATTGATAAGCTTTCAACTGCAGTTTCAACAGAAGGCAATAAAGCAAGAGCATACAGATATGGATATGGTTTTTTAGATACGAACCTTAACTTTAAAAAAGATTCTAATGAAAAGAAAGTATATTTTGAAGTTTCAGATTATTCAACTTATGTATTCTTTGAAAATCCAAATTTATAGGCTTATTTAAATGAAAAAATATTCATTATTAGTTTTATGCTCGTTGTTTTTTTCTTCATGTGCTACATGGACAGGAATAAAACAAGATAGCTCAACTGCATGGGAAGTTATTAAAGATTTATCATCTGAATCTTGGGAAGTTACAAAAGATACTTCTTCTGATATTTATAATGGAACAAAAGAAAATGTAGATGATTTAATTAAGTAGAATATATATTGGAATCTTTCCAAAAAAAAGATATACAAGTCATTTGAACATCTTATTAAGCTTTAAACTTTAATGGAGCTGGTGAAGGGACTTGAACCCCCGACCTGCTGATTACAAATCAGCTGCTCTAGCCAAGCTGAGCTACACCAGCATAAATCCTAATGATTAGAATTAAGTGTATATATAAAGTGGTGTCAAGAGAGGGACTTGAACCCTCGACCTCCGGCTTATGAGACCAGCGCTCTAGCCAGCTGAGCTACCTTGACACATGGCTAAATAAATTGGTTGCGGAAGCTGGATTTGAACCA
>Ga0105357_10000171_pt1 | contig 32115 bp, 31 predicted proteins | sample GOMGulsemesocosm_4_FD_83660 | JGI IMG/M metagenome (GOLD analysis project Ga0105357, IMG submission 83660) | Methane-oxidizing microbial communities from mesocosms in the Gulf of Mexico - GOM15B Gulf of Mexico | ecosystem: Environmental > Aquatic > Marine > Cold seeps | place: USA: Gulf of...
AATTCGACGGAAAAACCGAAACTGTCGAAGGTATGGTTAGCACAGCAACGTTTTATGATCCTGACGGCAATGCGCTGATGCTGGCGCAGGACCTAACTGAAACAGACTGACCGCTTATGGCACAGAACTGACTATAGCAGCGGCCTCGATTATTGGCTGCTTTGAGTGGATCAGCGGAAGCTTGATGTCCGCTTTTATTGTTCCGCGACATCTCATCCTGATTAAAGCGTACTCCCTTAGGCACGACAGGATATATATTGAATTATGATGTAAGAAGGGGAGTGCAATCCACAAGGCCCAGATCTTATTTGTACCCTAAAATGAAAAACAGTTTAAATATTACCTATTTTTCAATGAGTTGAATTGTGTAAGTGGCGGAGGGACGGGGATTCGAACCCCGGATACGGTCTCCCGTATACACGCTTTCCAAGCGTGCGCCTTCAGCCACTCGGCCACCCCTCCGCAGGGGATCCCAACGCATTGGGATCGGGGGAATATACCCAACAAGTCACAGAATGCAAGCCTGCAAACCACCTGCAGGGCGAAAAACGTTGAAACCGCCACTTGAATGGCGTTAGGTTATGGATATCTTGCTGATTTATAGGGGTAAAATATCCCCTAGGGCGTTGATTACTGGGGATTATCGTGATTATTGGACGACTGATAGGGTGGCTACTGATTATTATTGGCTTGATGCTGATAGGCGTTGAAGTGCTGGCATCACTCAGGGCCGGTGAATGGGCACCGCAACTTCTTGGGCAGCTTTGGTTCGAGTTTGATTCTAACAGCCTCAACTTCACTCAAGCCATTATCCAGCGGTATCTACTTCCCGCGCTTTGGGATCCCGTAATCGTGGCACTGTTGCTGTGGCCAGCGTGGGTGACATTCCTCGTCCCAGGGGTCGTTCTTTCGGTTTTGTTTCGAAACAGAAAAGACCGTTTTGCCCCGCGGAAATATCTGAGCTAAACGTTAGGGATGACGGTTAGTCATCCCCCATTTTGAGGGCCGCAAGGAAAGCCTCTTGCGGGATTTCAACGTTACCCACAGAGCGCATGCGCTTCTTACCCTTCTTCTGCTTCTCAAGCAGTTTCTTCTTACGTGTGATATCGCCGCCATAACATTTGGCGGTCACGTCTTTGCGCATGGCGCTGATGGTCTCACGTGCGACCACCTTGCCGCCAATAGCGGCCTGCAATGCAATTTTAAATAGCTGACGCGGGATCAAGGATTTAAGACGCTCACAAAGGTGTCGGCCGCGTGCCTCTGCCTGACCGCGATGCACCAGCATGGCAAGCGCATCAACAGGATCTGAGTTCACGAGAATGCTGAGTTTAACGAGGTCACTTTCCTCGTACCCATCCATTTCATAGTCAAAACTGGCATACCCGCGGCTTATGGATTTAAGGCGATCGTAGAAATCGAAAACCACTTCATTGAGCGGTAGACGGTATACAACCAACGCCCGGTTACCGGCATAGGTAAGATCCACTTGAACACCGCGCTTATCTTCGCAGAGCTTAAGAACCGGTCCCAGATATTCATCTGGCACCATGATCGTCGCTTTAATAAGCGGCTCTTCAATTCTGTCCACTTTCATAATATCTGGCATATCTGCTGGATTATGAAGTTTCAGAAGTTCGCCATTGGTTAGATAAATATTATAAACCACGGACGGGGCTGTTGTGATCAGATCAAGATCAAACTCACGTTCCAGTCGCTCCTGAACGATTTCAAGATGCAAAAGCCCAAGGAAGCCACACCGGAAACCGAAACCCAACGCGGCAGATGTTTCTGCTTCGAACGAGAAGCTGGCATCATTCAAACGCAATTTGCCAAGGCTTGATTTAAGCTCTGTAAAATCGGCGGAATCCACTGGGAACAACCCGCAGAAAACAACAGGCTGATTTGGCTTAAAACCGGGAAGTGGTTCAAGCGCGGGTTTACGATCATCCGTGATCGTGTCACCCACTTTAGTATCCGCAACTTCTTTAATAGCGGCTGTCATAAACCCGATTTCGCCGGGTCCAAGTTCGTCAACAATCAGACCTTTAGGCGTAAACACACCCACGCGATCCACCAAGTATGAGGCACTGGTCTCCATCATACGGATTTTCTGCCCTTTACGAATGGTTCCTTCACGGACACGGAACAGAACCACAACACCGAGATATGCGTCATACCAACTGTCAATCAAGAGTGCCTGCAACGGCTTGTCTCTGTCGCCGCTTGGCGCCGGCATATGATTAACAACGGCTTCCAGAACTTCATCAATACCAAGGCCCGTTTTCGCAGAGACTGAAATAGCACCGCTGGCATCAATACCGATCACATCCTCAATTTGTTCAACGACACGATCAACATCGGCGGAAGCCAGGTCAACCTTGTTCAAAACCGGAATAATCTCGTGATTAACTTCAATAGCTTGGTAGACATTGGCAAGGGTCTGCGCTTCCACACCCTGACTTGCGTCCACAACGAGCAGCGATCCCTCACAAGCAGAAAGCGATCTGTTTACCTCATAGGCAAAGTCCACATGGCCTGGCGTGTCAATAAGGTTCAGCGTATAGGTTTCGCCGTCCTGCGCCTTGTACAACAAACGCACGGTTTGTGACTTGATGGTGATACCGCGTTCCCGCTCGATATCCATGCTATCGAGAACCTGTTGCAGCATTTCCCGCTTATCGAGACCACCGCAATCCTGAATAAGGCGGTCCGCAAGGGTGGACTTTCCATGATCGATATGGGCAATGATCGAAAAGTTTCTAATTTTGCTAAGGTCTGTCATTTTATATCACTATCTAAAGCAAGAAAATCGCTTAAAAGAATATACGTTAAACTTTAAATATTAGCCACGCTCTGAAAGTATAATATCTGAGAATTGGCCGCCATTATCACTTGGAATTTTCATAATCCCAGATCCGCTAAAGACCGTTTCACCATCTGCCGTTAGGATACAGGTTGCGAAAAGTGTTTTACGGGTCTGTTTAATAACCTGAGTGCTTCCTTGTAGCCAAACTCCCAAAGGGGATGGTGCGACAAAATCACCACTCATATGTACAGTTGGCAGAAATTTTCTAAGTTTCAACTGAACTTGTGAACCCACACCCAGCTGCATATCAGCCAGCGTCATTATCATGCCGCCGTGGCAAATATTCGCAATATTGCAGTGCTTTTCTTCTACCCGAATGCCAAGAAACGCCTGATCGCCTTCATACTTTACATAGAGCGGCCCCGTTGTTTCTAAAAATCCCGGTAACCGCGCAAAGCGTTCAAACCCCGAAGGGATGTTTACTGACATCAATATTTTTCCTGATAAAGGTTTAGGAGGGCGCTGTTCGCCCTCCAGTCCCATATTCTTTTCTAGCGCCGTAATGTACCGCCGCTGGTTTTTTCCACATTGGCAATCACTTTGGCAGCGACTGCTTCGATTTCTTCATCTGTAAGGGTGCCATCTTTGGGCTCCAACCGCACTGAAAGGGCGACAGATTTCATGCCTTCACCAACAGATGCGCCTTCATAAATGTCAAAAATTGTGGCTTCAGATATCAGTTTTTTGTCAGCGCCTTTGGCTGCACGTAGAACTTTATCTGATGGTACATCTGCGTCCATGATAAACGCAAAGTCACGCTCAACTGCTTGATAATCAGAAACCTTTAGAGGATCTTTTGCCGTTTTACGGGCTCCTTTTGGTTTCGGGATATTATCCAAATAAAGTTCAAACCCCATGACAGGGCCTTTCACTTTCATCGCATCAAGAACAGCAGGATGCAACTCACCAAAAACAGCAAGGCGGTTTTTTGGTCCCAACTGAACAACGCCGGAGCGACCGGGATGATACCATTCAGGGGCACCCGTTGTAATTTGTGCAGTTGCAGCTGGTCCACCGACAGCTTCCAGCAGATCAAGTACATCTGCTTTCACGTCAAACAGATCATAGGCGCGGCCAGCACCATCCCAATGACGACCACCACTGGCACCGGCACGAATGCCGGCGGCGACTGTTTTCTGCCCATCTGGAGCGTCAGAGTGATACTCACCGGCCACTTCAAACAAACAGATATCGTTATAGCCGCGCGCCTGATTACGTCCAGCCGCTGCAACCAAGTTTGGTAGCAATGAAGGACGCATAGCGTCCAGATCCGAACTGATAGGGTTTGCAAGAACAATGCTGTCATCAACGCCGCCAAACAAATCCGCATGGGCACGTGGTAAGAAAGAATATGTGACAGCTTCAATCATTCCGCGGCAAGCAAGAGCGCGTTTTGCGGTTCTTACGCGGCGCTGAGCAATATTCACAGAAGGCATGGCCACAGTGGTCAGCCGTGGTAACGGTACGGCTGGAATATTGTCATAGCCGTGAACACGCATCACTTCTTCAACTAGATCCGCTTCACCGTCAATATCCATGCGCCAAGATGGGACATCCGTCAGAATACTGTCGCCAGCATCTTGTGGATTAAACCCCAGGCGATCCAGTGTCTGCATCATTTCATCAACAGAAACCTCTATACCGCCAAGATCTTTCACACGGGTTTTACGAAGGCTGACCTGCTTCTTCCATTCAGGACCACTACCGTCAGAGACTACATGGCTTGGTTCACCGCCGCACAGCTCCATAACTAAGCGCGTAGCAATCTCCATACCTGTTTCGACGAAATCTGGATCAACACCGCGTTCAAACCGATAGCGCGCATCAGATTCAATATTCAAACGACGACCAGTCGTCGCAATACAAATCGGATCGAAAAGCGCCGCTTCGATAAAGACATTCACCGTCTCTGCGGTACAACCACTAATCTCACCGCCCATAACGCCGCCAATACCTTGTGGGGCGTTATCGTCAGCGATTACACAATCTGCAGATGACAATGTGTATTCTTCACCGTCAAGCGCCAGAATGGTTTCACCGTCACTCGCAAGGCGAGGCTGAATATTTCCGTTCAGCCTATCTGCATCAAACACATGAAGCGGACGGCCAAGATCGAATGTCACAAAGTTCGTGATATCAACAAGTGCTGAAATTGGACGCAATCCGATAGACATCAGACGGTCCTGCATCCATTTCGGGCTTGGGCCATTTTTGATGCCGCGAACGTAGCGACCCAAAAACTTGGAGCAAGGAAGCGGGTCTTCCGATGCTTCAAATTTTAGTTCAACATCAATTGGACTGTCATAGACACCTTCGACAACCGAAGTATCAAGTGCTTTTAAAGTTCCAAAACCACCAGCGGCAAGATCGCGGGCAATACCGTACACGCCCAAGGCATCTTGGTGGTTAGGTGTGATCGCAATTTCGATGATTGGATCATCAAGACCGGCAAGAACAGCATACTGAAGACCAATTTCTGTATCTTCAGGCAGTTCAATAATACCGTCATGTTCATCTGATACGCCCATTTCGCGCTCAGACACCAACATACCGTTACTTTCAACACCGCGAATTTTTGATGGCTTCAACAGCAAATCTGTCCCCGGCACATAAACACCGGATGGGGCAAAGACACCTTTCATGCCTGTTTTGGCATTTGGGGCACCACATACAACTTGAACAGTTTCAGTTCCGGTATCCACCTGACAAACGCGCAAGCGGTCAGCATCGGGATGCTGCTCAGCTTTTAGAACGTGACATACGCGAAAAGCTTCCAATTCTTTTGCACGGTCGGTAATTTCCTCGACTTCTAGACCGATAGACGTCAATTTTTCTGAAAGTACTTCTAGCGGGGCATCAAATTCCAGATGATCACGGAGCCATGAGACAGAAAATTTCATCGCGACAATCCTCCGCCGATAGTTGGAACATCCATTGGAACAAAACCGTAATGTTTCAACCACCGTAAATCAGAATCAAAGAAGGCGCGCAGATCAGGAATACCGTATTTCAACATCGCAATCCGGTCGATCCCCATACCCCATGCAAAACCTTGATATTCATTTGGATCAATACCGCAATGGGCAAGAACCTTTGGATTGACCATGCCGCAACCCAAAATTTCCATCCAGTCATCGCCTTCACCAATTTTGATGTGGTCACCGGCAAATGTGCAGCGGATATCCATTTCGGCAGAAGGTTCTGTGAACGGGAAGTATGATGGGCGGAAACGCATTTCCACATCATCAACTTCAAAGAAAGCGCGGCAGAATTCTTTCAAGACACCTTTTAGATGTCCCATATGGCTGGTTTTATCGATAACCAAGCCTTCAATCTGGTTAAACATCGGCGTATGAGTTTGATCAGAATCGCTCCGATAGGTGCGGCCCGGAACAACAATTCGATGCGGTGGCTTAACAGATTGCATCGTACGCACTTGCACTGAAGATGTATGAGTACGAAGCAATTGACGGCTGCCATCTTCCTTCTCAGGAAAATAGAAAGTGTCATGCATTTGACGTGCAGGGTGCTCTGGCGGGATATTCAACGCCGTAAAGTTATGGAAATCATCTTCCACATCCGGACCTTCTGCAATGGTGAAACCCATATCTGCAAAGATCTCGGTAATTTCGTCCATTACCTGACTAATGGGATGAATGCGTCCCTGTATTTCGGGGCGGACCGGCAAGGTCACATCTACCCGTTCAGATGACAGACGCGCTTCCATCGCAGCCAAATTAAGGGCGGCCTTCGCATTATCGATGGCAACGGTGATGGATTGTTTCAGGTTGTTCAGCTTTGGCGCCACGACTTGACGTTCGTCCGGGGACATTTTCCCTAAACCACGCATCATCAGGCTAACCCGGCCTTTTTTACCCAGGGCGGAGATTCGGACGGCTTCCAGCGTATCCAGATCATTTGCGTTGTTGATTTCACTCAACAACTCGCTTTCAAGCGTTTCTATATCCTGCATCGTCTCTTCCAATAAAAAAAGGGGACCCGTAGCGTAGGGCCCCCTTTTTAATAAAGTGGTGTTCGAAAAAGTCTAGTGCACTTACATGAAGTTTTCGAGGGCCCGATAAAATCAGGCTTTGGCAGATGCTTTCTCAGCAGCTTCAACCAATGCCTTAAAGGCGTCAGGCTCGCGTACGGCGATATCAGCAAGAACCTTACGATCCAGCTCAATGCCAGCCAGCTTGAGGCCATGCATAAAGTTGCCGTATGTCATGCCAAGTTCACGGGAAGCGGCGTTAATACGCTGAATCCAAAGAGCCCGGAAATTCCGTTTTCTAACGCGACGGTCGCGATATGCATATTGGCCAGCTTTTTCAACGGCCTGAATTGCAGCGCGGAAGGTGTTTTTACGACGACCGTGAAACCCTTTCGCTGCTTTAATAACTTTTCTGTGGCGGGCGTGAGTAGTCACACCGCGTTTAACACGTGCCATGGTCTACACTCCTTAGCCGTAAGGTAAAAACTTTTTGATGATCTTCGCATCTGGTTCAGACAGGATAGTTGTACCCCGTTGATTCCGTAGCTGTTTGTTGGTCCGTTTAATCATACCATGCTGTTTACCAGCTTGAGTACCACGAACCTTACCTGAGGCGGTCAGAGAGAAACGTTTTTTGACGCCACTCTTGGTCTTCATTTTGGGCATTTTGGCTTCCCTTTTAGAAAGAGTTGAAGCAGTTGAACAAACTCGGCAGCCCTAATTAGCCGGAATGTTCGACGAAGCGAGGTTTATACCCGCGGCTTTAAAAGATATCAAGCCTTTGTTTTAAGGATTCCTGAGACTTATCGATATGCGCATACACTCCCAACAAATCCTGAAAATCAACGCCTTCACTTAACGGGACGACTACACAAAAAAACCATATATTTCAAACCATTAGAAAAAAAGACACACCGCTTTCACGAAGTGTCTTTTATATTTCAGAGACTTCCCTCTGAAAATTTCAGCTTACTTAGCTTGGGTTGGCGCAACGACCATAGTCATTTGGCGGCCTTCCATCTTAGGATTAAGCTCGACTTTACAGATTTCCACATTCTCGTCACGAACCCGATTCAGGAGTTTCATGCCAAGTTCCTGATGGGCCATTTCACGGCCACGGAAACGAATGGTCAATTTAACCTTGTTTCCTTCACCCAAGAATTTGACAACTGCGCGCATTTTCACTTCGTAATCATGCTGGTCGATACCTGGACGCAGCTTGATTTCTTTGATCTCGACAGTTTTCTGTTTTTTACGGGCCTTGGAAGCTTTCTTCTGCGCCTCAAATTTGGCACGACCATGATCCATAATTTTACAAACAGGAACCTGACCTGGCGAGACTTCTACCAGATCAAGCGCGACTTCATCAGCCAAACCTGCTGCAGCTTCCAATGAAACAACACCAATATTAACACCCTCATCATTAATCAGGCGAATATCGACGTTATCGATGTCTTCATTCATACGCGGGCCGTCTTTAGTCGGGAGCGTATTTCTTTGTGGACGAGCTATTTACCTTCTCCTTAGCAGTTGCAACAGATCATAGACCTATAGAATCTGATCTTTTGCCTATATTACATCTTTATCCAAATCGTTCCAATAATTTAAACAGTCAACTGGAATTATGTTCCGGGAACCATTGCTTCCGCAACAAGTGCGTCCAGCGCCTCGTCTAAACTCATTACCTTCTGGTGCTTTTCACCCAGTCGGCGAACAGATATTGTATTCTCTTCTGCCTCGCGGCTTCCAGCAACTAGCAGTGCAGGAACCTTGGCAAGACTATGCTCACGCACTTTGTAATTAATCTTCTCGTTCCGAAGGTCAAGGCTGGCTCGAAGACCGCGTTTTTCAGCTTCTTCCAACACCTTCTGTGCGTATCCGTCGGCTTCATCAGTAATTGTCGCAATAACAACTTGCTGCGGCGCGAGCCATAATGGAAAACGTCCCGCATATTCTTCAATCAAGATGCCGATAAAGCGCTCCATAGATCCAAAGATCGCACGGTGCAACATAACAGGGCGGTGCTTCGCGCCATCTTCACCGATGTAATTCGCATTCAAACGCTCCGGGAGCACAAAATCGACTTGCAATGTACCACATTGCCATTCACGGCCAATCGCGTCAGTCAAAACAAACTCAAGTTTTGGGCCATAGAAAGCCCCTTCCCCCGGGTTCATGCTGTAGCTAAGATTTGTTGCCTCGATCGCGTCTTTAAGTGACCCTTCGGCTTTGTCCCAAATCGCATCATCACCAGCACGTGTCTCAGGTCGATCAGAGAACTTCACTCGTACGTCGGTAAAGCCAAATCTTTATAGATATCAAGCAGCAACTCACAGAATATTTCAGTCTCGGACGTAATCTGATCTTCGGTACAGAAAATATGTGCATCATCTTGGGTGAAACCACGGACTCGCATAATACCGTGCAACGCGCCAGACGGCTCGTAGCGGTGACATGACCCAAATTCAGCCATACGCAACGGTAGGTCCCGATAGCTCGTAATGCCCTGATTGAAAATCTGAACGTGACACGGACAGTTCATGGGCTTCAGAGCGAATGTACGATCATCAGCTTCTGTGGTGTACATATTTTCGCGGAACTTATCCCAATGCCCTGAATCTTCCCAAAGCTTACGATCCACCAGCTGTGGTGTTTTCACTTCCTGATAATCTGCTTTTTCCAGCTTATTTCGGATGTAATTTTCCAGCGTGCGATAAATGGTCCAGCCCTTTGCGTGCCAGAACACCATGCCAACAGCCTCTTCCTGCATATGGAAGAGATCCATTTCCTTACCGAGCTTGCGATGATCCCGGCGCTCAGCTTCTTCCAAGCGATGGAGATAGGCTTTTAGCTCTTTCTCATTGCGCCATGCAGTCCCATACACACGCTGCAACATTTCGTTTTTGGAATCGCCGCGCCAATAGGCACCAGCCAGTTTCATCAATTTGAACGCATGACCAAGTTTTTTGGTCGATGGCAAATGCGGGCCACGGCACAGATCCTGAAAATCACCTTGCTTATAAATCCCAATTGGTTGATCAGCCGGAATTGACGCAATAATTTCAGCTTTATATTTCTCGCCTTTTTCTTCAAAGAATTTTACCGCTTCGTCCCGGTCCCATTCTTCGCGATCAATGGATTCGTCACGATCTACAATGTCGTGCATTCGTTTTTCGATTTTCTCCAGATCTTCAGGCGTAAAAGCCTTATCGCGGGCAAAGTCGTAATAAAAGCCATCTTCAATTGACGGGCCAATAGTAACCTGAGTTTCAGGGTAGAGTTCTTTAACAGCTTCAGCCATCACATGCGCAGCATCATGACGGATCAATTCAAGAACATCGTTGCCTTCTTCTTTCACTGTTACGATTTCAACAGCAACATCGGTATCAAGCGTCGTTTTAAGATCAACCATCTCTCCGTCAATACGAAGGGCTAACGCAGCCTTGGCCAAACCAGGTCCAATATCAGTTGCCAATTCTAGTCCAGTAACAGGACCTTCAAAGACGCGAACACTTCCATCTGGAAGAGTGATGTTTACTTTTTCGCTTTGCACAATTTACCGCCATAAAGTTGAGTTCCGATCAACACCCTGACCTGAACCGAGTTAGAAGAGTTGCGACTGTAAAAATATAGGCCATGATGTCAAGCCGTAGACAGCGTAAGGTGCCTGTTTTTCTAATAAAATCGCGTTTTTGTCGCTTAATCGTCGCTTTTTGGCATTTTCAAGGTTTCCAAAACCTTAAGGAATGCCAAATTGGCTAAATTATCTTCACGAAGAACTGTCACATCTGCCCCTCGGGGGCGGGCTCTTGCCGGATCGGATGCTGCCGAAAACAAAACCGTGACCGGACAGCCCACAGCTGCAATCATATGCAAAGGGCCTGTGTCATTTCCTATCGCCAAGACTGCACTAGCACCAAGGCTGGCCAAATCGGTAAGACTTGTCTTTCCTGAAAGATCTATGGCTTCAGGGCATTTTGTCAGGATATCCGACAATACATCTGCTTCCGCTGCTCCCCCGAGCAAAACAGGGGTTATATTATTCACGGCAAGATGCATCGCCAAATCGGCATACTTTTCAGCAGGCCACCGTTTCTCTGGTCTATGTGCAGCGCCACCCGGCACCAGCAAAGCAAACTTTGACGGCAGCGAGAATTTTTCGATTTTACCAACAGCCCATCCAAAATCCGCCGCAGGAATATTATCTATTCCGGCATCCTGCAACTGCTCTGCCTGCCTCTCTAAGGTGTGTAGTTTTCCGCGTTCAGTGTTTTTATGCGGATGACTACAGCCCTTTGCAACGCCAGACCATTCAGGAGTTTCCGATAATTTGAAGAGTTTTAGATATGAGCCGGTTCTGGAGGATGTTTGTAAGTCGTAAACCCGATCAAAACGGCCTTGTTGCAGCTTTTTCTTTAAAGCTGAAATTTTGATTACCTGCCAAATCTTAGGTTTTTCATCCACCCAGATATCATCGAATAAGTCCGATTTTTCTAAAAATGGCTTAAACAAAGAAGTCGTTAGCAATGTTATATGTGCATCAGGATGATGAGAACGAACTGCTTGAAAGGGAGATTGTGCGAGCACGACATCTCCAAGGGCACCATGCTTGATCACCAATATTCTTTGTTGGACCTTAACCTCGCTCACACGTGGCCCGCCCGGTTTTCATCCTCCGAAAGGACCGACCGGTAAACATCGATCGTTCCACCAGTCATGCTCTGAACTGTGAAATTATCCATAATATGCTGGCGCGTACGCGCGGCAATTTTCTCGCGGGCATCTCCGGTCATACCAAGCGCAACTTTAATGGCAGCCGACATCGCGTCGGCATCTTCGACGGGAACCAACCATCCAGTATTTCCGTCCAAAACCGTTTCAAGTGACCCCCCATGAGCTGTTGCAACCACGGGGCGGCCCATTGCCTGCGCTTCCACAGAAACACGCCCAAAACCTTCCGGAACAGTCGTTGCCGAAACCACTACGTCCGCAAGCATAAGGGCTGCTGGCATATCATTGCAGTAATCCTTAATCTGCACCTTGCCTTGCAAATTTTTACTGACAACCAAATCGTTCAGTTCATTCCGGTAAGCTTCACGTCCTGCACCGGCACCAACAAACAAAGCCAAAAAATTACCGCCTTCTATCTTCGCTAAAGCCTCGATTAAGGTCACATGCCCTTTCAATCGGGTTAGACGTCCCGGCAACATCACAACAGGAACACCATCGGGAAGCGCCCAATCTGTTGCCATTTTGATAATACGTTCCGCACTGACAGCGCCCGGATTGAATTTATGACAGTCAACTCCCCGTGGGATAGTCACAATTCTATCTTTCGGAATCTCATAATTATCGCCCACGTGCTTCGCAATAAAATCAGATATCGCGATAACTTTCTCGCCGCGTGCCATTACCGAATTATACCAGTTTTTCAAAAACCCGCCGCGCGTATAGGCCGCGTGAAAAGTTGTTATATAATGGCAACTGCTTTTACGCGCTGCCGCCATGGCGCTCCACGCTGGTGCCCGGCTACGCGCGTGAACAATATCCACATTGTATTCTTTGATAATCCGCTGCAGCCGCTTCACATTTTTCCGCATAATCAGCGGATTTTTTGAATGCACTGGTAATGTAATGTGCTTGGCGCCAATCCGATCTAGCTCGTAGACCATTTTCCCGCCTGCTGACACAACAATTGGTGTCCAGCCTTCAGCCTGAAGTGCTGCAGCCATTTCAATTGTGCCTCGCTCAACGCCGCCACCATTCAGATTTGGTAAAACCTGTAAAACGGTTCCGACACGGCTTTCACTCTGCGTTGAAGGAGTGCTATGCTGTGACACGATTGTTTTTTCTAACTGCATAAGTTCTGATCCATGACCCAACTTGATCTACTTCATCGTCCTGACGGACATTCCTTAGCCTACCATCACACGGCAGGTGATGCACCCGGTGTTATCTTCTGTTCGGGCTTTATGTCTGACATGGAAGGCACGAAAGCAGTAGCCCTTGAACAGGCGATGAAAGATCTCGGTCGAAGCTATACACGCTTTGACTATCGGGGGCACGGACAATCTACAGGTTTATTTACAGACGGCACAATTAGCCGCTGGACGGATGACGCTCTGGCCATCCTTGATGAATGCACAGCAGGACCACAAGTTGTTGTTGGATCATCCATGGGCGGCTGGATCGGCCTACGAATGGCAATATTACGTCCTGAAAAAGTTGCAGGGTTTGTTGGTATCGCTGCTGCTCCTGATTTCACGATCAGGATGAAAGCAGATATGGGTCCAGAAGCCTTAATTGATCTCGAGACAAAGGGATACTGGGAAGAGCCATCTGAATATTCGGACGAGCCCTATACCATAACAAAAAACCTTCTGGAGGACGGCAGCCGAAACTTTGTCATGGAATACCCTATTCCTTTTGAAGGCCCTGTGCATCTTTTACAAGGCATGAAAGACGACAGTGTCCCTTGGAAGACAGCCCTTGCCATTCAGGAAAACCTTGTAAGCGACAATGTCATAGTCTCCCTCGTTAAAGAGGGCGACCACCGTCTATCCGAACCTGAAGACATTAACAGACTGGTCCTCGCAGTTGAAATAATATGCTCCCAAGTTGCTGGCCGATGAGTTTAGACAGGTATAAACCAAACCGCCCTCATATCGGCGTTGGCGCTGTCATTTGGCGAGGCGACGAGGTTTTGTTGATCAAACGCGGAAAGGATCCCGGGAAAGGTAAATGGAGCTTGCCCGGCGGCGGACAGGAACTTGGCGAAACTGCTACGCAAGCTATTATTCGGGAAATACAGGAAGAGACGAGCTTAACCGTTGAGTTAGGAGGCGTTATTGACGTCGTGGACGCCATTATAAAATCTGATGATGGCGAAATTCTCTATCACTATACCCTCATCGATTTTGCGGCTCGTTACGCATCCGGAACAGCTATTGCAGATAGTGATGTGGATGCTGTTCTCTGGATTAATCCGGCGGAACTACCGTCGTATGACCTTATGGATAAAACCATAGAGATTATTGAAAAATCCCAGAGCTACCTACCTTAGAATTTTTCCTAAAAATCAACGATTTATCCCGGTATTTTGAACCCCACATATGGAAATCAAACGTAACAACACTATATTCAGTTATTGAGTAAGTAACTTTAAATAAATTTTGCTTATCAGTGAGAAACTCCCCTCTCCCACTGAAAAGCGACAGCCGGGTCGACTTCCCCCCTCTCGATCCGGCTTTTTTTGTTCAATTTTGAGGCCTGCTATTCTGTCTCATCACCCGGCAGCATCAGGCGAACGATTTTCATAGCTGGAAAAATCCAAACCACACCGACTATTGGATAAAAGGCCAGCTCTGCCCATTTATTATCGGGCAATACATGAACTGCCAGTAACATTGCGGCAAAACTGTAAATCACCACGAAGGCCAAGAACAGAAACAGGCCTATAACTTTTCGATTTTTCATTCCAAACACTCCAATTGATGCGCTTGTACGCTGCAAACCACAATTTGAAAAGACATTGGGTGAAGCGTGCCTCAAAAAAAACCTGTTTTAAACAAAATTACACCCTGCACCTGCCATGTTTGAATGTTTCTCTGCACTCCTTATAAACACACACATCGGGGGAAATCCATGTTCACAAAGAAGAGAAATCAAGATGATAAAGACAACACAGTTACAGAGTACCCAACACCCGCAGCGAAAGCGGCTGTCAGCGCGGCCGCATCAAACGTTTCAGCGAATACCACAAGTTCACCCTTTCCATTAAAGGGGACCGACATTGTTTCCACAACGCCGATAATTGCATCTGGGAGCCGTTTGCATGTCGGTAAAGACATCCACTTAAAAGGGGAAATCACTGCCTGCGATCGATTGATTGTTGAGGGAAAGGTCGAAGCATCTATGAATTCAAACGAAATTGAAATCACTGAAAGTGGTATTTTCATTGGTGAGGTTAATATAGATCGCGCGGATATTTCTGGTGTGTTCGATGGAAAACTCACAGCAAGAACTCATCTGATCATCCGAAAAACCGGCCGTGTTACTGGTGACATTCAATATGATGAAATCGAAATTGAACCCGGCGGAGAGATTTCTGGGAATTTTAACAAAAACACCCAAAAAAGATCTGGGAAAAAATCCATCGCTGACAGTGAATTTGAAATTCCAGCAGATACGTTAGCTGGAGGGCCTACATACCTCAAGTAGGAGCCCATAAAAACCAATCCCACACTTTCTTCCAGGCACTCGAGAAACCTAGTTTCATTCCGAGTGCTTTTTTTTGACAATTTCACAAAAAAAACCGACGGATTTATAGTACATCGCCGTTTAAATCATATGGGAATACAAATTCATCAGTTGAACTGGACACGGCTTGCGTTAATGATTGGATATAATGGAACAAGATAATCCAATTAAAAGCGATGCCGCCCTGATGGCGCAAGTTGCCAAAGGAGATTTGTCTGCGTGCCGTTATTTAAGTAGACGCCATATGGACAGGTCCTATGGCCTCGCCTGTTATTTGCTAGGGAATAACGCTTACGCAGATGATATCGTGCAGGAAGCTTTCTTGCGTTTATGGAAGATCGCGCCCAAATGGCAGGCAAAAGCACAAATTGGGACATGGTTGCATCGTGTCATACACAATCTCTGTATTGACCGATTGCGAAAAGAAAAACGGTTTTCAAGTAGTGAAGTGCCAGATATTGCAGATCCATCTCTTGATCCCACTCAGTTGCGCGAACAAAAACAGGTGCACGATATGATTTCAGAAAACTTGCAGAAATTACCTCCTCGTCAGCGTATCGCTATAACTTTGGTGCATTTCGATGACTGCACGAACAAGGTCGCGGCGGCGCAAATGAGTATCTCTGTGGATGCCTTGGAATCACTTCTGTCGCGCGGGCGCAAAAAACTGAGAGATCTTCTGGCACCCTTTAAAGCCGAAATCGATGGAGGCATAAAATGAACAAAACTCCTCTAGATGAAACACGTATGCAGGAAATTCTTGAAATCTATGGCGCAGATGAAAATCGATGGCCAGAAGAAGCGCGTGCTTCTATGGCAGACTGGCTGAAGCAATCTGAGAGTGCGCGCAAACATTTAAAGGCTGCAAGTGAGCTTGACGAATTGTTAGACAAGGAATTCAAATCTGTAGTCGCGCCCTCACATTTATATGGCGCTGTGTTGCAGGATGCCGAAAACCTGTACCATTCGCAAAAATGGTATCACCGCATGTGGCAAAATCCTTCTCTAAGACCTGCAGGCGGATTTTTCGCCGCGATCATCGTTGGGATCGGGCTTGGCTGGTTTAGCCCCAATTTATTGATATCTGAACAAACCTTTGAACTGGATGAAATTTCCCTTTCAGATTCAGTCCTTGAATGGGAGGTCGACAATGAAAACAGTTAAATCCAAATGGATGCTGATTGCACTCCTAGTATCGGTTGCCATTAACTTATCCATCGCTGGGTTTGTTGGTGCCCAATGGTTTCGCCATTCAGGCATGCGTGCATCGCAAACAAGCTTGATGTTTGATCGACGGGCTGCGCTTTCAACACTGGAAGATACCGAAAAGAAGAATATTAATCAGATCTGGAAGGCGCACCGACCAGAACTCAAAGAAAAACTTCGGAACTTTCGGCACTCGAAACGTACTCTTTCCAAACTCCTTTCTGCAAACCAAGTGGATGAAGCTACGATTAATGCTGCCTTTGCAGAAATGGCTGAGCACCGGAACAAGGTGGAGGGTACTTTGTACTCTGCTTTACTCGAAACAGCTCAAGCCCTGCCACCAGAGAAAAGAAAGAAATTTTTCTGGCGAGGTTTCAAAAGATGGAAAAATCGGCATCATATGAACAACCATTTCAAATCTAAAACTGGAAGCGCAGCCAAAGAATGACACATGATAAGCGAATGTATGCGCCGGCCGCAGAACGCAACAAAGACGCCATTTATGCATGCCTGAAAGAGCGCCTGCCTAAATCAGGTTCCCTGCTCGAGATTGCGTCTGGAACGGGGGAACATGCCGCGCACTTATGTCCTTTATTCCCAAACATAGACTGGCAAGCAACTAATTTTGACGAAGAACATCTGACGAGTGCTATTTCCTGGCAAGAACATTGCCAGCTGGAAAACTTTTTGCCTGTTCTTTCGTTGGATGCCTGTTCGGATATTTGGCCAGTTGAGAAAAACGAATACACACACGCGCCCTTTGACGCCCTGTTTAATGCCAACATGATCCACATCTCACCGTGGGCCGTCTGCGAAGGGTTGTTTGCTGGCGCTAATCGTGTCCTGAAAACCGGCGGCAAACTTTATTTATACGGCCCCTTCAAACTAAACGGAGAACATACTTCAGAAAGCAATGTAAAATTCGAACAGTGGCTTAAAGACAAAGACCCTTCCTTTGGCGTTAGAGATTTAGCTGATGTTATTAAAGTTGCATCAGCCAATAGTTTATCTCATGAAGAAAGCTGTGGCATGCCTGCCAACAATTTCATACAGGTTTTTGTAAAGAAGTAGTTCCCAAACATCATCGAGGTAAACAAAAAAAGGGCTGCGAATTTCTTCGCAGCCCTTTCCTTTTTGTATTGGTTGGTGTGGCTTAGAAGCCCATGCCACCGCCCATACCGCCCATGCCGCCCATGTCAGGCATACCAGCACCGCCGCTATCTTTAGATGGAGCTTCGTTCACAGTTGCTTCAGTTGTAATAAGCAGACCTGCGATTGAAGATGCATCTTCAAGTGCTGTGCGAACCACTTTAGCTGGATCAATAACACCATCTTCAAGAAGGTTGCCGTAAACGCCTGTTTGAGCGTTAAAGCCAAAGGTTGCGTCGTCTTGCTCAAGCAATTTACCAGCAACAACCGCACCGTCTGTACCCGCATTTTCAGCGATCTGACGAACAGGAGCTTGCAGTGCGCGGGCAATGATTTGAACACCAACTGTTTGATCGCTGTTAGCGCCTTCAAGACCCTCAAGAGCACGAGCTGCATAAAGAAGTGCAGTTCCGCCACCAGGCACAACGCCTTCTTCAACAGCAGCACGTGTTGCATGCAATGCATCATCAACGCGGTCTTTACGTTCTTTCACTTCAATTTCAGTTGCACCGCCAACTTTAATCAAGGCAACACCACCTGCAAGTTTCGCAAGACGCTCTTGAAGTTTTTCACGGTCATAGTCAGAAGTAGTTTCTTCTGTTTGAGCGCGAATTTGAGTGCAACGGGCTGCGATTTCGTCTTTTGTACCAGCGCCATCAACAATTGTTGTTTCTTCTTTTGTGATCGTTACTGTTTTCGCAGTACCGAGCATTTCCAAGGAAACACTTTCAAGCTTAACGCCAAGTTCTTCAGAGATGAGCTGGCCACCTGTCAGAATTGCGATATCTTCAAGCATTGCTTTACGGCGATCGCCGAAGCCTGGAGCTTTAACAGCAGCAATTTTGAGGCCGCCGCGCAATTTATTGACAACCAAAGTTGCAAGCGCTTCGCCTTCGATGTCTTCTGCAATGATAAGCAGTGGACGACCAGCTTGGACAACAGCTTCAAGAATTGGAAGCATTGGTTGCAGGTTAGTCAATTTCTTTTCGTGAAGCAGAATGTATGGGTTTTCCATTTCAGCCAGCATTTTTTCTGCGTTTGTCACGAAGTATGGTGACAAGTAACCGCGGTCAAACTGCATACCTTCGACAACGTCAAGTTCAGTTTCGAGGCCTTTAGCTTCTTCAACTGTGATAACGCCTTCGTTACCAACTTTTTGCATTGCTTCTGCGATGATCGAACCGATTTCAGATTCACCGTTTGCAGAGATCGTACCGACCTGCGCAATTTCATCAACACCGGCAACTGGCTTAGAGCCATCTTTAATGCTTGCAACTGCTTTAATTACGGCAAGATCAATACCGCGTTTCAGGTCCATTGGGTTCATGCCAGCAGCAACCGCTTTCAGGCCTTCTTGAACGATGGATTGAGCAAGAACAGTCGCAGTTGTTGTTCCGTCACCAGCTACATCGTTGGTTTTGGAAGCAACTTCACGGACCATCTGTGCGCCCATGTTTTGCAACTTATTTTCAAGTTCGATTTCTTTTGCAACTGTAACGCCGTCTTTTGTTACGCGTGGGGCGCCAAAAGATTTGTCCAGAACAACGTTACGGCCTTTTGGACCAAGTGTTACTTTAACTGCGTTAGCGAGAATGTTCACGCCTTCGAGAATTTGTGCGCGAGCTTCTGCGCCAAAAGTTACTGTTTTAGCCATTTTTATGGTTCCTTAAATTCGTAGTTCGTCGATTAAGCCAAGATGCCCAAGATGTCGGACTCTTTCATGATCAACAGATCTTCATCGTTGAGTTTGATCTCTGTACCGGACCATTTGCCGAACAAAACTTTATCTCCAACTGCAACGTCAAGTGTGCGGACAGAACCGTCTTCTTTAATAGCACCACCACCAATTGCGATGACTTCACCTTCTGATGGCTTTTCTTGCGCACTATCTACAAGAATGATACCACCGGCTGATTTTTCTTCGCTTTCAACGCGCTTGATAAGCACGCGGTCGTGCAATGGACGAAATGACATAAAACTCTCCCAAATATGAGTTCTCATAAATTTAAAAAATTGCCGTTAGCACTCACTCGTGGAGAGTGCTAACAAAGTCCCATCCGATGTAGGGGTTGCAGCCCTGAGAGTCAAGGTTTGCGCCTTAAAAAAAGTTTTACTCTTTCGAATTTATTTCGGAAAAACACTGTAAACCCTTGGCCTTTGCGCATTTTTCTATTAGATAAGTCGCCAGAACAGACGGCATCACCCTACTCTTTTTGAAATGATCGCCGCTCCTACTCCTGTAATCGAAAGATAATACGCGTGACAACTTCACTCCTGAACCAATTGAGCGACCTTGTAGGTCAAGCATTCGAAGAATGCGATTTGGACCCTTCTTTCGGCAAAGTGGTTGTCTCCCAGCGCAGAGAACTCGGGCAATTTCAATGCAACGGCGCTTTAGGGGCCGCCAAGAAAGCCAAAAAGAATCCACGAGAAATAGCGGGAAAAATTGTCGCCAAGCTTGAAAAAACGGGGATATTCAATGAATTGTCGCTTGCAGGCCCGGGCTTTATCAATATGCGGCTGAACGATGAGTTTCTCATCAAACACATTGATCAGATATCTGGCGACGCTTCATTTGGCGCACGCGACGGACACACGCCTGAGACTGTTATTCTTGATTTTGGAGGCCCAAATGTTGCCAAGGCAATGCATGTCGGCCACTTGCGCGCAACAATCATCGGTGAAAGCCTTCGCCGCCTACGCACATTCCTTGGCGATTCTGTTGTAAGTGATGTGCACTTTGGCGATTGGGGCCTTCCAATGGGCATGTTGATCAAGGAAATCGAACTGGCCAAACCGGATCTACCCTATTTTGAGGAAGGTAACTCAGGTCCCTTCTCTGATATCTCTCCAGTGACGGTTGATGAATTGCAACTTCTTTATCCTGCGGCTTCTGGTCGAAGCAAAGAAGATCCTGAATTTCTTGAAGCCGCCCGCCAAGCGACATTCAAACTACAACAAGGTCACGCTGGTTACCGGGCGTTATGGCAGCATATGCTCGACGTATCCGTGACCGAGACCAAAATCGATTTTGGTCTCCTCGGCGCTCACTTCACCGAATGGAAGGGCGAGGCTGATACAAACGATCATATGCCGGGTATGCTCGATCGTTTCAAGAAAGAGGGTCTTTCTGAAATATCTGATGGCGCAGTTGTTGTCCACGTTGCCGAAGAAGACGACAAGAAAGAAATGCCGCCGTTAATCCTGCAAAAATCAGACGGCGCCGTAATGTATGGCACGACAGATCTTGCAACCATCGAAATTCGTCAACAGGATCATAAACCTGACAGCATTTTATATGTGGTGGATGCCCGCCAAAGTCTGCATTTTGAGCAAGTGTTCCGCGCCGCCCGCAAAGGCAAGAGTATCACTGAGCACACCAAACTGGAACATGTTGGATTTGGGACGGTAAACGGCAAAGACGGCAAGCCCCTGAAGACAAGAGATGGCGGCGTAGTTCGCTTGCGCAGCTTGATTGAAGACGCTATCGCAGAGGCCCGAAAAGTCGTCCTCGAAGCAGGGCTGGATGACCGCTTTGATGCGGAAGAGCTCGATAACATCGCGAAAAAGGTTGGGGTTGCAGCGATTAAATATGCAGATCTATCGAACCCGCGCATGTCTAACTATGTATTCGACATTGAGCGGTTCACAAAATTTGAAGGACGCACGGGGCCCTACCAAATGTATGCCGCTGTGCGCATTAAATCCATGCTGCGTAAAGCTACTGAGCAAGGCCTAAAACAAGGCCCACTTGTGATGACCGCAGATGCTGAACGTAATTTGATTTTGGCGCTTTCCCTCCTACCAGAGGCAGCTTTGGCAGCAGCAGATAAGAACGCTCCCAATATCCTTTGCGACCATGTTTATGCACTAACGCAGGAATTTAACAGCTTCTATCACGACTGCCATGTGCTGGGCGAAAAAGACGAAGCTGTTCGCAGCTCTCGCCTGACACTCTGTGCCATTACGTTGCGCCAAATCGAAACTGTATTGCAGATTTTGGGAATTGACGTACCAGAAAGAATGTAATCCGCGCAATAAGCATTAGAATAGAAAAAAGGGCCGCTCACAATGACGGCCCTTTTTTACTTTGTAACTGAAATTCGAAAACTTAGTACGTTAACGCCACGCCATCTTTACGCGGTTCCGAGCCTGCGGCAAGCACGCCATTTTCATGATCGATCATAATCATCTGACCGCCGCCAAGTGGCATATCAGGGGTTTTGATCTCATAGCCCATTTCGGCAAGTTCGCTCTGGACTTTTGGATCGATCCCCTCTTCAAGCTCGAGAACACCAGCATTGTAGAAAGCCCTCGGACAATCGATGGCTTCTTGTGCATCCATGCCGTAGTCCATCATGTTAGACAAAACATGAGCGTGACCAACAGGCTGATAACCGCCGCCCATGACACCATAGCAATGGGTCGCTTTGCCGTCTTTCGTCACCATGCCCGGAATGATCGTATGCATAGGGCGCTTGTTTGGCGCGACACAGTTAGGATGATCTTTATCAACCACAAAGCCTGCCCCGCGGTTTTGAAAAATTACGCCTGTATCCGCACAAGCGATCCCTGATCCAAACGGATGGAAAACAGAGTTAATGAAGGATACTGCGGTGCCATTTTTATCAACAACAGACAGATAAACAGTGTCTTTGTGTTTATCAAAGGCGTTTGCGCCGGTTGGATCGCCTGCTTTCCCAACACTGATTTGGCTACGAAGGTGCCCGGCAAACTCGTCAGATAAAAGCATTTCAACAGGTACTTCTGCCTTCTTTGGATCAGCAACATACAGATCTCGCGCCAGATACGCCAAGCGGGCAGCTTCAGCCTGAAGATGTAATCTCTGGGTTCCGACAGGATCAAGATCCGCGACATCGTAGCCTTTTAAAATATTCAGCATAAGCAGCGCTGTAATACCCTGACCACTTGGTGGGATTTGGTGTACATCATAGTCTTGGTAATTTGTCGAAATCAGGTCTACATAATCTGCTGCAGTATGTCCAAAATCTTCAGTTGAGTGATATGCACCCGCCTCGTTGAGGGTCGCAACCATTTTTTCTGCGAGTTCGCCTTCATAGAACGCAGTCCGACCTTTTCGTGCAATAACTTTCAACGTTTCAGCAAGTTTTGGTAAGCGCCAAACAGTACCCGCTTTTGGAGACTGGCCGCCCTTCAAGAATAAATTTGTCGCGGCTGCATTTCCTCTTAGTTTCTCTTCAGCCGCTTTCCAATCCACCGATGTCCGCTGCGTGACAACAAAACCGTTTTCCGCACAATCAATGGCTGGGGCAAGGATTTCAGCAAACTCCATAGATCCGTATTTTTCATGCAAAGTGGCCCACGCATCAATGGCGCCTGGAATTGTCACTGAATGTGGACTAGTCAAAGAGATTTCAGAAATATCGTTGTTCAACAGTCGATCAGCTGTCAAAGCAGCGGGGGCTTTCCCTGAACCGTTCAAGCCTTCGATCTTGCTCGAGCCGTTCGGTGAAATCAGGGCAAAACAATCTCCACCAATGCCTGTTTGCATGGGATCCACAACACATTGTACCGCGCATGCAGCTATGGCTGCATCCATAGCAGTACCGCCATTTTTAAGAATTGTAAGAGCTACTTGAGAAGCATGCACACTGGAAGTAGCAACGGCACCGTTCATTCCATAAGAAACGGAGCGGCCGGGATGAGAAAAATTGCGCAAATTGAACCTACCTGTTAACGGGTTTTTCGCTACCTTACCTGACGACAAAGACAGTGCAAACCCACTTTTCTGATATTTTCGCCTTGCTGCAATCGATGTTGCCTACCAGAGACGTACAATCACATACTTGGTAAAGGCATCATCAACATTCATTTGACTTGCAGCACGCCATGCACCAATTGCAGCGTCATGGCTGTCAAAAAATCCACGCATGTCTATTTTTGTGGGATCCGCAAAATCACGCCCACGTGTATCCACTACTTTGCCACCAAATACGGCAAAGAGTTCTTTATTATTTGCGGAATCCGAAGTTGTTTCAGTCATTTCTAATGCTCTTAATAATATAAATTATAGCCACGAACCATTACTCAACAGTCCAGCACAAATTACTTAAATTATTATTATGGAATTTTTGTTAATTTATTAGGGCGTACTGCCCGTTATTGCAAGGAGTATTGCTCGCAACTTTATTCCTTGGAAGCAAATATGCCAAAACTCAACATGGAGACTGCTAACAGGGCGTGATAAATATTAAGCTGTTCAACGCCGAACTGCGTTGCAAGCCAGCCACTAGACAGGCCAGCAATGACAAGCATAGCAACGCCCAGCACTAAAAATATGCCTGATGCTGCGTTAATGAACAGTCGATATATAGCAGAGAGTGCGAGCAACCCAATCACACCGTAACGAACTTCTTCAGTTAAACGCCAAATATCTAACAACAAGACAGAAGAAAGCGTGGCGATGGCCAGCAATACAATCCACCAACCTGCTTTATGAAATTGCCGCGAAAAGATCCCGCCAACAGCCGCTACTGTAAAACTTGCTATACCGACAGATCCCGCGAAGCCGGATGCCAGAGAATGATACGGTTTGAGATCGGTAAATCCACCATATACAAACGCACCCAGTCCTGCGGCTCCACCAATAGAAAGCACTCCGACAGCCCAGAATAAATTCATCGGAAAATAAGTCCGACGGATCAATACAAGTGAAACCAGGGCACTTACAGCCAAGATGATTTCGAAAATTACCAATGTGTTCATAACGTCATTCAATACTTGAAAAAAATCGGCTTGTCTAACTCTCTGGTCTTTCAGCGCCTGGTATGATGAAAAGCACAGTTTTCTCCGACAACTGTTGGCAGATGAGGGCCCATCCCCTACAGTAGTTCTATCTACGGGGTAAAGGAGAGAGACTATAGAGACAAGCAAGAAACAAAGGCGCAGAATTGTCTCTATTGGCACCGTTCTTGCCGTCAGTTTCGGAACGCTTGTATCGGTAGCCGTGCTCGCTGTTCTTGGTATCAGCCTATTTTCCGGCCTCGCCAACACCCGCGAGTCGCTTGTTGAAAAGGCGACGTCCCAAATGGCGTCTGTGCAGCATAATTTGACCAGCGTTCTTGATCCTATGGAACATCGGGCAAGGTATATCGCCGATTTGATATATGAAGGTAAAATTGACGTAAACGATCCAGAGAGTATGGAGCATGGCTTAATCGCTGGTCTCGCAGGCGCACAGCATTTAGTTGGCTTAGGATTTCTATATCCAGATTTGACTGTCAAAATGGCAGAAAGAGCCACTCAGAAAATTATCGAAGGCCAACATACGGGGAACTTTGTTAGCATCGAGCTCGTTGAAAGTATGAAAACGTACCCTGTCGGTTCCTGGGGACCTTTGATCTATGCCCCGGATGCCGGGGAAACAGTGATGAGTTACCGGCAACCCATTATAAGAGACGGTAAATTCATTGGAATCATCCTTGTAGCCATCCCCGTTTCTACCGTTAGTAATATCGTAAAAACGAACGGACTTGCCAAAGATGAAGCTCGATTTATCCTCTATGGTAAAGATCATATCTTGAGCCAGCAAGGATTTCAGGTTCAAAGTACTGAGCTCACTTTTGAAGGCGTTGCCCCAAAATTGTCGGACATATCAGACCCTGTACTTTCAACGATTTGGTCTGCTCCAAGGCTCCCTTTTCGGCTAATCAAGGCTGGTAAGAATTTTGATGGCCACTTCACAAAAGTTGGTGATAAACGGTATCAGTTTATTTATTCAAGTTTAGTCGGATATACAGATAAGCCACTTATTATTGGCTACCAATTGCCCTATGAAGATGCCGCCAAGCAATTATTTCGATTAGCTTATGCTGGACTGGCCGGATTGATAATTCTAATCATAAGTATCGTCATCGCGTATATCATCGGCAGAAAAATTGCGCGACCTATCAAAGCACTGTCTAAAGCTTCTCAAGAGATATCGAAACTCGACTTTGGGAGCGTCAATGCACTTCCGCCGAGCCGCTTAAAAGAGTTAAACGAGGCAAGTGAGGCGTATAACACTATGCTTCGCGGTTTAAACTGGTTCGAAAACTACGTCCCAAAATCATTGGTCCGAAAATTAATGGAGACAGGCGAAGCACACTCTGAAACGCGCAGCGTAACTGTCATGTTTACCGACATTGTTGGCTTCACGCCACAAGCAGAAAAAATGACATCCGAGCAGGTCGCACAAATGCTCAACCATCATTTTGAACTCCTGACCACCTGTATTGAAGCAGAAGGCGGCACAGTTGACAAATTTATCGGAGATGCGGTAATGGCATTTTGGGGCGCACCTGAATATCAGGTTGATCATGCCGCCCGCGCCTGCCGAACGGCATTTGCAATCAAATCAGCCATCGAAACGGATAACCAACTGCGTCTACAGAATAATGAGACCCCTATTAAAATGCGGATCGGTATACACACAGGCCGGCTTGTTGTTGGAAATATCGGATCTTCTGGCCGTCTGAATTACACGGTCGTCGGTGACACCGTCAATGTTGCTCAGCGGATTGAGCAACTGGGTAAATCTCTTGTCTCAGAATATAAAGATGACGTTTTAGCCCTTGTCTCTGACGCTGTGCGGTTGGAGGCCGAAGATGTTTTTGAGATGGAGAATGTGGGGCAGCACAGCGTTAAAGGTCGAGACGGAAAAATAGAAATCTTCCGTCTCTCTTAAATCATGACTAAATGTTTTAGCCAGGTTGATAATAGGGGTTAGTTCCGCCTGCATGGTCCGTCACATCCAAAACCTCTGTAATGTGAGGGACTTGTGTCATGATTTCTTTAGCGACCCCTTGCTTCAATGTTACATCTGCCATTCCGCAGCCCTGACACCCACCTTCAAGGCGCACATAAACTTTATCGTCAAGTACATCCACAAGCGTAATATGTCCGCCATGGGCTGCAATGGAAGGATTAATACGACTTTGGAGTAGTTCCCGAATTGTCTGCCCATCAGTAGATTTTAGACCGGGACGGTCCAAAGCTTCCCTGTGATCCAGAACAGCTTGAATTTCCGGTACGTAATGTTTGAGCATATTGGTAATTCCGGTCAGCATACCAAATGCCGAACCCTGCAATTTCAAATACAGATTACCGTTTTCAAAGCTGTGATATGAAACATCGCCGCCAGATTGCGTTACGGCTGGGACAATCCGGGTTGCCAGCAAATCTTGAATTTGCGCAACAACTTCGGCGGCGAACTCGCCCTCTTCTTCTGCGACAACAATAGGATCTTTAGATTGGAAATGTGCCACTATTGCAGAAAATATCTCTGTTCGAAGGGCATCCCAGTCTAAATTATCCGAACGCTCAATAGAAATGTTGTCACTTTGCAAGGTAACGCTGGCAACTCCGTCAACAGAATAGAGCCGCGCGGCGAGTGCAGACACGTTTTCGGCGTCTGCAGAAGTCACATGAAGGGACCCGCCATCATATACAGCGCATCCCGGATAAAATTCCAGAACTGTCTCTTTGTCACCGGCTTTTGTCTGAATAAACATATGCTCTTCTCAACTTCTTACACTTAAATTATAGTATAGCCCAGATACGAGGCCCTACATTGCCTCTCTAACATATATAATGCCACAAAAAATAAAAAGGAGAGAAGAATGGCTAATTATGTGATCACCAATAGATTTCAGACAGATAAGGGCGTTGTTTGCCGTGTCACCATAAATAATGAGAAAAAACTCAATACATTAGGCTCGAACGCGGTCGCAGAACTTCACAATGTATTCGAAAACTTAAAAAACGAAGATGACTTGCGTGTGGTTATTCTGACGGGCGCCGGTGAAAAGTCGTTCATTGGCGGGGCCAATATATATGAAATGGCGGAATTGAACCCGGAGACCGCCCGTGAGTTTATTACTAATCTGCATAATCTAACTATTGCAATACGCAACCTACATGTACCTGTCGTCGCACGGGTAAACGGTTTTTGTTTAGGCGCCGGCATGGAGATCGCAGCTGTTTGCGATATTATCGTTGCTGAAGACAAAGCCCAATTTGCCATGCCAGAAGTACAGGTGGGCCTTCCTTCGGTCATTGAAGCTGCCGTTCTTCCTCAAATACTGGGGATTGGCCTAACCCGTGACCTGGTTATGACGGGCCGCACTTTATCCGGAACTGAAGCGCACCGAGCCAATTTTGTACAGCGCTTAGCGAAAGTTGGAACTCTGGATGAAGTTACGGATCAGGTCGCACAGGAAATCTTGAATGCAGGCCCTAAAGCCATCAGCATTCAAAAAGAGCTCTGCAATGCGTGGGAGGAAGAAAAAATGTCAACATCAGTTCAACTGGGGATCGACGCTTTTTCCAAATCATATGAAACAGATGAACCGGCACGTATGTTAGGCGCTTTCATCAATCGCAAACGATAGAACATTTTCGCTTCAGCTCTCTAGAACGGAGTAAGCGAATAATGAGCGACGTTTAAATTTCATTATCCGCATGGTTAAAAATTTGTTACAAATAACCATTAGTTTAATCAATTGCTGTTTGGCAGAGGAGCCACCGTGTCTGTATTTCGCGTCCTAATGACGACATTGACCGGGGTCAATAGCGAAAAACTGACCAGTGAGAGAGTGGGCAGTTTATTTACCGCAACCAATCACTCTCCTCTGCTCACCCGCAGGCGAGCTATTGTTTTCTTGTCTCGCATCCGATTGCTTGCACTGGTGTCAGCGCTATTTTTTGTTGTCGGCATCTTTCTGGACGCGTTGTATTTCGATGGCGGCACTTTTAAATCTTTGATGATATTCCGGTGCATTACAGCATTTATGTTACTCTTGTTGGTTCTTGGTATTCGCAAAGCAGACAGTATGCAAAGTGCCTATAGGGCCATGTTTATTTTCTTTGCGGCAAATTTGGTGTTTCAAGCCCTGTTTCAGCCTATTGTCTTACCTGAGTATTTTCAGTCCATCGGTGATTTCCCATCAGCAGGATACGCGATTTTTCCGTTCTTGATCGCCGCCTGTATCTCAATTTTTCCGCTCACCATAAAAGAAACTTTTCTTGCTGTTGTTTTGTTCCTGACGGCAGAGCTGTTAATCGTCACTTTGTCATCCAGCGAATTAAACGCACAGCCGGGGCTTGGAATTCTCGTATCCTTGTTATGTGTCTGTGCACTTTGTGCTTTTTCTGCCATCAGCCAGCTCAGTTATATGGTTTCGCTTGTAGAGCAGGCTTCAATTGACGGTCTTACCAATTGCCTTAGCCGCAGTAGCGGTGAAGAAATTCTGGACATACAATTTCGCATCGCCAGCAGGCAAAAAGCCAACCTTACAATCGCCTTTCTGGATATCGACGATTTTAAGGTCATCAACGATCGATTTGGCCATGAAGCGGGAGATCGGGTTTTATGTACTGCGGCAGACCATATCCGTAAAAATCTCCGAGATTCAGATATTTTGATCCGTTGGGGCGGTGAAGAATTCTTGATGGTACTCCCGCACACCGATGCAGCAGGAGCAACACGTGCCATCCGGCGCTTACGCGCTAATAGCCTTGGCAAGCGTCCCGACAATACGCAGCTTACAGCGAGTATTGGCATTGTGGATCTTGATAGTTCAGGCGCTGAGAGCTGGATAGAGTTGGTGGATTTGGCGGACGCGCAGATGTATCTTGCCAAAACAAGTGGTAAAAACGACTTCAGTGTCTATAAACAAAACGATGAGACGTCACAATTTGCCTAATATTATGAGTTTAATTCTGTGCTTTTAAAAATCCTGTTGCTGCTCTTCGTTGCCTTATTTGTTGGCAGGCTGATCTTTGCAAAAAAGCTGAAAGAACTCGGCAAGGTCGCGGATCACACGTTGAATATGTGTATTATCGCCATCGCAATCTATCTAGCTTTGCAGGCGATCCTTTTTTACGGTTTTTAGGTTTTGAACATTACCCACTGCTACTTGACAGCGGATTTCCGTTCCGTATATTGGCCAGACGTGGTGATTTGTGCCGACCGGCTTGCGGCCACGATAAAGAAACGCTAAAAGGTCGGGGTCGAGTGTACCCTGACTGGTGGTCGGGGTTAATATGCCTCGAGGTATCAATGACAAATTCATCCAAAGACAAAAAAGGGCATGGTCCCTATAAAACTGCGACTAATCTTGTGCGCGGTGGCGTTGAACGTTCCCAATTCAAGGAAACCTCCGAAGCCATTTTCATGAATTCAGGCTTTGTCTATAACACCGCAGAAGAAGCCGCGGGCCGGTTTAAAGGTGACAATGACGGTTATATCTATTCCCGCTACGCCAACCCGACACTCAGCGTATTTGAAGAGCGTATGCGTCTTCTCGAAGGCGCGGAAAGTGCCCGTGGCACCGCAAGCGGTATGGCTGCTGTAAACGCAGCGTTAATGAGCCATGTAAAGGCTGGCGATCACGTCGTTGCACCCAAAGCCCTGTTTGGATCCTGCCTTTATATTATCGAAGAAGTCTTGCCGCGTTTTGGTCTCAACATTACTCTGGTAGACGGGACTGATTTGGATCAATGGAAAGCAGCTCTTTCACAAAAAACAGCCGCCGTATTTCTTGAAACACCATCAAACCCGACCCTCGAAATCGTTGATATTGCTGCTGTTTCAGATATGGCCCACAAGGCCGGCGCCGTCGTAATTGTCGACAATGTTTTTGCGACAGCCATTTTCCAGAAACCGCTCACACTTGGCGCTGATGTTGTTGTCTACTCAGCGACCAAACATATTGACGGACAAGGACGTTGCCTCGGCGGTGTCGTTCTTGGAAGCGAAGAGTTTATTGAAGATACACTTTTCCCTTATATCAAACATACTGGACCAGCTCTTAGCCCGTTCAATGCTTGGAACCTTCTTAAAGGTTTGGAAACGTTAGAGCTTCGCGTTGAAAAACAAACGGACAATGCGGAGAAAGTAGCTGATTTTCTTGCAGAATCTCTCGCCGTTAAAACTGTCATTTATCCGGGCCGCGCCGACCACCCACAGGCTGCCCTTGCCGAACAACAAATGAAGCGTGGTAGTACGCTGGTGAGTTTTGAGTTGGAAGGCGGACAGGAAAGCACTTTTAAGTTCCTAAACCGGCTACAAGTAATCGACATCAGTAATAATTTGGGCGACGCAAAGAGCCTGATCACTCATCCAACAACTACTACGCATTCGAGCGTCGATGACGCATTGAAGGCCGAACTTGGCATTAGTGACGGACTTGTCCGCCTATCTGTCGGTCTTGAGAATGTAGATGATTTGATCAATGACCTTGGATCTGCATTGATTAAGTAGGATTGAACCAAGAGCAGATATTGATATTCTGCTCTTCTCCTACGCCCTAAATTGACACGCCAATCTCACCATAATACTATTATTTTAATTAGACTCCTCAACCAATTCTGAATAAGTAACTATTTTATGCTCTCATTTGACGACACCACTGCATTTCGGTTACACGCCTTAAATCGTAGATGGTCCAATGCATCTACAATGAAACACCGTAATTTTGATGGGCATATTGTTTCCATGAAACAGTCAGGTGCACATTGGCTGCAGAACATATTATCTGAAGTCTTGATACAAATATATGATTTACCTCCCTTAGAGCACATTCAAGACGATAGCATAATTGGCCATACCAAATCGAAACCGGTGTATGCCCAAATACCTCAAATAGTCCACTCTCATGGATTTCCTCATGCGCTAACGCACCGTGTTCCGTTTCTACATTACCCAAAGTATCTTGTTCTGTTGCGCGATTTACAGACGAGCCTCGTCTCTCACTACGAGCGATTCAAAGGGGATTACAACAACATTCCATTCTCTGAATATCTCCGCGGAGATGTTCGGCAAAAAAAATATCACAGCGACATCTATTCCCGTATTCGTTTCATGAATGAATGGGGGGATGTTATGTCACGAAACAAAGGGGTTGTTTCCGTACTAAAATATGAAAATATGTTGAACGGATCGATAACACCAATCCGAAAAGTTTGTAGTTTTTTTCAAATTGAAGGTGCTACCGACAAAATCATTAAGATCGCTATCGAACGTAATACAAAAGAGAAAATGGCTGACAAACCCAAAAACCCAAAAATTGATACTACGGTTGTAAGGACAAAAGGGAAGCCTGTTGCAGATTATTTTGCGGAAGAAGACACCCTATTCTTTAATCAAACTTGCGAAAACTTTCTCAAATACGATTTTGGGTATGACTATCAAACAATTGAACCATAAATAAACCACAGAATATCCCTGATCTAATCGATTTTGCGCCATATTAAACATGCATAGTTTCCCTTAATCAAAGGAGAATACTATGCAAAAAATCAGAAAAATCCTGTCCCTTTCAAGCGCTACGGCCGCGCTTTTTATACTTGCCGCCTGTGACACCACTAAATACGAAGAGCTGGCACAGAGTGACTTAGTTGGTGATCGGTTTTCAGCGGAATTGGCAACACACTACAAAAAATTCGCCAAATCGGAGATCGAGCAATATGACTGGCCCGATCAAGAATATATGTCCCTCAAAGGACTTGCAGCGGCAAAAGGGGGCCACCCACGCCCTGAAGATCCAGAAAAATGGAACATCGCACCTGACGACACGCCCCCTCTCTACCAATCAAGAGCAGATTTAATCCATTGGAT
>Ga0105357_10000177_pt1 | contig 31512 bp, 30 predicted proteins | sample GOMGulsemesocosm_4_FD_83660 | JGI IMG/M metagenome (GOLD analysis project Ga0105357, IMG submission 83660) | Methane-oxidizing microbial communities from mesocosms in the Gulf of Mexico - GOM15B Gulf of Mexico | ecosystem: Environmental > Aquatic > Marine > Cold seeps | place: USA: Gulf of...
GGTAATTCCATAGACTTTATATATTAGATTTATATGAAAAATAATAATATTTTATCTGAAATTAATGTATTCCATTCTCTTTGTGAGCAATGGACTGAGCCTATGCTAATCATTAAAGAGAATTGTTTTATTGACTGCAATCAGGCGACTGTTGATATTTTAACATTGGAAAATAAAGCCGAAATTTTTCAAACTCACCCTAGTGATATATCTCCAGAATATCAACCAGATGGTATACTTTCTTACATTAAAGCTGAGCAAATTTTTGCGCAGTGTTACGAAAAAGGAATGCATAGATTTCCATGGATGCATCAAAATAAATTAAAAGAACAATTTTGGGTTGAAGTCACTATTGTTAATATGACTCTGGGTGAATGTAAATATATCTTGTGTAGTTGGAGGGATATCAGAAATTATCAAAATTCACCTGAATTACAGCATGAGCCTATTCAAGATTGTGGTTCGAAATTTCAACAATATGAGCTTTTAAAAAAACACCAATCGAATGATAATTTTTCTTCAACAACTGAGCATACTGTTCAAAACTATAATTTATTAAATGAACACAAAAAGGCAATTGATGCTAGCGCGATTGTTTCTAAAACAGATTGTCGGGGTATTATCACCTATGTAAATGAATATTTCTGTAAAGTATCAGGTTATAGCGCCAAAGAGTTAGTGGGGCAGGCACATAACATCATAAAGCACCCGGATACATCTCAAGCTCTTTTTGAAGATTTATGGTCTGTGATTATGAAGGGGGGCGTTTGGCAGGGGGTTCTAAAGAATAAGACTAAAACTGGGCAAGCCTTTTATGTCAATACAACAGTGTGTCCAATTTTTGATGTGAATAACGAAATAAAAGAATTTATTGCTATTCGTTATGATGTTACCGACATATATCACCAGACTCTGATTATTAAAAATCAAAATACCGACCCTATTACACAATTAGGCAATGCAACAAAGTTATTGTCAGATATAAAGAAATATAAAAAGAGAACGTTGATTTTATTTAAAATCAAAGAGTTAATGGATGTACAACAAGCTTATGGATTTTCTATCTATAATGATGCCTTACTTGTCATTGCAAGAAGATTACAACGTGGTTTATATGAAAATTTTGATATTTATCGATGGAATGATGATGTTTTTGCCATACTAATTTCAGACCCTTGTGATGGAGAGAAGGTTAAAGACTACTGTAAGAGTATTCAGCTTAAATTCGAAGATAGATTTGTAGTCACTCAAGAGAATGAATTCTTTATGTCAATAAACATTGGCATTGCGATGAACTGTCAATGTGAAGGTATTTTTAATGATGCTCAAAAAGCATTAAAAAGTAGCATAGAAAACAATTTGACAATTAGTATATATTCTGAAGAAATTGATATTCAACAACAATTATTAAATAGTATAAATTGGTCAAAAAAATTAAAGCTAGCACTTTCAGAAGGTGATATAAAAATTTTTGGTCAGGATATATATGATGCACACGGTAATGTTTATTCAACAGAAGTGCTTATGCGTTACTTTGATAAAAACACAGAAGAATACATATCTCCCTTCTTTTTTCTTGGTTATGCTGAAAAAGCGCAATTATATACTAAGCTATCAATGGAAATAATCGAAAAATCTTGTCGATACTTTTCGAGCACATCGAAAAGGTTTTCAGTCAATTTAACCATGAACGATATAAAAGATAAAACCATGTCAAATTGGATTGTTAGTGTTATAAATCAATATAATGTTGGCAACTATTTAACAATAGAACTTGTAGAATCAACAGATTATGAGATAGAAAGTGGTTATCTTTTAAACTTTTTAAAAAAGATTAAAAGCTTAGGCTGTAAAATTGCCATTGATGATTTTGGTAGTGGGTATTCAAATTTTGAATACCTAATGCGTATGCCCATTGATATTATGAAAATTGATGGAACATTGATTAAAAATATACATAAAGATCAAAAGTCATTTGAAATAGTAAAAACACTAATTCAGTTTTGTAAGGCAATGGATTTAAAAGTAGTTGTTGAATATGTTGAAAATATAGAAACCTTGTCTTTGCTTAAGTCGTTGAATGTAAATTACTTTCAAGGATACTATTTTCATAAACCTGAAATATTAAACTGAAAACTACTATCATGGATATACAATCAATCTATTCCCTAATCTAATATCATTGTCTCTTCTACATCTGGCGAAATATACAATGGTATAATTTCAAGAAAAGGTATCTTAAGTTTATTTTTGATCTTTGAAAAACGTCGTTACAGTTATTGTTTTACCTGTGTTGGAGGCAGAACTATCAATGGCTTTAATATTACACAATGTTTAAATGCTTTAATGGTAACTCAGTTTTATAGCAAATTTGTTTTAGTGAAAAGCTACTTTTTATCAAACTAATGCCTTCCATTTCTGTCATTTTATCTAAAAAGATCTGATAACTAATGAGGTCAGGCACTGCTACTCGAATAAGGTAATCGAAATCACCCGCCATTAAATAGCACTCCATAACTTCAGACAACAGGCTTATATTCTTCTCAAAAACTTCTAAGTTTTTCTTCTCCTGCCTATTTAATGTAATTTGAATAAAAACATTGACTGGTAAACCAACAGCTTTTGGATCTAACAAGGTCACTTTGCCACGAAAAAAACCTGCTTCTTCTAGTAACTTTACACGCCTTGAACAAGGTGAGGGTGATAGAGATACCTTGTCAGCCAACTCTAAATTAGAAATGCCAGCATCAAGTTGTAATGCTACTAATATCTCAATGTCAATTTTGTCAAGAGTGAATTCATGCATAGAGTGTTACTTCCTTTTTTAAATAATTACTTATTATGGGTGATAATAATCAATAAAGTCCCAAATATTGGTTTTAATATCTAATATTCTGTTGTTTTAGGTGTTATTTTGGCATGATTATTTAGTGACTGTCATGATATATTTATCTAGAACTAAATCACTTTAGTTTTCATTACCGACAGTTCTGAATCTGGCTACCTTAGTTATGCGTACATAATAATGGTTTTAAAATTGCGCTGACTGAATTAGACATCGCTTGTTTATTGGTTATGCAAGCAAAGGTCACTCAATATTATGGTTTGCTTTTATGAGCAAAAAATTAAATAAGCACGTATTAAAAGGAAAATAAATGTCTATAAAAATAAAGCCACTCAACCCCGAAAAACGTCAGTCTTGTCCTGAAGAATTTAGCTTTGGCGTGACATTTTCAGATCATATGTTTACTCAAAATTTTGAAAAAGATAAGGGTTGGCATGATGCCTTGATTAGTCCTTATCATTCTTTAATGCTGGCGCCTTCTGCAGCTGTTTTTCATTATAGTCAGGAAATATTTGAAGGCCTCAAAGCCTATCGTAATTCAGATGGAGGCATTAACTTATTTCGCCCTGAAGAGAATGTTAAACGTTTCAATCGCTCAGCTAAGCGTATGGTTATGCCTGAAGTTGACAAGAGCCTTCATCTAGAGGCAATTAAAAAATTAGTAAATCTAGATCAAAATTGGGTGCCTGATCAAGACGGTTCATCTTTATACATCCGCCCAACCATGATAGCCACTAGCCCAAAACTTGGTCTTGGTGCTAGTTCTAGTTATATACACTTTATTATTGCCGGCCCAGCTGGCAGTTATTTTAAAGAAGGGTTAAGCCCAATTTCTGTTTATGTGGCCGATGAGTATCGTCGCGCCGTTAAGGGTGGTGTTGGTGAAGCTAAAACAGGTGGTAATTATGCAGCAAGCCTTTATGCCTCTGAAGATGTAATTAAGTTAGGTTACTCTCAAGTCTTATGGTTAGACGCAGTCGAAGGTCGGTTTATAGAAGAAGTCGGTGCAATGAACATATGTTTTGTTTATGAAGGCAAACAGATAAGCACTCCTGCACTTAGCGGTAGCATATTACCAGGAATTACTCGTGATTCAATTTTAAAATTGGCTCCAACACTAGGATATGAAGTAACTGAGCAGCGTTTAGACATTGAACAAATATTAGCTGATATTGACAGTGGAAAAATAACCGAAGTTTTTGGTTGCGGTACCGCAGCAGTCATTTCACCTGTGGGTAAACTGTCTTTTAAAGGCAAAGAGTACGTTATTAATAACAATCAAACAGGAGCGGTTTCTAAGCATCTATATGATGAATTAACCGGGATTCAATACGGTACCCGTGAAGATAAATTTGGCTGGATCCAGTCGATTTAATTATAAACACATTAACTTTTCAAGCCGAGTTGTAATAATATCTGGCTTTTCGGATTGAACAGTATAGTGATCAACCCTGCAATTAAGTTATGAATAATGGGTGGAATATCGGAGATAAATTTTTATGACGGCTTATTTTTCTTTGAAATAGTCAGCGTCTTTACAATAAAGTAAAAGTGCATAGGAAAGTCTAAATTATCAAATTTAGACTTTTGATTGTTAATACCAACCTGATGGATAATCGACTATTCAGTTTGGCTAAAAACCATATTGGTGTAATCAACCATACCAATAATTTCTTTATTTTCAATGACCGGTGCAAGGTGAATACTAAAACGCTCAAATAATCGTGCGCAATACCTTACATCCATTTCAGGTAATACACACATCAATGGTTTCGCCATTATTTCATATAAATTCACACGATCCGGCGATCGATCTTTTGCGAGTACCTGTTTAGCAATATCTGCAAGCATCACTAAACCGTATTCATCTTGATCATTACGTTTATTAATAATTAACGCATTGACGTTATGTTGTTTAGCTAACTTAATTCCCTCAGCAACGGTCATCATGCCATCGGCAAACTGATAGTTGTTGGTGGTCATCGCATCTCTAACTTGCACTAATTTAGGGCTCATAACTCTTCCTCAATTTTACCTTTTAAGCGCTCTACTTGATGAGCTACGCCGACGGCATCTTCGACATTTAATTGAATGGCAATACCTTTGCCTGGATCGTCGTCAAAACCAGCTATTTTGCTAATTCTCTCTAATATTTTTCTTGATAAATGCTCTTCAACCACAAAGAGTAATACATCCCTTTGTGTTTCAAGTTGCATGCCAAAAAAAGTACGCTGGCGATTTATACCTTCACCTCTGGCATTATTTATTATGGTTGCGCCTGTAGCGCCTGCCATCCTTGCGCCTTTCATAACGCTGTCTGTTACAGCGTCGTCAACAAAGGCAACAATTAATTTGAATTGCATGTGATCACCTGTTTTATTTATCTTTGTAGGCTCTTTTAAGGAGCCTTGTTGTTTCTGTTTAAATTACGTTTTTTCTCTTTAATTTTATTTCTTTTATCTAACTTTTGTTCAGCTCGATGCGCTTTGGCTTCAGTTAGTTGTGCATAAGCCATTACTGCAATTATAGGAAATAAACTTGCGAAAGCGATTAAACCAAACCCATCAATTAGTGGGCTACGTCCTGGAATTGTACTAGCTAAACCTAAACCTAAAGCAGCAACTAATGGTACGGTTACGGTTGATGTTGTTACACCACCAGAATCATATGCCAAGGGCACAATTAATTTAGGGCAATAAAAAGTTTGAATTACCACAACAACGTAACCGGTAATAATATAGTAATGAATAGGGTGACCAGCAACAATGCGGTAACTTCCTACTGCTATACCAATAGCAACCCCAATTGCCACTGAAATTCTCAGGCTATTCGCATTAATAGCACCACCAGAGACTTCCTCCGCTTTAATAGCTACGGCAATAAGTGAAGGCTCTGCAATCGTAGTACTAAAACCGATTGCGGCGGCAAATACATAAACCCACTTATAGTCTGACCAATGAATGCTTGTTAAAACCTGTTCGCCAGCATGGATAAATTCAGGTGCCGTTAATTGTTCTGCCATCATTTTTCCTAGTGGAAATAAGGCTTTTTCCAAACCGAGCAAAAACAATGCTAAACCAATAAGTACATAAATAAAACCAAACCCTACTTGTTTGATATGAGGAATAGGTTTACGAATAACCAGAAGTTGAAAGCCCAAGATTATTGACAAAATAGGTAACACATCAACAACCGTATTTTTCAAGGTGGCTAAAAATTCAAAGAGTAAGTCCATTAACTGATCACCATACCGTAAATCATCACAAATATCATCGGTGTTAGTGATGCAAAAGCAATCAAACCAAAACCGTCAATCATCGGATTTCTACCTTTTATTGCTGATGCTAAACCAACACCTAATGCTGTCACTAAGGGAACAGTAATCGTTGATGTAGTAACGCCACCAGAATCGTATGCAATGCCTATGATCCAGCTAGGAGCGAGTAAAGTCATCAGAACAACAACAACATAACCACCCAGAATTAAATATTGTATAGGCCAACCACGAATTATTCGCAGTACACCAATAACAATGGCAAAGCCAACAGCAAATGCAACGGTAAAACGCAAACCATTGGCATAAGAAAGTTGTGATTCTAGCGTATCGCTTATGATTCCACCTGATGCGGCTACAATTGCAGCTTCTTTTGCTACGGCGATTAGAGAAGGCTCAGCCACGGTAGTGCCAAACCCTAAACAAAATGCAAAAGTTAGTAACCAACTAATGCTTCCTTTTTTAGCGAATGCTTGCGCCATCGATTCACCAATGGGAAATAAGCCCATTTCTAAACCGTAAATAAAGAAAGTTAAACCAAGAACGACTAATGCTAGGCCAACTAAAATATCTCCAATATTAGGCATGGGTTGTTGCAGAACGGCAAATTGGAAAAATGCAATAACGAGAATAATCGGTAGTAAATCTTTGCAACTACCCAATAGTGCTTTTAGAAAAACGAGAAATTGATGATTCATAAAAATAACGTAATGGAGATTACTTAATATTATAAAATAAATTAGAACAATTACTTTGATTCAACACAAGGTAATTGTTTATTTTAAATCAAAAATAACTCTTTCCCATTTATTTGATTTAAAATAGGAAAACGAGAGAATTGATCCTTGCGATATTTTCTACCGCTGTTTATTCTCTTAAGTCTTCGTCATAATATTAGAGAATAAAATGAAAGAGAATTATTTTAAAAAGTACCCGAACAAAGATGGATTTTTTAATGAATATGGTGGTGCTTTCATTCCTCCAAATTTAGAAGATGAAATGAAGAAAATTAATGATGCTTATTTTGCTATAAGTAAGTCTCATAAATTTATTTCAGAGCTGCGTGACATTCGAAAGTATTATCAAGGTCGTCCTACCCCTGTTTATCATTGTCATCGATTATCAGAGAAATATGGTGGACAAATTTATTTAAAAAGAGAAGATTTAAACCATACCGGCGCTCACAAGCTAAATCATTGTATGGGAGAAGCTCTGCTTGCTAAACATTTAGGCAAAAAGAAGTTAATTGCTGAAACAGGTGCGGGGCAACATGGTGTTGCACTGGCAACGGCTGCTGCTTATTTTGGCTTAGAGTGTGAAATTCATATGGGCGAAGTTGATATTGAAAAAGAGTACCCTAATGTATTGCGCATGAAAGTGTTAGGGGCAACTGTTATTCCAGTAGTACATGGTTTAAAAACCTTAAAAGAAGCAGTAGACAGTGCTTTTGAAGCGTACCTTAAAGATCCAATTTCAACCATTTATTGTATAGGATCAGTTGTTGGTCCTCATCCATTCCCAATGATTGTTCGTGATTTTCAACGTGTTATTGGTATTGAAGCTAGAGAGCAATTTTTTGATATGACAGGAGAACTACCTGACAGTGTTGTTGCTTGTATCGGTGGAGGTAGTAACGCTATGGGGATTTTTTCTGCCTTTTTAGATGATGATGAAAGTCAATTGTTTGGTATTGAACCAGCAGGAAAGTCTTTTAATGTGGGAGAGCACGCCGCTACAATGACTCTAGGTAAGCCTGGCGTTATTCATGGCTTTAAATGCTACACCCTACAAGATGAAAAAGGTGAACCAGCACCAGTACATTCTATTGCCAGTGGCCTAGATTACCCCGGTGTTGGCCCAGAGCATAGTATGTTGAAAGACTTAAAAAAAGTTACCTACGATAGCATTACAGATAAAGAGTGTATTGATGCTTTTTATGAGTTAAGTCGATTAGAAGGGATTATCCCTGCTTTAGAAAGCGCCCATGCAGTTGCTTATGCCATGAAGCTTGCGAAGAAATTTCCAGAAAGATCAGTACTTGTTAATTTAAGTGGTCGAGGAGATAAAGACCTCGATTATGTTGTTGATACCTACGGTTTACCTGAGTAAAAATTTACTAGTTAATAATACCAAACGGATTAATAGATTAGTCCGATTGGTATTAGTCTATAAAATATCAGTTAAGGCAAAGCCAATACCAAAGCGTTGTTGTTTGTAGTTATAGTCAATTAAACTTTCACCATAACCATTGAAATATTGGGCATAACCTCTTAATTTTCCCCATAAAGGAAAAGTGAACCCAATTTCTATAGCGCCGTGATGTTGAGAGAAGTTTTCTCTTAACTTCATCGAGATTTCATAGTCATTTTTCCACTCATAAGCTAAACCTAATTCAAAATGTCCCATATAATCAGCTATATCAGGGTTATCATCGCCAATGGCATCATAAGAATTAACTTTGTCTCCTTCAGGTATCCGATACCAAGGACGAAATGACAAAGCGAAATTGTTTTTTTCAAAAAGAAAATTAGCGTAAATTCTATTCCAACTTCGAGAAATTAGTTGTGAACGACCATTTGACTGGTGTTCAAAGCCAAAGAAAACGCCTGAGTTGCTGTTAAATGGATGCCAATTTAAAGGTGTAAAATAAAATATTTCTGGCTGATAGTTGGTTTCTCGAAAGGGGCGAGAAATGCTTTCAGTATATAATTGCCACCATGACTCTATGGTAAAACCAAAAAAAAGTTGATCACCTTTAGTTAAAAAACTGCCGGTAGTTAATGGTACTTTAATACTTATTTGAAATTTTGCTTCAATGTCTTTGAGATTTTCAGCCCAATTCGAAAAATCATTATAAGCGTCTTTGTTGATTTCGTCAGTGATAGTAACAGGTAAAATGTAATTCATTTTATGTGGGGTAATCACATAAGGATTAAATGCAGACTGTCTTTCTTTAATCATGCGCTCAGAAATAGCACCGAGTTCTTGATTACCAGTCTGCTTTTTTACGATCTTCTTTTCGCAATATTCTTCTATCTGTTGTAATGTTTGATTTTTGTCAGTCGTTTTAATCGTTTTAAACATACAATCTTGAAAAAGATCTTCAAACGATTGAGCCTGTGAAAAAGGAAGAACTGAGCAACAAAGCAAGGTAAGGGTTGGGATGAATAATTTTAACATGTTGAAAGATATGTAAGGAATATGTTTATTTTGTTGGCTAGTATAGCGTGGTTAGATCGAGGTGTCATAAATTGTATTCGTTTCGACTCTAAAGCCTTATCAATCTTATTTACTTATTATTATGAGGAGTTGTTACATCGTAATATTTTGAACCAACATGCACGTTGGTTCGTTTATCCAAAGCTTGCTTATGTATATTTAGACAATCCTTTATATACTCCGGCCACTAATTTCCATTAATCGAAGAGCTATAGCCAACTGTTTTTCTTTTTATACAATTTATATAAACTAATGCGGTACATTATTTTTAATAGATTCATTCAGCACTTTTAACTCTTTTTTACATCGTTGGTTTTCTTTAGAAGATCCACTAGAACATACTGAATTTTTACTGCCGCCAAAGTCTCGTTGAACACCGTAGTGAACACATGACGACAACAATACCAAGCATAATATTGGACAAATAAACTTCATAATATTCTCCGTGAAATTAGCATTAACGTAGCAATACGCAGCTAAAATTGGTTGGCAATAATGTGAACGAAGCGCCTATAAAATCGAATCAACTACACTGCTGGGCTCGAAATGTTGGTTATTTACTTGGCAATCTAAACCGTTTAACATCATTTTGTTTTTCAGCTGAGTAAATTTGATTTAGGTATACTCCACCACTCCTTTCGATCACCTTTTTTGATGCTATATTGTCAGCTTCACAAGTTACGATTGCATCAGATTTTAAGATGTTTTTCTGTACCCAAGACAGCATAAGTCTAGCGATTCCTTTACCCCTTGCCGTTGGTTTTGTTTCGTAACCCACATGCCCTATAACATTTTCAATGTATTCATTTGTATGATGCCTAAACCTAATTGCACCTAATATTTCGTCATGTTCTACACAGAAATATGTAGAAGTATTACCTTGGCATGAAATTATATGCTCAAGAAATTTTTTTGGGTCATTAGTCGCCTCTTTGTACTTAGTAAGACCATTGTGGTAACACTCAATAAGAAAGCTCTCATAAGAGTTTAGGTGTTTCAATTTTGCTAGGGACATTTCCATAATTTACCTATCAATGTCCCAATAAGAGACAATAATTGCTGGCTAAAAATAGCGACAAAGAAACAAAAGCCAACTGTTTTTGTCCTTATTTAAATTCGTATTATATGCTTTATTTACAATGAATAATGGCGTTCTTAACTGCTTTGTGAATGCAGCGCGATTATTTTTTTACATCTAATCACTATATCTATTTTCTCGTCCTCAGATTTGTTAATCCAATCTGTAATTTCTGACGAAGTCCTGTAACACCCCATACAAATATCATTGCTATCGAGGTTGCATTTTCCTGTGCATGGGGTAATTACATTTATATTATTTCCTACGAACATATTCGCTCAGCCATACTCAAATAGTTAAAAAACAACGCCCAAAATTGGGCAATAAAATAGTAAGTTAAAATAAGCGACGAAGGAGCAAGAACGACTGTTTTTGTTCTTATTAAAACGCTTTCATCACTCTTTTCTGCTTTACTAAGGAACAGCTTTACACAGGTTTTCTTGGGCTTTTTTGTATCCAAGGTCAATCATTTCAGAGGCTAAATCAAATTCTAATGTGCCGCATGTATTTCGAGAGATTTCTATAAAATAATCAGGAGGATAAGCTGCTAGTTTCTGTCTTGCAATAGTACTTTGCATTGCATCAAATGCTTGATTGGCTATATCGTATGCTCCCCATTCATTACTAACTCTGGTTATTGTTGAACCCTTAATATTTCTCACAAATTCAGCAACCTTTTCTGAAAATGGGGATATGATCTCGCTATTAATATCTTTGTTTTTTTCTGTTCTGTGCACATTTTCTACCTTCCCACCAAGATTGACGGCGATGGTTAAATCTGTAGCGTCACTAAAGGTTGGCGCTATTGGAACAGGATTTAAAACGCCACCATCAATCAGATCAATACCTTGATGTCTGAATGGAGTAAAAAAAAGCGGCAACGAAATAGACGCTCTTATCGCATCAAAAAGCTTACCTGAGTTCATCCATACTTCTTTTTCATTTAGAATATCAGCGGCAACGGCGGTATATTTCAAGGGTAAATCTTCAATAACAATATCACCAACAAGCTCAGTTAGGGTGTTAATAATTTTATCACCTTTAACTAGGCCGCTCTTTCTCCATGAGAGGTCTAGCAATGTGATGATATCAATTTTTGTTATTGCTCGTACCCAATTTTCAAATTCATCTAGCTTTCCCGCAGCGTAAATACCACCAATAAGTGCTCCTATAGAGCAACCGGAAATTGATTTTATTTCGAAACCATTCTCCTCAAGCCAATGGATCACGCCTATGTGTGCTAAACCACGAGCACCGCCACTCCCTAAAACGAGAGATACTGTCCTTTTTGTGTACATGAATATTGATTCCTTTTTTCTTTATATTTTTTACTAGGGTATGAGCCAAAGGCTCGAACCAATGTTAGTGATATAACAATTGTAATCAGGATGATCTTCCCCAGGTTGTTCTCTAACTTTATCACTAAGCCATCTGTAGATAATAAGTCTGCTATACCAACGCCTTAATAAGCTGCTCATAATAATAGACGAAACTAGGAAAGAATGATCGCAGCTAAATGTTATTCGTCCGTTATTGATTGGCAAGTTAGGCTCTTTTATCTACGCGCCATGGTGGATTAAGTCTGTTTTCTCCAGCCCAGTACAGTTTAATCTTATTACCTGATGGATCGTGTAGTATTGCTTCACGCCATAAGTAGCTTTGATCTGTTGCCTCTTGGTCGAATACGATGCCAGAAGATTTTAGGTCCGAAATCCATTGATCCAGCGCTTCATGCTCGAAGTAGATTACTGCACTATTTGTGAAATCACTAGCTTCGAGCGAAAGTGAAAAAGTTGAGTTACCTTCAGGGCACTCGAAGCGAGCATAGTGAGGTGTATCTACAATTTGAGTAAAGCCTAGTGTTAAGTAAAACGCAGTAGCTTCATCCATATGTTTGACTGGCAATGTAATTTGATTAAGATTCACTGAAACTCCTTTATGCGCATATCGCCCTTAATAACTTATAGTAACACGGAATGATAATGATAAATCAATGAGTTAACGTGATGCATTAATTGATGTATGTTTAATAGGTAGCATACCTTTAAATATGTCAAATTATGTCTGCTCATTTCAAACAATTTCTTCTTAGTGTTTCATCGCGTTTAAATATCAGTTAAGCGCAACCTTCCTGTTTAAATTGTCATCTAAATGTATCTTAAGTGTGAATTATTGTAATACATGATGGAAAAACAATGAAATTAACAAAGAGTGCTTTAACAAGTCCTGCAGCGGTTGCTGTCGGTGTTGCGCTTATTTTACTAGTAGGCATGCTAAGTTTATTTAAATTGCCTGTGCAATTATTTCCAGATATTGAACGTCCGCGTATTGCTATTCAAACCTTTTGGCGTGCAGCATCACCAAAAGAAATTGAATCAGAAATTATAGAGCCACAAGAGCAGGTTTTACGTGGTATTCCCGGTTTAAAGTCTATGAACGCTTTTGCAAACCGTGGTGCTGCGTTCATTAATTTAGAGTTTGGCGTTGATACCAATATGGAACAAACGCTTATTGAAGTTATCTCTCGAATGACTCGGGTTGCTAATTTGCCTCGCGATGCGCGTCCTCCTAGAATTATGCTTGGTGGTTTTGGTGGTAATACACCAGCCCTAACTTGGTTTTTCTTACAAGCATTACCGGGTAATGATAAGAATATTGCTGATTATATGGAATTTACCAATGACACCATTCGACCTCGCATCGAGGCGATTGAGGGAGTATCAAGTGTTCAAACCTTTACGGATCAAAACAGAGAGCAGTTACAAATTCGTTATGATCCGATAAAAGCGGCTGAGTATGGTATTAAAATAACGGATCTTGTCGCTTTAGTATCCGCTTCCGATGATGTTTCAGGTGGTTTTGTTGATGTTGGCCGTCGTCAATATACGCTTAGATATAACGGTAAGTATAGAATTGATGAGTTGTCGCAACTAATGTTGACATCAAGAAATGGTAGAAACATTCGTTTAAGTGATATCGCAACCGTTAAAGTTCAACGTAATGATAGGCAGAGCTTAGCCATTCAAAATGGTAATTCTGCCTTTTCAATGCGTATCGACCGTGCTAATGGGGCCAATGTTTTAAGTACGCTAAATCGAGTTAAAACAGAAGTCGATTTAATGAATAAAGATCTGCTTGCAGGTAAAAACTTAGTGATGGTTCAATCATTCGATGCGTCGGTTTTTATCTATCGTGCAATAAACTTAGTAACAAGTAATTTGTTTGCTGGTATAGCTTTATCATTGTCAGTCTTATGGTTTTTTATTCGTCGTATGCGAGCAACGTTGATTATTGCTACCGCAATTCCAGTGAGTTTATTAAGTACCTTTATTGTTTTAGAGATAACAGGCCGCTCATTGAATGTCATCTCACTTGCCGGCTTAGCTTTTGCTGTGGGCATGGTACTAGACGCTGCTATTGTTGTGCTAGAAAACATACTTAGAATGCGCGATAAAGGACTAGATGAAGACGAAAGTGCTGAGCAAGGTGCTGAACAAGTATGGGGTGCTTTACTTGCATCTACAGCTACAACCGTTGCTATATTCCTACCTGTGTTTTTCCTTAAAGATATAGAAGGGCAGTTGTTTGGCGATTTAGCTCTGACCATTGCTATTGCTGTCTCTGTTTCGCTTGTTGTGGCGGTTGTATTGCTACCAGTACTTGCAAAATATTTTTTAAAAGATCAGCAAGTAAATGATCCTAACGAAAAAGTTTGGCAACGCATAACAGCTTTTGTCATGCGCATTACTAGTACACGGGTTAAGCGGTTGTCATTAGCAGCAAGCCTACTTATTTTACCTGTTATTGTAACAATTGTTGCGATGCCTAAGCTGGACTACTTACCACCTGTAAAACGCGATGCAGTTGATGCCAATTTACAGTTTCCTCCTGGTGCAAACGTTAAAACTATTGAGGAAGAAGTTATCCAGCCAATGATCGCTAGATTAAAGCCTTACATGGATGGCACAAAAGAACCTGCGTTGAAAAACTACTACATTTTTAGTGGTCCTTTTGGTGGTAGTTTAGGTATCAGAGTGAAAGATCAATCACGTGTTGATGAATTACTTGAGTTAGTACGAAATGAAATCTTGGTTGATTTACCTGATACACAAGTTTTTGCTCGCCAAGGTAATTTGTTTGGCGGCTTCGGTGGAGGTAGACAAGTCAGTATTCATTTGCAATCAAAAGATACCAAAGCACTTCAAGACGTTGCTCGTCAGGGTATTACCTTGGTAACGCAAGCAATACCAGACGCTAATGTTAATGCAAATCCAGGTTTAGAAATGACTGAACCAGAACTTAGGTTAATTCCAAATGATCGAAATATTTTAGAATTGGGTTGGAACCGTCGTGATTTAGGGCGAGTTGTGAGAACTTTAGGAGATGGCTTATTTGTTGGCGAGTATTTTAATGGTAATAAGCGTCTTGATATGATCTTACGCGCAGAAGGTTGGAACTCACCAGATAACCTTGCTGACGTACCTTTAGTTACCGGTAATGACCAACTCACTCAATTATCTAATCTTGTAGAAATCAAACGCACCGTTGGCCCTAGTCGCTTAACTCGAATTGATGGCAATCGTACTATCAGCTTGAATGTAAATCCGCCTGAAGGTTGGTCTCTTGAGGAAACTATTGCGGTATTAAAATCTGAGGTTGAGCCTAAATTGCGAGAACTAATGCCTATTGATGGCAATATATTATACGGTGGCAGTGCTGATCAATTAGATAAAGCGATTAGCGTTATGAGTGAAAATTTCGCCTTTGCTTTAGTTATTTTATTTTTATTAATGGCTGCACTATTTAGATCAGTGAAAGACAGTTTACTTGTGGTCATTACTATTCCATTGGCAACTGTTGGGGGGATTATTGCGTTGCAACTTTTAAATTTAATCGTATTTCAGCCCCTTGATTTACTCACTATGATCGGCTTTATTATTTTACTCGGCTTGGTCGTTAATAATGCAATATTGTTGGTTCATCAAACACGATTAGGACAGCAGCAAGGTTTAAAACGCTCACAAGCCATTGAACAATCGTTAAAGTTACGATTACGCCCTATTTTTATGAGTACAGCAACTAGCTTTTTCGGCATGTTGCCATTGCTATTAATCCCCGGTGCAGGAAGTGTTATCTATCGTGGGTTAGCGGCCGTTATTGTTGGTGGTTTAGCGTTTAGCACATTGTTTACCATTGTATTACTCCCTTGCTTATTACGATTGGTTAAACAAGATTTTCTGCCTCAACTTGCGACAAACAAGCATACAAAAGCACCATTAGAACAGCTAGCAAGTGCAAGAGTTAAAACTTAATGCTTACATTATGAGAACGGATATAACGCATTGCCAAAATTTATAAAAGGAAACAATTATGCTTAAAAGATTATGTAAAACCTCATTATTAATACGTGTATCGACATCAGCATCATCGATACTTTTGTTAAGCAGCATATTAACCGTGTCGTTTAATGCAAATGCTAATACAGAAAAACCAGCACAACTCGTTAGTATAGAGACTGTAAAAGAGCAACAAGTCAAGCCCAGTATTTGGTTACCTGCCAATGTTATTAGCCGACAAAATGCGCCAATTTCTGCCGAGCAAACAGGGCAATTACTTTGGATAGAAGACGTTGGAAGCAGTGTAGAAAAAGGGCAATTGTTAGCACAAATTGATGATCGACATTTAAAATTACAACTGGCTCGTCAGCAAGCGCAAGTAAAACAACATCAAGCTGATGTAACATATTTCACTCAGCAGAAAAGTCGCATATCTAAATTACGTGAAAAAAACAATTCAGCATTGAGTGAGTTTGAGCGCACTAGCAAAGATTTAGCCATCGCTATTAATGAAGTGTTGGGGCTACAAAGCTTAGTTGCTCAAACGGAATTAGCGTTAGAGAAAACCAAAATAGTGGCACCTTTTAATGGCCATGTTAGTGAGCGTTTTGCTCATGTAGGTGAGTTGATTTCTGTTGGTCGTCCATTAGTGCAATTGGTTGATACTAAAAATTTAGACATTAAAATTGCGGCACCTATTAGTATTGCGCCTTTTTTACAAAAAGATGCCCAAGTCATGGTCAAATGGAAAAACAAGTTAATAGAACTGCCAATACGTACGTGGAGTAGGGCGGGAAATCAATTGTCTCGTACGTTTGATGTTAGGCTTTCAGCAAATAACGTTAATATTTTAGCGGGTAGTGCAGTGATGGTTTCACTGCCAAAACAACGTCCTCAAAGTGCTATGCTAGTACCGCGAGATGCTTTAGTTTTAAGAGAAAATGAAACGTATGTGTTAACGGTTGATGAAAATGAGCAAGCAACGAAAGTTTCAGTGATAGTTGGACAGGGAATGGACGACTATATTTCAGTTATTGGTGACTTAGCATTGGATGACCGTGTCATTGTTCGTGGTGGAGAACGTTTGCAAAGTGGTCAGAAAGTAAGATTTCATAATGAATTAATTGCTAAAATTCCATAGCAAAGTTATTGAAAATAATGAAAGCAAAAACGAAACAATAGTAATTTCATTGCTATTTGTTTCGTTTTTTATTTTTACAATTGGTATTCTCCGTGCTTTTTAGCAATAATGTTGACATTAAAATATGCTACCGATTAAGTGATTTTTAATGTCGACAAATGTTACCGACACTTCTCTGGCACAACTTAGTGCTTATGAATTACGTCAGCTAATTCGTAATAATAAATTAAACGATAATACTTCAGGGCTTGCTCAAGGTTGTGTACAAGGCAATATTGTTATTTTGCCTAAAGACTGGGCGAGTGACTTTTTACAATTTTGTCAGTTTAACCCAAAGCCTTGCCCGCTAATTGGTATGTCAGAAAGCGCAGGGTGTTTTCACTTACCTGATCTGGGAAAAGATATTGATATTCGAACAGATGTTCCCAGTTATCGTTTGTTTGTAAATGGAACGTTGGAACAAGAATTAACCGACATTAAACCACTTTGGCGTGATGATTTGGTCACATTTGTTTTAGGCTGTTCTTTTTCTTTCGAAGAGGCGCTCATTGCTGATGGCCTTGAAATTCGAAATATCAGTGAAAACAAAAATGTTCCCATGTATCGTACTAACATAGCTTGCAAGACTGCTGGCCGGTTTAGTGGTGAAACTGTTGTTAGTATGCGGCCAATGTTACCAAAAGATGCCATTCGAGCCATTCAAATTTGTAGTCGCTTTCCATCTGTTCATGGTGCGCCAATACACTTTGGTCAGCCTGAATTAATTGGCATTAATGATATTCATAGTCCAGATTATGGAGATGCTGTGACTATTAAGGGTAACGAAGTGCCTGTGTTTTGGGCTTGTGGCGTTACGCCACAATTAGCATTAGAACGCACTAAACCACCGTTTTGTATAACGCATAGCCCCGGTAAAATGTTAGTGACAGATATTGCCAATTCAACTTTAGCTGTACTGTAAGATATTGCCAATCAAGGAAATAAAATGAAATTAAATTGTGATTTAGGTGAAAGCTTTGGCAGTTGGACTCTGGGGCTAGACGCACAAGTAATGCCGTACATAGACCAAGCGAATATAGCCTGTGGTTTTCACGCGGGTGACCCCTTAGTGATGCAAAAAACATTAGCGTTGGCAAAAGCGAATAATGTGTGTGTTGGTGCGCATCCGGGATATCCTGATCTCGTTGGTTTTGGTCGACGATCAATAAATTGTTCAGTTGATGAAATAGTTGCGTTTGTTCAATATCAAATAGCTGCAATTGATGGTGTTGCTAAATCGTTAGGAATTGAACTGGAATATGTTAAACCACATGGCGCCTTATACAATGACATGATGGTAAAAAGAGAGGTTCGCGAAGCAATTTTGGTTGCCTTAAGTAGTTACCATCGTTCATTAAAACTTATGCTGCAAGCAACCCCAAATCTAGAGCAACATAGAATAGAGGCTAGGCATTATAATGTAGAAATACTGAGCGAAGCTTTTGCTGATCGATGTTATGACGACGATGGAAAGTTATTGTCTCGCACCAAAGCAGGAGCAGTCCACAATAAAGAAAAAATGCTAGCACAGGTTAAACAACTTAAAGCGCAGGGATGTGTTACTTCTATAAGCGGTAAAGTTTTAGCTTTAAATGCAGATAGTCTATGTGTTCATGGTGACAATATCGAGGCTGTACAAGCAATTGAAGCAATTCGGGAGCTAATTGGTTAATGTCAAAGGATACACAGTTTCAAAAGCCAAATATTCATATAGCAGGTGAGAATGCCTTAATCATTTATTTTGCAGAACAAACAAGTAGTGAGGTTTCTGCTAAAGTACAGCAAGCTGAACAAGTCATTCGCCAAGCAATGAAAGATGAATTAGCGGTAGATATTATTGATTTAATTCCATCATATGCTTCTATTTTAGTGGCTTTTAATTTACTCAATACTGACCATCATCAAGTACGCAAAAAATTACGGTTATTGTTGTACTCACTTGATGACAACTCCAAAATTAATGACGACAGTGATAAATCGTCGGTTATTGAGTTACCTGTGTATTACGCAGCTGAATCAGGACCTGATTTAGTTGTTATTGCTAAACGAAATAAGTTAAGCGTTGAGCAGGTGATCGAAATACATCAATCTAAAGAGTATCGGGTTTATGCGATAGGTTTCGCGCCCGGCTTTGCTTATTTAGGTGAAGTCGATGAAAGAATCGCTTCGCCTCGCCTAAGTACGCCTAGAATGAAAGTACCAAAAGGCGCAGTTGCTATTGCTGATAAACAAACAGCGGTTTACCCTAATGTTTCTCCAGGTGGCTGGAATATTATAGGGTTATGCCCAATAGATATGTTTGATATTACAGCAACACCTATTATGCCGGTTAAAGTTGGGGATATAGTGAAATTTAAAGCCATTGATAAAAATGAATTTTTAGCGTTAGGAGGCCAATTTCCTGAAGAATTTGGAAAACTAGCTCTCGGAAAATTATCGTGAGTTTTTCAATGGGTTTTATCGTGAAGCACCCTGGCATGTTAAGTCTTATTCAAGATACTGGCCGCTTCGGGTCTTTCAATATAGGTTTAACTAACGGCGGCCCAATAGACCTAGACGCATTTCAATGGGCCAATCGTTTGTGTGCTAATGAATTAAATGCTACGGCCATTGAAATAAGTATTGGCGGTTTAGCACTTATCGCACAGCTTGATACTACCATTGCAGTGACAGGCGCAAATATGTCATTAACAATTAGTGGAAATAAAAAAGAATTATGGCGTAGTTATCATATTAAAGCGGGTGACGTTGTCGAGTTAGGTTTTGCACGCCAAGGTCTGCGAAGTTATTTGGCTGTTGCGGGTGGTTTTACTATCGAAGAAAGTTTTGGCAGCACGGCAACGGTGTGTCGTGAGGGTGTTGGTGGTTTGGCAGGAGAGCAACTTAAAGTGGCTGATGTTTTGCCTTGCGTGAGCCAAATAAGAAAGACAAATTTAGTTTTATCAGAATCATTAAGGCCGAAGTATAGTGATGAAGTTGTTTTGCATACAGTACCAAGCTATCAACAGCAGCATTTTTCATCACACCAGCAGCGTTTGTTTTTTTCTAGTGAATATACGGTTAGTAAAAGTTTTGATCGTATGGGATATCGATTAAAAGGACAAAATATAAAGTGTGATATTGATGGTGTTTTATCTGAAGGGATTTGTCATGGCGCTGTTCAAGTTCCCGCAGATGGTCAGCCAATTGTGTTGATCAACGATCGGCAAACTATTGGTGGTTATCCTAAAATTGGCGCAGTTTCATCGGTGGATACCGCTAAATTAGGGCAATTAAATCAAGGCTGCAAAGTACGCTTTGAACCTATTAGTATGGAACAAGCACATAACTATTTTCATTTGAATTTAAGTCATTTTCGTCGTAAAAAACTGAATGTGTGTGATTGAAAAGTAAACTCTAGTAAAAATAAAGTACAATAAATTAAATCTGCTAGATAATTTCCCGGTCAACGCCAAGCTTGGTACAAGAAGATATGAACATAATAAATGAACAATCTCTTAGTGAAAAAATAGAGAATATGCTGGTTGAGCGTAATTTACGTGGCATGAAAGATATACAGCCGCAATTAAAATCGGGTTATTGTTTACGCGCGGCTAGAGTCTTACAAAATATACAAGGTACTGTACTTATAGGGACAGGTTTTCCAGTCGTTAATACTTTTGAAACCGATGGCCCCGTAGGAGCACTCGTGTTATATCGCGCCTTAGAAATTTTAGGAGCTACGCCTGTGCTTGTTTGTGGCACTCCTATGGCAAATGTCTTTAAACATGATTATCGAACTTACGGCATCAGTATTGGCAAGAAAGATATTGGTTTAGCTGAGGCAAAGCGCGCTTTATCCAATTTTAAACCACGAGCTATTATTTCTATTGAGTGCCCAGGACTAGCTGAAAATGGGCATTATCACAATATGCGTGGAGAAGATATCAGCGCTCAATCTGCATGTTTTGATTTTTTTATGGATGAAGCAAACTGCCCAACTATAGCCATTGGGGATGGTGGCAATGAAATTGGTATGGGTAATGTCACTGATTTTTTATCGCCACTTGATATAATTCCTGCTGTTACAAAGTGTGATGAGTTGGTTGTTAGTGATGTTTCAAATTGGGGTGTATATGGTATTTTAGCTTTTTTAAGTACTTGGTCTAAGCATGATTTATTGAATGAATTTTGTCCTGAACAGGTTCTTAAATATATTTCAAAATTAGGCAGTGTTGATGGTATTACCCGTAAAAATGAATTAACAGAAGATAGTCTTCCTGCATCGGAAGGAATCGCCTTAATATCAAGAATTAGATCCTTAATTGGTTATCCTTAGAAGCTCAGGAAACAAAACTTTAAAAAGTAAATTATCAGGAAAAGAAAAATGAGTATTGTGTTTTTAAATGGCGCTTACATGCCAATTGAAGAAGCCAAAATTTCCCCTCTAGATCGTGGCTTTTTATTTGGCGATGGCATCTATGAAGTGATCCCTTCATATTTTGGAAAAATGATTGGTTTTCAAGCGCATATTAATCGCATGAATGATGGCTTAAAAGCTATTGGTATAGAATTAAATTGGAATGTCAATCAGTGGTTGACCTTATGTGAAAATTTATCGGATAGAAATGGTGCTGGCCCTTTAGGTCTTTATTTACATGTTAGTCGTGGTACTGATACCAAACGTTTTCATGCTTTCCCTAAAAATGTAATACCTACCGTATTCGCTATGGCCTATGAAATTCCTATCCCCAAAACACCCAATATGAGCAGTGTAGGTAAAGGATATGCTTTAACAAGCACAGAGGATTTACGCTGGAAACGGTGCCATATAAAATCTACTGCTTTATTAGGCAATGTGTTGCATTTTCAAGATAGTTTTGATGCGGGTAGCCAAGAAACTTTGTTATATAATAGAAATGAAGAACTAACAGAAGCGAGTTCTTCAAATATTTTTATTGTGAAGGATGGGGTGATAGCTACGCCAATTCAAGATAATCAAATTTTGCCTGGAGTTACTCGTCGTTTAGTGATTGATATTTTAGCTAAAGCAGGGGCATTAGTTGTTGAAGAGCGTATTATAACGCTTGATGAGGTTAGATCTGCAGATGAAATTTGGATCACCAGTTCATCAAAAGGAATTGCGCCTGTAACCCTACTCGATGGAGAAGCAGTAGGTGATGGGAATGTTGGTTCTGTTTGGCTAAAAGCGGCAAGATTATACACAGAGAATAAATTCTTTTATTAATGTTATGCCCGTACCTGATTCATATCAAAAGGTGAATATAAAAGTGTAATATAAAAATATCTCAGATAAACCCATGAAAAGTTGGTGTTTTGCAAAAGAGTTATCTACATTAATAGTAAGGTTAGTTCCTTATTTTATGTGTATAACTCTTTTTTTTGTTAAATGTATAAGGATTTATGATGGAGTCTCTAAAAGTACAAGAATATATGAATCACTATCCAGTTACTTTCACTGCTAATATGGGGGTTGAAGAGGCATCATTGCGTTTTTTGAAAACCAAACAAATAGGCGGGCCAGTCATTGATAAGAATGGCAAGTTGATTGGATTTTTGTCAGAAAGTGATGTACTCGCTAAAATGCTTGAAACCATTTACTACAACGAGCATGTTGCTGATGTTGTAGATTTAATGCGTAAAGACGTATTAACGATGAAGCCCTATGATAGTGTTATAGAGCTTGGGCAGCTAATGCTCAAGAATAAACCAAAAGTGTACCCTGTGATCGATGATGATAACAATTTGTTAGGTACTATTTGCCGCAATGATGTTTTACATGCTATTGATAAACACCTGCGAGCAAATTTAAAATCGAGTAAAGCGAATGCGGCTCATTAGTTAAGCTAAATTTCTTTATGTTGATGTGATTTGCTCAAACGCGTTGAAACTGCACCTTGAAGTGGTTTAGGTATACCTGATAAAATAGACTTTTCTCCGTTTACTTTTTGTTAAATTAGTTGAGTCTATTTTGTCGTTAAACATTCCCCCTATTGAAACCCCGAATATTCAATCTTTATTTGATGCGTTAACTCAAGTGAAAAAATCTGATTTTTTCCACTTGAAGCAAAAACTCATTCATTATAAAAGAGCAATGAGTCAACTAGGATCATCTGACAAAAATAAATCGATGATAGAACAACAACTTAAACAGTTAAATAGAACTGTGCAAGCAATCGAAAAATCAAAAAGTGAGAAACAGCAAAAATTAAAAAACCTTCCTAAAATAACTTACCCAGAAGGTTTGCCTATCAGTGACAATGCTGAGCAAATTGCTCAAGCCATTCAAGATAACCAAGTTGTTATTATCGCAGGGGAAACAGGCTCAGGTAAAACAACCCAAATTCCCAAAATTTGTCTTGAATTAGGTCGTGGTATTGATGGGCTGATTGGCCACACGCAGCCAAGAAGAATCGCGGCTAGAACCGTTGCTAATCGTATCGCTGAAGAACTAAACAGTAAGCTAGGGGAACAAGTAGGTTATAAAGTTAGATTTAATGATCAGGTAAGTCAGCAAAGCTATATAAAATTAATGACAGATGGTATTTTGCTAGCCGAAATGCAAAAAGATAGACTGCTTCGTCAATACGATACCATCATTATTGATGAAGCCCATGAGCGCAGCCTAAACATTGATTTTATTTTAGGCTACTTGCGTCAAATTTTAGCTAAACGGCCTGATTTAAAAGTTATTGTTACTTCAGCCACTATTGATCCAAAGCGTTTTGCAAATCACTTTGCGGATAAAAATGGCAAAGCTGCGCCTATTATTGAAGTGTCGGGTCGAACTTATCCGGTAGAAATGCGTTATCGACCATTAAACGATAACTCTGCTAACGGCGGTGAACAAGATGATAATGTTAATGAAGGCTCTGCTGAAGCCAAGGATATTATTAGCGGTATTCTTAATGCAGTAGATGAACTTTCGCAGCTTTCAACTAACGAGCAAGGTGATATTTTAATTTTCTTAAATGGGGAAAGAGAAATTCGTGACACTGCAGCAGCACTTAACAAGGCTAATTTAAGACACACACAAATTTTACCGCTATACGCACGTTTAACTATTAGCGAGCAGAATCGTATTTTCAAGCCTCATTCTGGACGAAATATAGTGCTTGCCACTAACGTTGCGGAAACAAGTTTGACTGTCCCTGGAATTAAATATGTCATTGATCCCGGCACAGCACGTATTTCTCGCTATAGTTACCGTACTAAAGTGCAACGTTTACCTATAGAAGCAATTTCACAAGCGAGTGCTAATCAGCGAGCAGGACGTTGTGGACGTGTTTCATCAGGTGTCTGTATTCGTTTATACAGTGAAGATGATTATTTTAATAGGCCTGAATTTACCGATCCTGAAATCCTTCGTACAAACTTAGCCACCGTTATTTTACAAATGTTAGCATTAGATTTAGGTGAAATTGGTGACTTTCCTTTTATTGAAGCACCTGATAATCGAAATATTAATGATGGTGTTAAATTATTAGAAGAACTAGCCGCCATAGACAATGGCGCAAATAAGCAGAAAAAACACAAATCACACAAAGAACAGCAAAACCAAGGCACTCGGTTAACCAAGTCTGGGCGCTTGCTAGCTAAATTTCCAATTGACCCTCGGTTAGCCAAAATGGTGTTAACATCTATCGATTTAGGTTGTATCGAGCAAATACTTATTATTGTAAGCGCGATAAGTATTCAAGATCCCCGAGAAAGGCCGCACGAAAAGCAGCAAGCTGCGGATGAAAAACATAATCGCTTTAAAGACAAAAACTCAGACTTTGTTAGTTTGCTTAATTTATGGCAGTACGTAACTGAGCAGAAAAAAGATTTGTCTCAAAATCATTTTAGAAAGCTATGTCAGCGGGAATATTTATCTTATGTACGGTTGCGTGAGTGGCAAGATATTTTTAGTCAACTTAAGTTAACCTTAAAAGAGCAAAAAATATCACTGACTTCAGTTGACTATCAGTTTTCAATTAATGAATCAGGCTCAGTAATAAATCAAGATAAAAAAGAACAGGCTTTGCCGGACGCTCTAGTGTCAGTACATCAAGCTTTATTATCTGGTTTATTAAGTCATTTAGGACAGCAAGACGAAAACAGAGAGTATAAAGGAGCGCGAGGGAGCAAGTTCTTTGTTTTTCCTGGCTCTGCGTTATCGAAGAAGCCGCCTAAATGGTTAATGTCAGCTGAACTTGTTGAAACCAGTCGCTTATTTGCCAGAATGAATGCCCGTCTTGATCCTCTCTGGATAGAACCCTTAGCTGAGCACTTGTTAAAGCGTAGTTATAGCGAACCTCACTGGGAGAAAAAGCAAGGCGCTGTTATGGCCTTTGAGCAGGTCAGTCTTTATGGATTAAACATTGTAACAAAGCGAAAAATTAATTTTAAAGCAATTGAGCCAAATACCTGTCGAGAAATTTTTATTCGTGAAGCACTTGTTAATGGCGAGTGTTTTATCAAAGAAAAATTTTTAGAACAAAACCAGACTTTAGTTGCTAGCATTGAAGCGCTTGAGCAGAAAGCTCGCCGTAAAGATTTCTTAATTGATGAACAGCAACTTGTTGATTTTTATTCAGACAAGTTGCCTGAGTCAGCAGTTTGTCAGCGAAGTTTTTTGGCGTGGTGGAAAAAGGCCAAGAAACAAGAGGAGACACTATTAGACTTCACTAAAGCATTTTTACTCAATGAAACATCAAGTGAATTATCGGTAAAAGAGTACCCTGATACCTGGCAACAAAAAAACTTAACGCTGCCACTAAGTTACCATTTCAGTCCCGGAGATATTGACGATGGTATTAGTGTAATCATTCCTATTGCTATATTGAATCAGTGTTATGTTGAAGGATTTGATTGGCTCATTCCTGCACTTCGTTATGATTTGTTGGTTGCTTTAATTAAAGCACTACCGAAAACATTACGCCGTAATTTTGTACCTGCGCCAAATTATGCTCAGGCATGTTTAGACAATATGGCTAACACAAGTGAATGCAAAACTCGTTTAGTTGATGCTTTTGCAAAACAATTATTGAGGATGACAGGAGTAAGGTTGCCAGAAGATGTTTGGCAAGACGTCGAATTACCAGTACATTTAACTATGAATTTTCAAGTAGTTAATGAAAAAGGGAAACTGTTAAAGCAGGGGCGAGATCTTAATCAGTTAAAGGCGCAGTTACAAGGTAAGGTCAAAGCATCCATCAAACAAGTGGCAGAGAAGGGCATAGAAAAGTCAAAATTAACCTTATGGGACTTTGGTAACTTGCCTCAAGGTTATGAAAAGAAAGTGGCTAATATGACAATTAAAGCTTTCCCTGCTTTGGTTGATCAAAAAAGCAGTGTTGCAATTGAATTGTTTGAGCAAGAAGAACATGCAGAGCAAGCAATGCTTAACGGCATTAGTCGTCTAATTTTATTGAACATTCCATCGCCATTGAAATACTTGCAACAAAAAATGCCAAATAAAGCTAAATTAGGTTTGTACTTTAATCCATTTGGCTCGATTACGGACTTACTGCAAGACTGTATTCAAGGTGCTTGTGTATTTTTAGTAAAAAAACATATGCAAGATAAAGGGTTAACTCTTTTACCTAGAACTGAAAGCGATTTTTATTTAGTACGTGAATATGTTCGCGCTGAAATTTCAGATTGCGTGTTAACTGCTGCAATTAAAGTGGAGCAAGTGCTGAGTTTACGTCACGATATTGCTAAAAAATTAAAAGGGAATGTTGCACTTAATGTAATTCAATCTCATAGTGATATTAAACAACAGAATGAAGCATTGGTATTTAAAGGTTTTGTTAGTGTTTCTGGTTTAGAGAAACTAGATGATATCACTCGTTATTTAAAAGGCATTGTGCGTCGATTAGAGAAGCTGCCAATAGATCCCAATCAAGACAGATTGAAGCTAATTGAAGTGAAAAAAGCAGTAGATTTGTACGGTAATGTGTTATCACAACAGCGAAAAGACAAACCTATAACGCAAGACATTTTATTAACAAAGTGGATGATAGAGGAATTTAGAATTTCATTGTTTTCTCAGAATCTAGGCACAGCGCAGCCTATTTCTTTAAAGCGAATCATTAATCACTTAAAAGGCTTTTCTTAGATTGATAAGAGCATATATTTGACACGCAGGCTCAAGCTCAGTATAAATAACTTATCTATTAAGTGAACTTAGTCTGTGAATCCTAACAGAACCCTGTATTATAAATTCACTTAATTATTATCGTTTTTAAGTTTTATTACATTGAGGTACGAATGATAAATTTTGATGACAAGCGTAACTTTTATCGCATGATGTTAAATAGTGAAGTAGTCGTAACTATTATAGACGATGAAGCAAATAGCCAAATAAAAGCAACTTGTCGGGACTTGAGTGCTACAGGTATGGCAATTGAAGTAGAGCATCCCTTGGCGATGTCCACTCATGTAAAGGTAAAACTTGATTCATCTTCCGAACAAGTACAGTCACTTGATATTCGTGGAAAAGTAGTGCGTATTGATGAAGAGTGTGAAGGGGTTTATTTAGTTGGGATATCGATAGAAGAATTAGACTAGTAGTGAGTATCAAGCAAAGACATCCCTAGGGCTCCACCTATAATAGCTTTGGTGTAAATATAAATTTTCTACAATATAAATAAATTTTTACATTGTAGAAAATAGAGACTAGAAAAAAGTGTTCTTATTCTAGTTCTTCATCAGAGGGTTTTATGCTTGCCGCATGATGTCCTTTTGGACCCTCATTTAGTTCGTAATTTACATCTTGCCCAGCTTTAAGTGTACGGTAACCATCCATTTCAATAGTTGAATAGTGAGCAAAAATATCTTCTCCACCACTATCAGGACGAATAAAACCAAACCCCTTTGCATTATTAAACCATTTAACTGTACCGTGAGCCATACTTCTACTTCCTTCTATATCCTTTAGTATTATAAGTCATGCTTCATATCAATTTTATAATTGATTTTAGTCTCATTAAAATAGAGATATAATAAAGCATATACATAATTAGACACGCGGCTAAAATATAGCCACCTACTAAATCGTAGATAAAAAATAGGATTAGTCAAGTTAATTATGAAAATATATATATATATTTAACAAAAAAGTTACAGCAAAAGTTATCAGCAGAGACTAATATAAACATATGAGTAATTGGAAAGAGTTAATTGACAGCCATGAGTTTGTTGAAGAAGAAATTAAAGATGAAGTAGAAAAACCGCCTAAGTACCATGTTTTTTTACTTAATGATGATTATACGCCGATGGATTTTGTTATAGATGTCTTGTGTAAATTCTTTAATAAGACTTCTGATCAAGCTACCGACATAATGTTAACTGTTCATTATAAAGGAAAGGCTCTTTGTGGCACATTTACTGCAGACGTTGCAGAGACAAAAGTGGATCATGTTGTCCGTTATGCTCTTGAAAATGAACATCCTTTAAAGTGTGTTTTAGAAAAAGCTTGATGCTGTCAGACTTTTAATCGATGAAGAAGAGTTCGCAAGGAATTAAATTGGAGTACCTATGCTGAATAAAGACTTAGAAATTTCCCTAAACTTAGCTTTTCGCCAAGCCAAAGAGTCTCGTCATGAATTCATGACGGTGGAACACTTATTATTAGCTTTATTAGACAATCCTTCTGCGATAGAAGTTTTAGGAGCTTGTGGTGCAGATTTGAATAAGATACGAGCTAACTTGCTTGAGTTTATTCAAGAAACAACACCCGTTATACCTTTAGATGAGGAAGAGCGAGAAACTCAACCAACCTTGGGGTTTCAGCGAGTATTACAACGAGCTGTTTTTCATGTGCAATCCTCAGGAAAAAGTGAAGTAAACGGCTCTAATGTTTTAGTAGCAATATTTAGCGAGCAAGAATCACAAGCGGCTTACATATTGAAAAAAGCAGATATTAGTCGTTTAGATATAGTTAATTACATTTCACATGGCATTGCTAAAATAGATCAGAATGCGGGCAGTACACCTGCTGAAGAGGGTGAACAAGTAATAGACGAAGAGCCTCGTACTATTGAAAACTTTTCAGTGAACCTAAATGAAGAAGCGCTTAAAGGTAATATAGACCCTTTAATTGGTAGGGACAGTGAGCTAGAAAGAACTTTACAAGTGTTGAGCCGCCGTCGTAAAAACAATCCTTTATTTGTTGGTGAAGCAGGGGTTGGTAAAACAGCGATCGCTGAAGGCTTAGCTAATTTAATTGTTAATGAAGAAGTACCTGAATTTTTAAGTAATGCAACTATATATTCACTTGATATGGGCGCTTTACTTGCAGGAACTAAGTATCGTGGGGATTTTGAAAAACGCTTTAAAGCATTATTAAAAGATCTTGAGTCTGACGAAAATGCTATTTTATTTATTGATGAAATTCATACTATTATTGGTGCAGGAGCTGCATCTGGCGGCATGTTAGATGCTTCTAACCTAATAAAACCTTTACTTTCAGGTGGTAAGCTTCGCTGCTTAGGTTCTACTACTTACCAAGAATACCAAAGTATTTTTGAAAAAGATCGTGCCTTAGCTAGACGTTTCCAAAAAATAGATATTGTTGAGCCAAGCATTGAAGATACCACTAAAATATTACAAGGCTTGAAAGAGAAATATGAAACGCATCATGGTATTCGCTATACCAACGCAGCTTTACGTGCTGCAGCGCAACTTTCAGCGAAATATATTAATGAGCGCTTCTTACCTGATAAGGCAATTGATGTTATTGATGAAGCCGGCGCTAAGCAGCAACTTGTAGCCGCATCAAAGCGTAAGAAAACCATAAGTAATACAGATATTGAAACTATTGTGGCAAAAATGGCCAGAATTCCGGAAAAATCAGTCTCATCTACGGAAAAAGATAGCCTGAAAATGCTAGATCGCAACTTAAAATTAGTGGTTTTTGGTCAAGATCGAGCGATTGAAGAATTAACGTCTGTGATTCGTTTATCTCGTGCAGGTTTAGGGGATGATGAAAAACCAGTAGGTTCTTTCTTATTTGCTGGCCCTACTGGTGTAGGTAAAACTGAAGTAACTAAACAATTGGCCAAAATTTTAGGTGTGGAGCTATTACGTTATGACATGTCGGAGTATATGGAAAAACATGCTGTTAGTCGTTTGATTGGTGCTCCACCAGGATATGTGGGATATGAGCAAGGCGGTTTACTTACCGATGCTGTAATAAAACATCCCCATGCAGTAGTTCTTCTTGATGAAATAGAGAAGGCTCATGAAGATGTTTATAATATTTTATTGCAAGTTATGGATCATGGTACTTTGACCGATAATAATGGTCGTAAAGCTGATTTTAGAAATATTATATTGGTATTAACTACTAATGCTGGTGTACAGGAAACGGTACGCCAATCTATTGGCTTTAAACAACAAGACCACAGCCTAGATGCTATGAGCGAAATTAATAAAGTTTTCTCTCCAGAGTTTAGAAATCGCCTTGATAACATTGTTTGGTTTAATCACCTTGATAATGATGTTATTCAACAAGTTGTAGATAAATTTATTGTGGAACTACAAGTTAAACTTGATGAAAAAGGTGTTTCTTTAGAGTTAACACGTGATGCTAAAAAGTGGTTGGCTGAGCATGGCTATGATAAAGCAATGGGCGCTCGCCCAATGTCACGCTTGATTCAAGAGAAGCTTAAAAAAGAACTTGCTAATGAGTTGCTTTTTGGTGAATTAACTAAAGGTGGTGTTGCTAAAGTAGGGGTTAAAAAAGATAAATTAGTCATTTCATTTGAAGATAAAAAAGAGTTAATTGCTGAAAAGTAAAAGTTTTTTTCTTTATTTTAGAAATTGAAGCCTTGTTTTCTTATAGAAGATAAGGCTTTTTTGTTTTTGTTCGAAAGATATTTTATAGCGTATTTAATTATGGAACTAAACATACTATTTATTAATGCATTTACTGAAGTAATTTTTAAAGGTAATTCTGCTGCTGTTATCCTCATTGAAAACTGGCTTACTGATCATGTTATGCAATCCATAGCCACAGAAAATAATTTATAAGAAACCGCTTTTGTAAAACCTTTAAGTACAATGTGTTTTGAAATTAGGTGGTTTTCACCACTAACATAAATTGATTTTTGTGGTCATGCTACGCTTGCAGCTTCATTTGTAATTTTTTCTAATGGCAGTTCATTAAAAACGATTACATTTAGGACTAAAGTTGTTGGTGACTTAATTGTGGTTGAACAAGAAGATGATTACCTTCATATGAGCTTTCCAAACCTTTCTCCAAACGAAATTTCAAATGTACTGAATTCGTTGCTTACAGTCCATCGCTCTACCAACTGAGCTATTGGGGAATGATTTTTTTTCAGGTGAAAAATAACCTGCATTTAGCAGGTTTGATTTCTTACCTAAGTAATGTGGCTCCCAGCAGTTTATGACACTGAGGGGCTCGAACCAGTGACACATGCATCACTAATAAAGAGTACAGTCCATCGCTCTACCAACTGAGCTATTGGGGAATGATTATTTTTCAGGTGAAAAAAAACCTGCATATAGCAGGTTTGATTTCTTACCTAAGTAATGTGGCTCCCCAAACTGGGCTCGAACCAGTGA